>OIWO01000085.1_pt1 | contig 110849 bp, 96 predicted proteins | sample 1587641 | NCBI WGS metagenome assembly OIWO01 (sample SAMEA3888924, study PRJEB22519) | human gut metagenome | biome: human gut; feature: human-associated habitat; material: faeces | place: Denmark | collected 2010
TACCACACGCAGTTCGCTTTGTCAAGAACTTTTTTCAACTTTCTTTCGGAAGTTTGTTTTGTTCTTGGCGTTCCCCGCGAGCGCTTTGCTAATATACCACCCAAATCGACGGCTGTCAACAACTTTTTTCACATTTTCGCAAAAAATTTTTCGCCCCATTTTCGGGCACTAAATATTGTGGTTTTTTCCGGTTATACTACGCAATATGCAAACCGATTTCTTTCACAGCGGCACCGATGACGGGCCGCACCCGCGCCCGCAGCCGCAGTATGACGTGCCGGTCACGGCGGGCGAGCTGAAAAAAATATTTTCCGACTGCGATGATTTTGAGACGCGGACGGTGCGCATCGGCCTCGAGAGCCGTCTGACGGTGACCGTCTGCTGGCTCGACGGCGTAGTCTCTGCGGGCGACGTGTCCACGGACGTGCTGCGCCCGCTGACGGAGGGCGGCCGCCTGGCGGACATTACCTCCACGCGCGAGGCCGTGCGCCGGATCGAACAGGGCGCGGTCTACAGCTGCTCGACGCGCACGCGCGCGGAGATGGACGATGTGGTCGGCGACCTGACCAACGGCTCGGTGGCGCTCGTGTTCGATGCGCAGCGCAAGGCCGTCACGTTCGAGGTGCGCACGTCGAATGTGCGCGCGGTGTCGGAGCCGACGATCGAAAAATCCGTCAGCGGATCGAAGGACGCCTTCGTCGAGACGCTGCGCATCAACACCTCGCTCGTGCGGCGCAAGCTGCACACCCCGGCGCTGAAGCTGCAGCAGACGGTCGTCGGCCGGCAGTCGGAGACGACGGTTGCGGTGCTGTATGTGGACGGCATTGCCGACCCGGCGCGCGTGCAGCGCATCCTCGACAAGCTCGACACCATCGACGAGCAGGCGCTGCTCGGCCGCGGCGATCTGGAGCCGTATCTGACGCAGCGGCCGCGGGCGCTGCTGCCGCAGCTGGGCCAGACGGAGCGCCCGGACAAATTCGCCGGTGCGCTGCTCGACGGCTGCGTGGGGCTGCTGGTGGACGGGCTGCCGATGGGCTACCTGCTGCCGACGACGTTCCAGCTGCTGATGCACGCGCCGGAGGACGAATCACACCACTACCTGCTGGCCTCGGCGCTGATCGTGCTGCGGTACTTTGCGCTGGCGATCTCACTGACGTTCCCGGCGCTGTATGTGGCCGTGGCGATGTACCACCAGGAGATGGTCCCGGCGAAGCTGCTGCTGTCAGTCATTCAGGCCAAGCAGCAGGTGCCGTTTTCGGTGCCGACGATCATTTTGTTCATGCTCATCGCCTTCGAGCTGCTGCAGGAGGCCGGGCTGCGGCTGCCGAACTCGATCGGCCAGACGGTGTCGATCATCGGGGCGCTGCTCGTTGGCCAGTCAGCCGTGGACGCGAAGGTGGTCAGCCCGGTGGCGATCATCGTCGTAGCGCTGGCGGGCATCGCGGGCTACACGCTGCCGAATCAGGAACTGAGCAACGCCGTGCGTCTGCTGCGGCTGTGGCTGGTGCTGGCGGCGGCGCTGGCGGGATTGTTCGGTATTCTGGCGCTGCTGGGGCTCGCGATCTGGTATCTGTGCACGATCGACAGCGACGGCGTGGCGTATATGGCCCCGTTCGTGGACAGCGAACGGCCGGCGATCTTCCGCACGCTGCTGCGCCGGCCGCAGCCGGACGAAAAATTCCGCCCGCCGGAATACGGCAGCCCAAACCGCCGGCGGCAGAGATAGGGCACACCATATAATATAAGGAGGGATGGTCCATGCGGCACAGACGGGCGCTGGCGCTGCTGCTGGCAGCGGGCATGCTGTGCAGCGGGTGCAGCACCGGCGCGATCTCGAGCAATTACCGCGCGGTCGAGGATCTGGAGCTGATCCAGACGATCGGCGTAGACCGCGCGCCGGAGGGCGTGTGCCTGAGTGCGGCGACGGGCAAGGCGTGCGAGAACGAGGCGCCGAAGCGCATGACGCAGTCCGGCGTGTCGATGCTCGCAGCGCTCGACCAGCTGCAGGACCGCACGCCGAGCGCGGGGCTGTTTTACGCGCAGACGAGCTACCTGCTCCTCGGCGAAGAGGCAGCCGCCGCGGGCGGGCTCACGCCGCTGCTGGACTTCATCGCGCGCGACCCGGACATGCGCCTGAGCGCGCCGCTGTTCATCGTGCGCGGCGGCACGGCGCAGCAGGCGGTCATGGAGACGGGCGACGACAAGACCGACGTGACGGAGGCGCTCGCCGCGCTGGAAAAGGACATCACGCTCGACGGCACGAGCCACGCCTACTCCTGCACAGACATCGCCCGCGCGCTCGCGGGCAGCGGCTGCGCCGTGGTGGGCGCCGTGGCGTGCGTGCGCACGCCGGAGAGCGAGGGCGGCAAGCTGGCGCTCGCTCCGGCGGGGTATGCGATCTTTCGCGACGGGGACTATGTCGGCAGCATCGAGCCGGAGACGGCGCGCGGGGCCAGCATGCTCCTCGGCGTGGCCGGGCACGGCGACCTCGCCGTCACGGACCGTGACGGCAGCACCGTCATGCTCACGCTCGACTCGTGCAAGACGGACTTCCGCCCGGTGTGGGACGACGGCGGCACGCTCGCGCGCGTGGACGTGACGCTGAAGCTGCGCGCGGGCATCGCCGAACTGCGCGTGCCGCGCCGGATCACAGTGCGGGAATATCAGGACGAGCTCAACGCGGCACTCGCCGCCCTCGTGACCAGCTGGGCAGAGGACGTGATCGCCGCGTCGCAGGCGCTGGGCGCGGACTTTCTCGGCGTGGGGCAGGCGCTCGCCATCGGCGGCGGGCGCAGATGGGCTGCCATCCGCGACGACTGGCCGGCCGTGTGGCAGAGCGTGCCGGTGCACGTGACGGTCAGTGCCGACGTGGGCCGGACGTTTGACCTGCGCGACAGCATCGACTCATCGGGAGGCGGAACATGACGGGACTTCAACTCACGCGGCGGCAGTACTACGCGCTGTGCACGATGGTGCTGCTCTCGCCGCTGCTGCACCTCGTGCCGCGCAAGACGACCGCAGAGGCCGGCTGCGGCGGCTGGCTGTGTGCGCTGGCGGCGCTGGTGCCGCTGCTGCTGTTCGCGTGGATGCTTGAGGGCATTCTGCACCGCGGGCGGCCGGGCGAGGGCATCGGCGAGATCACGCTGCGCGCACTCGGCCCGGTCGCGGGGCGCGTGCTGCTGGGCGTCTACGCGCTGTGGTTTCTGCTCTACAGCGCGTTTGCGCTGCGCATCGGGGCAGAGCGGTTCATCGAGACAGTGTTCCCGCTGAGCCGGCCGTGGCCGTTCGTGGTGACGATCTTGGCCATGGCGGTCTGCGGCGCGCTCGGGAGCACGAAGGCGCTTTTCCGCGCCTCGGAGATCTTTCTGCCGCTGCTGATGCTCGTGCTGGCGCTGGTGCTGGTGTTTGCGGTACCGGGGCTGGACGTGAAAAATCTGCTGCCCGTAACGGTGCAGGAGCTCCCCGGCGTTGCGCGCAGCGGGCTGACGGTGTTCGGCATCGGGGCGGCGGTGCTGTTTTTCGGCGCGTTCACCGGCGGGCGCACGCCGCCCGCCCCCGGGCGGGGACGCGCGGCCGTGTGGTGGTGCGTGCGCATCTGCGTGCTCGTGACGCTGCTGAGCGCGTTCACGATCGACATTCTCGGCGCGGAGCTGACGGCCAAGCTCAACCACCCGTTTTTCACCATGCTGCGCAACGTGAGCCTGTTTCACGCGGTCGAGCGCTTCGGCGCACTCGTGATCGGGCTGTGGGTGCTGCCGGACTTTGTGCTCGTGTCGATGCTGCTGACGCTGGCGGTCAACTGTCTGCGCGCGGCGGGAACGCACGACGGGCGGCTGTTCGCGCAGAAGAACCCGCCCGCGCTCGTGCTCCTGTGCGCAGCGGCAGCCGGGGCGGGCGCGCTGTTTCTGGCGCAGAACGCGTTTGAGACCGACGCGCTGCAGACAAACATCGTGCCGATCGTGAACATCGTTCTGCTGGGCATCGGCACGGTCGGGATGTATCTGGTCGGCCGGGCGCGCGGGAAAATTTAAGCGCAAAACCGTCCTGTCGGAAAAACCATGGGTTTTCCCGACAAAAGGCTTGCACCTTTTTTGCCGCCTGCGGGCGGCAAACTCTGCGAGGCTTCTTGACACAAAAAACCACCCCGCCGGAGACCCGGCAGGGCGGTCGCTATATATCTATATGTATTGTGCGCTCACGGGGCGAGGCGGTCGCGCCAGCGGGCGGTGAGCCGCTCGAGCTCCTCGGAAAAGGCGCTCAGCCCCTTGTTCGGGCAGCCAGCGCAGCGGCGCACAAGGGCCGAGAGCTCGCCGAGCGCGCGCTGCAGCCGCGCGTAGGCCGGGCTCTCGCGGCGCTTGCCGGCAGCGGCCGCCTGCCGCGCCTCGTCATGATGGATGGGCCGCGGCGGGGCTACATACGTATAGGCCCCCGCGGTGAGGTCAAACTCGCTGCCGCTGTAGGGCGCGTCCGCGTCATAACCATACTCGCTGCGCAGGCAGGCGGCGAACGCCGTGCAGGCATCGTCGTCACCGTGGTTGACGAACACGTGCGCAGGCTTTTGCTCCATGGCGTTGATCCAGTCCAGCAGCCCCTGCTTATCCGCATGGCCGCTCACGCCTGGCAGAACGGTGATCTCCGCGTGCACGGCGATCTCGTCGCCGAAGATCTTCACGCTCTCGGCGCCGTCGTGCAGCTTGCGGCCGAGCGTGCCGACCGCCTGATAACCCACAAACAGCACCGTGCACTCCGGCCGCCAGAGGTTATACTTCAGATGGTGACGGATGCGGCCGGCGTCACACATGCCGCTCGAGGAGAGGATGACCTTGGGCGTCTTGTCGGTGTTGAGCGCCATGGAGTCCTCTTTCGTGACGGCGGTACGTAGGTCGTCAAAATACAGCGGATTGACGCCGCTGCGGATGAGCGCGCAGGCCTCGTCGTCAAGAAAGCTCGTGTCCGTCTGCAGGAAAACGCGCGTGGCCTCGTTGGCGAGCGGGCTGTCCACATACACGGGGAAGTGCGGGTGGCCGTGCACCATGCCGGCGTCCTTGATCTGGCGGATGAAATACAGCAGCTCCTGCGTGCGGCCGACGGCGAACGACGGGATGACGACGTTGCCGCCGCGGTCGAGCGTGCGCTGGATGCAGTCCGCGAGCGCGGCCAGATAATCCACGCGCGGGCCGTGACTGCGGTCGCCGTAGGTCGACTCGATGAGCACGTAGTCCGCGCCCGAGACGGTCTGCGGGTCGCGGATGATGGGCTGGTCGGTGTTGCCGATGTCGCCGGAAAAGACAATCTTCTTTTCCGCGCCGCCCTCGGTGAGCCACGCCTCGATGCACGCGCTGCCGAGCAGGTGGCCGACATCCGTGAAGCGGATGATGATGTTCTCGCCGACCTGGATGCGCTTGCCGTAGCCGCACGGGCGCAGCAGGCGCAGCACGCCCTCCACGTCCTCGAGCGTATACAGCGGCTCGGGTGCCGGCTGGCCGGCGCGGGCGGCCTTGCGCCCCTTCCACTCGGCCTCGGACATCTGGATGTGCGCCGCGTCGCGCAGCATGATGCCGCACAGGTCGCACGTCGCCTCCGTGGCGTAGACCGTGCCGCGGAAGCCCTGCTTATACAGCAGCGGCAGGTGGCCGGTGTGGTCCATGTGCGCGTGCGTGACGAGCACAAACTCGATCTGCGCCGCCGGGACGGGGATGGCGATGTTCTCAAACAGGTCCCGCCCCTGCTCCATGCCGCAGTCGATCAGGCCGTAGTGCCCGCCGATCTCAAGCAGAGTGCAGCTGCCGGTCACCTCGTGGTCGGCGCGGATAAATGTCAGCTTCATGGGCTCGCTCCCTTCTGGTTTTCTTTCCCTGATTTTAACACAAGCGCGTGCCGAGCGCAACCGTGGCGCGAAAAGTTCACAAATAGCGCCATACCCCGGCAGGGTTCTTCGTCCCGCCGGGGTATGGCATTGCTTATTCACTTTCGAGCCGCAGCAGGGCCTCGCGGTACTGCACCGTGACCTTGTCGCTCCAGCCGCACCAGTAGTCGATCGCCTCCGATGCGTGCCCACTTGTCAGCCCGTCGAGCACCGTGCGGTACGTCCTGCACAGCTCGCGCATGTCCAGCGTGTACGCCACGATGTAATACGTCACGTGCGCAAGCTCGCGCGACGAGCGCAGCAGGACGCGGAAAATCATGTTGTCCGACTCGGCAAACATGCACACCAGAAAGTGATTGACCAGGTCCAGAAATTCCGGCTTGTCCTTCTCGCCGTCCGGTGCGTAGGCGATGGCCTCCATCCGCTCGAGCAGCCCGTACAGGTGCCGCATCTGCTCCGTTTTGGGGTTGCGGCCCATCCAGCGGAATCAGCCGAGCGCGACCATTTCGCGCAGCTCCAGAAACGCATCCACCAGTTCCGGCTGCGGCTTGCCGCCGTGCGTCATGATGGCGGCCAGCGTCTCCAGATTCGCCTGCTCCCAGTAGGGCGCGACATAGGTCGCGTGCCGGGGCACGACCCGCAAAAAACCCAGCCGCTCCAGCTCCTGCAGACCGAGGTGCACGTTCGTCTTGCGCAGACCATACTGCTCGGCCAGTTCACTCTCCGTCGGCAGCCGGTCGCCCGGTTTGCGCTGCCCGCTGAGGATTTCCTTGAGCATCCGGTCAAGAAACCGCTCGCGTTCCGATCTGTTTTCCGTTTCCTTCTCTTTCGTCATGTTCTCTTTTCCCCCCGAGACCTCCTGTAGATGCACGCATTGTATTGCATTTTCCGCCCGGTGTAAAGAGAAAATAACAAAATTTTTAAGATTTTCCCATCACTGTACAACAAACGGGACTCTCCGGCATCGGAGCGTCCCGTTTCTTTGAAATACCTAGATTTTTAACAATCACGGGCAGGCTGCAAAGCCGACGGACAGCAGCACCTGCGCGAGGATGTACGTGAGCATGACGACGAAGTTCTGCTTCGTGGGCTCGGCCTTCTTGACAAAGAGCATGTCGCACAGCACGCCGTCGGACGCGAGGAAGAACGTCGCGCCGAAAAACGCCACGAGCTTGCCCCACCAGAACGCCGTCAGCAGCGGCAGGATGAGGCTCACGCTCAGCACGCAGAGCATGAGCATATATGCCAGCGACAGCGGACGCAGCGCGCGCGGAATGTTTCTGCGGCTGTTGGCGTACACAAACGCGGCACCGGCGGCGTAGACCGCGCTGATCACGACGATCCAGATCCAGCCGACGCGAATGGCATAGTGCGTGTAGATAAAAATCAGGTAGCACACGTGACCCAGGAAGAACGAGGACGTGCCGAGGACAAAGAACTTTTTCTTGAGCGGCCAGAGCAGAAACAGATCGCCCAGGCAGCCAAACAGCAGACCGGCGACCACCCAAAGCGACGGCATGCGGGCAAAGGCGAGGTAGGCCAGCGCGACGACCGGCATCAGCGCGACCTTGGTCGGCTTGCGCAGGTCGTCATCGCCGCGCCAGCAGCTGATGAGGTGCACGATGGCGAGCACCGCCAGGAACACCGGAAACACCCATTTTAATACGATCATCTTATCCCATCCTATCTCCAATCGGAATGTTTTCGGAATCCGTGCAAGTTTACATCTCGTTCATTGACACGGTATTCCGATGCAATTATAATGTAAATGTATTTGGAAGTTTATCGTCAATGACTATTGGCAATATTTTAATATTTAATATGCTTGAAGGTGTCCGTTCGTGCTTTATTATCTGCTGCTCATTCCCGCCGTGCTCAGCACAGCGTGGATTTATTTTTTATCCCCCGCGCTGAGCTACTGGTGGCTGCTGCCGATCCTGATCGGCTGCTTTGCGGCAGCGAACCTCGTGTACGTGCTGCTGATGTTTATCTGCACGTGGTTTGCGGGGCCGAACAAAATGTATACGCACATCAGCCCGTTTTATCACGCGCTGACCATGGCGCTCGACGGGTGGATCCTCGCGCTCTGCCGCGTGAAGATCCACGTGGAGGGGCTCGAGAAGGTGCCGACGGACACGGAATATCTGTTCGTGAGCAATCACCGCTCGAACTTTGACCCCATGGTGCAGTGGTGGGTGCTGCGGCGCTGGCGGCTCGCGTTCGTGTCCAAGCCGTCGAACATGCGCAAGTTCGTCATCGGCCCATTCGTGCGCCGGTGCTGCTTTCTGCCGATCGACCGCGAGAACGCGCGCAATGCCCTGACCACGATCAACGCCGCGGCCGACCTCATCCGCGCGCACGAGTGCTCGTTTGCCATCTATCCCGGGGGCACGCGCAGCAAAAGCGGCGAGCTGCTGCCCTGGCACGCCGGCTCACTCAAGATCGCGCAGAAGGCCAATGTCCCCATCGTCGTTGCGACGATCGAGGGCACGGAGCGCATCGCGCACAACGTCCCCTGGCGGCGCACGCACGTGTACCTGCGCATCCGCGAGATCATCCCGGCCGAGACCGTCAAGGCCACGAAAACGAACGACCTCACCGAAGGCATCCGCAGCAAAATGCTCGCCGAACTGGGCAAATAATCCTGAATAATCAAGCATTTTCCTCATCCGCGCACTTGCGGGCGAGGATTTTTTATACAGGTGAGATAATGTGTCACATTTTTATCAGAAATGTTGAAATTTGTCGAAATACGTCCTATAATACAGGCTGTCCTCAAAGACCACAGACAGGAGGTTTTTTGCAATGACAACCCACAAAAACATAACACGGATCCTTGCGGTCCTGTTGGCCGTACTGCTGTTCGGCCAGCTCGCCGCGTTCCAGATCCCGGCCTTTGCCGCGGACGTCGTGCCGGACGTGCACGACGGCGCGGCCTACATCCCCGACGACGCGGACGTCAATGACCTGCTCAGCCAGACGCTGCTGAGCAACTACAGCGACGTCGGCTGCCAGGAATGGGAGTACAAAGCAACCAGCACGCTGTCCGGCGGCGCGACCAAATGGGTGCCCGTGACCGGCACCACCGCCGGCATCATCCCCGCGCTCACGGCGGGAAAGGCGGGCTTCCCCGCGCTGGATGTGCTCGGCGTGAGCTATCCCGCGCTGGACAGCCAGTCTCCCGCGCAGGACTACGCCGTGCGCCTGAAGGGCACGACGGAGGTCTACACGTTCACGAAGCTGGCGCAGCCCGTGGATGCGGACACGGATACCCCGGCCGATACGCCGGCGCAGACCCCGGACACCACCCCGGCTGACACGCCGGAGGAACCGGCCGATGTGCCGGAGACTGCGGGCAAGACCTATCAGGTCAACATCCCCTACACGGCGAACGGCGCCATCGACTTCGATGCGCTGCGCGCCGCCATCGTCGCCGCCGTGCTGCCCGATGCGGACGCCGCGTCCGTGACCGTGACCTATGAGGCCAAGGCGAAGATTTCATCGAAAATCACCGCCTATGTACCGCTCGAGGGCGGCTGGGAAAAGGTCAAAATTTTTCCGTATGAATTCCCGGCCATCGGCGTAGGCACCTATCAGGTGAAGCTCACCGCCAACGGCACCGACACGATCGTCACCGTGACGCTGACCGACGCGCGCGCGGACGCAAAGATCGTGCTCAAGGAGGGCGTGTCCGTCACCTACACGAAGGATGCCGCCGCCATGCGCACGCAGATCCTCGACAAGCTCGTCGACTGGTCGCAGACCACCGTGAGCAAGGAAGCCGCGGCCGAGAGCATGGTGCTGGAATACCACGGCACCGGCTACAGCAAGGCCGGGGTCCCGCACAAGGACTGGTACCCGATCGAGGGCGGCACGGTGAGTTTTGGCATTGACTACACCGCGTCGAGCATCGGCGCCGGTGAAAACCAGCAGGTGCGCGCGAGCTTCCCGACCACGGCGGACTACCACGGCTGTGACGCAGCCGAGGGCACGCTCACGGTCGACAAGGCCAATGTGCGCGTCAAGGTGCAGGCAGCCGCCATCTCCGCCGGTGAGACCCTGACCACGCAGCAGTATGTGACCACGAACCCGGAGGACACCTTCGCCATCTTCAAGGTCTACAGCGGCGTGACGAGCGGCCTGTCCGGCATCGTCTACGTGCAGCTCCCGGAGAGTATGGTATCCGAGACCGCGCTGAAAATGCTCGACCCGATCGTCAAGCCCATTCTCGGCAAAACGCTCGCCGAAGCGCTGCAGGACGGCACAACCGTCGGCGAACTGCGTGCATTCCTGAAGAACAATCAAAAACTGCTGGATGGCGCGGCCGATTTTCTGAAGCTCATCGGCGTGGATATCACTGCGTTCACGAAGCTGGTCGACACGCTCAACAGCCTGCCCAGCGTGTTTGACAGCACGCGCGTGGCCTTCGGTTCGCCGAACCGCGCGGGCATGTACCTCGTGACGGCCATCGCCTCGAACCCGAATTACAACCCCGGCGTCGGCACCGGCGTGCTCGTCGTGAAGATGCACATCTCCGGCGCGAGCCTGAGCTGGAACAACAGCGAGACGACCTATGCCGCCAGCGCGCTCAAGGCCGATACCCTCAATGCCACGCTCATGCGCGGTGACAGCGCCGCCGACAATCAGGACGGCGTGCACTACCGCTACATCGGCTTCACGGCCGCGCACAAGCTGTATGTCAGCAGCAAGGCGCCCACCGAGGCCGGCACCTACCGCCAGACCGCCTATATCTTCGGCGGCAACGACATGGCAAAGTCCATCTCCCGCACCGTAACGATCACGGCGGATTAAAACCCAGCAAAATGCAAAAAAGCTCCCGGAGCACGCTCCGGGAGCTTTTTATTATGGACTTAATGGCTGTCGGCCATGCGGTAGCCGACGCCGACCTCCGTGAAGATATACTGCGGCTCGACCGGGTTCGGCTCGGTCTTGCGGCGGATGTTCGCCATGTGCACGCGCAGAAGCTTGTTGTCCCCGCCGACGCCGGGGCCCCAGAGCTCCTTCATCACGGACTTGTAGGTGAGCACCTGCCCGGCGTGCCGGCCGAGCAGCGCCACGATCTTGTACTCGTTCGGCGTCAGGTGCGTGTCCTCGCCAGCGAGAAAGACGCGGTGCTTGTTGTAGTCGATGCACAAGTCGCCGACGCGGTATTCCCCCGTCATGGCCAGGCCGTCACTCGTGCCGTCGGTGCGCGTGTGGCGCAGCGCCGTACGGATGCGCGCGAGCAGCTCCACCGTGCCGAAAGGCTTGGTCAGGTAATCGTCTGCGCCCATATCGAGCGCGGCCGCCTTGTCGATCTCCGCGCTGCGGGCCGAGATGATGATGATCGGCATCCGGCTCCAGGTGCGCACGGAGCGGATGATCTCGCTGCCGTCCATATCCGGCAGGCCGAGATCCAGCAGCAGCACATCCGGGCAGTGCGAGGCGATCATCTCCAGCGCGGTCTTACCGTCAGGCGCCAGCAGGATATCATATCCGTGCGAGCGCAGCGCCGCCTGCAGGTACTTGCTGATGCCGGGATCGTCCTCGACAATGATGATTTTATCACGGATCATGTGTTCGATTCCTCCTCCGCCGGCAGCCAGAAGCGGAACTCCGCGTCACCGTCGATCTTGTTTCTTGCATAAATCTCGCCGCCGTGCGCGCGCACGATCGCGCGGCAGACGCTCAGTCCGATGCCCATATGGCGGCTGCGGTCGGACGCCTCCACCGCGCCGAGCGGCAGATAGCCGTCAAAGAGCACACCGAGCAGCTGCGGCGGGATACCGTCGCCGTTATCGGCCACGGTCAGCCAGACACGGCGGGCATCTTTGCGGATCTCGATGAAGATCTCCGTCGCCGACGGGCTGTGCTTGGCGACGTTCTCCAGCAGGTTGAGCAGCACCTGCTCGATGAGCGTGGCGTCCATCGGCACGAGCAGGATCTCCTCCGGCTTCGAGACCATGATGGGGATATCGGTCTTGCAATTTTTGCGAAAGCGCCGGATCGCACTGCCGACGATCTCCTCGACGACCTCGTCCGATTTCTCGATCACGACGCCTTCATCGCAAAAGCGCGTAACGGACAGAATGTTCTCCGACAGGTGCAGCAGCCACTGCGCGTTTTGATGGATCTCCTCGACCATGCCGCGCCCCTCGTCCGTGAGCGCCTCGTTTTCCTCCACGGTCGCGCTCAGGCCCATGATGGCCGTCAGCGGCGTGCGGATATCGTGCGACACGCTGCGCAGGAGATTGGCGCGCATGCGGTCCCGTTCCGCCTCGTAGCGCAGCTGCTCCTGCCGCTTGATCTGCGTCGTGAGCGTGCTCACGAGAATGCTCACGACCAGCATGACCGCAAATGTCAGTGGGTAGCCGTCGATCGACATGTTGAATTCGTGAAACGGGTAAGTAAACAGATAGTTCACGCTCACCACACCGACGGCCGACGCCAGAATACCGGGCCAGTACCCGGTTGTAAAGCGCGAGACGAGCACCACCGCCAGAATGAACACGGAGGTGGCAAACGGGTTGTTGTCGTCATAGCAGGCAGACAGCAGCTCGCACACGCCGACGGCGCAGCCCATGATGAAAATGAACATGATCGTATCGCGCAACCACTGCGGCATGCGCTTCCATGCTTTCTGCATAAGCACCCCTCTTTCCGAACAGCCGTCTCGGCTCCACTGCCAGCATAGCACATTGTCTGTCCAAACGCGACGGTCTTTGCAGCCTCAGGCGCATTCTTTTCCGCCTTCTTAACGGCTGCGCAGCGTTTGGGCCGCTGTTTTCCGGAAACTTAGCGCATAGATTCCTTATAATAAAGTATCTTCACAGATCCCGTCCGGACCCCGGCCGGGACATCGGGGGAAAGGAGGCAGTCACATGATCTTTGCAGCAGTTGGCGGCGGTATGATCATTACCTGCGGCGCGTTTGTGTGGTACATCCTCAAGCGCTGATGCGCGCTACCGCGTCGAGGGAGAAAAAACGGAAAACATAAGTGATGTATCCAGATCTATCACGACAAAGGCCAGCCGGAAGCGGTTTCCGGCTGGCCTTTGTCCTATTTTTTTCAGCGAACGATCGCCTTCGTGCACAGCCAGTTGCACCAGTCAAGGTCATACTTGGCGTAGACATGGGTGCTGTCGCCGCTGGCATCGGCACGCAGATTGCCGTTTTCGTCGTCGAAGAGCTCGTTGATGTCGATGTAGAAGATCGTCTTGCCGTCGGCGAGGGCGGCAAGCTTTTCATTGAGCTTGTCAATGCGGGGGTTATTGAACGTTGCGTCCGTGCTCGAGCGCGAGGGGCCGACGTGCAGGTTCGCCTCGACGAAGATGATGGCGTCCGGCTGCGCGGCGCGCACGGTGTCGATGAGCGAGGAGAACTTGGCCGTGATGTCGTCGAGGTCGTTGCCGAGCTCGTTGATACCGAGCATAATGTAGACCTTGCCGAACGTCTTCTGACTCAGCAGCTGCGGCAGTGTGACGGTGCCGACATTTTTCACGGCGATGGCCTTCGTCTGTGCGACGTAGACATTCAGGCCGACGTCGGCAAAATACGTCGCGTTTTTCAGGCTGCCGTATTCGGCGATGCCGACGGTGCGCGAGTCGCCGATGAAGAGCGCGTCGTCAAAATACGAGGCATCCACGGTCGTGAACTGAAGCGGCGTCGGCTCCGGCGTGGACGTCGGCTCGGCGGTCTCCTCCGGCGCCGCCGTGACGGCCGCGGCCGGCTGCTTGCCGACACTGCTGCGGTCGATCAGGCCGCGGATGAGAAACGGCGCCGCCGCGATGGCGGCCACCAGCAGCAGGATGAGGAAATGTTGCGGTTTGATGCGTTTCATACGTCAGCGCTCCTTAGAATCGGAAGTACATAAAGGGGTCGTTCATGCCCTTGCTCAGGCAGAACAGGCACAGCCAGAACAGCACGGCCAGAATGACCGCCCCGGCCCACGTGCCCTTGAGCCGGCGGTACACATATGCCGGCAGCGACGTCGAGCACACGAGGCCGAGCACGAGGAACACCCCGTAGGTCTTACCATACTTGAGAAAATCGAGCGGGTAGGCCGCCGCGTGCGAAAACAGCGGCAGCAGCCGGCCGAAATACGCGCCGAGCTGCCCGAGGTCCGACACGGAGAACACCGCCCACGACAGCGGAATGAGCACGAGCATGTACAGGTGCCCGAGCACCGGCCAGCGGTCGAGATATTTCTTGAGCCAGAGCTTTTCGACCGTGAGGATTCCAAACAGGCCGAGGCCCCAGAGCAGGAAGTTCAGGTGCGCGCCGTGCCAGAGCCCGGTCGCGGCCCAGACGACCAGCAGGTTAAAAATCATGCGCCTGCGGCTGCAGCGGCTGCCGCCGAGCGGGAAATACAGATACTCGCGGAACCACGTGCCCAGCGTAATGTGCCACCGGCGCCAGAACTCCGTCATGCTCAGCGCGAGGTACGGACAGCGGAAGTTCTCCGGCAGGTGGAAGCCGAGCATCCGGCCGATGCCGATGGCCATGAGCGAATAGCCCCAGAAGTCAAAATAGAGCTGGAACGAGTACGCGAACGCGGCCATCCACGCCAGCGGCGTCGAGAGGCTCTCAAAACCGATCGTGGTCACATCGCTCCAGAGGCCGCCGAGCTGGTTGGCGAGCAGGATCTTGAGCGCCATGCCGAACACGAACAGCTTCAGCCCGTCCACCGCCTGCCGCAGCGACACATCGCGCGCGCCGAACTCCGGCTGCAGCTGCGCATAGCTCGCGATCGGGCCGGAGACGAGCTTCGGGAACATGGTCAGGTATGTGCCGAACGTAAGCAGCGAGCGCTCCGGCGCGACGGTGCCGCGGTAGACATCGATGAGATAGCCGCCGGCGGAAAACGTATAAAAGCTGATGCCGACCGGCAGCGCCCAGCCCAGCAGCGGCACGGCCGCCTTGCCGCCGGACACCCAGCCGAGCACGCCGTTGACGCCGGTGAGCAGGAAGTTGAGATATTTAAATAGGAACAGCCACAGGAAATTGTAGCACAGGCCCACGATGAGCCACAGCTTTGCGCGCGGCTTGTCGCGCGTGATGGCAAGACCCAGCCCGTAGTTGACCAGCACAGATGCGGCCAGCAGCGCAAAGTACGCCCACTGACCATCCAGCCCAATGATATAAAACACACAGCTCCCCACCAGCAGCACGGCATTGCGCGCGCCGGCCGGGCGCGACGGTGTCAGATAATACACCAGCAGAAATGCCGGAAAGAAGCAAAACAAAAACGACAGGCTGCTGAAAACCACGGACCCTATCCTCCTGAACCCTCGACAAACCCGCAAAAACAAAAAATTTCGCATGAAAAGGGTAGCATAAATTTCGGCATTTGTGTGCATTTTCCGACAAAAAAACTGCACAAACTTTCCGCCCGTTATTTGGTGGTTTTCGTGGGTACTGCTGCACGGGCGGAAACGCGCGGCAGAAAAAGAAAAATCTCCGGCGCTGTGCGTTTCAGCGCCGGAGATGCTTCTTTTTTCTCAATATCCGATGGGCCGGGATGTCTGCATGTCAGCTCAGGAGCACTTCGTCGGACTCGACCTGCGCGCCCGCCACCTCGGCGAACTTTTCGAGCAGGTCCTGCTTCGTGAGCTTCTTTTTCTCCTCACCGGAAATGTCAAGGATGATGTGTCCCTCGTTCATCATGATCAGGCGGTTGCCGTGCACGATGGCGTCTTTCATGTTGTGGGTGATCATCATGGCGGTGAGCTGGTTTTCGCGCACGATGCGGTCCGAGAGCTCGAGCACCTTGGCCGCCGTCGCGGGGTCGAGCGCCGCGGTGTGCTCGTCGAGCAAGAGCAGCTTCGGCTTCTGCAGGGAGGCCATGAGCAGCGTCAGCGCCTGGCGCTGGCCGCCGGAGAGCAGGCCGACCTTCGCCGTCATGCGGTCCTCAAGGCCGAGACCGAAGCTCTTGAGCTTCTCATGATATTCCTCGCGCTCCGCCTTCGTGACGCCCCAGCGCAGCGTGCGCTTCTTGCCGCGGCGCGCGGCGAGGGCGAGGTTCTCCTCGATCTGCATGTTCGCGGCCGTGCCCATCATGGGGTCCTGGAACACGCGGCCGATGTACTGCGCGCGGCGGTACTCCGGCATGGCGGTCACGTCCACACCGTCGAGGATGATGCGCCCGTCGTCCACCGGCCAGACGCCCGCAACGGCGTTGAGCATGGTGGATTTGCCGGCGCCGTTGCCGCCGATGACGGTCACGAAATCGCCCGGATTCAGGTGCAGGGACAATCCGTCGAGCGCCCGCTTTTCATTGATGGTGCCGGGGTTGAAGGTCTTGGAGATATGGTCTAATGTCAGCATATCACTTGCCTCCCTTCTTCAGGCGGTGGAACGAGCTCTTGGCCTGCCCCTTGAGATACGGTACGGCCAGGAACGCCGCCACGATCACGGCGGTGAAGAGCTTGAGGTCGTTCGGGTCGAGCTTGAGCCAGAGGATGAGCACCATGACGAGGTAATACACGATGCCGCCGAGGATGACAAAGCTCAGACGCACGGAGAAGTTGCAGCCCTTGCGGAAGAACGCGTCGCACAGCACCTCGCCGATGATGACGGCGGCGAGACCGATGACGATGGCGCCGCGGCCCATGTTGATATCGGCAAAGCCCTGGTACTGCGCCATCAGGCCGCCGGAGAGCGCGACCATGCCGTTCGAGAGCGACAGGCCGAGCACCTTCATGGCATTGATGTTGATGCCCTGCGCGCGGCTCATCGACGGGTTGGCGCCCGTGGCGCGGATGGCGCTGCCCTGCTCGGTGCCGAAGTACCAGTAGAGGAGCGCGATGAGCACGGCCGCGAGCAGCAGACCCTTCCAGATCGCGCCGGGCACGCTGCGCAGCGTCAGAAACAGGCTGTACTTATCCGGGTTGACCGGAGTGTTGGCCTTCATGCTCATGATGCGCAGGTTGATCGAGTAGAGCGCGAACTGCGTCAGGATGCCGGCGAGGATGGCCGGAATGCCGAGCTTCGTGTGCAGCAGGCCGGTCACGAGACCCGCGAGCAGACCCGCGACCACGGCGGCCAGCAGCGCCGCCCACGCCGGCCAACCGGCGATGATGAGCATGACCGTCACGGCGCCGCCGGTGGTGAACGACCCGTCGACCGTCAGATCGGCGACGTCGAGCAGGCGGAACGTGATGTACACGCCCAGGGCCATGATGCCCCAGATGATGCCCTGGGCGACGCCGCCGGGCAGACGCGAAACCAGATTCGGCAGGCTCAGGGACGCAAGAACCAGTGAATTCATAAAATTACCTCATCGTGTAGAGTATCCCTGCCGCAGAAACTGCGGCAGGGAGCCGGGAATTTGTTCGAATGATCAGCCGATGGCCGCGTAGTCGCTCGGGATGGTGAGGTTGAAGTGCTCGGCCATCTCGGGATTGTACTTCTTGACCGGGTTCGGGTAGTACTCGATGGCCATGGTGGAGATGTCGGCCTCGCCCTTGAGGATCTTCACGGCCATCTCGCCGGTGGTGCGGCCGAGCTCGTAGTAGTCGATGGACAGCGTCGCAACGCCGCAGCCCTTGCAGATGCCCTCCTCGCCGGCGACGATGGGCTTCGTGGCAGCGCCCTTGATGGCCTCGGCGCAGGAGGCGGCGGTGTTGTCGGTCGGGACGTAGAGCACGTCGTTGGCGTCGCTCGCCGTGCCGGTGACGGAGACGACGTCGTTCGTATCGGCGAAGGTGTAGATGGTGACGGTGCAGCCGGCCTTTTCAAGCGCGGCCTTGACGACGTCCGCCTGGTAGACGGAGTTCGGCTCGCCGGAGCAGTAGATGATGCCGACGTTCTTGGCATCCGGGAACAGCTCCGTGATCATGGCCGCCTGCTGATCGAGCGGCGCGAGGTCGGACGTGCCGGAGATGTTACCGCCGACCGTGCCGGAGAAGTTGTCGATGCCGAGCGCAACGCCGTACTCCGTGACGGCCGTGCCGAGGATCGGAATGTCCTTCGTGGCGGCGGCCGCAGCCTGCAGCGCGCCGGTCGCGTTGGCAAGGATCAGATCCACGCCGCTGGACACGAAGCCGTTGCAGATGGTGGCGCAGGTGGCGCTGTCGCCGGCGGCGTTCTGCTCGTCGAAGGTGACGTTCTCGGCGCCGAGCGCGTCAGTGATGGCGTCGCGGAAGCCCTTGGTGGCCGCGTCGAGCGCGTCGTGCTGCACAAGCTGGCAGATGCCGACGGTGTAGTGCTTATTCTCGGCCTTGTCGCCGCTGCCGCTGCCGCAGGCAGCCAGAGAGAGGACCATGACCACGGCGCAGAGCAGAGCAGTGATTTTCTTGATGTTCATGTGTTTTCTCCTCCTAAATGTAAGTTCCGGCAAAGAAAAAAGCCACACAGTCGTCTGTGCAGCCTTGTCAAAACCGGATCGGGAAGTCTCAGATGGTTCTGGTATTTTTGCAGCACAAACGACTATTACTCTCGATAAAGTAATAGTAGGAATATGCGCTTGCAAATCGGACCAGACGCATGTTTGCGGCCTCCTGTACTGAAGATGTGCCTACTTTAGCGCTTTTAGCCGATGAAGTCAACCCCGTTTTCAGAATTTTTTTACTTTTGGCATTTGTGCACAATTCTTTTGGGGCGTGCCTGTGCATTTCCGTCATTTTACACCGCCGTGCCGCGGCATTGACGCTCCCGGGCAGGTGTGCTATATTAATAACAGTATTTTCATTCAGGAGGAGGCGCGCCATGAAGACACCGCAGCAGCTGCTGCAGCAGACGCTGGAAGTAGGCGCGTGCCTGCTGCCGGACGCAGCGTCCGGCGGCCGCACACCGTACCCGACCGTGTTCGTGCACGGCCTGCTGGGCTGGGGCGCGCGCGACGCGCTCTACCGCGCGGTGCCCTACTGGGGGCTCGCAGCGGGCGACGTGCTGGGTTATCTCAACGCCTGCGGGTATGACTGCCGCGCCGCCTCTGTGGGCATCATCTCGAGCGCGTGGGACCGCGCGTGCGAGCTCTATGCCGAGCTCACCGGCGGCACCGCCGACTACGGCATCGCGCACGCGCAGCACTTCGGCCACGCGCGCTTCGGCACGGCGTATCCGGCCCCGCTCGTGCCCGATTGGGGTGCGGACAGGCCCATCGACCTCGTGGGCCACAGCTTCGGCGGCGCGACGGCGCGGCTGCTCCTACAGCTGCTTGCAGACGGCAGCCCGGAGGAGGTGCAGGCGGCCGAGGCCGCGGGTGAGGCGCCCTCGCCGCTGTTCACCGGCGGCAAGGCGGGCTGGGTGCACGCGCTGGTGGCCATCGCCGCGCCGCACGACGGGTCCACGTTTCTCGACGTGCAGCCGGACGCGGCCAACGCGCTCTCAACGCTGTTTCTGGGTGCGGCGCGCGCACTCGGCATCTCGGCGTTCAAGGGCGTGTATGACTTCCGGCTCGACCAGTTCGGCATCCGGCGCGACCCGGGCGAGCCGCTCACGACGGCGGCGCTGCGCATGCTGGCGCAAAACCCGCTGCCGGTGGGCGACAACGCCTTTGACGACCTGCGCCCCGCAGGCGCGCGCGCGCTCAATGCGCGCATCCGGACGCTGCCGGACGCATGGTATTTCTCCATCCCCTGCTGCCGGACGCTGCCGCGCCTGCTCACGCACGACCAGAAGCCCGACACGGCCATGACGCCGCTGCTCTGGCCGTTTTCGACCGCGATGGGGCGCGATGGCGCGGGCATGCCGCGCGGCTGGCTACCGAACGACGGGCTGGTCAACACGATCTCCGCCCGGCACCCCGGCGGTGCGCCGCACGCGGACTTTGTGCCCGGGCAGACGCCGGCGCGCGGCGTGTGGCAGGTGCTGCCGGTCGAGAATCTCGACCACCTGGCCGCGATCGGCGGCGTGATGAACACCGGCGTCGTGCGCACGCGCCTGTTCTACCGCCGGGTCATGGCGCTGCTCGACGCGGCCGCCGCGGCCGACGCCGACTCGTGATCCCCGCCCGAGGCCGGGCATACGATACCGCAAAGTGCACAAGATAAGATAAGGAGTGTATGGATTATGGATTCTATTGAAAGCTATCTGCGCAAGCTGATCGTCGCCTCCGTGGGCGCGGCCGACCTCGGCTGCGAAAAGCTCGGCAAGCTGCTCGACGAGTGCGTCGCGCGCGGCGAAGTGACCGTGGAGAAGGGCCGCGTGCTCAACGAGGAGCTCAAGCGCACCTGCAAGCAGGCCGTGGCGAAAGACGAGGCCGAAAAGCCCGCCGTGGACGTGGACGCCATGAGCGCCGACGAGCGTGAGGCGCTGCTGCAGAAGCTGCTGGCCATGAAGGAAGAGGGCTGATGGCCGGCCCCGCCGCGCAGCTCGACGAGGCCAAGCGCTTCGCCGAGATCGTCGCCATTCTGCAAAAGCACCACCTCGTCCAGGGGCTGACGCCGGAGAAGGTCCGCGATATTTTCGTGGATCTCGGGCCGACGTTTGTCAAATTCGGACAAATTCTGTCCATGCGTTCGGACATTCTGCCCAAAGAATACTGTGCCGCGCTCGAGACGCTGCGCACGGACGTGACGCCCATGCCGCTGACCGAGGTGGAGGACATTCTCACGCAGGCCTATGCCCGCCCGTGGCAGGAGGTCTTTTCGGACATCGGCATCCGGCCGCTCGGCTCGGCCTCCATCGCGCAGGTGCACGCCGCGACGCTCACGGACGGCCAGCGCGTGGTCGTGAAGGTGCAGCGCCCGGACCTGTACGACATCATGAGCCGTGACGTGCGCCTGCTCAAGCGCGCCGCCGCGCTGCTCAAATACACGCCGCTCGCGAGCGCGCTGGATTTTCACGCCGTGCTCGACGAGATCTGGCACACCGTGCAGGAGGAGCTCGACTTTACGATCGAGGCGAACAACATCGCCGAGTTCAAACGGCTCAATGACGGTGTGGCCTACGCCGACTGCCCGGCCACGTTCCCGAAGTGGTGCACAAAAAACGTGCTCGTCATGGAGTACATCGCCGGCCACCAGATCGACGATGCCGACGGTCTGCGCGCCGACGGCTATGATCTCAACGAGATCGCCGTCAAGCTCGTACACAACTATATCCGCCAGATCACGGTCTACCGCTTCTTCCACGCCGACCCCCACCCCGGCAACATCCGCGTGCAGGGCGGGAAGATCATCTGGCTCGACCTCGGCATGATGGGCCGCATCAGCCCGCGCGAGGCGGAGCTGTACATGGGCATCATCCGCACGATCTATGACCAGGACGTGCCCGCCCTGACGCAGACGCTGCTCGCGCTCGGCCGGTATGACCGCGCACCCGACCAGCAGGCGCTCACGGAGCGCATCGGCATCTTCCTGCACAAGTACGAGTCCATGCCGATGGCCGATATGGACATGGGCGTGCTTGTGGACGAGTTCGTGCAGATCCTGAACGAGTACGGCGTGTCCGTGCCCGCCTCGCTGACGATGCTCGGGCGCAGCCTGCTCGTCATTCAGGGCATGCTCACGAGCGTGTCGCCGGACGCGAACGTCATCGAGATCGTGGCGGAGTACGTCAAGAACACCGCCCTGAGCCGCGAGCACATTGAAAAGAAGGTCAAAACGCTTGCGCAGCAGCTCGCCCGCTCGGGCGAAAAGCTCACGGTGCTGCCGACGCAGCTGTCGGCATTTCTGAGCAAGGCCAACGCTGGGCAGCTGACCGTCAACGTGAAAAAGTCGTGGTCGGACGCGGCGCGCGCCGCGCAGTCGAAGCTGCTGAACCGGCTCATCTTTGCGTTGCTGGACTGCTCGCTGCTGTTCTGCGCAGCCATCACGTGCCTCGCCCCGCTGCCGCGGGTGCTGGGGCTGCCGTGGCCGGCGCTGGTGTTTTTCGCCGCCGCCGTCGCTGTGACGATCGCGCTGTTTGACCGCCGGCACTGGTCGGTGTGAATGCATCCCATGAGAAAATGACCGCCCCGGCCGGGGCGGTCATTCTTTTAAATATCGCCGCGGCGGCGCAGCGCGTCCAGAAACGCCGTGCAGCCGAGCACGAGATCGTCATACGCCGTGCCGAAATCGTCCGTATACCACGGGTCGGCGATGCCGCGCTGCAGCCCCGCGAACGACAGCAGCGGGCGGATCTTGCCGTCCGGGTCGTGCGGGAGGATGCGGCGGAGGTTGCGCGCGTTGTTCTCGTCCATCGTCAGCAGCCAGTCGTAGGCATCGTAGTCGCGCGGCGTGACCTGCACGGCGGCGCGGTGGCCGACCGGGATGCCGTGGGCGCGCAGCTCGGCGCGCGCGGGCGGGTAGACGTCGTTGCCGATCTCCTCGCGGCTCGTCGCCGCCGAGGCGATCTGAAACTGCGCCGCGAGCCCCTGCTGACGCACCATTTCCTTGAGCAGATACTCCGCCATGGGGCTGCGGCAGATATTGCCGTGGCAGATAAAGAGCACTTTGACCATTGGGATCGCAATTCCTTTCGACCGGGATGGCCCATTATAGCACACCGCAGCGCAAAAGCAAACGCGGGGTGCAGGCAGCTGCCTGCACCCCGATCCTTTCTTTCCCTTACGCCCTTACTGCGCCTTGGCCGCGCGCTGCCGGAGCGTGAGCCCGGCGGCCACGAACGCCAGCACGAGCAGCGCCAGCGCTGCGCACAGGCACAGCGTGCGCAGCGCGCCGTGACCGTCGGCCAGCATGGCGATCAGGCAGCCGACGGACAGGATCGCCGCCAGCGCCGTGCACCACGCCGCGGCCTTTCCTCTCCGGTGGCCGAGGCACACACCTGTGAGCGCAAGCGCACCGGCCGCGAACAGCACGATGCAGATGCCCGTCCAGACCGCCGCTTCCGTGCGCGCGGTGTCCATATCCGCCGCGTAGAGGTCCTGCGCGAGCGCGCAGATGTCACCATAGCTCGCGGACGAACCGGCGCGTGTGCGCAGCGCCTCGCCCTGCATGAGCACGGCGATGCCCTGCTCCAGCCGCTCGGTGTCGTCCTCATACGGGGCGAGCTCTGCGAGATCCTGCGCCAGCTGCTGCCGGTTCGCCGCCAGTGTCTGACGGCCGGAGGCCAGAGTGCCCGCCGCCGTGTCGAGCTTGCTCTGCCCGGCCGCGATCTCGGCCGCCGCAGCGTCGAGCGCCTGCTGCCCGGCGACGAGCTGCGCCTGTGCATCCTGCAGCTGCTGCTCCGCCGCGGCGATCTGCACCGCGCCCTCAGAGAGCTTTGCCTGCCCGGCCTCATACGCCTGCACGAGCGACTCGATGGAGTACCCAGTGCCGAGCAGCTGCGTCTCATAGAGCTGCTTTTGCGCCGTCACGCCCGGCCAGAGCAGCGCGGCCCTGGCAAGGTCACCGTCCGCGACCGCCGCGTCATACTCCGCCTGCCGGTCGAGATAGCGCTGGTAGGCCGGGTGCACCGCATCGTACACCGGCTGGATCCTGGCGAGCTGCGCCTGCCCGGCGGCGTATTCCTCCTTCGCCGCGGCAAGCTGCTCCTGTCCGGCGGCGTAGTCCGCCTTGCCCTGCTCGAGCTGCGCCTGCCCGGCGGCATACTGTGCCTTGGCCGCGGCGAGCTTCTCGCTGCCGGCGTCATACTCCGCCTGCCCGCTCTGGAGCTGGCTCTGGCCGACGTTGTCCGTCACGACGCCCGTGGCAAACGAGAGCTTGAGCGCGTCATACGTCTCCTGCTGCGCGCCGAGCGAGGCCGCCAGCTCGCCAAGCGAGCGGGCGCTGTCGCACAGCTGGGTGTCAGCCTCCACGCGGTCGGCCCGCTCCTGCTGCGTGCGCACAGCGCTCCACGGCGACACGGCCATGACGAACACGGCCGCCGCAAGCAGCACCCAGCGGGCCGCGCGGCTCGCCGAGGTCAGCGGCAGGCGGCGCTGCGCGGGCAGCGCGGTCCGGCGCACGAAGGTGTCGCCCAGCAGCAGAAGCTGCGGCAGCACGAACAGCACGAGAAACACCGTGATGAGCGACCCGACACCCACGAACCGGCCCATGCCGGCCACCGCGCCGGACGAGACACGCGCGCCGATGAGCAGACCGGCGGAGATGAGCATCGTGCCGGAGGTGATGATGGTCGGGAAGGCGAGGTTCAGCGCCGTGATCATGGCCTCGCGCGGGCCCTGCTCGCTGCGCGCCTCGGTATAGTGCGAGGCGACGACGATGGCATAGTCCACGTTGCAGCCCATCTGGATGGCGCTGGCCACGAGATAGACCATGAAGAGCACATACTCGCCCGTGAGCACCGTGATGCCGAAGTTGATCCAGATGCTGCCCTGAATGACAAGCGTGAGCAAAATGGGCATGCCGAGCGAGCGAAACGCAAACAGCAGCACGAGCATGACCATGAGGATGGACATGGCGCTGACCATGACGTTGTCCTGCGTGAACGTTTGCTCGGCCCCGTAGGCGGACATGGCGTCGCCGACGAGATAGCTGTCGGTGGGGTAGTACTGGTGCACGACGGCATGGATGCGGTCGAGCAGGGCGAACGTCTCGTCCCCGTCCGAGGCCGCGGCAAGCGTGAGCACGAGCCGGTGGTACGACGTGCCCTCGAGCTGCGCGCTGGCGCGCGCGAGCTGATCACTGAGCGCCGTGACCTGCGCCGCCTGCGCGTCGCTGAGCGTGACGGTGCCGTCGGCAATCTTGTCATTCAGGAATTCGAACAGCTTCAGCAGCGGCACCTGATAGCCGCTCAGATCCTGCGCGGCCGTCTGCGCGGCGCCGTTTTCGGCCGCGTAGAGCGCGAAGAGCGCCTGCGCGCTCGTGCTGTCCACGCCGCTGAGCTGCGCGAACGTCCGGTAATCGACCGCGTCCGCCAGCCGATAGCCCCCGGCCGCCTCCGTGCCCGCAATGCCGACGGCGCTCTTGACCTCCGGCATGGCCGAAAGGGCGTCGAGCAGCGCGGCCTCCTGGGTATAATCCCCGGCCGGGACGACGACGGCCAGCACCGTCTCGTCGCCGAAGTCCGCCGTGATCGCCTGCGACGCGGTGCGGTTGGCGTCCGCGTTGTGCGTTTTGAGCGGCGCTTCGCTGTAGACATAGCTCACATGGTTGGCGCCGATGCACGCCACGACCAGCACGGCCGCGAACACGAGCGGCACCACGCGGCGCGTCCGCCACGCGAGACGGCCGACGCCCGAGATCTTCGGCACGAAGTTGCGGTGCTTCGTCTTATCCATGGCCGGGCCAAGCTTGAGCAGCAGCCCCGGCGTGAGCAGGAACACCGTCATCAGGCTGATCAAGATCGCCTTGATGAGCACGATGCCGAGGTCGCGCCCGAGGCCGAATTTCATGAACGTCATGGCGACGAGGCCCGCAATGGTCGTCAGGCTCGAGGAGCTGATGACGGTAATGGATTTGGCCAGCGACTCGATGACCGCTTCGCGCACCGGCAGGGTCTCGTGCGCCTGCTTATAGCGGTTGCAGAAGATGATGGCGTAGTCCACCGACATGGCCAGCTGCAAGAGGATGGCCACGGCGTTGGACACGAACGAGATCGTGCCGAAGACGAAGTTCGTGCCCTTGTTGATGAGCGCCGCCGCGAGGAACGTGATCAGCAGGATGGGCACCTCGGCATACGTAGAGGACGTGAACGTGAGCACCGTGACGAGGATGATCGCCACGATGACGAGCAGGCTGCGCACCTCGCCGTTGATCTGGTCGGAGATGCTGTAGCCTTCGGTGGAATAGATGTACACGCCGCTGCCGTCGAGCAGGTCGCGCAGGGCCTGCACGGTCTGCGCGCACGCGTCCGAGCCCTCGAGGTCTGACAGGCTGACGGACAGCAGCGCACTGCCCGCGTCATTCATCGTGTACGTGCAGCTGTCCACCCCGTCGACCGCACGGATTTGCTCTGCCATGGCCGCGGCAGTGTCCGCGTCCGTGTCTCGCAGGAGGATTTTTGCCGACCCGTAGGTCTGAAACTCCTGCTCCATGATGTCCAGTCCCTGCCGCACCTCGGAATCGGCCGGCAGATAGGCCGCGACGTCGTTTTCGACCTTCACCCAGCCGGACGCGACCGCGGAAAAGACCAGCAGCACGGCGAACACGATGAAAAACAGCCGGTAATGGTCGACGATCCATTCCGATGCACGATGCAGCGGGGACGGTTTCTTGTTCATAATGGGATCACCACTCCTTGCCCCGACAAAAACGCGGGAGTTGACTTTTTGATAACAGAAAGATAAGCTGAAACATGATAAATTACAAATGTCAGTTATCGTGATTATGTAAGATATTTATCGCTTGTTCTTCCCGTGTCGTTTGTTCGATATGATACGATGGGCGTAAAGGAGTGCGGAACCATGGAAAAAAAGAAAGATCTGCGCGTGCAGAAAACCTACAGCGCGCTCATGGCGGCGTTCGAGGCGCTGATGGCCGAGGAGACGTTCGACGACATCACCGTCAACGAGCTGTGCGCCCGGGCGCTCATCCGCCGCCCGACGTTCTACTCGCATTTTGAAGATAAGTACGACTTCCTGCGCTTTTACCTCAACGAGATCCAGTGGCAGATCGAGAGCGAGGCCGACGCCGCGACCGATTCGCCGGTCGAGCATTTTCAGCGCTCGTGGCGCGCGCTCATCGCCTTTATAGACGAGCACCCGGCGCTCATCCGCATGGGCCTGCGCAGCAAGTCGCTGCCGATCATTTTTGAGATCATCAGCGAGCATGTTTTCGCCAGCTCCAGCCGGCGCGTGCGCGCCTACTGCGGCGCCGTGACGGACAGCCCCGCGCTGGCCGACACGCTGGCGACGTTCACCGTCGGCGGGCTCATTCAGAACCTCAAGCGCTACCTGACCGAGCCGAACCTCGACCCGGACGCGCTGACAGCGGAGATGACCACCGTCTTTGAGCACCTGTGGAATTCCTTCACGTCGGAAGCAAGGGGGGAAACGCCATGAAGATCCTGCTGGCGGAGCCCGACGCCCGTGCTGCTGCTCACGGAGCGCGCGCACGGCGAGGCCATGCACCAGGCCTTCCTGTCGGGCGCGCTCGACTGTCTCATCAAGCCGGTCGATGACAACGAGCTGCTGCTGCGCATCACGGTGCTGCAGCGGCGCACGCAGACCGGCGGCGAGCGCTGCCGCAACCTGAGCTTTCTATCTTCCACCACTCTTGATCCAAAACGCGCGAGCGCGGCAGTCCGAATGGACTGCCGCGCTTATGCCTGTGAAAAAACCTATGCGCAAGTGCAAAAAGAACAGAGCAGCAGGGGAGCTCGAGGGGGCAAGGCCCGCCTCGAATGAGATCTTGCGCTCAGCTTGTCCCCAAAGCCCGTCTCGGGCTTTGGGGACAAGCTGAGCGCGGCAGTCCGAATGGACTGCCGCGCTTGCCATGCATGCGCCGGGCATGGTACAATAAAAATAATCAATATGGAATGCTCCGGAAGGGAGAGCTCTGCTATGCCAAGGCCGAAATGGACCCTGAACACGATCTACATCTCCGAGCGCCTGCAGGAGCGGCTGCGCCCCATCTCCCGCTGCGCGCTGACGACCGTGGTCGCCCCATGGGCTACGGCAAGACGACGGCCGTGAACTGGTATCTCGCCGGGCGGGCGAAGGCCGAGGACGCGGCCATCGTGCGCATCAGCGTCTATTCCGACCATCTGGCCATCTTCTGGAAAAGCGTGCAGGACGCGTTCGAACACGCGAGAATTCCGCTGCTGCGCGGCTACGCCTGCCCGGACGATGCCGCCGGTGCGAGCCTGCTGGTGGACGATCTCTGCCACGGGCTGGCCGGGCGCGGAAGCGTGTACATTTTCATTGACGATTTTCACCTTTTGACCGACGGGCGCATCACGGAGTTTTTGTGCACGCTCGTCAACCGTCTGCCGGAGAACGTGCACCTGATCGTGGCGAGCCGCGACCGCTTCCTCCCCAGCGACGCCGTCGTGCGGCTGGGCAGCCGGGTCTACCCGATCGGGGCCGAGCATCTGCGGCTCAACCACACGGAGCTGTCCATCTACGCGCACCGCTGCGGTACGGACCTGACCGATGCGCAGGTCGAAACGCTGCTGCATGCGAGCGAGGGGTGGTTTTCGGCCGTGTACCTGAACCTGCGCACGCTCTCCGAGCGCGGCGCGCTGCCGGACCAGCACTCGGACATTTACACCATGTTTTCCGCCGCCATGATCGAGCCGCTCTCGCCCCGGCAGCAGGAATTTCTGGCCGTCATGGGGCTGGCGGATGAGTTCACCGCGCCGATGGCGCGCTTTGTCACCGGCGACCCGGACACCGATCGCCTCCTGACCATGCTCACGGAGCAAAACGCCTTCGTCACCCGCCTGCCGGACGGTGTGAGCTACCGCTTCCACCACATGATGAAGGTCTGTGCCGAACAGGCGTTCGCCGCGCTGCCGGGGCAGACGCGCCGCGCGTATCACGGCCGCTACGGCGCGTGGTACGCCGCGCACGGGCAGTATCTGCACGCGATCGCCGCCTACCGGAAGGGGGAGGACTACGACGCGGTGCTGCAGGTGATCCAGGACGATGCGGGCATCCTGCTCGCGGCGCTCAACCCGGAGGAGGTGCTGGCGTTTCTGGACGCGTGCCCGCGTGATACGCTTCAGGCGCACCCGCTGACGCTGCTCGTGCTGATGCGGCGGATGTTCACCTGGCAGCAGATCCCGAAAATGCTGGAGCTGCGCGCGCTGCTGCTCGCCGGGATTGAGGCACACCCCGAGCTGCCGGACGCCGAGCGGGACAATCTGCTCGGCGAGTGCGACCTCATCATGAGCTTTCTGCAGTATAACGACATCGCGGCCATGAGCCGCCTGCACCGCAGCGCGGCCGCGCGCATGACCCGTCCCGCCATCAGCATCCGCAACGAGGGGAGCTGGACGTTCGGCTCGCCGTCGGTGCTGATGATGTTCCACCGCACGCCGGGGCAGCTGGACACGGAGCTCGACGCCATGAACGCCTGCATGCCGCACTACTACCGGCTCACGAACGGGCACGGGCAGGGCGCGGAGCAGATCATGGACGCCGAGGCCGCCCTGCTGCGCGGCCGCTTTGCCGACGCGGCCATCTTCCTCGAGCGGGCCCGCGCCGCCATCGCCGGAAACGGGCAGGAGAACATGGCCCTCTGCTGCGACTTTCTGGAGCGGCGGCTTGCGCTGTGCGTGGACACCGCCCCGCCCGAGCCCCCGGCGCACAAGCGCGCCGCCCTGCTCGCGCAGCACGACACGATGTGGCTGCGCATCTTCGACAGCGCCTGCGCCTACTGCGCCGCGCTGACGGGGCAGGCCGGGCAGGTGCCCGCACTGTTTCGCGACCACGCGCTGCACACGGTGCACTTTCTCGCGCCGTGCCGCCCCATGATGGAGATGATCGAAAATCAGGTCTATCTCGCCGAGGGCGCCTGCGCCCGGGTGATCGGGCGCAGCGAGGGATTGCTCGCGCAGTGCGCGCAGCAGCACTATGCGCTCGTCGCGCTGCAGGTGCGCATCCAGACGGCCGCGGCCTATGAGGCGCGCTGCGCCGCGCTGTGCGCGCCCGGCGGCGGCCCGGCGGCGCTCGCCGGGCTGACCGAGCGCGAGCGGGAGATCGCGGCGCTCATCGCCGCGCGCCTGACCAACGGCGAGATCGCGCGCAGGCTCTTCCTCTCGGACGGCAGCGTAAAGCAGTACGTCCACCAGATCTACGCCAAGCTCTGCCTCACGGGCGACGCGAAGTCGAAGCGGCAGCAGCTGATTGACCAATGGCATACAAAACCCTAACCGCCGGTGAATGGTTTTCTCACAGATCCACTGTACAATGGCCTTGTACAGTGGATCTTTTCATTCCGGGAAAGGGGGAAGCGCACATGTACCGGAAATACATTGCGGCCGTCCAACCGCTGAGCGACCACGTCCTGCAGGTGGATTTCGTGTCCGGCAGCCGTCTGCTTCTGGACATGAAGCCCTATCTGGATAAGCTCCGGTTCCAGCCGCTTTCCGATCCGGAGATCTGGCGCAGTGCCGTGACCAACGGCATCTTCGTCCGCTTCGGCAACGTGGAGCTGAGCCATGACGAGCTTCTGACCATGGCCGAACACAGCTGAGGCGAAACCACACCCGGGCGACCGCCCGCGAGAAAGAGAGGAAAAGCATGAAACATCTGAGCAAATGTCTGGCGCTGGTGCTGGCCGCCGCGCTGGTGCTGGGCCTTGCCGCCTGCGGCAAGGACACGACCGGCGACGACTGGCGTGCCTCCGGCGTCGTGAACGACTACGGCACGATCACCCGAGACGGCGAGCGCGTGCCCGTGTGCATCTGCCTGAGCACGGAAAACGCCGGCTTCTACTACGATCAGGACGAGCAGGTCTGGTTCGACGGCGTAGAGTTTCCCATGGCACTCGCCGACGCGCTGACCGCCTACCGCAGCACGTCGTTCGACGATCTGGACGGCGACGGCCAGAGCGACGTGACCATGATCTTCGACCATGGCGACGGCAGCACGACCGAGCTGGTCTGGCTCTGGTACGACGACACGGGCTTTGAATTTGAACCCGCGTTCTCGAGCGTCACAAGCGGCACGCCGTATTTTGAGGCGAACAATCTGGACATCAACGCGCGCGTGGACGGCGGCACCTACGTGCTGGCCAATGGCGTGTGCAGCTACCACGGCACCGGCGACGGCTATGCCGTGGGCGATGTCTACTGGGAAGTGACCAAGACCCGCGACGAGACGCACGACGGTATGCGCGAGATCGAGTTTGACGCCTACTGCTACGTCCCGGACGAATCCGTGCCGGCGTTCACGACCGAGTTCATCTCCGTGACCAGCAGCGAGCTGTACGACTACTACACCGGCATGTGGCTCACGGCCTCGACCGCCTACAACAACACCGAGCGCGGGGACAACCACTACATCCACACCGTCTCGTGGAACGGCGAGACCTACGAGATCGAATTTTTCTACTCCACGAGCTGGGAAAAGACCGGCGACTGGAACAACGTGCTCACCAAGAGCTACGTCGTCTACCTGCCCGAGGGGTATGACGGTCTGGTCTTTGCCGCCGAGCCGCAGCCCGACAACTTCCGCGACTCCGGCAAGCGCGACCAGCTCGACAGCATCTGCCCCGAGGCGGACATTCTCAACTGCACCACAGTCGATGCGCGCAACTGCCTGTTTTTCCGTATCGGCTGACCGGATAAGGGGGACGGCATGAAAACATCTCTCAAAAAACTCACAGCGCTGCTGACCCTGCTGCTGGCGCTGAGTCTGGCCGCCTGCGGCGGCGCGGACGACGATGACGACACCGACCTGACCGACTTCACCCCCATGACCGTGGAGGAGCTGACCGGCGGCTGGGTGGACGACGACGGCAACCAGCTTGTCATCGTCCCCGACACGAGCACCTACGACTACCGGACGTGGTACGGCCGGGTGGGCTTCGGCCCGTTCGAGGTCGTGGACGACCGGCCCGTGATCGAATACGATGGGTTTTACTACGACTTTGAGGCCGACGGCGACGGCTTTCTCCTGCGGCAGAACGGCGCGTCCGACCGCGCGGGGCTCGACGGCGCGCGCTTCGGCCCCGGCGAAAGCGACGTGTACGCGCCCGAGCTGACCACGCTCGACGGCATCTGGCAGGACGCGCTGGGCGAGACGCTCGTCATCGACACTGACCGCATGGAGTATCTGGCCTACTCGCCCGACGGCATGACCGGCGGCACGATCTGCGACGGCGGTGACGGGCTGGGCGTGTACCTCTTCCTCAACGGCCGCGGCTACTTCGCCGTGAGCCCCGACGGCAACAGCTTTACGCTGTTTTTCGAGGCCAGCGACACGAACGCGCCGGACGGCACGTACGAGGGCGTGTTCTATCGCAACGGCGACGCGGACCTCTATGCAGAACTTGACGATGCGGAGTTTTACGCGTCTGACGGCCACCTGCGCTATTACGACGGGGAGAACATCTTCTTCCTGCCGGATACGTACGCCGTCGCGGCCGACGGCCTCGCCTATGACGGCGCGGGCAATGTCTACGCCGCCGGGTGGGACACGCCCTATTACGACCCCGCCGACGACTGGGGCGACAACTGGGCCAGCAACTGGGGCTGACCCGCACAGACAAAAAGCAGCGGAATGCAAATGCATTCCGCTGCTTTTCTATCGTTTTTTTACGGCCAGGGCGCCCGCGCCGCCTTGGGTGGTTTGGGGGCTTTCGGCGCCTTGGGCGCCTTCGGCGGATACAGCCGCCGGCGCAGGTCACGCGGCAGCACCCAGCGGTCGAGCAGGGCGAGCATGCCGGGCAGGAACAGCAGGATGAGGAGAATGGCCGAGAACGCGCCGATGGAGATCGTGCGGCAGATCTGCTCGATGGTCGGGTTGCCGAAAAATTTTCCGACGACCGCCGTGACGAGCACCATGATCGAGCCGGACGTCAGCACCGTGTGGATGCTGCCGCGGTAGGCGGCGATGAGTGCGTCGCGCACGGGCATGGTCTCGCGCATCTCGCGGTAATAGCTCGTGTAGAGGATGCCGTAGTCGATGGTCGCGCCCATGAGGATGCACTCGACGATCAGCAGCGCGAGGTAATAGATCTCCAACCCCTGCAGGCCGACGACCGTGACGGTGATGAACACGCCGCACTGCACGATCAGCACAAGCAGCGCCGGGATGACGAGCGAGCGGAACGTGAACACGACGACGAGGAAGATCGACGCCGCCGTCAGCAGCGTGATGAGCAGCAGCTCGCTGTCGAAGCTGTTTTCCATCTCGTAGACCATGGCGCTGTTGCCGATGAGGTAGTAGTCCCCGGTCGTGACGGCGTCAAGGTCCTGCGTTAGCTGGGCGATGAACGCGCTCGTCTCGTCCGACTCGCCCGGCAGCGACGTCGTGAGCACGAGGCGGGAGTAGTCGCTGCCGCGCAGCTGCGTGACGGCGTCGGTGAGCATGGTCTGCGCGTCGGTGATCTGCGCGCGCATGTCGTCGGTCAGGAAGGAATCAAAGCGTGCGTCCGTGAGCAGGTCGTTTTGCAGATAGTCAAACAGCTCCTGCATGGACATGGTCCACGAGGCATCGCTGCTGTACACGCTGGCATAGTAGAGAAACAGCAGCTCCATCGTGCCGCGGTTCAGCTGGCTGGACAGGCCCTGAAACCGGTTTGCCAGTTCCGCAGCCGTATAGCTCCGGCCGGAGGCGACCGCGTCGATGACCGTGCGCGCCGACTGGAGCTGGCTGGTGTCCACGCCGCTGAGCTGGGAGGCAAAGCGCGCGTCCGGCAGCACCTCCTGACACAGGAAGTCCACGAACTGCTGCACCGAGAGCGTCCAGCCGCTCGTGTCGCCGTGGCGGCTGATATAGAGCAGGTAGAGCTGGCGCATCTGCCCGGCGTCCATGCCGAGGAGGGCGGCAAGCTCCGGCGCCGAGTAGCTTGTGCCGTAAACAGAGCCGTTGATGATCCAGCTGAGCGTCGTGATCTGCTGCGCCTGCGCGCTGTCGAGCAGGGCGCTGTGGTCGGCGAGGAAGTTTGCCAGGTCCTGCATCGATACGTCCCAGCCGCCCGTGATCAGGTCAACATTGGCCGCATGATACGCCACGAACAGCAGCCGCACCGTCTCCTCGTCCATGCCGAGCATCTGGGCGATCTCGCTGCAGCCGCGCGGCGTGGTCATGGCACTCACGTCCGTGAATGTCTGCAGCATGGCCGCCTGCTCGCGCGCCGAGGCATCGACCATGTCGGCCATGGTGGGGTCGGTGAGCACTTCGTTGACGAGGAAGTCCGAGAAAACGGGCAGCGTCATGCCGCCGGTGCTCGCGTCGCCGTGCTGCGTGTAGTAATAGAGCAGCAGCTGCTTGGCATCCGCTGCATCCATGCCGAGAAAGTCCGCGAGCGACTCCGCCGTCCGCTGCTGCGTGAGCGCGGCGGGGTCGGTGAATTTCTGCAGTGTCTGGAGGTTTGCCGTCATGCCCGCGTCGAGATACGGCGCGAAGGCGGCGTTATTCGCCACGTGCTCTGTGAGAAAGCGCAGAAACTGCCCGGCCGGGATAGTCACGGCGCGGCCGCCGCTGTAGACATCATAATAGATCATGCCCAGCATATCGGCGCTGACCGGGATGCTGGCATCGAGCGCGCCGACGATGTCGGCCATCTGCGTGGCGGTGTACTGCCTGCCGAGCGTGGTGGAGTAGGACATGGCGCTCTTGACGTTCGGGTCGGCCTCGAGCCGGTCCGCCAGCGCGGCCACGGCGTCCTCGTCGGCGTTGTTGTACAGCACGACGATGGGGTTATCCGGCGGGAACACCTCCGCGACCGGGTCGGTATCCGTGAGCGTGTAGGCGATCTGGGTCGACAGCTGCAGGACGTACGTGCCCGCGAACAGCAGCACGAACGCCGCCGCGATCGCGCCGCGCCACCGGTAGCTGAAGCGGCCGAGCGCCGCGAGCACGCTCCGGCGCGCGCGCTTTGGCGCGCGCGGCTTTTTCGTCGTCTTGCGCACGAGCTTGTCTGCCCACAGAATCAGGCCGGGCAGCACCGTGAACACGCACAGCAGGCTGCACAACACGCCCTTGGCCAGCACGATGCCGAGATCCATGCCGATCTTAAAGCGCATGAACACCAGCATCAGCAGGCCCACGATCGTCGTGACCGAGCTGCCGGTGATCGAGCCGAACGCCGCCGTGAGCGCGCGCGTCATGGCGGCCTCGCGGTCGGGGTCGGCCTGCAGCTCCTGCCGGTAGCGGTTCATGAGGATGATAGAATAGTCCATCGAGAGCGCAAGCTGCAAAATGGCCGAGATGCTCGCCGTGACGTCCGACGTCTCGCCGAGGATGATGTTCGTGCCCTGATTGAGCAGCACCGCCACGCCGATCGTCAGCAAAAACAGCACCGGCTCAAAGTATGACGGGCAGGCGATGAGCAGGATCGTCGTCACAAGCACGATCGAGAGGATGAACACGATCGGCGGGATGTCCGGCGTCGAGGTGTCGTCGCTGCGCACGGCCACGTCGTAGTCGGCGAAGCGGTCGGCCACGTCGCGCTCGATCTGCGCCTCCTCGTCGGAGTTGTAGTCATACTGCGTCGTGAGCTTGTAGAGCGTGGCATCGCCGCGGTTATAGTCGTCGCTGTCCGGCTCGTAGGCCACGCTGTCTACGTTCGGAATTTCCGCCAGCTGCTCGCGGATGGCGAGCTTGTCGCGCGCGTCCAGCCCGCGGAACATGACGCGGATGGTGTACGTCTCCGCCACGTCTGGGAAGGCCTCGTTCATGCGGTCCATGCCGATCCTCATCTGCGAGCTGTCCGGCAGGTACTTGGTCATGTCGGTGTTGATGCCGACGAAGGGCATCAGCGCCGCACAGACCACCGCCAGAGCCAGCATGACAACAAGCAACAGCTTGCGTTTTTTGACGATGAAAGCTGCGATCTTCTGCATGGTTGGGGAAACTCCTTTCGCGCGTAACGATGGATAGAAATTAATTGAATATTATAGCACATCGCCGCCGGATATGGTATACTATTTGAGCGTGTCAAAAACAATTTTTTGACACGCTCTCAAACGAGACCCACTACGTTGGGCTCTCGTTTGAAGGGCTGCGGCTCGCTGCAGCGCACGCGCTGCGCGGCACGTTTGCGAGCCGAGTGGTATTTTCTCCGCCGTACACGCCGCCGAAGAAAATGATTTCACTTTCTTTGCGCCTGCGGGCGCAAACTCTGCGAGGCCTTTTTGACAGTCTGACTATGCCGCTTATAACTTATGTAATATAATAATTTTTGAACGGAGGTCATCGTATGGCAAACGATTTTCTGACACTCATAATGACCCGGCGGAGCATCCGCGCCTACAAGCCGGACGCCGTGCCCGCGGACGTGCTCGCGCGCGTGCTCGAGGCCGGCACCTACGCCCCGTCCGCCATGGGCAAGCAGTCGGCGACGATCGTCGCCGTGGAGACGAAGGCTTACCGCGACCGGCTCACAAAGCTCAACGCCGCCGTGATCGGCAAGGACGTCGACCCCTACTACGGCGCGCCAGTGATCGTGGTCGTGCTCGGCGACGGTGAGAGCGCAAATTATCTGGCCGACGGCAGCTGCGTGCTCGAAAACCTCATGCTGGCCGCGCACGCAGAGGGCCTCGGCACCGTGTGGGTCAACCGCGAGCGCGAGATCTTTGACAGCCCGGACGGCAAGGCGCTGCTGCGCGACTGGGGCCTGCCGGAGACGCTGCGCGGTGTCGGCGCGGTCGCGCTCGGCTACGCCGCCGGCCCCGCACCGGAAGCCGCCCCGCGCAAGGAAAACTACATCGTGCACGTTTGAGCATTCGCTCAAACGGAAAGCCCGCCCGCCGGAGTTCCGGCGGGCGGGCTGCTATGTAGAAAGAAAAGGCCTGTCTCAGTCGACATGGATGACCGACTCGGTCAGCTCCGCGGCGGTCACGTTGGGGTTGTGATAGTGCTCGCGGCGGTCGGTGATCCTGCCGATCGAGATGGCCTGCTGCGGGCAGTACTGTAGGCAGCTCAGGCACTGGATGCAGTTGCCGCCGATGACGGCGCGGCCGCCCTCGATGCGGATGTTGCCGCGCGGGCAGAGCGTGGCGCACTGGCCGCAGCCAACGCACGCATCGCTGACGGCGAACTTCTGCGCCTTGCCGGCCACGATCTTCGGCCAGACGCTGCTCTCGAGCTGGTTGAGGGGCTTTTTCGGCGGGGCCTTGGGCGAGACCGTCCGAGCGAGGACGTCCTGCGCGATCTGTTTTGCCTTCTTGTCCGCGCGGCGCTGCGCCACGGCGGGCGTCACCGGCGGCAGCATCACGCTGTGCGGCAGCAGCCAGATGCACGTGCACTGGTGCGACACGGCCGTCCAGTAGCGCAGGGGGATGATGCTGTCGAGCTTGTACAGACCGGAGCCCATATAGCCCGCATACTGGCAGACGCCGAACGTGTACGCCGTGAGGCCGACCTGAATCTTGCGCAAGGATTCCTCCACGCCGCCGGGCAGACCGCCGCCGTAGCACGGGAAGACGAAGCCGACGCGCTTGGCATCGCGCACATCCGTGACCGCGGGCTCCCTGCGCATGAGAATGATGTCCGTGTCGCCCAGCTCCCGGGCAATGGTTTTCGCCATGTCGAGACAGTTGCCGGTGCCAGAGTAGCAGAAGATCACATTTTCGCTCATGTGAAACACTCCCTTAAATTTTAATTGTCCCTATTGTACATCAAGCCTTTTTGCGATACAATAGTACCGTAAAATATAGAACGCTGGAGGCCAAAATGTACCACATCAAGAACGACAAACGCGCGCAGGCGTCCTCGGAGCTCATTTGCGCAGGGCTTTTGGCCTGCATGAAAGAAAAACCGTTCGCGCGTATCACGATCACGGACGTACAGCGCGCCTCGACGGTGAGCCGCTCGACGTTTTACCGCAACTTCGACTGCCTCGAGGACGTGTTGGCGCTGCTGTGCGACCGCGGATTTCAGGCCGTGTTCACCGAGTACAACGCCCTGCCGCCCGAACAGCGCGGCAGCCTAGCCAAGGCAGCGTTTCAGTACTGGTTTCGCAACAGCGCGGTGCTCGAGGCGCTCGTGCAGATCCACCGGACGGACATTTTGTTCGACAGTCTGCGCCGCGGCTCCGGCCTGATCGAGGCGCTGCAGCCGCTGGCGGACGATCCCGCGCGGTTTGACTATTTCGTCGCCATCATCACCTCGGCCATGATCGGCGTGCTGACCGTCTGGGTCGAGCACGGCAAGACGGAGACAGAGAATCAGATGGTGCAAAAGCTCACGAGCACCTTCATCGAGATGGCGATCCTGGAGCTGCCCGGTTGAGAAAAACCCGGCCCTTCCTGCAAAGGAAAGGGCCGGGTTTCTGTTTGCTTCGTTTTTTTACGGCACGATGCGCGTGCCGCTCTCGCCGCGCATGGCGGCCGGGGCCTGCTCGAGCGAAGCGATGACGGCGCGCCGCCGCCAGCCGCTGCGCACGAACTGCACGGCCGCGGCCACCTTCGGCTGCATGGAGCCGGCGCCGAACTGCCCGGCGCGCAGGTAGGTCTCCGCCTCGTCCACGTGCAGCTCGTCAAGCTCCCGCTGCTCCGGCGTGCCGAAGTTCAGACAGACGTGGTCGACCGCCGTGAGGATGAACAGATAGTCCGCGCCGACGGCCTCAGCCAGGCACGCGGAGGCAAAGTCCTTGTCGATGACAGCGTCCACGCCGTAGTAGTCCCCGTGCGAATCGCGCACGACGGGCACACCGCCGCCGCCGCAGGCGATGACGATATACTCACTGTCGAGCAGGTTCAGGATCGAGCGCCGCTCAGCAATGTCCACCGGCTTCGGCGAGGCGACGACGCGCCGCCAGCCGCGGCCGGAGTCCTCCTTCATGCGCAGGGACGGATCGTCGCGCATCATCTGCTGCGCGGCGGCCTCGTCATAAAACGCGCCGATGGGCTTCGTCGGCTCGACGAACGCGGGGTCGTCCGGGTCGACGACGACCTGCGTGACGACCGTCGCCACCTGCCATGGCATGCCGCTCGCACGCAGCGTGCGGCGCATGCCCTGCTGGAGCTGATAGCCGATATAGCCCTGGCTCATGGCCGTGCACTCCGGCAGCGGCATGGGTGCGACCTTGGGGTTCGTTTTCGCGGCGGTGTCGAACGCCGCCTGGATCATGCCGACCTGCGGGCCGTTGCCGTGGCTGATGATGATCTCGTGGCCCTGATGGATGAGCCCGACGAGCGCCGGGCACGCGGCAGCCACGCGTTCGCGCTGCTCCGCCGGCGTGTTGCCGAGCGCGTTGCCGCCGAGGGCAATGACGATTCTGGCCATGGCGTCACCTGTGCTGCGGCGCGGGCTGCTGCTGCGTGATGCAGTGGATGTTTCCGCCGCCGAACGCGACCTCGCGTGTCTGCACGCCGACCACACGGCGTTCGGGGAACATGGCCTGCACCTGCTGCACGGCGAGCGCGTCGTTCGCATCGCCGTACTGCGGCAGGATGACGCCGCCGTTGACGATGAGAAAGTTCATATACGACGCGATGGCGACCTCGCCGTCCTCGCGCGGGATCGTGCCCTCCACGGCGTCGATCGTCGCCGCGCCCTGCAGCAGGCAGGGCTGCTGCGTCAGGCAGAGCTTGTGCACCTTCAGCTTGCGGCCCTTGGCGTCCGTCGCCTGCGAGAGCATGTCGTATGCATCGCGCGCCGGCTGATAGAACGGATTCTGCGGGTCGTCCGTCCAGATGCAGGCGACCTCGCCCGGGCGGATGAAGCAGGCCACGTCGTCGATGTGGCCATTGGTCTCCTCGGGATCGATGCCGTCACGCAGCCAGAGGACCTTCTCGCAGCCGAGATAGTCGCAGAGCATGCGCTCGATGGCGCCGCGGTCCATGTCGGGGTTGCGCCCCTCGGACAGCAGGCACATCTCAGTCGTGAGCACGGTGCCCTCGCCGTCGACGTGGATGGAGCCGCCCTCGAGCACGAAGCCCTCAGTGCGGTAGGAATCGACGCGCTCGATCTCACAGACCTTCTGCGCGACCTGATCGTCGAGATCCCACGGGAAATAGAGCCCGTCGACCAGCCCGCCCCAGGCATTGAACGTCCAGTCCACGGCGCGCACGCCGCCGTTGTCGTTGACGAGGAATGTCGGCCCGCAGTCACGGATCCAGGCGTCGTTGCTCGCCATCTCGACGACGCGCACTTCGCGCGGCAGGCGCTCGCGCGCGTTCTGATACTGCACCGGGGAGACGCAGACCGTCACGGGTTCAAACTGCAAGATGGCCGTCGCCACGTCCAGAAAGGCTTTCTGCGCGGGCTTGGCGCCGTCGCGCCAGTTATCGTTGCGCTCCGGCCAGAGCATCCAGACGCCGGCCTGCGGCTCAAACTCCGCAGGCATCCGGTAGCCGTCGAGCTTCGGCGTGGAGCCGGTGATTCGTTTTGCCATAGTGGTTCCTCCTAAGAATGATGCCGGCGCGCACGCGCCGCGATGAGAATTTCGCCGATGACGATGCTGAGGATCGACCCGATCGTGATCGGCAGATAGCCGGAGAGCGTCTCGCTGTCGAATGACAGCGGCACCGCCGTGAAGAAGATCGAGATGAGGATGAGCGCCATGGGCACATAGGCCAGCACGCGCAGCATCCCGCGCCCGCCCGGCACGCGAAACGGCCGCTCGGAATCGGGGTCGATCTCCCGCAGACGCAAAAACGCCGGGAACACGGGCGCATAGCTCAGCAGGAGCATGACGAGGTTGAGCGCGAAAAAGCTCCAGAACAGGGACGAGTCCGGCGAGAGCAGCTCGATGATGATGCCGAGGATGCACACGACGCTCGCAACGATGCCGCTCGTGAGTGCGGAGCCGATGGGCATGTCGTTTTTCGCCCAGCGGCGGGCAAAAATCGCGGGCATGTCGCCGTTTTCGGCGGCGTAGGCAGCCGTGGAGTTCACGCCCATGGACCATGAGATCATGTTGCCGAACAGGGTAATGAGAAACAGCAGTGCCACCGCGCCGACGAACAAGCCGCTCGTGCGGCCGGTCATGAGCGAGACGGCGTCGATGAGGCCTGAGTCCTCGCTGATCTCGTGCGTGGGGATGGCCGCGCCGATGCCGAAGGCCGAAAACAGGTAGATGAGCGCGATGACGATGCCGCCGGTGATGATGGCCTGCGGGATCTGGCGCTTGGGATCGCGCATGTTGTCGGCATACGTGCACACGACCTCGAAACCGAGGAAGTTGAAGATAATGACCGAGATATACGACAGGCTGTGCAGGTCAAACCCCGGCAGGAACGTGCGGAAGGCCGTGTCGTTGACAAAGCCGTTTTTCACGACGTAGACGATGCCGAGCACGCCGACCGTCAGCGCGAGGATCATTTTGATGGCGGCGCTGATGTTGAGGATAATGATGCTGTCGCACACGGGGTAAAACGCGATCCACGTGACGATCCAAATGAAGGCCAGCTCGATGAGCAGCTTTGCCAGCCACCCGAACTGCAGTCCCGTGAGCACGCTCAGCAGCTCCGGGCACACGACGGCGAGCGAGGCCATCCACAGCGGGAAGTTGATCCAGTAGTACCACGAGGCGCGCGCGCCCCACTTTGAGCGCGGGAACGCCTTGTTGATCCAGTCATAGAGCCCGCCGTCGCCGGTGTACGTTGTGCCGAGCTCGGACGAGATCATGCCGTACGGCAGCAGGAAGGCGATCATCATGAACACCCACCAGAAATACTGGCTGTTGCCGATGGAGGCGACGGGTGCCGCCGCCTCCGCCACGAACACAACGCAGATGACCGAGAGGACGACGTCCGCAAGGCGGAATTTTTTTCGTTCTTCCATGGTGTCTGCTCCTTTGGCAGCCGGTCAGCAGCCGCCGAGCCGCGCGTCGAGGAAGGTGTCGAGCTCCTCCTGCGCCGCGGCGAGCTCCAGCTCCGACGGACAGCGGCGGCAGCGCGTGAAATACACCAGCAGCCCGCGCATGGCCGTCAGGCGGTTGCCGGCCTGCTCCCAGCAGAGGGAGGCGGCGGAGTCGGCGACCTCGTCGGTCACGTCCTCGCCGCGCGTGGCGGGCAGGCAGTGCAGGAACTTGCAGCCGAGTGCGCCGAGCTGCATGAGCTCGCGGTTGACCTGATAATCCGCAAAGACGCGCACGCGCTCTTCCTTCGGCATCTCGTTTTCATACAGGCCGTACCAGACGTCGGTATAGATGAAGTCCGCGCCGCGCACGGCGTCGCGCTCGTCCGTGACGGCCCAGCTGCCGCCGGAAAGCTTGCAGTTGGCCTCGAGAATGTGCTTATGGTCGGCATTGAGCTGATGCCCCTCCGGGCCGTAGTGCACAAAATGCATGCCGAGCTTCGTGGTGATGAAGCCGAGGGACGCGCACACCTGCGTGCCGTCGCCGACAAAGACGACCTTGCAATCTTCCAGCCGCTTGCCCTCGGGCAGGTTCTCCTTGATGGTGCACAGGTCGCCGATCTCCTGCGTGGGGTGGTTATAATCGCTCATGCCGTTGATGACCGGGATCGTGCACGCGTCGGCGAGTTCCACGATGGTCTTGTGCTCGATGACGCGGGCCATGACCACGTCGACCAGGCGCGAGAGCACCTTGCCCGTGTCGCCGATGGTCTCATGCCCGCCGAGCTGGATCATACCGGGGCCAAGATACTGTGCGTGGCCGCCGAGCTGGCTCATGGCCGTCTCGAACGACACGCGCGTGCGGGTGCTCGACTGCTGAAAGATCATGCCGAGGTTCATATTTTTCATCAGCGGGGGATAATAACCCCGGCGGATGGCGCGCTTGATGGCGAGCGACAGGTCGATGATGTCCAGCAGTTCCTGTTTTGTGAAATCGTTGGTGTCAATAAAATCTTTTTTGTACATATCCATTCCTCCAAAGCCGCAGTTTACGGGATTTGCTTCCCGGTTATTGTCGGCGGATTTGCGTGCGGATATGCGCGCCGGACGAATTTTCCGTTTTCGCGGCACAGATCGGTGCCGTTTTCCCATCAAATAAAAACCACGCCCGCAGGAACCAGCGTTCCTGCGGGCGTGCCGCGTTGTTTTTTAAATTTGATATGTATGCGTCTACTCGCCCTCGATCGTGCGCACGTACATGCCCAGCTCGCCGGGCAGATCATGGATCTCGAGCGCGCAGCCGTCCATGGCGGTGTTGTGCACCGCAATGCGGAACACGAGCTGCAGCTGCTCGGGCACGACGGCGGAGTATTCGCCGATGTCCATGACGACGCGCGTCAGGCGCGTGAGGCCGTTTTCCGCCATCGCCTGCTGGGCGATGTCAAAGACCTCCTTGGCAATGGCCGCCTCGTGCATTTATTTTTTCTTCGGCTGGCGGCGGACATTGCGCTCGCGCACCAGATCCTTCTTGAGCGGCTTGCAGAAGAGCACGCGGTCGCCGTCGACCATCTTGCGCACGTCCTTCGGGCACTTCGTGACGCACACGCCGCAGCCGATGCAGCGCTGGTACTCCACAAACACCTTGCCGCTCTGCGCGTTGAAGCCGGTGGCCACCGTCGGGCAGAAGTGGTTGCAGATGTTGCAGCCGTTGCAGTTTTCGGGGTGGACGATGACGGGCTTTGCGTGCGCGCGCATATACAGCGGCTGCATGCCGCCGCGCGTGTAGGAGCCGAGCATCTCGCAGCACTGCGTGTCGCAGTTGCAGATGGCGGTCGTCTCCTCGTCCATGTTGCAGGCGTAGTGGAACACCTGGTGGACGCAGCCCTTCTTCTCACAGTCAACGAGGATCCGGCGCGCCTCGGCCTTGCTGACCTGGCGGCCGATGCCGAACTCGATGATCTGCTTGGCCATGTTGCCGACACACAGGCACACCTCGTCCGGCGTGGGGTGCTTGGGCTGCATGCCCTCTCTGCGGCGGATGTTGCGGCAGAAGCAGTGCATGACGCTGATGGGCGCATCGTCCGGCAGGCTGTCGAGGTACGCCTCGAGCTGGTAGCTCGGCACGACGCTCGTCGTGTCGTTGGAGAGCTTGCGGTCGACGTGCACGACCTTGCCGGCGGCCTTGCCCTCGAGCGGGAGCGCCACCTCCATGTGGCCCTTGTCGCCCTGCAGCTTTTTAAGGTTGTTCATGGCGGCGTAGCCCGTGCGCAGCGGCTCGACGTTGAGCGTCGTGACCATGTTGATGGCCGAGGTGAACAGCTCCGACGCCTTCTGGATCGTGTCGCTGTCCTCGCCGGTCGAGAGCGGGAATTCAAACCAGCCCGGCAGCATCGGCGCAAGGTCATACGTCGGCTCGGCGCCGTCATAGATCTTCAGCAGGAAGCCCTTGCGGCACATGTCGTAGAGCGTGCCGGCCCAGTCACTGCCGGTGTAGAGCGCGCGCAGCTCTGCCTCCGTGTTGCCGCGCAGCTTCATGCCCATCATGATGTCGTACTCTTCGTCGGTCACGAACAGCTTGCAGTATTTTTCAAACTGCGGCACCGGCGGCTGCGGCACCTGCGTGACCGCGTTCATGCGGTTCATGAGCTTGAGATACTTCATGTAACCCATCTTCTTCGTTCCCCTTTCCTGCGGACGGCGCTTCCCCCGCGCGCGTCCGAGCACCGGTTTTTCCGGCAAAATTTTTGCATATACAGGTTCACTTTATCACTTTGTTTATCTTTTAGCAAGTCCTTTCTTCCGCCTCTCAGGCAGAAAAACGCGAAATGTCCGTTAATAATCATTTGTTACACATATTGACATGATTCGGACAAAGTTCTATAATAAATATGCGTTAACATTCTGCGCTTGTGCAAAATGTCGAATTTTCATCGACTGCGCGGAATCTGTGCATCGAAGGAGGGAATACGCGAATGAGAGACCTGAAGCATCTGATCTATTTTGAAAACCTGCTGCAGCAGGCAAACAACGACCTGGTTCAGGCCGCCTGTGGGGACGGGCGGCTGGCGCTGGCATGGAACTGTTCGTACATACCGGAGGTTTTGCTGGATACGGACAAGTGCTTTGGCGTGCGTCTGCGCGCGCCGAACTGCACCAACCCCGACATGGCCACCTATTACATGACCAACCGCTCGTGTCCGTACTCCAAGAGCATCCTCGAGCGCGCGTTCGAGGGCGGCTACAACTTCATCTCCGCGCTCATCGGGCAGGAGTGCTGCACGACGATGAACCGCATGGAGCAGTATTTTGAATACTGCGAGCTGATCCCGAACGAGAAATTTTTCTGCACGTATCTCGACATGCCGCTGCGCAAGACCGAGTGGCACGCGGGCTACTACCGCCGCCAGATCGAGCAAAAGATCATCCAGCCGCTCGAAAAGGTCTACGGCGTGGACTTCTCGGAGGAAAAGCTGCGCAAAGCTGTCGAGCAGTTCAACGAAGTGTGCCGCATCATCACGGAGATGAACGAAATGCGCATGGCGGACAACCCCGTCATCACGGGGTATGAGTTCCACGTCATCCAGCTGTGCACGCTCACGTGCCCGAAGGACCTCATCCTGCCGTACCTGCGCGAGACACTGCAGGAGCTGCACACGCGCGAGCCGGACCCGAAGCCGTGGTACCGTGCGCGTGTGCTCATCGCCGGCAGCGAGATCGACGACCCCGAGTTCACGAAAATGTGCGAGATGGCCGGCGGACTCGTCGTGGCCGACCGCTACTGCTTCGGCTCAATGCCCGGCCGCGAGGAGATCCCGCTCGAGGAGGGCAAGGACGTTCTGCAGTCCATCGCCGACTACTATATGTGGCGCAACCAGTGCCCGCGCGCCATGGGCCCCGAGAACATCATCGCGCGCAAGAAATACATCTTCGATCTCGCGGAGAAATACCGCGCCGACGGCATCATCGTCGAGAACATGAAGTTCTGCGAATACTGGGGCTACGAGCGCGCGCAGGACGGCATGTGGTTCTACGAGGGCTATGAGCTGCCGCGCAGCATCCCTGTGTGCCAGATCGAGAAGGATTACACGAGCGCCGCCTCCGGCCAGCTGCGTACCCGGTTCCAGGCGTTCATCGAGTCGCTGGAGATCAAAAAGATCCAGGCGCAGCAATAAGGGAGGGGCTCAACTATGTGGAAACGCAAACGCACGCTCAAAGAAGAATACGGCACGCTCGGCCACTTCCTGCGGGGTGACAACGCGTGTCATTATCTCGGCGACCTGTACATCGAGGGCACGAACTTTTACTTCCACCGCGAGTGGCGCGGCGTGAAGGACACGGCCTATGCCTTCGCCCGCTGGCTGCAGACCTGGGGCAAGATGGCCGGGCTCATCGGCCGCGACCCGGTGCGCATGATCCGCGCCTTCTGGAAGTATCGCTGGCTGAGCGCGTATCTGGCCACGCCGATGATGGTCGATAAATGGATCGAGGGCGACCGCGGCATGGTCCTGCGCGCCGACCTGACGGCCATCGACTGCATGGTGTCCGACTCCATCACGACGCTCTGGCGCGAGATCCGCGCCGACCGCCGCTTCGGCGAGAACAAGTGGACCGAGCGCACAATCGCCTTTGACTACACGCTGCCCAAGCACATCATCTACGGCTTCCCCGGCTACTACGGCATCAACATCCAGCAGCACGCGGCGTTCATGGTGCCGATCCTGAACAAGAACCTCGGCTCGTACTACGTTGACCAGGCCGTCAGCTGCGGCATCCCGGGCGACATGTGCACGCTGCCGCTCGTGGAGACCGGTGTCGCCGTCGAGGGCGAGTACCCCGACATCGGCAACTGCTGGCTCACGACCAACAACCCCTGCGACGCAAACATGATGGACAACGTCGCCATGTACCGTGCGCTCTCGAGCGACGGCAAGAAGGCCGTGCACCCGTTCACGACACCGCTCATGTACGACGACCCGACCTGCAAGGAGCTCGGCGTGCACGAGGTGTACGACGCCATCCACTTCCTCGAGGAGCAGTTCCACCAGCCGTTCAACTGGGACACGTTCATCCAGCACATTGAAAACACCAACCAGTTCAACCGCGAGGAGACCGAGCGCTGGGACGTCTATGCCAAGACGAACAACGGCGCGCTCAACCCCGTGTGCCAGGGCCTGTTCCGCATCTACTTCTACCAGCAGGGCGGCAACGAGTACTTCCTCAAGGCCTCGCACAAGCTCATGCGCATCTTTGATAAATGCGTGCGCAAGAACATCAATACCTTCCCGCTCACGCGCCACCGCGCCATTGCCTGGAGCTGCGGCTCGACGTACTATGCACACGGCGTGCAGTGGCTGTATAACTGCTGGGGCATCCTGTGCCTGATCAACATGGACTCGCTCACCGGCCACAACATCGTCGACACCGAGGACCGCGACATCATGATGAGCGACGTGGCCGACTGGCACGCCCGCACCCCGATGCGCACGCACACCGTCGGCGGCAACCGCCACATCATGCAGATGTGGGAGACGGCGGAGAAGTTCAACTGCGACATGATCCTCATGTACGACGACATCGGCTGCAAGGGCATGGCCGGTGCGCAGGGCCTGATCGAGGAGGAGATCCGCAAGCACGACGAGCGCTTCCACACGGTGTGGATGCCGCACTCGCTGATGGATCACCGCATCGTCTCGCCGGCCGAGGCGCGCCGCACCGTCAACGAATACATGATCAACGTCATGCACGAGGAGCCGGTCGATCCGTCGCTGCTCGACTTTGACGACAGCATGGGCTGGTAAAGGAGGTCCACCGATATGAAATGCAAATTTGCGCAGTTCCTGTTCCGAGCTTTTGGCATCACCGGCGGCGCGCTGGCCGTGCTGTTCGTGATCTATTACTATAACCTCGACATGAAGCTCATGCGCTCCGTCGTCGTGCCGTTTTTGAACAAGCACTATGACAGCGTCAAGCGCGAGCACCAGATCTGACAGGGGAGGAGCAAACCATGGCAGTCAATCATAATGTCAATCCCCGGCCGCTGACCGCCGAGGAAAAGGAAAACCGCGCCCGCGGCGTGTACGACAGCTTCGCGACCTATGTGGTCTTCTGCGGGCACTGCCGCCACGTGCGCAAGACGAATATGTACATCATGCGCGCCGAGGCCTTCATTGACGAGCTCAAGGCCCGCGGCGAGGTCTGCCCCCAGTGCGGAAAACAGGAGTGGACGCTCGGCTACCCGATGGGCACGACCACCGGCTTCGTCAAATTCTGACACATGCACCACAACAGGCCCCCGCTGCTTTCCGGGGGCCTGTTTTTGCGCACATTCCGACACATTTGCACATCACTTGTTTCATATTGCGCCAAATGGGAAATTTCGTTTCCCCACGTGCGCATGCATATGTTATAGTGGTGACAATCTCAGCGCAACAACATGAAGGAGGAGAGACCATGGCACAACTCAGACCGAAGATCGTGAAGCTGGCGAAAATCATTGGGGGCGTCACCGGCATCACGACGAAGATCGACGAAAACGCGCCCGAATACTACTGCATGGCAGGCATCCTGACCGACGAAGAAGCGGATGTCGCCATCGCGGCCGGCCTGCGCAAGGAGCGCACCGCGGCCTACCTGGCCAAGAAGGTCGGCAAGACCGTGCAGGAGGTGCAGCCCCTGCTCGACAACCTCGTGTACTACGGCATCTTCCGCCGCTCGCACAACGAGGCGCTCGGCGAGGACGCGTATTACATGCAGATCTTCGCGCCCGGCATCCTCGAGATGATGGTCAACCAGAAGGAGCTGCTGGAAACGCATCCGGAGGTCGGCCGCGCGTTCGAGGAGTACACCCGCAACCTCGCGGCAAACATGGGCGCCATGATCCCCGACGGCTACGGCCTCATGCGCGTCATCCCGGTCGAGAGCGCACTTGAGGGCATTCCCGGCGTGAACGAATTTGAGCGCATCTCGCACTATCTGGACAAGTACGACCGCTTCTCCGTGTCTCCGTGCTCCTGCCGCGCATCGCGCACGAGCATCGGCGACGGCTGCGGCCACCTCGATGAGGACATGTGCATCCAGATGGGCAAAGGAGCCGAGCACTACATCCGCTCCGGCCGCGCCAAGGAGATCACGCGCGAGCAGGCGCTCGAGATCATCAAGCGTGCCGAGGAAAACGGCCTCATGCACGATATGGTCAACATCGAAGAGCCGGGCGAGAGCGCGGCCATCTGCAACTGCTGCGCCTGTGCCTGCTTCGGCCTGCGCGTGGGCCTGATGTACGGCGCGCGCGATGCCATCCGCTCCAACTACGTCGCCGAGGTGGACGAGGCCAAGTGCGTCGCCTGCGGCCAGTGCGTGGAGACCTGCCCCGGCAACGCGCTCAAACTCGGCCAGAAGCTCTGCTCGACCGAGGACCTGACACAGAAGCCGGACTACGTCAAGCTCTCCGAGACCCTGCGCCCGAAGCGCAGCTGGGACCCGAACTACCGCGAGGACCACGAGGACGTCGTGCCCACCGGCACTGCCCCGTGCAAAACCGCCTGCCCCGCGCACATCCCCGTGCAGGGCTACCTGAAGCTCGCCGCGCAGGGCCGCTACACGGACGCGCTGGAGCTCATCAAGAAAGAAAACCCGTTCCCGGCCGTCTGCGGCCGCATCTGCAACAAGCGCTGCGAGGCCGAGTGCACCCGCGGCGACGTGGACGAGGCCGTCGCCATCGACGAGGTCAAGCGCTTCATCGCCGACCACGACCTGCACGAGGCCACGCGCTACGTGCCGAAGCTGCTCAACCAGATCGGCCGCCCGTACACGGAGAAGATCGCCGTCATCGGCGCCGGTCCCGCGGGCATGAGCTGCGCCTACTACCTCGCCAACAAGGGCTACCCCGTGACCGTGTTTGACCGCAACCCGGTGCCCGGCGGCATGCTCACACTCGGCATCCCGAGCTTCCGCCTGGAAAAGGATGTGCTCAACGCCGAGATCGACGTCCTGCGCGAGATGGGCGTCGAATTCCGCTGCGGCGTCGAGGTCGGCAAGGACGTCACCATCGAGCAGCTGCGCGCGCAGGGCTACAAGGGCTTCTATGTCGCCATCGGCGCGCAGAAGTCGGCCAAGCTCCGCATCCCGGGCGAGGAGCTCGCGGGCGTCTACGGCGGCGTGGACTTCCTGCGCGCCGTGAACCTCGGCCAGGAGACGCATATCGGCAAGCGCTGCGCCGTCATCGGCGGCGGCAACGTGGCCATGGACGTCTGCCGCAGCGCGGTGCGCCTCGGCGCGGACGAGACGTACGTGCTCTACCGCCGCAGCGAGGCAGAGCTGCCCGCCGACCCAGAAGAGGTCAAAGAGGCGATGGAAGAGGGCGTGCAGTTCCGCTTCCTGACCGCTCCGGTCGAGATCCTCGGCGCGGACGGCAAGGTCACGGGCATCCGGGTCGAGCGCATGACGCTCGGCGAGCCGGACGAGAAGGGCCGCCGCAAGCCCGTCGGTACCGGCGAGTTTGAGACGCTCGCGGTCGATTCCGTCATCGGCGCCATCGGCCAGACGGTCGACTGGGGCTCGCTCGACGTCGGCGCACTCGTGACGACGAAGAAGGGCACCGCCGAGGCCGACGCGCTGACCTATCAGACCGCGCAGCCGGACATCTTCGTCGGCGGCGACTGCTACACCGGCCCGAAGTTTGCCATCGACGCCATTGCCGCCGGCAAGGAGGCCGCCATCAGCCTGCACCGCTATGTGCACCCCGGCCAGACGCTCACTGCCGGCCGCGACCGCAGAGTGTATAAGGCGCTTGATAAGGACCACGTGCTCATCGAGACGGCCGGTTTTGACAAGGATCACCGCCAGACGCCGGGCTACAATGCCGCCAAAGCCAAGACGTTCTCCGACGCGCGCGTCACGTTCACGGAGGAGCAGGTGCGCAAAGAGTGCGCCCGCTGCCTCGGCTGCGGCGCCACGAAGGTGGACAGCTATCTGTGCATCGGCTGCGGCCTGTGCACCACGAAGTGCAAGTTCGACGCCATCCACCTCAAGAAGGTGCGCGACTGGCACGCGGGCTCGTATGAGACCATGCCGATCAAGGTCGCCGAGGGCGTCGTCAAGCGCGCGGGCAGCATCGTGAAAAAGGCGGTCAGCAAGTAATGCACGAGCTGGCACTGTGCGACGCGATGCTCAAAATGGTGCGCGACATCTCCCGCGAGCAGGCGCTCGCGGGCGTGCGCAGCATCACGGTCCGCGTCGGGACGCTCTCGGGCGTCGTCCCGCGCTTTCTCACCGACTGCTGGACCGCCGTGACCGACGGCACGGAGTATGACGGCGTGCCGCTGCGCGTCGAGACGGAGGCGGGCCGCGCCCGCTGCCTCGACTGCGGGGCGGAGTTCGCCGCCGACGTCGAGGATCTCTCCTGCCCGGACTGCGGCGGGAAAAAGCTCATGCCCCTCTCCGGCCGCGACATGACCATTCAGGAGATCGAGGCATACTGACCCCATATGCAGCAGGCTCCCGCACCCGCGGGGGCCTGTTTTTGCATCAAAACGCCCCCGGAAGCCGATTGCTTCCGGGGGCGTCGTTTGTACAAAATCGAGATCAGAAGTCCGCGTTGCCGACCGTGCGCGGGTGCAGCTCCACGTCGCGGATGTTGCTCACGCCGGTGAGGTACATGACCATGCGTTCAAAGCCGAGGCCGAAACCGGCGTGGCGGCAGCTGCCGTAGCGCCGCAGATCGAGGTACCACCAGTAGTCTTCCTCGCGCAGGCCAAGCTCCTGCATGCGCTTGGTGAGCAGGTCGAGCCGCTCCTCACGCTGGCTGCCACCGATGATCTCACCGATGCCCGGCACGAGGCAGTCCGCCGCAGCGACGGTCTTGCCGTCGTCGTTCATGCGCATGTAAAACGCTTTGATCTCCTTCGGATAATCCGTGACGAACACGGGCTTGTTGAACACCTGCTCGGTCAGGTAGCGCTCGTGCTCCGTCTGCAGGTCGATGCCCCACTCGACGGGGTAGTCGAACTTGTGGCCGGACTCTTTGAGCAGCTTCACGGCGTCGGTATACGTGATGCGGCCGAAGTCGTTGTCCACCACGTTGTGCAGGCGCTCGAGCAGGCCCTTGTCCACGAAGGAATTGAAGAACTCCATCTCCTGCGGGCACTTTTCGAGCACGGTGTTGATGATGAACTTCACCATCGCCTCCATGCACTCGAGATCGTCGTCGAGGTCGGCAAACGCCATCTCCGGCTCGATCATCCAGAACTCGGCGGCATGGCGCTGGGTGTTGGAGTTCTCGGCACGGAACGTGGGGCCGAAGGTGTACACGTCGCCAAAGGCGAGCGCGAAGTTTTCGGCGTTGAGCTGGCCGGACACGGTCAGGTTCGTGCTCTTGCCGAAGAAGTCCTTGGAGAAATCGACCTTGCCGTCGGCCGTGCGCGGGATATTGTCGAGGTCGAGCGTCGTGACGCGGAACATCTCGCCCGCGCCCTCACAGTCGGAGCCCGTGATGATCGGGGTCTGGACGTAGACAAAGCCGCGGTCCTGGAAGAACGTGTGCACCGCCTGCGCGGCCACGCTGCGGACACGGAACGTCGCACTGAAGAGGTTCGTGCGCGGGCGCAGGTGCTGAATCGTACGCAGGAACTCCACGCTGTGGCGCTTTTTCTGCAGCGGATAGTCCGGCGCGGACGCGCCCTCGACCGTGACGCTGTCGGCCTTGAGCTCGAACGGCTGCTTGGCGTCCGGCGTGAGCACGAGCTCGCCGTGCACGATGAACGCCGCGCCGACGTTCTGGCGGGCGATCTCGTCGTAATTTTCGAGCTTGCCGCGCTCGAGCACGACCTGCAGGCTCTTGAAGCAGCTGCCGTCGTTGAGCTCGATAAAGCCGAAATTCTTCATGTCGCGGATCGTGCGCGCCCAGCCGCAGACGGTCAGGGTCTGGCCGCCGAAGGTCTCCGGGGATGCATAGATGCCGGCGATGTGCTGTCTTTTCATATCATCAGCCTCGTTTCCGATGGATTTTTCAAAATAACTTCTTTATTATACGCACTCGGCGCGGTTTTTTCAACCGGTTCTTGCGCGCGTAAACGCAAAGCCGGCGGATTTTCCGCCGGTTTTGCGTATCTTTTCCGCCATTAAGCGATGATATGGATCGCCGCGTGGTTGTTGCGCAGCGTCACGTCCGTCGTCACGCCGCCGGCCTCGCCGTCGCGCGTCCAGGCCACAGGCTCGTCAAACGTGAAGCGCAGCGTCTTGGACTGCACGAGGATGACGTTCTCGTTGTCGTAGTTCTGGTTGAGCACGCCCGAGATGATGCGGCTCAGGTCGCCGAACTGCTGCGGGCGGCGGATGAGCAGCGTCTCAAACAGGCCGTCGCCCAGGCTCACGAGGTCCTTGCGCAGGCGCACCATGCCGGCCACGGAGGTCGAGTTCGACACGCCGCCGAAAATAAAGTCGCCGTCGACCGTGCCGCCGTCATACTCCACGTGCGCGCAGTAATGGTCGATGCTGTTGAGCCGGCCCATCGCCTCAAGCACATAGGCCAGGTGGCCGAGCGCCTGCTTCTCGTTCTGCGGTGTCTCATAGCTCACGGCCGTAAACGCGCCGAACGCCGCCACATAGGTGAAAAAGCTCTGGTCACCGAAGCTGCCGACGTCAAACGCCGTCGGCGTGCCGGTCACGATGCGCAGGGCCGCATCCGTCGCGTTTTTCGGCAGGCCGAGCGTCGAGGCCACGTCGTTGGTCGTGCCCATCGGGATGTAGCCCAGCGGGGGCGGGTTCGGCACCTGCATCAGACCCGAGACGACCTCGCTGAGCGTGCCGTCGCCGCCGATGCAGGCCACGGTGTCATACTCCGCCGCGTGCTGCGCCGCAAATAGCGTCGCGTCGCCGCGGCCCTGCGTGAAGTACACCGTCGTCAGGTATCCGCCGCTGTCGAGAATGTTCATCACCTCACCGAAGCCGGTCTTGTAGCCGCTGCGTCCGGCCATGGGGTTGATGATCAGCATCATACGTTTTTTCATAGTCAGCCTCCTGTCAGGGTAGCAAAAAGGGCATGGCAAACTGCCATGCCCCCGAGATTCTGTGATCAGCCAAGCTCGTTCATTTTCTGAGCCATCGCAGACTTCTTGTGCGCTGCGTTGTTCTTGTGGATCAGACCCTTGCCGGCCGCGCGGTCAACAGCCTGGACAGCAACTTTATAGGTACTGACGGCTGCGTCACGGTTGCCTTCGGCAACAGCCGCATCAAACTTCTTCAGGTTGGTCTTCAGGGCGGATTTCTCAGCCTTGTTTTTCAGATTCTGCAGCTTGGACTTTTCGTCTCTCTTCATTGCGGACTTGATGTTCGGCATTTCTCAATCGCCACCTCCTCCTATAAAATTCAGTCATGGATATGACCGTGCAATGTTCTGCAAGTGTTGATGATATCATCAAACCCTGCAAATTGCAAGCCTTTTTTTCAATTTTCATTATAATTGTATCCATTTGTGGCAACGCTTCCTGTGAGCCACAAGATGTGGCGTCAGAAAGGAGCCTGTTATGCCGAATTTCCCCCGCACCGACCTCGCCGTCGAGGCCGAAGCCATCCATCGCAGCGCCGCCGCAGTGACGGAGCTGCCCGGCGTGCGCGCCGAGGAGACCGAGCGCCGCGGCTTTGCCGTGACCGAGGTACATGTACTCGACGTCGCCGGTGAAAATGCATTATGTAAACCAATTGGCGACTACTACACCCTTGCGCTCGACCCATTGCTGCGGCGTGAGGACGACGCATTTGAGAACGCGGCGCAGACGCTCGCCGAGCTGCTGCGCGGCGTGCTGCCGCTGATGCCAGGCGCGTCCGTACTCGTCGTCGGCCTCGGCAACCGGGCGATCACGCCCGACGCCGTCGGCCCCGACGCGATCGACAGCGTCATGGTCACGCGGCACCTGCGCGAGCAGCTCCCGGAGCATTTCGGGCAGTTCCGGTCCGTGGCCGCGCTCGCGGCCGGCGTGCTCGGTACGACTGGCGTGGAGTCCGCCGATATGATCCGCGCGCTCGCAGGCCACCTGCACCCGGACGCCATCATCGCCGTGGACGCACTCGCCTGCGCGGAGCTCGACCGCCTCGGCCGCACCGTCCAGCTCACGGACACCGGCATCACACCCGGCAGCGGCGTCGGCAACGACCGCGCCGGCCTCAGCCGCGATACACTCGGCATCCCGGTCGCAGCCATCGGCCTGCCGACCGTGATCGACGCGGGCGGCTTTTCGGACGACCCACGCGCGGCGCAGATGTTCGTCACACCGCGCGACATTGACACCGTAGTGCGCGATGCGGCCAAGCTCATCGGCTACGGCATCAATCTCGCGCTGCACGACGGGCTGACCATCGGCGACGTGGATATGTTCCTGTCCTGAGACAATGTTTCACGTGAAACATGCCCGCCGCGTTTCGCATTGTTTCACGTGAAACATCACAAAAATTCGCCGCAGCGCCTCCAAGCGGTTGAAAACGCGGCCGCACGCTGTTATAATAGCTGCAAACACAATTCAGGGAGGCAAATCATGGGCAAAATCATTGCCGTCGCCAACCAGAAAGGCGGAGTCGGTAAGACGACCACATGCGTGAATCTGACCTGCGCGCTCAAAAAGCGCGGGCGGCGCGTGCTCCTCGTCGACTGCGACCCCCAGGGCAACAGCACCTCCGGCATGGGCGTGGACAAAACTGCAACGCCCAACTGCTACGACATGCTGATGAACGGCGCGGCCGCCGCCGACTGCATCCACAGCACGAAATACGGCGACGTGCTGCCGGCAAATATGAATCTCTCCGGCTGCTCCGTCGAGCTCGTGGGCTCCGCACAGCGGGAATACATCATGAAAACCGCGCTCGCCGCGGTGCAGGACGATTACGACTTCATTCTCATCGACTGTCCGCCGTCGCTCGAACTGCTAACGATCAACGCGCTCGTCGCGGCCGACAGCGTGCTCATCCCGGTGCAGTGCGAATACTATGCGCTCGAGGGTATTGCCGACCTCATGCGCAGCATCAAGATGTGCAACAAGCGCCTGAACCCGGAGCTGACCGTGCAGGGCATCGTCATGACCATGTATGACGGCCGCACGAAGCTGTCCGACCAGGTCGTGAACGAAGTGCGCAAGTTCTTCGGCAAAAAGGTCTATAAGACCATGATCCCGCGCAACGTGCGCCTGTCCGAGGCGCCGAGCCATAGAAAACCCGCCATCGCCTATGACAAAGAGTCCAAGGGTGCGCGGGCGTACCTGCATCTGGCGGGCGAGCTCATCAAGCGCGAGGAAAAGGCGGCAAAAGCGGCGGAGGCCGCGGCTGCGGCCGCCGCAGCGGAGGTGAAACATGGGTAAAGACGGAAAGAAAGGTCTCGGCATGGGCCTCGGCGCGCTCTTCGGCGAGGAATATCCGGCCCCGCAGCCGGAACGGGCCGAAAAAGCGTCCGACCTGCTGCCGATTGAAAAGATCGAGCCGCGCGCCGACCAGCCGCGCAAGCGCTTTGACCCCGAAGCGCTGGAAATACTCGCGGAGTCCATCCGCACCTACGGGCTCATCCAGCCGATCACGGTCCGGCCGCTTGACAGCGGATTTTATCAGATCATCGCGGGCGAGCGCCGCTGGCGCGCCAGCCGCATGGCCGGACTCAAGGAAGTGCCAGTGCGCATTCTGACGGCGGACGAGCAGCGCGCCATGGAGATGGCGCTGGTCGAAAACCTCCAGCGCGAGGACCTGAACCCCATCGAGGAGGCCAAAGGCTACCGCGCCCTGCAAGATGTCTACGGCATGACGCAGGATGATGTTGCACAGAGCGTGGGCAAATCACGCCCCGCCGTCGCCAACGCGACACGGCTGCTGGCCCTGTCAGAGCCGGTATTAAAGCTGGTCGAGGACGGCACGCTGTCCGCCGGGCACGCGCGTGCGCTCCTACCACTCAGCGACCCGGAAATGCAGCTCGCCGCGGCGAAAACCGTGATCGAGAAGGGCCTGTCCGTCCGGCGGGCGGAGGCACTGGCCGCGCAATTACTGAAAGATACGCAGGAAAAGCCGGTCAAAAAGCCCGCCGGTGTGGATTATCTCGGTGAATGCGCACGGCACCTCGAGCAGGTGCTCGGCCGCAAGGTGCGCATGACGCAGGGGCGCAAAACCGGACGCATCGAACTGGAATACTACGACGCGGACGACCGCGAGGCGCTGTTGCAGGCGCTCGAGGCCATCGGCCGCAGAAACTGATACATATAGAATATTGAGGAGACAGAGACATCATGATTGACATTCGACTGATTCGCGACAACCCCGACCTCGTGCGGGAAAACATCCGCAAAAAGTTTCAGGACGCCAAGCTCCCGCTCGTCGATGAAGTGATCGAGCTCGACAAAGCCAACCGCGCCGCCATCAACGAGGCGTCGAACCTGCGCGCAGAGCGCAACAGCCTGTCGAAAAAAATCGGCATGCTCATGGGCCAGGCGAAAAAGGACCCGTCCAAGCTCGAAGAGGCCGAGGCCGTCAAGGCGCAGGTCACTGCGCAAGCCGCGCGTCTGGCCGAGCTTGAAAAGCAGGAGGAGGAGCTCGAGGCAAAAATTCACAAGATCATGCTCACCATCCCGCAGATCATCGACCCCAGCGTGCCGCTCGGCCCGGACGATAGCTGCAACGTGGAGGTGCAGCGCTTCGGCGAGGCCGTTGTGCCGGATTTCCCGATCCCGTACCACACGGAGATCATGGAGCGCTTTGACGGCATCGATCTCGACGCCGCACGCCGCGTCTCCGGCAACGGATTTTACTATCTCATGGGCGATATTGCCCGCCTGCACGAGGCCGTGCTGGCCTACGCGCGCGATTTCATGATCGGCAAGGGCTTTACTTACTGCATCCCGCCGTTCATGATCCACGGCAACGTGGTCGAGGGCGTCATGAGCCAGACGGACATGGACGCCATGATGTACAAGATCGATGGCGAGGATCTCTATCTCATCGGCACGAGCGAGCACTCCATGATCGGCCGCTACATCGACCAGATCCTCACCGAGGACCAGCTGCCGCAGACCATGACGTCCTACTCGCCCTGCTTCCGCAAGGAAAAGGGCGCGCACGGCATCGAGGAGCGCGGCGTGTACCGCATCCACCAGTTTGAAAAGCAGGAGATGATCGTCGTCTGCCGCCCGGAGGAGAGCATGGACTGGTACGAGAAGCTCTGGCGCTACTCCGTTGAACTCTTCCGCAGTCTGGACATCCCGGTGCGCCAGCTCGAGTGCTGCTCCGGTGACCTCGCTGACCTGAAGGTCAAGTCCTGCGACATCGAGGCCTGGAGCCCGCGCCAGCAGAAGTATTTTGAGGTCTGCTCCTGCTCGAACCTCGGCGATGCACAGGCCCGCCGCCTGCACATCCGCATCAAGGGCAAGGACGGCAAGAATTATCTCGCCCACACACTCAATAACACCTGCGTCGCCCCGCCGCGCATGCTCATCGCGTTCCTTGAGAACAACCTCCGGCCCGACGGCAGTGTCGTCATTCCCGAGGTACTGCGCTCGTACATGGGCGGCACGGAAGTCCTCGTGCCGAAGCACTGAAAACACAGAGAAAACAGGGGAGGCAGCATCATGAAAAAGCCCGGTTGGCTCGATGAATTCAAGGTGTTCATCTCGCGCGGCAACGTCATTGACCTGGCCGTCGGCGTCGTTGTCGGCGGCGCGTTCACGGCCATCGTCACCGCGCTCGTCAACGATATCATCAATCCGCTCATCTCACTCATCATCGGCGGGCTGGACTTCTCCGGCCTGAACATCGGCGTGTTCCCGATCGGCGATCTGATCATGTCCATCATCAACTTCCTGTGCATTTCGCTGGTCGTGTTCTGGATGGTGAAGATCATCAACCGCTTCAACCGCAAGAAGGAAAAGGAGCCTGAGCCGGAGGCTCCGGCCAAGCCCACCACGGACGAGCTGCTGGCGGACATTCTCGCCGAGCTCAAGCTGCAAAACGGCCGCGCAGAGGCGGCTGAGACGCTTGACGCCTCAGAAAAGGAAGAATCTTCCGCTTCTGAGCGCTAAAATAGCACTTGACAACTCAAGGCTCATATGTTATAGTATATGAGCCTTGAGGGTCAAGTTTATATCGCGGAGTGGAGCAGTTCGGTAGCTCGTCGGGCTCATAACCCGGAGGTCGCAGGTTCAAATCCTGTCTCCGCAACCAAATTAATACCCGGATTTGATACCATATCAAATCCGGGTATCTTTTTATATTACAAAGAAAGCTGGAATTACGCGAAAAAACGCGGGCGATTCCAACTTTTCCTTTTAACTGCCTGTTCGCTTTTCAGCACCGCGGCGGATAGATCAGATTAGCAGTGGGGCATTTCTATCGTTCATAAATCTGCTGTCGTTCACACTATTACAAACAACACTTTTGAATGGGTCATAGCCCGAGCATAGTCGGAAATCTGGGCCGCATGTTCTTCCAACACATTGAAAATATTGCAGTTCTTTGCTATAATGCTGTCACGAAATGCGCCAAGGGGGCTGTGACGTGGAGAGCAAGAATTACTTAACGGCTTTGTCAAAAACAAAATGTACAGACCCGAATGGCAATGTTTTTGATGGAATATGGCGTTCCTATGAAGGGGTTGTTCTGCACAGCTTAGTGACATCGTTCGGACTGGATTTTCTTGTACACGACCAGCAAGGCGGCGATGTTGATAGTATTCGCAGTGTTAGAAGCGCTGGCTTTAAGAGTGAGGAGCATCGTGCGGCTTATGAAGCCCGCGAAGCATATGACACGAAAGCATATCATACGCATACCCCGGAAGTAGATCGCGCGATCGCGGACGCGGACAATGTGCGTGAGCAGATGAAGGAAGAAATTGCGGCATAAGCAAAACGAGGAAGTAGAGATCTGTGATATCAAACCGAAAACGATGGTGCGCAATGCTGCTTGCCCTGTTGATTCTGGGGGCCTGTGCCTGCGGCCATCCGCAGGCAGTGCCATCACCGACGGAATCTGCGGCGCCGGCTTCGGAAGCGGAGCACAAATGCGTCGTGATCGACGCCGGCCATCAGCGCCAGGGCGATCCCAAGCAGGAGCCCATTGGTCCCGGCGCTTCGGAGACCAAGCCCTGTGTTTCCGACGGGACATCCGGCCGCTTTACCGGCAGCCCGGAGTATGAACTGAATCTCGCTGTGGCGCTGAAACTGCAGGAACTTCTGGAGCAGCGCGGCTACCGCGTCGTCATGACACGCACCGACAACGATGTGAACCTTTCCAACCGTGCGCGCGCGGAGCTCGCCGCGCGTGAGGGTGGAGATATCTTTGTCCGCATCCACGCCAACGGGTCGGAAGATCCAGCCGCTCACGGCGCCATGACGATCTGCATGACACCGGACAGCCCGTTTAATGCGTCACTCTATCCGCAGAGTCACGCGCTCTCGGAGGCGGTCCTCGACTGTCTCACGGAAGCGACCGGCTGCGCCAGAGAGCGAGTCTGGGAAACCACTACCATGGCGGGGATCAACTGGAGCACCATTCCCGTAACGATCGTAGAGATGGGATACATGACCAACGAGCAGGAGGACTACCTCCTCGCCGACGATGATTATCGCGGCAAGATCGCCCTCGGGATCGCGGATGGGATCGACCGATATTTCGCCGGACAGACAGAGCAGCTCTCCGCCGCACCGGCGACAGACGAGGCGCTCCAGCAGCTTCTCAGCAAATTCGTGTCCGGCCGCAGCGACACGTGGGATATCTACGCCGCCTCTTTGACGAGCGGCGCGTCGGCGAGCGCGTCCGTCAACCTTCCGGCCGACGGATGCATGGTCTCCGCCAGCCTGATCAAGCTCTTCATTGCGGGCGCCGTATACCAGGCGATCGATCAGGGTGCACTCCGCTATGAGGAGGCGTCCGGCAGCATCCGATCCATGATCACCGCGAGCGACAACGGCGCGGCCAACCGGCTGGTTCAGCTCCTCGGCGCAGGCGATGCCGCCGCCGGAATGGAGCGGGTCAACGCCTTTGCGCAGAGCATCGGCTGCACCCACACGCGCCAGAATCGCCTGATGCTGGAATCCAACGGTCTGGAGAATTACACCTCTGCCACAGACTGTGCGACCGCGCTGTGTATGATCTATGCGGGGACCTACGTTTGCCAGCGCTGGAGCGAGGAGCTGCTGCAGCTTCTTTTACAGCAGACCGTGAACAACCGACTGCCGCAGGGTGTGCCGGCCGGCACGGCCATAGCGCACAAAACGGGAGATTTGCAGAATCTCAGTTGCGGAGATGTCGGCATCGTCTATGGACCTTCCGGCGCATATCTGCTTTGCATAATCAATAACCATTCCCCCAACGACAGAAAAACGGTCTCCGATTTTGTTGCATTGTCAAGCCGTGTATATCAATTTTTTAATCCTTAACGGGCAGCATACGCTATAAAATGTAAAAGCTGCGGTGCTGCCTCAGTTGGCGTCCCGGGGCTGATTGTCCCATGAACCGCGGGCGGCAAGCCCTTTCACTTTGTCTTGATACGACGGTTATTGCAGCAATCTGGATACGCTATGCATTCCCGCTTGGGTACCGTCAAGAATTCTGCGCATGCCGAAAAAAGCAAGACCGTTTCCGACGATGCCGGAACGTTCTTGCTTTTTTTGATATTCGGCTCAGCGCCAAAGGCAAGATCCCCTCTGTTTTGGCATCACAGAGGGGATCTCTTGAAAAATGAAAGAAGGGAGAGAAGAAGTTAATCTATATCATACTTGCTGATATCGACGTCCTGAAAGCTCACGAGCGTATAGGATTCCGGCTTCGGCACGGGATACGTACAGTCGAAGCCCATCTTTGCCGCAAGGTTGTCCTTGACGACGGGGTTCAGCTCATGTCCGAACGCCCCGGGAATGATGATGATATCCTTCGCCGGATCGCAGCGCGTAACCATCGCGCGCTCGACCTGTTCGGGGTCATATATATCGATATCACTGTTGACGGCGGTGACCATTTGCAGATCGGGGAACGCCGCAAACGCTGCAAGGATCGCGTTTTTCGCCATGCCATTGTTGGGCGGGTCGATCTGGAGAATGACATGATAGTGGCTGCCGCCGGGCGTCATGTACACTTTCTTCAGCCCCGGCACCTGTTTGCTGATCGTCTGGAACAGATTCGACTCCACACTCAGCCCCTGGCCGATCCAGACCTCGCGGCCGGGATGCAGCATATGGATCACGGGGTCGGTCTGCATGGTGATTGCTTTGACATGCACGACCCAGCGATCATCGCGGGTAGCATAGTAGCCGCTGACCTCGCCGAACGGGCCTTCCGGTTCGCGTACATACGGGAGGATCTCGGCTTCCATGATCATCTGTGCATCCGCAAGTCCCTCGACGGAAACCGTTTTGCTGCGGCACAGCCGTGCCGGCTCGCCCAGCAGATAGGACGCGACCGCAAGCTCATCCACATCGATGGGAGCAGCGGAGCTCGGCGTGGTCGCCGCGACGAAATATGCCGGATGCAGACCGTTGTTGATGGTGATCTCCAGCGGCTCGCCCTTCGCCTCCGCACGCTCATAATAATTTCTCAGATGCCGTCCCATGTCCATCAGCAGGCCAAGGCGGTCCTTGCCTGTGACCATCAGACGGTGGATCGACGTGTTTCGGACGCCGGTGTCCGGGTCCTTGGCGACGATGATACAGTTGGAAAAATAGGGGCCGCCGTCTTTGAGCGCATGCGTCGGCACCGGGATGCGCCCGAGATCGACCTCGGGCATCGTGACCTGCTGCGCAGGCGCATCGTCAACGACGACGGGCGCCACGGGGTTTTGATGCAGCGAGCCGACAGCCGCGGCAAACAGAGCCGGAAGCGCATCCACGCTGCGGTCAAAAATCGCGGCAACGTTCTCACGGTTCCACCACATGCCAGTGGATACCGGATAATCATAGCCCTTCACGTGCTCGAACATGACCGCCTTGCCGCCGTCGAGCTTCGCAGCTACGCCGGACAGCTCATGCACCGCATCCACTTCGGTGTGCACATACGCGAGCCTGCCGGCCGCGTCCATTTTTTTGAGGCAATCTTTCAGATCCATTCTTATTGGTCCTCCTTTGAAAGATGGTCGCCGCGCCAGCTCTGAAATCCGGGCAGCACAATGCCAAACTGCATAAGCGCCTTGCCGAGCGCATGGTTTACCATGTCGTCCACGCTTTTGCTGCCGTTATAAAAGGTCAGCATTGGCGGAACGATGACGCACCCGGCCTCCGCCGCGAGGCTCATATTGCGCAGATGGATCCGGCTGAGCGGCATTTCGCGCGGCATCAGGACCACCTTGCGGCACTCCTTGATGCATACGTCCGCCGCACGGATCAGCAGCGAGTCGGAATAACCGTTTGCAATGGCAGAGAGTGTTTTCATGCTGCACGGCGCGACGATCATGCCGTCGGTATAAAACGATCCGCTGGATATCGCCGCCGCCAGATCCTCCGGCGGATAGCAGACATCGGCCAGTGCCTCCGCCGCCGCGCGGTCCATGCCAAGCTCGAGTCGGAGGTTCGTGTCTGCATTGCGGCTCATAACCAGGTGGGTCTCCACATCGGGTATCTCCCGAAGCAGCTCCAGAAGTCTGACACCAATCTGCACGCCGTCTGCGGCGCTGATACCAACGATGATTTTCTTCATGTCAGAACGAAAGCTCCATCTTTTCCGGCCGGAACAGCCGCTCGTCCATGCGCTTGAGCTCGGGGGAGATCTCGGGTACGAAGCCCATCTGGTCAAGGATGTCCTTCTGGAGGTCAACGCCGGGCGCGATCTCGGTGAGGATCATCCTGCGGTCGACCAGACGGAACACCGCACGCTCGGTTATGAACAGGACCTCCTGATGGGTATCCTGCGCAAACTGCGAGGAGAAGGTGATATGGTCGCACTTTGGGATAAACTTGCCGGGCTTCCCATCGCGGCGGATAACCAGCTTGCCATCCTCGACGCCAATGTCGCACTTTCCGGAGTTGAAAGCAAATGCAAAGCAGATCTTCGGGGTGTTCTGCGAGATATTGACAAAGCCGCCGGGGCCGACGCAGCGGCCGGAGAACTTGGAAACATTGACGTTGCCGGTCGCGTCCACTTCTGCGCAGCCGAGCACGGTCATGTCAAGGCCGCCGCCATCGTAGAGACTGAATGTATCCGCAGAGCGGGAAATGGAGTCCGGATTCACGGCCGCGCCGAACAGCGGACCATCCAGCGGCACGCCGCCAAAAACGCCCGTCTCAAGCGAGAGCGTGACATCCCGGCTGAGGCCTTCCTCGTTCGCGACGTTCGCAACGCTGGCGGGAATGCCGATGCCAAGATTCACAAGCGCGCCCTGTTTGAGCTCCATGGCAGCTCTTCTGGCAATGATCTTCTTATAGCCAAAGGGCAACGGCGCAACATCGCCCGCGAGCCCGCGGATATCGCCAACCATCTCGGGATGATACGCAAGCGCAACGTTGTTCTCGCCCTCAGCCTTCACGATATAGTCCACACAGGACTTGTGGATCAGCACGTGCCGCGGGTCAAGCGCGCCCGCCTCGCAGATGGAGTTGACCTCCACGATGACGATGCCGCCATTGTTGTGCACCGCCAGCGCCAGCTCCAGCAAATCGCCGTGAACCGGCTCGTTCTGGAGGGAGATGTTGCCCTCGGTATCCGCATAGCTCGCATGAAGGATGCAGGCATCAATGTGGAATGCTTTGTAGAAAAGGTAGTCCTTCCCGGAAACGTGGATAAGCTCCACCATCTCTCTGCCGTCGGCCTTTGCAAGCTCGTTCATCTTGCAGCCGTCCTGACGGGGATCGGCATAGGTGTTGAGACCGACGTGGGTAATGATGCCGGGACGCTTGCTGCCGATGGCGTTCAGAAGCTGGCCGTACACGCCGAGCGGCATGGAGAACGCGGCAATTTTGTTTTCACTGCACGCCCTGCCGATCGCCGGGGACATGCGCAGATGGGAGGCGATCAGCGTCTTGATGATGCCCTCGTCCTTGATTTTGGACAGTCCGCAGCCATCCTCAACGAAATCGCCGGGCGCAACGCCGGAAACGATCGTCAGGTCGCGCGGGGTGTTTTGCTCTTTGAACTTGCGGCTCATCGCCTCCATCACATAGTCCGGAGACGCAAAAGCACCGAAGCCGCTGACGCCAAGCGTCATTCCGTCCTGAATCAAGTCGGCAGCTTCAGCAGCTGTAATTATCTTTGCCATTTTTAACCTCCTGCTGTTAGCAAATCAGGCGCAAGCTGCTTTCAGCGGCAGCCTGCGCCCATGGGATGCTGTTTTTATACGATGTCGATCTCGGAAAGCTTGAGCAGCGTATCATAGCGCGCCTTCGCGTCGTTGATAATGCGCTCGGTAAGCTCGTCCGTAAGGCGATCGAAGCGGTGCTGGCTGTGCAGATACTCAGGGATCGCGTCAAAATCCGTGGGCTTGCGGTTGATGGTGATCTTGCCGCCTTCACGCTCCCAGAGCAGCCACATGCCGCTCTTGATGGCCTTTTTTGCGATCTGAATGGTCTGATCGGTCGGGAACTTCCAACCGGAGGGGCAGGGGCTCATGACGTGGATGAAGCACGGGCCATCCTTCGTCGCGGCCTTTGCGACCTTGCGCTTGAAGTCCTTGATGTCGCCAACGGATGCGGTGGCCTGATATGCCAGGGGCGTGTGCAGGAGCATGAAGTCGATATTCTTGCTGACTTCCTTCTTGCCGGTCGGCGTGGTTTTGGTGGTCGCACCAAGGGTAGTCGCGCTGGAACGCTGTCCGCCGGTGTTCATATATGCCTCGTTGTTGCAGCAGATATAGATCGCCTTGTGGCCGCGCTCGATCGCGCCGGACAGCGCCTGGAAACCGATATCAAAGGTGCCGCCATCGCCGGCGTAACCCATGACGTTGACGTCGTTCTTGCCCTGGATCTTCAGCGCCTCGGACACGCCGGAGGCAAAAGCAGGCAGGCTCATCAGAACGGTCTGCACGCAGGGGATGCCCCAGCCGGTCTCATCGCCGTTGCCGGTGATGATCGCCGAGCAGCTCGGCGGCGTCATGGTGATGGTCTTGGGGCCGAGCACCTCCAGAGCGGATCTCGCGATGAGCTCCATCGCGCAGCCCTGGCAGGTAGTCATTCCTTTACTTACGAGATCAAGTTCAGGCATTGTACACTACCTCCTCTTCCTTGAGATCAATCCAGATCGGCGCCTCGCAGGGTTCCTGCTTTGCGCCCAGCTCCTCTGCCTTGTCGATGACGTTCTCGACCGTCTGCTCCCAGATGTCGCGTCCGCCGAGGCCGGCGACGAAGCTGTATGCGTTTGCCTTGATGCCGCCGTAATTCATGGCAGCGAGCACTTCCTCATAGAGCGGGCCAAAGCTGCCCATTGCGGAAACGCGGTCGATGACGGCGATGTTCTTTGCGCCCTTGAGTGCTTCGGCAACTTCTTTCGTCGGGAAGGGACGGAATGCGACCACGCGGCAGATGCCGACCTTGCGGCCCGCTGCGCGCATTTCCTTGACGACGTGCTTCACGGTGCCGGACATGGAGCCCATGCACAGGACGACCGTGTCTGCGCCCTCAACGTGGTCGCACATGATGCGGCCGTACTTTCTGCCGAACAGCTCGCCGAACTCCTCAAAACGCTCGTCCATCACGCCTGCGGCGGCGCGCATGCCGAGATCCTGAGAGCGCTTGATCTCCGTGAAGATCGCGGGGGAGGTCAGGTTGTTCATGGCATAGGGCAGATCGGTATCCAGGTGTGCGTTCACGGGCTTGAATTCCTTCACGAAGCGCTCTGCCTCCTCCTCGGTCGGGACGTTGACAGGCTCGGTCAGGTGCGAGCAGAAAAAGCCGTCGATGTCGACCATGGTCGGGATGAGCACGCGCTCGTCCTCGCTGACGCGGTAGGCGATCATCGTGAAGTCAAGCGCCTCCTGGGGATCCTTTGCAAAGATCTGGATCCAGCCCTGATCGCGCTGCGTCATGATATCGGAGTGGTCGCACCAGAGTGCCATGGGGCCGGGGATGGCGCGGCTGACGACCGCCATGACTGCAGGCAGTCTGGACGCGGAGCAGGCGCCGGTCAGCTCGTGCATGAGCGCCAGACCGTGGGACGCGCTGGCGGTGAAGGTGCGCACGCCGGTGGAGGCGGCGCCGACCACTGCGCTGATCGCGGAGTGCTCAGACTCGGCAGTGATATAAGTTGCTGCATACTCCTTCTTGTCGATCAGAGACGCAATGGTCTCGACGATCGGCGTCTGCGGCGTGATCGGATACGCGGCGACGAGCTGAACCTTGGAGCGCATAACGCCATGGGCAATAGCGGCGTTGCCGTCAAGAGCCTTGATAACACCCATAATTATTTGCCCTCCTTTACGCAGTCAGCTTCCAGCACAAAATCGATGGCCTTTTTCGGGCACTCGGCGGTGCAGATGCCGCAGCCCTTGCAGTATGTATAATCAATGACCATCTTGTTGTCGATTTTTTCAATAACGCCGCACGGGCAGTATTCCGCGCAGATGCCGCACTTAACGCAGTCGTCGTGGCGGATGACCGGACGATGATAGCGCCAGGTGCCGGTGGGCACATCGGAGATCTTCACGGACATGGGGCCGATCAGCCGAGGCATGCCCTCAAGCATTTTCATACGCTGCTGCACAAGCTTTTGCATTATTTTCACCAGCCTTTCCCGGAATTTTGATCTTGACCGCCTGCAGAAGGCTGTCAATGGAGACACAGCCCGTCGCCTTTACCAGCGCACCGAGCATTGCCACATTGGGCGGAACCTCGCCGAGGATCTCATGCGTCAGCTTGTCCGCGTCAATGTTGCAGACCTTGGCAAAAACGTCCTCGTACACTGGCACGGGAGAGTTGACGACGAGGGTGCATCCGGGGCGGATGCCCTCCGTGATATCAATGCCGACCTCTGCGAGACTGGTGTCAAAGCAGATGACGCAGTTCGGGCGATAGACATAGCTCTTCACCTCGATGGGCTCATCAGAGATGCGGCCGTAGGTGTGGATCGGAGCGCCCTTGCGTTCCTGGCCATACGAGGGGATCGCCTGAGCGAACTTACCCTCAATAATTGCGGCGTTGGTCAGGATCTTGGCCGCAGTGACTGCGCCCTGACCGCCGCGGGAATAGAATCTGAATTCCCACATAATAGCAATTCCTCCTTTAGTCGTGGATGCCTTTGATCTTATTCTGAATATCTTGCAAGATAGGCAGTCGTCTTGTACTGGTGTACGAGGAGTTCAAAATGCACGCCTCTGACGCCGTCTATCGTGTATATATTGTCTTCCAGATATTTTGACACCTTGTCAACGCTGTCGATATATGCATGCACATGCAGCCCGGTAGAGCCGGTATGCTGGGAGACGATCGCGATCTCTTTGAGCTTCATGAGTTCCTTGGCGACATCGTTGATCTTCATCGGCTCCACTTCGATGTCCATGAAGACACTCGCGAACTTCTCATAGGCCTTTGCGTCGATGATCGCCGTGAAGCCGCGGATAATGCCGCTGTCCTGCATATTCTTGATGCGCTCGCGCACGGCCGAGCGCGACAGATTCACCTGATCCGCCAGATCTGAGAACGTGATCCTTCCGTCCTTCTGGAGGATGTCCAGTATCCTGTAATCCGCTTCGTCAAGTATCGCCATATCTGTTTGTCCCTTCACTTTTTATTTCCTACGCCGGGCGGTTGAACCGCCCGGCGCAAGGATCGTTTAGAGAATGCTGTCAGCCGAGCGCGCCGGTAGCGCCGATAACTGCAGTCCAGAGCGAGGAAACAAGGATGTAGCCAATGGTGATGAGAATGCCGGAGCTCATCATGTCCTTGATCTTCCAGTAACCGCCGGAGTAGGTGGTAAAGCAGGTCGGATCGATCGGGACGAGCAGCAGCATGCTGGTGGACATGCAGACGGGTAGGCAGACAACGATCGGATTGAGGCCGAGATTGACAGCCAGCGCGCCGACAACGGGCAGGCAAAGGCCGGCCAGAGAGACGCCCTGAGGCATCGGATAATGGCCAACGGCCATCATGACATTGATCACAAGAAGCAGCACGACAAGGCCCATACCTGCGACCTTGGACAGGAAGAGGTTCGAGAGAATGCCGCTGAGCCAGGCGCCGGTGCCGAGGTTTGCAACAACGGTTGCAAGCGCAGTGGCAGCGCCGCAGATCAGGAACGCAGACCAGTCGATCTTGGTGCTGGCCTCTTTCCAGTTGACCAGGTTCATGCCGGGCAGGGACATGATGAAGATGCCGCCCCATGCAGTCATGTACATATCAATACCGGTCTGCTTGGGGATGAACCACAGCACGACCATGATCGCAAAAACGATCGTAAACTTCAGCTCGTCGCCCTTGAGCGGCCCCACATTCTTGCGGTCCTCTTTCAGGGAGTCAAGACCTTTCACAACATCGATCTCGGGCTTGTACAGCCAGCAGAGAATGAGCCATGCAAGCACGATGCTGACCAATGCCACCGGCACGCCGATGAGGGACCACTGGCCAAAGCTGATCTCAACGTCGCAGATGTTCTTGAGCAGGGACATAGTCACGGCATTCATGCCGCTGCCTGCAGGCGTGCCGATGCCGCCGATAGCAGCGCCGACAGGAATACCAAGCATGATGGCCTTGCCGAATTTGGACTTGCCCGGCTCGCAGCCGTTCTGCTCAAGGATGGGCGCGCACAGTCCGAAGAACACCAGCGCGGTGGGAATGTCCGCCAGGAACATGGAGACAATGCAGGTGCCCATCATGACTGCCAGCAGCACCGCCTTGGCCTTGTTGCCAAACATCGGCAAAATGTAAAGTGAAATTCTGTGGCCCAGGCCAACCTTGGTAAAGATCTGGCCGATGATCATCGCCGCCAGCAGGAAGAACGGGCCGGTAGAAGCGAAGTTTGCGAGGATGTTGGCCTCTTTTTCAAAGCCGACCCATGCGCCGAAAAACAGCACAAACACCGCCGTAACGGCCATGGGGACTGCCTCTGTCAGCCACAGCAGAACTGCAACAAACAGAACCAGGAAGCCGTCCCAGCCGGCCTGATCCAGTCCACTGGGAACGAAGTTGCGCAGAATGAAGAAGCCGCCGAAGATCAGGATGAGGCATAGCCATTTTTTGACCTTATCGTTTTTCATTCCATAAATCTCTCCTTTTTCTTTTTCTTTTTTGGTTTTGGTTTTCGTCTGGGGTCTTTCTCCTTGTGTTAAAAGCGTATCACAGTGCCCATTGGCATTGTGGGGCATTTCCTCCGTTTTCGTCGCCAAAACGGCGGTTGTGCAGTTTTCTGCTTTTTACACAATTTACGAAAAAATCTTTGTGCTGTTTGCACAATCAAAAGTGTGTAATCCGACCAAATATGAAAAATAAAAGGAGCGAAACAGGCTATTTGTCTTTCAACGCATCCCGTTTCGCTCTATTATTGCCGTTTTTCCGCCAATTTGTCAATCAAAATGCTCCAATATGCGCACGAGCATTTCGTCACTTGCCCGCACAATTTCTGCTATGTCCTGTTTGGACACGCCGTCAAAATGGATCCCGCTCACCACACACACGGTCGTGTTCAGCCTTTGCGCCAGCGCCTGCGCGAATTTGTCGCCAACGACATCGTCGCGATGTGCTGGCAGCAGTATTTTTTCAAGCCGGGGCTCGCCGCCGCACATCCGGCACACCGAAACACTGCCGATATGCGCGGCGTCCCCGCCCGTCACGGTGACAAGCAGGTCTTTCCCTCGCCATGTAAGCCATGCCTCGATCGTCCTGCCGAGCACTTCCTTTTTTATTGTGTTGTTCATAAGATTTCCTCCGCCGCACGGCCGCATACGCATAGAGACTCTCTGCAAGATCAACGACCGGCCTTTTCAAATCATTTGCATACATTTTTAATATAACCTGTCCATATGTAGTCAGCCGTTCATAAATTCAGGTTTTGACAGATTGTATCATGTGCGCACCGGGTATTCAAGCGATCAACAGACAAAATGGCTGCCGCATTCCGCATCGCGCATCCGACCGGCAAAATCATGTTGTAAAGATTTACCGCCTCGTATCCTCGCTCACTTTCCTGTTGACATTGTGTTCGTATCTTGTTAAACTGCTTTTTGCGCCTTTTCGCGCAAAACGAACAACAAAAAGGAAAGAAAAAAGAATGAAACTTGTCAAAGCGTACAACAGCGTCAGCCTCGTGCTGCGCATTGTCATCGGCATGGTCATCGGCGCGGCGCTCGCCCTGCTGATCCCCAACGCCGCCGTGACCGCGCCCGGCATCGGCATTCTCGGCACCCTGTTTGTCGGTGCCCTGAAGGCGATCGCCCCGCTGCTGGTCTTTGTCCTCATCATCAGCGCTCTGGCCCAGTCCAAGGAGAAGCTGGGCAAGCAGTTCGGCACCGTCATCGTGCTGTACCTTGTCTCTACGTTCCTGGCGGCCGTCATCGCCGTGATCGCAAGCTACCTGTTCCCCGTGACCATCACGCTGACTGAGGCCGTCTCCGACAGCGCGCCCGAGAGCTTCGCCGCTATCTTCACCGGCCTGCTCAACAACATTGTCTCCAACCCCATCGGCTCAATCGTCTCGGCCAACTATCTCGGCGTTCTGTTCTGGGCTATCGTGCTCGGCTTCGCGTTCAAGGGCGCGTCCGACACGACCAAGAAGTTCCTCGCCGACGCCTCCGAGGCCGTCACCAAGGCGGTGCGCTTCGTCATCAACCTCGCCCCGTTCGGCATCCTGGGTCTCGTGTTCTCCGCCGTGTCCACCAGCGGCCTTGCCATCTTCACCGAGTACGGCAAGCTCCTGCTCATCCTCGTCGGCTGCATGCTCTTTGCCGCCCTCGTCGTCAACCCCATCATGACGTTCATCGTCATCCGCAAAAACCCCTATCCGCTGGTGTTCAAGTGCCTGAAGGAGAGCGGCGTCACTGCATTCTTCACCCGCTCGTCCGCCGCGAACATCCCCGTAAACATGTCCCTGTGCGAGAGCCTCGGCCTGGATAAGGAGTTCTACTCCGTGTCCATCCCCCTCGGTGCGACCATCAACATGGCGGGTGCGGCCGTCACCATCACCGTCATGACGCTCGCCGCGGTGCACACGCTCGACATCACCGTGCAGCTGCCCGTCGCGATCATTCTGTCCGTCATGGCGGCGCTCGGCGCGTGCGGCGCGTCCGGCGTTGCAGGCGGCTCGCTGCTGCTCATCCCCATGGCCTGCTCCCTGTTCGGCATCTCCAACGATGTTGCCATGCAGGTCGTCGGCGTCGGCTTCATCATCGGCGTCATTCAGGACTCCGTTGAGACCGCCATCAACTCCTCGTCCGATGCGCTGTTCACCGCCGTCGCGGAGTTCAAGCAGTGGCGCAAGGCCGGCAAAGAGATCAAGTACTGAGCCCACCTTCGCAGAAAGTCAAAGCCCGACCGGATTCCCGGCCGGGCTTTTTGCGGCTCCGCCGCGCTTGCATTTTGCGCAGCGGGTCTTTATACTGGAGAAAATACCCCGCTGAAAGGAGGCCGCGCCATGCGCACCGTGCTCACCATCCTGCTCATCGCCGTCATCGGGGGCATCTGCGCGCTCGAAGCCGTTTTTATCCGGCAGGGGCGGCGGATGCCGAAGCGCAGCTGCGTCCGCCTGAGCGTGGCGTACCCGATCGTCGGCGTAGTCTTTGGGGCCATGTTCCTGTATTTAATGAACATGGCCGTCCACGAGCAGGACTCCAACCCGTGGGTCGCCATGGGCTTTCTCGTGTTCGTGCTGATGGGCGTCAGCCTGATCCTGGCGTGGATCAACTACCGCATCTGGCATGACAGCAGCGGCTTCATCATACGCAATGTGCTCGGTGTCCGGCGCGACTACACTTATTCCGACATCACCGGCCTGCGGGAATACCCAAAAGAAGCGCGGCTCTATTTCGGCAAACGCCATATTACGCTGGACACGACGGATGCGCCGCAGAAAATGTTTCTGGAGCGGGTCAAGCTGCACTACGCCGCCATCCACGACGGGCAGAGCGTTCCCTACGTCCCGCCGCGCATCGACCCGTTCCGCGGCCACATCATCAATCCCGAGAGCTGGGTGATCTACTTCGCCGCCATTTTCGTCTTTGTCATCGGCATATGCGTCTATGTCTACATCGCGTTTCGCCCGGTATCGAGCGATGCGCTGGCTTACCGCGACGTTGTGTTTGACTATTACGAGCTGCGCGGAGACAAGCTCCTCCTGTATCCGGAGGGCGAGGAAAAACGCTACCAGATCCCGAACTACCAGAACGAGCTGACGGATGTGCATGCGTTTTTCGACGCCTTTGATGCGGGCGAGACCCTGCACATCGGGTATCGCGAATATACCACGACCACTTGGGGCAAGGGCCAGAGTTTTCACTACTGGCACATCTGCTCCATGACCGGGGCCGACGGCACGGTCTATCTCCCGTTTGACAAAGGTCTTGCCGCGCAGCGCGCCGAACGGCGCATCCAGCTGTGGTTCAACGGTGGTCTCGGTGCTGTCATACTGCTGCTTTGCGTACTGACGCTCATCGTCGGCCGATACCCGGAAAAATTTCCGCCGAAGCTCGTCCGCTTCCTCTTTCGTGACACACTGCGGACCTGAACCCATGCGCGCCGCCCTTCGTCAAATCCACAAGAAACCCTGCCGGATTTTTGAACAAATCCGGCAATTTTCTTGACTTTCCTGCTGCAATACTTTAAAATGAAGCCGCTGTGCACGGGAAAAGCACGGCCAAAACGAGAATCAGACCCAACATCTGCGCGGCACGCGCCGCACAGATGTTTTTCACGTCTGGATAGGAGAACGCATGAAAACGAAAAACACGAAAAGCTTCGCCAGCCGCTGGGGCTTTATCCTGGCGTCCGTCGGCTCAGCCGTCGGCATGGCCAACGTCTGGGGCTTCCCGAACAAGATGGGCAGCAACGGCGGCGGAGCCTTCCTGCTGATCTACCTGCTGTTTGTGGTCATCTTCAGCACCGTCGGCCTGCCGACGGAGTTCGCCATGGGCCGCCGCGCCGGCACCGGCACGCTCGGCGCCTATGAGAACGCGTGGGCCACGCGCGGCAAGACCGCCGGAAAGGTCGGCGGCCTGCTCGGCTGGCTGCCGCTGGCCGGGTCGCTGTGCATCGCCATCGGCTACGCCGTCATCGTGACGTACATTCTCAAGGCGCTGGTCGACTCCCTGCTCGGCACGCTCATGACGGGCGACGCCGCCGTGTGGTTTGCGTCGTTTTCCACGCAGCCGTACTCCGTCATCCCCTATCACGTTATCGTCGTGGCCGGCACGCTGCTGACGCTCTTTTTCGGCGCGCACAGCATCGAAAAGTCCAACAAGGTCATGATGCCGCTGTTTTTCCTCATCTTTCTGGTGCTGGCCGTGCGTGTGGCGCTGCTGCCCGGCTCGGCCGAGGGCTATAAGTTCATGTTCACCCCGCGCTGGGAGGCGCTCAGGGATCCGATGATCTGGATCTGGGCCATGGGGCAGGCGTTTTTCTCCCTGTCCGTCACCGGCAGCGGCATGATCGTCTACGGCGCGTACCTGTCCAAGGACGAGGACGTCGTGGGCGTGGCGCAGCACACGGCCATCTTTGACACCATCGCCGCCGTCGTCGCCGCGCTCGTCATCATTCCCGCCTGCTTTTCCTACGGGCTGGACGTCGGCGCGGGCCCGAGCCTGCTGTTCGTGACGCTGCCGACCATCCTGCAGGACATCCCGCTCGGCCGGCTCTTCGCCGTCATTTTGTACGTCGCCATGATCTTCGCCGGCGTCAGCTCGCTGCAGAATATGTTCGAGGCCGTCGCCGAGTCGCTCCTGCACAAGTTCCCGAAGCTCAGCCGCGCGGCCGTGCTCGGCATCCTGTGCGTGCTGTGCCTCGGTTTTGGCCTGCTCATGGAGCCCATCTCCAAGTGGGGCCCGTGGATGGACCTCGTGTCGATCTACATCATCCCCATCGGCGCGACGCTCGGCGCCGTGTCGTGGTTCTACGTCATGAAAAAGGACGACCTGCTCGCCGCCGTCAACACCGGCAGCCGCCGCCAGCGCGGCGCGCTCTGGTATGGCGTCGGCCGCTATGTCTACGTGCCGCTGGCCGTGATCTTGTGCTGCGTGGCGCTGTTCATGAACGTGGCGTTCTGAGCATACCATTTCGAACAAAGCCCCGGGAGGGAACGCGATGCGTTCCCTCCCGGGGCCTTTTGCCGCCCGGAAAGCTGCATATACTTCTGGCCGCCAGCCAGACCAGCAAGCTGATTCTCAACACGTATATTGGAAGCGGTTCCAAAATATTGTATATTTTGCACAATGATCATTGACATTCCCTTTGCAATGTGATGAAAAATCATCACGCGATTGACGCGTGTCATATACTGGAGTTAAAATTATAACACAGCAGCCGGCATGGAAAGGATGAAAACAGAATAACGTGTAACCAGAATGGGGGAATGCAGCAATGAGAGACCTGAAGCACCTGACCTACTTCGAGGACCTCCTGCAGGAGGCCAACAACGCACTTGTTGTCCAAGCCCAGGCAGAAGGCAAAAAATGCGTCGCCTTTGTCTGCGAGAACACACCCGAACCCTTGATGAATCTGGACAACACCTTCGGCGTGCGCCTGCACGCCCCGAACACCGGGTCGATGGACATCGCGACCTATTACATGACGAGCCTCCTGTGCGAGACCAGCCGCTCCCTGCTCGAGCGCGCGGTCGAGGGCGGCTTCAACTTTGCCGACTGCGTCATCGCGCCCGACGGCTGCACGATGATCAACCGCTGCGTTGAGAACATGGAGCTGCTCAAGACCATGGGCGCCGGCAAGGATCGCTTCTTCTATGAGTACATGGAGATCCCGCTCAAGGCCGATGACAACGGTGTAGACCTGCTTGTGCTCCAGTGCAGAAACCACATCCTCAGGCCCCTGCATGACGCCTTCGGCACGGACGTGTCCGACGCCGCCATCCGCAGGGCGGTGGCCGAGCACAACCGCGTGTGTGCGCTCATCCGCGCGCTCGGCGACTTCCGCAAGGAGGCCCGGCCGCGCATCACGGGTTACGAATTCCACGTGCTGACGCTCGCGACCTACGTCGCGCCGAAATACCTGCTGATCGACAAGCTGGCCGAGACGCTTGAGGAAGTGCGCCATCGCGAGCCGGAAGAGAAGGCGTACCGCGCGCGCATCGCGCTCGTCGGCTCCGAGGTGGATGACAGCGAATTTATCAAGCTCATCGAGGACACCGGTGCCTATGTCTGCGCCGACCGGTTCTGCTTCGGCTCGCTGCCGGGGCGCGACCCGATCGTGCTCACGGACGACGAGGACGCGCTCACGCAGGTCTGCCGCCAGTATGTCTACCGCGGCCAGTGCCCGCGCACGATGAACATGGAAAAGGTCTACGGCCGCAAGCAGTACGTGGCCGACATCGCCAGAGAATACCACGCCGACGGCATCCTCTACGAGCAGATCAAGTTCTGCGACCCGTGGGCGTATGAGCGCACGCTCGGCTCGGTGATGCTGCGCGCCGACTACGGCTTCCCGGTGCTGTCCGTGGACCGGCCGTACAACATCCGCTCCTCAATCGGCCAGATGCGCACGCGCGTGCAGGCCTTCATCGAGAGCATGGAGATCAAAAAAATACAGGGAGGTGTCCGGTAATGGCGGCGATCCAGGGCAGACAGCGCATCGGCGACAAGCAGCTCGGCGTGCTCTTTGACGGCGGCAAGGTCCGCCGGCGGCGCGAATGGCGCGGCGTGAAGGACACCCTCTACGATTACGGCCGCTGGCTGTACATTCTCTCCATCCTTGCAAAATTCATCGTCAAGCCGCGCAATATCAAGGCCATGTTCCGCTACCGCTGGATGGCCAACTATCTCGCCGTGCCGCACATGGTCGATAAGTTCACGATGGGCCTGCGCGACGAGGCGCTGCGCATCGTCCATACGGCCATGGACTTCGTGGTCTACGACGTGGCCAACACCATGGACGACGTCTTCCGCGGCGACCGCCGCACTGGCAACGACGTGGAATTTTCCAACAAATGCGTCCTCACGGATGAAAACGAGATGACCGCGTTCATGATGGGCTTCCCGAACGTGAAGGCCATCCTGCGCGAGGTGCCGACCATGTTCGTGGCAAACCTCCTGACGCAAAACTCCACCACGCACTATCTCGACGTGGCGCAGCAGTTCGGCATTGCGGGCGATGTGTGCCCCATGCCGGAGGCCGAGGCCGGCATCTCCATCGACGACGACTTCGCCGTGCTCGGCGTCTGCGCCGTGCAGTGCAACACGACGTGCGACGGCTCGCTCATGGGCAACGGCCTCATCGCCAAGCGGCTCGAGCGCGAGTACGGCATCCCGACGTTCCAGCTCGTCGCGCCCATGCGCCATCAGGAGGACGACGTGCAGGCCTACGCCGCGCAGGACATCAAAAACGCCATCGCCTTCGTCGAGGAGCACACAGGCCAGCACTGGGACTGGTCGCACTATTTTGAATGCGCCAAGCGCGTCAATGACACCACGCGCAACCGCCTCGCCTGGCTGGAGATGAACAGCACACCGTTCCCGCAGTTTGTCGGCGCGCCGTTCTCGCTCTATAACGACACGAACTACATGGGAAACTGCGGCCGGTCGGAAAAATTCCCGCCGATCGACCGCAAGATCATGCGCTATGCCGAGCGCGGCAGCCGCGCACGGCGCATGATGGCCAAAGAGTACCGCCACCGCGCCATCGTCTGGGGCGTGCAGCCGCAATACTGCATCGACATGCTCAACTGGATGGTGCACTGCTGGGGCATCGTGCCGCTGACGGATATGCTCTCGCTGGTCAACACGCGCATGATCGCTGACACTGACACGCCCGAAAACCGCGAGCAGGCGTTCTACGACATGGCGTGGCTGAACGAAAACATGATCATGCGCAACCGCACGCACGGCGGCTACAAGGTGCTCGTCGACGAGCTGTGGGAGTTTTGCGAGACGATGCACGCCGACATGGTCATCATGTGGGAGCACATGTCCTGCAAGGCGCTCACCGGCATGCACGGCCAGTTTGAGGAGCAGGCCCGCGCGCGCGGCATCCACCTCGTCTGGGTCTGCCACGACCTGTGCGACCCGCGCGTCTACACGCGCCAGGCCATCCGCGACCAGCTCAACGCCTATATGCGCACCGTCATGCGTGAGGAGCCGCTCGACCCGTCGATTGAGGTCCTGCCGGACGAAAACGCGTGGTGAGAAAGGAAGGGGAACGATGCAAATACCGAAATTCGCGTGGAAGCTGCTCGGCGTGGGCGCAGGGGCGTTCGCCGTGACGTTTACGATCTACTTTTTCAATCTCGACATGAAGCTGCTGTCGGCCTTCGAGCCCATTTTGCTGCGGCACTATGACCGCATCCCGCGCAACCAGCACCTGTGAGCGCAAAAACAGCTGCGAAGCCAAGGCTTCGCAGCTGTTTTGCTTTTTGCTGTGCGCTCACCGCAGTTCGCGCACCATGTCGCGCGTGATGTCGCTGAGGCAGCGCGCGCCGCACATGTACATCGCGTCCGTCAGCTCCGCGCGCAACTTCTCCACGTAGGTGACGATGCCCTCCGTGCCGCCGCCGTAGTAGCTGATGAGAAACGGCCGGCAGATCATCACCGCGTCTGCGCCGAGTGCGAGCGCGCGGAAAATGTCCGTGCCCGAGCGGATGCCGCCGTCGACGAGGATCTTCACGCGGTCCCCAACCGCGTCCGCGATCTCGGGCAGGACGTCCGCCGTCGCGGCGCTGCCGGGCAGCACGCGCCCGCCGTGATTCGAGACGACGATGGCCGCCGCGCCGGCCTCCACGGCCTTTTCCGCGCCGCGCACCGTCATGATGCCCTTGAGGATCATGGGCATCTGCGCATAATCGCACAGCTCGCGCAGCTCCGCGACTGTCTTGCTGCCCGCGTCGGGGCTGGCCGCCTTCAGGTGCGGCAGACCGGCCGAGTCGATGACCACGCTCACGGCAAACGGCTGCGCCGCGTTGGCGAGGTCGAGATTTGCCTTGATGGTGTCCATCGACAGCGGATTGATGACCGGCAGGCCGATGCCGCCGTACTGCTGCGAGAGCGCGCACCCGTGCGGGAACACGCGCGCATCCAGCCCGTCGCCAAAGCTCGCGGCGATGCCGGTCTGTGCCGCCGCGGCGATGCAGCAGGCGTTGTAGTCGCGGATGTCGTCCTCGGGGTGAAACTGCGCGCGTAGCGAGCCGATGGGCGCCGCGATCACGGGCAGGGAAAACGTCCGGCCGAGCAGCTCCAGCGATGTGTCCACCGGCGTGTTCGGGGCAATGGTATCCATGTTCAGGCACCAGCGCCGCCACGCGCGCCAGTTGTCGTTTGCGCCGTTGCCGGGCGCTTTCGAGCCGGGGCCGGGCATCGTGTTGCCGCACCCAAGACCGTTGCACTCCGGACAGACCTTGCAGCGCGGGGCCATGCGCGCCCGTGCGCGCTGCAATACTTCGTTGTAGTCCATGTGGGTTCCTCCGTTTCCGTTTTTGCTTCTCCCGCCCATCTTAACAGGAAACGCGCCCATGCGCCAGAAAAAGTTTCGCCCGGGGCTTGACAAGGCGGAAAAAATCTGTATGATAGAAATCAAGAATCATTCTTATTTTCTATCAGGAGGTTTTCCCATGAACGCAGCTGTCGCCCAGCTCATCAACGAGCAGATCAATAAGGAGTTTTACTCGGCCTATCTCTATCTGGACTTTGCCAACTACTACGCGGCCGCCGGTCTCGACGGCTTTGAAAACTGGTACCGGGTGCAGGCGCAGGAGGAGCGCGACCACGCGCTGCTGTTTTTCCAGTACCTGCTCAATAACGGCGTCGCCGTCAGCTTCGGCGCCATCGACGCGCCGGACTGGACGCGCGGCGACCACATGACCCCGCTGAAAAAGGCGCTCGAGCACGAGCAGTACGTCACCTCGCTCATCAACGGCATCTATGCCGCCGCGTATGACGACCGCGACTTCCGCACCATGCAGCTGCTCGACTGGTTCGTCAAGGAGCAGGGCGAGGAGGAGAAAAACGCCTCCGACCTCATCACGAAAATGGAGCTCTTCGGCACGGATGCCAAGGGCCTGTACATGCTCAACAGCGAGCTCAAGGCGCGCGTGTACGCAGCGCCCTCGCTCGTGCTGTAACCGAAACGCACAGCAAAAAACCGCATCTGTTCGTTAGGAACAGATGCGGTTTTCCCGTTCTCACAGCGCGGCGAAGATGCGCGTGCCGCGCTGTTTCACCCAGCGCAGCAGCAGCGCACAGACGACCGCCGTGATGGCGGCAGCGAGCGCGAGATACGCCGCCGCGCTCAAATATCTGCCGCACAGAAAGTACAGCCCGCCGAGCGCAATGGCATAAAACCAGTTGGCAAAGAGCGCGAGCATCACGCAGCCGCTCTGCTTGATGGGCGTGGTCTCGTTGGTCCATGTCAGGTTCGGCAGCCTGATCCCGAGCGCGAGCGCCGCCAGCGCGCTCAGCAGCGCGTACAGCAGCGCCACGACGACGGCCAGCGCCATTTCCGCCGCACCGCCCGGCAGCGTGATCACCGCGCACAGCGCGCAAAACAGCATCGGCACGCCGGTCAGCAGCAGCTGCGTGTCAAGCTTTGCGCGCAGCACCTGCCACGGCGTGACCGGCAGCGACTGCGCCAGCCACAGCTGCCTGCCCTCGAGCGACACCGACGGCGCCGCCATGTCGTTCATCGATGCGAGCAGGCACAGCGCCGCGCTCAGCAGCACCGGCACGATATCCGCCCCCGCGCCGAACACCCCGTCGAGCAGCTGCGCGAGTGCGCGTCCCTTGATCAGCAGCGCGATGCCCGCCGCCGTCAGCATCAGGATGCCGAAGCCGCAGTTGAGCATATAGTTCGGGCTGGCGGTGAAGCGGCGCAGTTCCTTGCCGAGCAGCGCCCGCTGCGTGCTCTGCGCGCGCACGGCCTTGTGCTCGAAGCGCACCTTCTTCACGCTGCCGGTCGCCGTGGCGATCTTCAGGAAGCTGCGCGCGATGCCCCACATCGTCAGCGCGAGGAGCAGCGCCTGCGTGACTGTCACGATCAACATCGCCAGCCAGTCGCCCGCGCCGACGCAGCCGAACAGGTACAGCAGGTACGCAGAGCCGCGGATCTTCATGCCGTACACGGCGGCGTTTTCCACCAGCAGCGTGATGAGCGCCTGCGCCTTGTAGTACACGAAGTAATACGCCGCCAGAAACAGCAGCGACAAAATCACGGTGATGAAGCTCTTGTTTTTCAGCTTCAGGCTAATGCGCGCGACCACCCAGCCGAGCAGGCACGAGAGCACCATCACGATCACGGACACGAGCAGCACCATCAGCACACCGCCGACGACCGTCCCCGCCGTGACCGGCGCCGTGATCCAGTAGACGATCACACCCGGCACGATGGCGACGCCGCTGTACATCAGCCCCAGCAGATACACGCCCAGCAGGCGCGAGGCCATCACGCAGCGCACCGGGATCGGCATCGACAGCAGCAGGTCGTTGTCTTTGGACAGGTACAGGCTCGAATACGTGCTGAACACACTGCCGAACGTGCCGAGCAGCACCGCGATCAGCCCAATGAGCAGGTAATACAGCCAGTCCATGCCGGCCTCGGCCAAGGGGCCGCACAGGCCCACGGCCATGAGCGCGAACATCCCGCCGAGGAGGCCCACCATCAGCAGCACATACAGCGCGATGTAGGCGATCGTCGCGCTCTTGGAGCGCATTTTGTTCTTTTTCGGGTCGTAGAAATAGTTGCGGAAGATCTCCGCCATCTGTTTTTTCAGCAGCGTTTTCAGCATGATGCTTCCTCCAGCTCCAGGAACACATCCTCGAGACTGTCGTCGCCCTTGACCTCCTCCATCGTGCCGGAGCGGATAAGCCGCCCGCCCTTGATGATGGCCACCTTGTCGCAGAGCTTCTCGGCGACCTCGAGCACATGTGTCGAGAAGAAGATCGCGCCGCCGGCGGCGCACAGCTCGCGCATCATGCCCTTGAGCAGGTGCGCCGCCTTCGGGTCGAGGCCGACGAACGGCTCATCCATGATGACGAGCTTCGGGTCGTGGATCCACGCCGCGATGATGGCGAGCTTCTGCTTCATGCCGTGCGAGTACGCGCTGATGGGCTGACCGAGATCACCCGTGAGCTCAAACGCGTCGGCATACGGCTCGATGCGCGCCCAGCGCTCCGCGGCCGGGATGCCGAAGATGTCGGCAATGAAGTTCAGGTACTGGATGCCGCTCATGAAATCGTACAGATCCGGATTGTCCGGGATGTAGGCGAGCAGCTGCTTGCAGGCCAGCGGCTCGGTTTTGATCGAGTGCCCGCCGATCGTGATCTCGCCCGCATCAAACTGCAGGATGCCGACGGCCGCCTTGAGCGTCGTCGTCTTGCCGGCGCCGTTGTGGCCGATAAAGCCGTAGATCTCGCCCGGCGCGATGTGCAGGCTCAGATCATCGACGGCCTTTTTCTCACCATAAGTCTTGGTAAAATGCTGAATATTGAGCATGGTGTCTCCTCCCAATCACTGCACCGGCACACGCTGGCGCTGCTTTCCCATTATCTCGTGCATTATACCCCCGCGCAATGTGCAGCAGCAACCGATTTCTCACTTTTTAAGAAATGTGTAAGATTTGCTGGACGCATCCGTGCGCTGTCCGTGCGCGAATGTTTTTCCCGCGCGGACAATCATGCGAAAAAGTTTCTTCGACGCGGACATTTTGCCGCACGGCGCTTGTATTTCCGTTTTCGCCGCGGTATAGTAAGAGCAGAAAGACCCAGACAGAAATTTTATGGGGGTGTTTGCTGTGGAGATCCCACTGCAGGAATTTGAACGTGCGGCACAGCGGCTCAAGGGCGTGCTGCACCACACGGAGCTCGACCTGTCGGCCACGTTCTCGGCCATGACGGGCGGCAACATTTATCTCAAGTACGAAAACAGCCAGAAGACCGGTTCGTTCAAGATCCGCGGCGCGAGCAACAAGATCGCCGCCCTCGTCGAGCGCGGCGAGACCGGGGCCGTCGTGGCCTCGTCGGCCGGCAACCATGCGCAGGGCGTGGCCTACGCCGCGCACCGCTTCGGCATACCGGCCACGATCGTCATGCCCAAGACCGCGCCCATCGCCAAGGCGAAGGCCACGGAGGGCTACGGCGCGAACGTTGTGCTCGCGGGCGACTGCTATGACGACGCTTACGCCAAGGCCTGCGAGATCTGCGAGCAGGAGCACGCCACGTTCCTGCACCCCTACAATGACCCCGAGGTCATTGCCGGTCAGGGCACGCTCGGCCTCGAGATCCTCGGCGACCTGCCCACGGCGGACATCGTCATCGTGCCGGCCGGCGGCGGCGGACTGCTCGCCGGCGTGGCCGCGTGCATCAAGCAGATCAACCCCCGCGTGCAGGTCATCGGCGTGCAGGCCGAGGGTGCGGACGCGATCGCGCAGTCGTTCCGCACGCACAGCTACGTTCAGACCGACTCCGTCGCCACCATCGCCGACGGCATCGCCGTCAAGGCGCCGGGCGACATCACCGTCCCGCTCATCCAGAAATATGCCGACGACGTCGTCACCGTCAGCGATCTCGAGATCTCCGAGGCCGTGCTCCTGCTCATGGAGCGCTGCAAGCAGATCGTCGAGCCCTCCGGCGCCGCGCCCGTGGCCGCCGTGCTCAAGGGCAAGGTCGACGTGAAGGGCAAAAACGTCGTGTGCCTGCTCTCCGGCGGCAACATCGACGTGAGCTTCATCCAGTGCATCATCGAGCAGGGCCTCGTGTCCCGCCACCGCCGCCTGCGCTTCACCGTCACGCTGCTCGACCGGCCCGGCAGCCTCGGCAAACTGCTCAACGACATCGCCGCACTCGGCGCGAACATCCTCTCCGTGGAGCATGACCGTCTCACCGCCGGGCTCAATCCCAACGAGATCGACGTGCACGTCTCCTGCGAGGTCGGCGGCAAGGAGCACGGCGACCATGTGCTCGACCAGCTCATTCAAACCGGTTATCACGTAAAAATCGACTGATAGGAGGTCATCATCATGAAAACAGTTGCTACCAATCACGCCCCCGCCGCGCTCGGCCCCTACGCGCAGGCGCAGGTCTCCGGCGGCTTTGTGTTCACGTCCGGCCAGATCGGCATCGATCCCGCCACCGGCGTCATCCCTGACGGCATTGAGGCGCAGGCCCATCAGGTCTTCCGCAACCTGACCGCCGTGCTGCAGGCCGCCGGCAGCGACATGTCCAAGGCCGTCAAGACGACGGTGTTCATCAAGAATATGGACGATTTCGCCACCGTCAACGCCATCTACGCCGGGTATTTCTCCGAGCCGTTCCCGGCCAGAAGCTGCGTCGAGGTCGCGCGTCTGCCCAAGGACGTGCTCGTCGAGTGCGAGGTCATCGCCGAAGCGTAAGCACCCGTGCACGGGCTTTTTCACCGGAACTGGTCGAATTTTCCGCTACCTGTTGTCCGGTTTGTGCATATTGACCACAAAATATGGGGAAATGCACATTTCTCTGTATTCCTCTTTGACAATCCCACGGCTTTGTGCTAGAATGAGAGCACTGTTGATAAGAGCAATCTTGTTTTTCGGCCGCCGTTTGCGCGGCCGGGAGCACCAGTATTTTAAGGGAGGAATAGGTATGTGCATTCAGACAATTAAGAGCGTTGGCGTCAAGGAGTACGCTTCCGAGCTCTGGACATCGATCAAGGAGATCGACGGCGGCAAGATCCTGTCGAGCGCCAGCGAGCTGCTCGAGGTGAACACCAAGGCCATCAAGAAAAAGCTCGAGTCGCTCTGCGACGAGAACACCGCTTTCGCCATCCGCGACAAGCTCTATCTGATCAAGGACTTCTGCCAGTGGCCGGTGAACTACATTCAGGGCCTGATCGGCTAAAGTAAGCCGTTCTGCTTTGCATGCAAACAGGAGACCGCCCCGATCCGTTTCGGATCGCGGGCGGTCTCCTGTTTTTTTGTTTTCACCGTGCTCATTCCGGCGCGCAGGCGCAAAATTTCCGCAAATTGATCGTCCATCTGCAGCAAACGACCCGCCGGGGACACCCGACGGGCCGTTTTTACGCTCATTTCGGCGCTTACCAGCGCACCGTGCGCGGCGCGGCCTGGAAGGCACTGAACGTCGCGGTCGCCTCCGTGAGCGCGAACACCTGCGTGTTGCCGTCGTCGGCGGTGTAGAGGCTCTGCAGCTCGGGATAGTGGTCGAGCATATCCTGCCGCGCCTCCACGCGGTCGTCCTCGACGGCCGTCGCGCTCACGCGCAGCCAGGTCTCGCCGTCAAACGCGCACAGCTCCACCTTGGGGTTCGCCGCCATCTCCTTCGACACGGCCTTGACCTTGCCGGTCTGGATATAGAGCTTGCCCTCGAACAGATTCACCGTGCCGAACGGGCGTACGCGCGGCTGGTCGCCCTCGACGGTGGCGAGATAATACGTGCCGCATTTTTTCAGAAATTCATAGACTTCCTGCATGGCAGTTTCTCCTTCCTCCGGCTGTGCCGGGATCCGTACCAGATATTTTTCGAGCAGGCGCACGGGGTGATACGATTCCTTTGAGCGCCGCATCCCCTCATCGCCCACGTCCTCTTCGCGGTTGATGTAGCGCACATCGGGCGTGACGAAGCACTTGGCGTATTCGTTGACCAGCACTTGATAGATGCCCTCATAGGCGATGTCCGCCTTTTCAATGTGGATGATGAGCGTGTCGCCCACGATCTCACCGGCGGAAAAACCGGCCACGCGCCCATTCACGCGCAGCAGCCCTGCCAGCGGGGCGTAGGCGTCAAAGTCGTGCAGGAATTCCCGCACGCAGCCCTCTTCCGCCTGCGCGCTGTCGCTGTCCTTGTGGTAGCGGCGGGTGAAATCGTCGAAAAACGCGCACACCTCCGGCAGGTTCTGCGCCGTGACGCGCTCAAACGCCCAGTCGGGGTACAGGCGCTGGAAATGATGGATGTGGTTGCGCTGGCCGTTGAAGCGCCGGCCGCGGAACGTCACCATATCCTGCGCGTCGTAGAGGTAATCAAACCAGTCGCGCACCGGTGTGACCTCCACGGTGCCGAAGCGCGCACGCAGATTTTCCACATCGGCCGCTGTGGCGGGGAAAAACTGCAGGGCTTTCCCCACTTCACGGCAATATTTCACGAGAAAATCGTATGCGTTTCCCACATGCTCACCGATTGGTGTGGAAAACACCGTGCCGAGACCGGGGAACTGCTCGCGCAGCAGCAGCGTGCCGTCCAGTTCGAGCGCCGCGTCCTGAAAATACGGCTGCCAGAGCACGGCCGCGCCGGCCGAGGCATTGCACAGGCGGGTATCCTGCCGGGCAAAATAGCGCGTGAGCATCGGGATGTCCCGCACGCTCAGCGGGTGAAACGGGTCAGTCATGCTTCGGGCTCGCCCTCCTGTGCGGCGGCCTGTGCCGCCTGCTCTGCCGCAGCCTGCTCGGCGAGCTTCGCCTTGAGCTCGGCAAAGCAGTGCTTGATGATGGCATATTCCTGCTCATTTTCGAGCGCGAGCAGCGCCAGCTGGCCATCGGCGCGCGTGTCGTACCGGTTGGCGAACAGCCGCTGCTGCGCGCCCTCGCCGGTCGTGAACACGACGTACGAGCGGCCGTTGTCCTCACAGTCATAGGTGAACAGCACATCGCACTGCACCTGTTTTCCGTCCGGGCCGAGGACCGCGAACGTTCCGTTTTCAAACATGTTCTTGTGCTCCTTTTCGGGGTTTGCCCCCATCATAGCATATCGCGCGCCATTTTGCCACTGCGTTTTCCGATGCCCGCCTGGTCGCAAAATTGCAGACCAGATGAGCAACTAAAATGTGATTATTCACCATTCTGTCCGCTTTTTCTTGAAAATTTCGTGAAAATTTCGAAAAAAATCACAATTTTTATGCAACGAAATGTTGATTATTGTTCGTTTTGGTGGTATCATGTATGTAAAGATCACAAAAAAACAGGTAGGAGGAATCGGCGAATGGAAGAAAAAGTTGTAGACCGCAGAGTGCGAAAGACGAAACGGCAGCTTCGGCTTGCGCTGATGAAGCTCATGGCAGACAAGAGCATCAAGGACATTTCCGTGCGCGAGCTGGCAGCGATTGCAGACATCAACCGCGGCACCTTCTATATTCACTATAAGGACGTGTACGACCTACTGTCCAGCCTCGAGGATGAGCTGGCGGACGGGCTGGTCGCCGTGTGCCGCCGGCACAACGCGAAAGACTCCGAGGGCAAGACCTACCCGTACTTGATGGAGCTGTACCAGTACATCGAGCAGAATTCCGATCTGTGCCATGTGCTGCTGGGCAAAAACGGCGATATTGCCTTCACCGACCGCATCTGCCACATCCTGCGCGACGAATTTTTGTATGACTTCCTCGCGTATTACTATCCGAACGATCCCGAGATGCTCGACTACTTCTGCTCGTTCATCGTGTCGGGCAACATGTCCCTCGCACTCACGTGGATCGACAACGGCATGAAACAAACGCCCGAAGAGATGGCCGTGCTCGCCGGCGAGATCATCATGCACGGCGTGAAAGTGCTCGAAACAAAAGCGTAAAGCCCGCAGGGCAGCAAAAAGTCCCGGAAACCATAGTTTCCGGGACTTTTTATCGTTTCGGGCATATCACCTCAGGCGGCGTGCGCCGCCCCGCAGCCCGCAGGAAAATCGATCAGAGCGCCGCACGCATGGCGGCGAAGGCCGTGTCCACAGCGCGGTAAATGTCCTGCACCGGCTCGCCGACGAAAAACGCGCCGTTTTCATACAGCACCCGCCCGGCGACCATCGTCAGGCGCACGTTCTCCTTCGAGCCGCTGTAGACCAGGTTGCGCGCAACGTTGTGCACCGGCTGCATGTTCGGCCGCTGCAGGTCGATGACGATCAGGTCCGCCTGCTTGCCGGGGGCGAGCACGTCGCAGTCGGTCAGGCCCATGGCCTGCGCACCGCCGACCGTTGCCATGTGCAGCACATCGTCCGCCGGGAGGGCGGCCGCGTCGCCGCAGCGCAGCTTTTGCAGCACGGCGGCCAGATACATCTCGCGGAAGAAATCGAGCGCGTTGTTGCTCGACGGGCCGTCGGTGCCGATGGCCATATGGATGCCCAGAGCCCGCATCTGCTCGAGCGGGGCGATGCCGCTGGCGAGCTTGGCGTTCGAGCCGGGGTTCGTGACGGCCCAGAGCCCGCGGTCACGGAAGATCTCCAGATCGTGCTCCGTCATGTGCACGCAGTGAAAGCCCCCGCCGCCGTAGTCAAAGTGGCCGAGAGATTCAAACAGCTCCGTCGGCGTCTTGCCCCAGCGGGCCTGGCACTCGGCCACCTCGCGCGCGGTCTCGGCATTGTGCGCGAACACCGGCGCGTGCAGCGCGCGGGCCAGCTCGCCGGCCTCGGTCATCTCGGCGATGCTCGAGGTATACTCCGAGTGCAGGCCGAGCTGATAGGAGATCAGCGGGTGCAGGGCGTTGAACTTGCGGTATTCCGCTTCGAGCTGCTGCGCGCTCCCGCCGCCCCCGCACAGCACCGTGCGGAAGCCGCAGTCGATGCTCGCCTGCGCGATGGCCTCGCGGAAATAATACATGTCAAAGCCGGCCGTGATGCCGCTCGTGAGATACTCGAGGATGGACAGCTTGGTGAACGCGTACACCGCCTCGGGCGTGAGCTTGGCCTCCAGCGGGAAGATCTGCTCGAACAGCCACGGCTGCAGCGGCACATCATCGGCATACGAGCGTACAAAGCTCATGCCGGCGTGCGCGTGCGCGTTCTTAAAGCCCGGCATAACGAGATCGCCGCCGAGATCGATCTGCCGCTCAAACGCGGGCAGCGTCTCCGGCGCGGGGCCGACGTAGGCAATCTTGTCCCCATCGGTCCAGACCTCGTCCGTCGTGACGGACACGCCGTCCGCCATCGTGAGCGTGCGGCCGTTGAAAAAGCGGATCATAGGCTCAGCCTCCGTTTCCTGAAATGCTCCTGCATTATACGCCGGATCGGCCCGCTTGGCAATCGATTCCGAAAAAATTCACAAACCGGTTGAAGCCCGGCCGGTTTTTCGCTATAATAGATAGAAATCATCTCCAACCAGGAGGCAGGATCATGACCAAAGAAAACATCTATTACATGGACGACAACGCATTTGACCGCTTTTATAAGCGTGCCCGCTATCAGGCCAACAGCTTCGTGTCCGGAAAACTCGGCAGCAAGGCGGCCGATTATCTCACGACGCTGCCGGACTTTGCCTACCTTGTCTGCAAGCTCATGCTCGACCCCGATGTGCCCTCGAGCCGCAAGCTCGACCTCGGCCTTGCGCTGCTGTATGTGCTCTCGCCGCTGGACTTTGTGCCGGACTCTTTCCCGCTGCTCGGCAAGATTGACGATGCGTACGCCATCCTCGTGTCGGTGGCCAAGCTCCTGCGCAGCACCGACCGCAATATTATCCTGCGCCACTGGCTCGGCGATCCCGAGACGATTGACACCGTGCGCGCGTGGCTCAACTACTTCGATGAGAAGTTCGGTTCCGGCCTCATGAAAAAGATTGCCGGCATGGTCAGGCACGCCTGAGAAAATTCGTAAAAACGCCCGTCATCCGATCGGATGACGGGCGTTTCGCATTTCCTGTTACTTTTCGAACCAGTCAAACACGTCCAGTCGCTTCCAGAAACTCTGCTTCGGTGTGAACACGGCCGCATAGTCGATGCTGCGGAACTTTGGCTCCCAGCTGATGTCCGCCTCGTCGACCCAGCCCGTTAACAGGCTGCCGAGCTGATCCTGCGCCACGAGCATCTGCAGCGTCTGCTGGCTGCCGTCGCTGCTCATGACCAGGTCGTCTCCCTGGATCGGCATGCGCAGGATGACGTGGTAGCCGTGCCGGCTCTCCACCACGCCGGACACCTCGTAGGGCTCGAGCGCCTTGCAGGCGTCCTCAAACTCCGTGACCATGGTGCCGGAGGTGAAGCAGTAGCCGTGCGGGTAACTGCTCTCGCCGGTATCCTCGTTGTACTGCTCCATGAGCTGGTCAAACAGCTCCACGCGCTTTTCGGGGTCGGTCACCGCCTTGATCTGCGCTGCAACCTGCTCGGCCTGCTTCTTCTTGGCAGCCTTGTCCGCGTCCGAGAGGGCGGCGCCGCTGTCGTCCGTCGTCTTGAAGAGGATGTGCTTTGCCGTCATGTAGCTGTTGGCATCGGCATATTCCTGCACGTCCTCGTCGGAGATATTCGCGCCGTTCTCGCCGAAGAGCTTGCTGGCCAGGCCGTTATAGAGATACTGTGTCTTGGTGAAGTACTTGAACAGATCCAGATCCATGTAGTACGACTGGAGCTTTTCGTTCAGCTCGGCCTCGGTGCCGCCGTCGCCCACAACGTTCTGAATGGTCTGGTCGATCGTGTCCTGCACGTACTGTTCGCCCGCCGCGTCAAACGTCACGCCGTTTTCCGCCGCCTTGGTCTCGATGAGGTGGTTCCAGGCGATGTTGTTGACGACGCTCTTGGTCATGATGTCGCTGTACGTCTCGCCCGTGCTCTCGTTGTAGACCGCGCCCCAGTCCGTAATCTGCATGCCGTAGCGCTCCATGTTCGCCATGATGGCGCACAGGAAATAGGCATACTCGTTCCAATATACAGTGCTGCCGTTGATGGTCATGACTTTCTTATTGCTCTTATAAGCATTCAGCGCGGCGGCATACTTGTCGGTCGAGGCATCGCTGCTCTCTTCTGAGTAGCTGCGCACGCGGGTCGAGGTGCAGCCGGTCAGGCAGCAGACGGCCATTACGAGTGCCAGCAGCAGGGCGGTGATTCTGGTTTTCATCAGCAAACGCTTCCTTTCGTTTCGTTGCACATGGGTGTCATGCGCGGTCTCCCTGGGCGTCTGCCCATGCGGAAACAAACGCTCTTGCCTGTTCGATCACGTGGGTGCGGGTCTTGAGGCGCAGAATCACGCCCGGCTTTGCCCCCGCATCCACCTTCAAGCGGCCCTTAAATTCCGGCCGGGCGTACAGCGCCGATACCTTCTGCATATCGAACTGCGCCAGCAGGAACTTCAAACAGCCGTTTTTCTGCGAAATGTCCGTCACGCCGACCTTGCCGGCGTCGGCCCGCAGCAGTGCCACCTGCACGAGCGTGTATACGCTCGGCGGCGGGTCGCCGAAGCGGTCGATGACTTCGTCCATGAGGTCGTCGGCCTCCGCCTCCGTGCGCACGAGCGCGATGCGGCGGTAGAGATCCATGCGCTGCTCCTGACTGGGCACATAGCTCTCCGGAATGTTGGCCGACACGGCAAGGTCGGCCGCGCACTCGGCGCGCTGCTCGGGCTTTTCGCCGCGCTCTTCGAGTACGGCCTCCTCGAGCAGTTTGAGGTACATGTCATAGCCGACGTCGATCATATGGCCCGACTGCTCGGCCCCGAGCAGACTGCCCGCGCCGCGGATCTCCAGATCGCGCATGGCGATGCGGAAGCCGGAGTTGAACTCCGCAAACTCGCGGATGGCGCTCAGGCGCTTTTCGGCGATCTCGCTCAGCTCGCGCCCGCGCCGGAACGTCAGGTACGCGCTCGCGCGCCGGTTCGAGCGGCCCACGCGCCCGCGCAGCTGGTGCAGCTGGGCAAGGCCCATGCGGTCGGCGTCCTCGATGATGAGGGTATTCACGTTCGGAATGTCGATGCCGGTCTCGATGATGGTCGTGCAGACCAGGATCTGCGTCTCGCCCGTGACCATGCGCTCCATGACCGTCGAGAGCTGCTCCTCGTTCATCTGGCCGTGCGCCACGTCCACGACCGCGCCGTCGAGCATCTTCGAGATGCGCAGGGCAGTGCGCTCAATGTTTTCAATGCGGTTGTGCAGGTAGTACACCTGCCCGCCGCGCTGCAGCTCGCGGCGCATGGCGTCGCACAGCACGTTCCAGTCGTGCTCCATAACGAAGGTCTGTACCGGGATGCGGTCCTGCGGCGGCTCCTCGATGGTAGACATGTCGCGGATGCCGGACAGGGCCATGTTCAGCGTGCGCGGGATGGGCGTGGCCGAAAGCGTGAGCACGTCGACCGCGCGGCTCATCTCCTTGATGTGCTCCTTGTGCGCCACGCCGAAGCGCTGCTCCTCGTCGACGATGAGCAGGCCGAGATTCTTGAACGCAATATTCTTCTGCAGCAGCTTATGCGTGCCGATCACGAGATCGCACTTGCCGCTGCGCATGTCCGCCAGCGTCTGGCGGATCTGCCCCTGCGAGCAAAAGCGCGAGAGCATCCGGATCTCGACCGGGAAACCATAAAACCGCTGCACGGCCGTCTGATAGTGCTGCTGGGCGAGCACGGTCGTCGGCACCAGAATGGCCGCCTGCCGCCCGTCGAGCACGCACTTCATCACCGCGCGCAGGGCGACCTCGGTCTTGCCGTAGCCCACGTCGCCGCACAGGAGGCGGTCCATGGGCACGGGCTTTTCCATGTCGGCCTTGATCTCATCGATGCACCGGAGCTGGTCGTCCGTCTCCGGATATCCGAAGTGCTCTTCAAACTCCGTCTGCCACGGACTGTCGGGCGCGAAGGCGTGGCCTTTCGTGCGGCTGCGCGCGGCGTAGAGCGCGGTGAGCTCCTTGGCCATGCTTTTTGCGGCTGCTTTGGCGCGCGTTTTCGTGCGCGCCCACTCTGTGCCGCCCATTTTGGAGAGCTTCACAGGGTGATCCTCGCCCGCGCCGATGTATTTGCTCACGAGGTCGAGCTGCGTCGCCGGGACATAGAGCGTGTCCGCTCCGGCGTAGCTGATCTTGATATAGTCCTTCACCGCACCGTCGACCGGCATCTGCACAATGCCCGCAAAGCGGCCGATGCCGTGGTATTCATGCACGACGAGGTCGCCGACGGAGAGGTCGGTGTAGGAGTTGATCTTTTCGCGGTTCGTTTGTTTTTTGTGCTTTGCGCGCCGCAGACCGGACGCAGCGATCTGCGTGTCCGTGAGGATGGCGAGCCTTGCATACGGAAACTCGATGCCCGCCGAGAGACTGCCCGCCGTGACGAGGCACTGCCCCGGCTCCGGCAGCGCATCCGGGTGCTCGGCCGCCGCGGCGTGGATGCCGTGCCCGTCAAGAAACTCGCACAAAATACGCGCCCGGCGCATATCGCCTGCCAGCACGACCACGCGGTAGCCGAGGTTCTGATAGTGCGCAATGTCGTCCGCCGCGGTCTGGCTGCTGCCGCCGTAGGAGGGCAGCTGCTTTGCCGTCAGGCTCACGAGCGTGCGCACCTCGATGGGGCTGCGGCCGAGCTGCAGCCCATCGGCCAATACGATGGGCCAGGCCTGGACCCTGCGCATCATGTCGGCAAACGGCTCATAGAAAGTTTCCGCGCGCGCGGCCATCGTGCCGCTGCGCACGAGCAGGGCGATGTCCTCGCGCAGCTGCGCGGTGTTTTCCTTCGCGCGCTCGGCGCAGCGCGCCGGCTGGTCGATCAGCATGGCCGCCTCCGGCGCGAGATAGTCCAGCGCCGTGGCAAACGCGTCGTACACGAAGCCCATATACCGGTCGGCCGCCGGGAGCACGCAGTCATTGCAGAGCTTTTCCCCGTCGGCACGCAGGGACTCGGCGAGCTTCTGTGCCGTGTCGTTGTCTTTTTTCGCGGCGGCGCGTCCGGCGAGCTTCTGCAGCTTTTCGCCCAGCGCGGCGCTGCCGCCAGGATACAGTGGGGGCAGCGTCTCCGCCGCCGGCAGGATGCGGCAGCTGTCCAGCGGTTGGGTGCGCCGCTGGCTCTCAGGGTCAAAAAAGCCCATGGAGTCCACGTCATCGCCCCAGAACTCCACACGCACCGGCTGCGGATACGCAGGGGAGAAAAAGTCCAGAATGCCGCCGCGGCGCGAAAACTGGCCCGCCCCCTCGACCTGTGCCGTGCGCAGATAGCCGCAGCGCAGCAGCGCATCCTCGGCATCCTCTGGCGGCAGGGAGCTGCCGTCGCGGATCTCAAAGGCCGCCTGCAGCAGTTTTTCCTTCGGCATGGCGCGCTGCAGCAGACCCGAGACCGTGCACACCACAGCCGGCGCCGTCCCGGCAGCGAGCGCGTAAAGCGCGCTCAGGCGCTTTTGCTCCGTCTGGCGCGAGACGCTCTCGACCGTGTAAAACGTATAGTCGCGCGCCGTCAGCAGCGGCACGTCCTGCCCCAGCAGGGCGGAGAGGTCTTTTTGAAACAGCTCGGCTGCCGCCTCGTCCGGACACACGGCCAGCACCGGCGCATCGAGCTGCGCGTGCATCGACGCCGCCAGCAGCGCCCGCGCGCTCGCCGGCAGACCAGAAATGCGCGCAGGAAGCCGCCCGCTCTCCAACAACGCCGGGAGGGCGGCTGCTTCCGTATCGCCGAACAGTTGTCCGGCCTGCGCGACCAGGAACAAAACAACACCTGCTTTATGTAAAAAATCGTGTTTTTTTATCATACCACAACCTGCACAGGAAAAGCAAATCCTCTGCACGGCAGATTCTACACCTATTTATATAATAAATCCGAACATTATTGTTGAAATAATCATGAATTTTTGCTATACTAGTAGGGCTGATACCAGCGTATCCGCGCAGTGAAAAATCATCGAAGGAGCCGAACCTATGGCCACCATGAATTCGCTCACCGATATCTGGTCCGTCGTCATGGACAGCCTCTCGCAGGAGCTGACCCAGACCGCGATCAATACCTGGTTTTCCGATTGCACCCCCATTGAGATCAATAATAATACGCTCATCGTGCACACCACGTCGGATTTTAAGCGCAGCATCATCCAGTCGCGCTTTGAAAAGACGATCTGCGCCGTGCTGTATGATCTGTTCTCCTGCCCGTTTGAGCTCGTCGTGCTCGCCGGAGACGATGAGCTGCTCGAATACCGCGAGAAGCGCCCGTCGTCCGAGGAGATGCCGGAGATGGACGGCTATACGTTCGACCGCTTCATCGTCGGTCCGAGCAACAAGTTCGCCCATGCGGCGGCCATCGCCGTGTCGCAGAACCCCGGCAAGGCGTATAACCCCCTGCTCATCTACGGCAACTCCGGCCTCGGCAAGACGCATTTGCTGCTCGCTATCGGCCAGACCATCCGCCACAACAATCCGTCAGCGAAGATTGCCTACGTCAAGGGTGAGGAGTTTGTCAACCAGATGGTCAAATCCATCGGCACCGGCACGGCCGAGAACTTCCGCCAGAAATACCGCAACGCGGACCTGCTGCTCATGGACGATATTCAGTTCATCGCCGGCAAGGACAGCACACAGGAGGAATTTTTCCACACCTTCAACTGCCTGTATGAGGCCGGCAAACAAATCGTCGTGACCTCCGACCGGCCGCCGAAGGAGATGAAGCGCCTCGACGACCGCCTGTGTACCCGGCTCGAGGGCGGTCTGCTCGCGGACGTTCAGCCGCCGGATCTCGAGACGCGCACGGCCATCATCCGCACGAAGGCCGCGCAGTTCGGCATGATCCTCTCCGAGGATGTCATTCAGTACATCGCGGAGAACATCACCTCAAACGTCCGTCAGCTCGAAGGCGTCGTCAAGCGCCTGACCGCTTACCGCGACATTCTCGACGATACGATCACGGTCGATTCCGTCAAGCGCGCCATCAAGGACGTCATCCGCACCGGCACCTACATCCCCACGCCGGACGTCATCATTGAAGAGTCCGCGCGCTCGTTCCAGCTCACCGGCGCCGACCTGCGCGGGCAGAGCCGTAACAAAAAGACCGCCATGGCCCGCCAGATTGCCATGTACCTCATGCGCAACCTCACAAACCTCCCGCTCAAGGAGATCGGCGAGGAATTCGGCGGCCGCAACCACGCCACCGTGCTCAGCTCCATCCGCAAGGTCGAGGAACTGCTCAAGTCCGACCCGGACATCGCCGCCACCGTGCGCGACATCACGAGCAACATCAACTCAAAGAACTGATTTCCACATTCCGCTGTTATTCTAACGTGGAAAGCGTGTGGAAAGCGGTGGAATGTAAAAATTCCGATTTTTGCCGGTTTTTGAGTTACCAACTTTCCAACAATCTTTTCAACACGGTTTTTCCCGCCGCCGCAAGGCATTCAACCGGTTTTCCACCAAACGAACAGATCTACTACTACTACTAAATTTATGCTTTCTATCTTTCGGATAGACGCAGCGATTCTGATTAAGGAGGCCGCCCATGAAATTTTCCTGTGACAAATATGTTCTGCAGCAGGCTGCCGCATCCGCAGCCCGCGCCGCAGCCGCCAAAAGCCCGATCCCCACGCTCGAGGGCCTGCTCATCGAGGCCGGCGCCAGCGTGCGCATCACCGGCTACGACCTGAAGAAAGCCATTTACACCACCATTGATGCCGACATTCCCGAACCCGGCAGCGTGCTCATCGGCGCGCGTCTGTTCTGTGAGATGCTGCGCCGCATGCCGGACGGCATCGTCACCGTCGAGGCGGAAAACGGCACCGTGTCCGTCAAATGCGGCAAAGCAGCGTTCAATCTCGTCGGCCTGAGTGCGGACGATTACCCAGATCTGCCGACCGTCGAGGCGGAAAACGGCGTGTCGCTCCCGCAGAATCTGCTCAAGAAAATGATCAACGAGTGCTCCTTCGCCGTGAGTACGAACGAGAGCCGCCCGGTCTACATGGGCACGCTCTTCGAAATTGAAAACAACGTCCTGACCATGGTCTCCGTCGACGGCTACCGTCTGGCGCTGCGGCGCGAAGCGGTCGAGGGCTACGGTGACGACTGCAGTTTCATCGTGCCCGGCACGGCGCTGAGCGATCTCGAGCGCCTGTGCGGCGACAGCGACGAGCGCGTCGTCCTGTCCGTCGGCAGCAAGCATATCTCCTTCACAGTCGGCAACACGGTCGTTTTGTCCCGCCGGCTTGAGGGCGACTTCCTCAATTATAAGAAAGCGATCCCGGAGTCGTTCCGCGTCACGGTCAAAACCGCGCGCACGGACCTGCTCGAGGTCGTCGAGCGCGTGTCGCTCATTATCGACAGCAAGAACAACGCCCCCCTGCGCCTGACCTTCCGCAAGGACGCCATCGACTTCGTCTGCACGACGCCGCTCGGCAAGGCGGCCGACTCCTGCCCGTGCGAGGGCGACGGCGGGGATCTGGAGATTGGTTTCAACGATCACTACCTGTCCGACGCGCTCAAGGCCGCGCCTGCGGATGAAATCAACGTCTGCCTGAACACCGGCTCGAGCCCGTGCATCCTCGTCCCGGCCGACGGCAGTGATAACTTTGTGTATATGGTTCTGCCGGTGCGCCTGCGCGCCGGGCAGTGATCCGGGTCTGAAAAACGGGAAATATGGAAAACATTACGATTGAAACGGAATTCATCAAGCTCGACGCGCTGCTGAAGTTTGCCGCCCTCACGGCGACCGGCGGCGAGGCCAAGCAGGTCATTGCCGACGGCATGGTCGCCGTCAACGGCGAGACGTGCACCATGCGCGGCAAGAAGATCCGCCCGGGCGATGAGGTGACCTTCGCCGGGCACACGCTGCACGTGCAGCGCGCGCAATGATCGTGCGCAAAATTGCGCTCAACGGCTGGCGCAACTATGAATTTGCCGCGGCGGAGTTTTCGCCCGGCACGAACGTCATCACCGGCGAAAATGCCCAGGGCAAGACCAATCTGCTCGAGGCGGTCTACCTGCTCACGGGCGGGAAGAGCTTCCGTACGCGGTTCGATAAGGAACTCATCGGCTTTGGCTACACGGGTGCGGAGGTGCTCGCGGACGTGTTCGCCTTCGGGCGGGAGCAGACCGTGCGCATCGTGCTCCGGCAGGGGCAGCGCAAGCAGATCTGGCAAAACGGCGTGAAGAAAACGGCCGCCGAGCTCGCCGGCACCTTTGCCGCCGTGCTCTTTTGCCCGGATGATCTGAATATCATCCGCGACGGGCCGGCCGCCCGCCGCCGCATGATGGACATGGCCATCAGCCAGCTGCGGCCGAAATACGGCGCGCTGCTCGCTGAATACAGCCGGTTATATGACCAGAAGTCCGCCATCCTGCGCGACTGGCACGAAAAGCCGTCCCTGCTCGACACGCTCGACGATTTTTCCGACCAGATGTGCCGGGTCTCGGCCAGACTCATCCGCTACCGCGCGGCCTACGCCTCGCGGCTGAACATCGCGGCTGCGCCCATCCATGCTGACTTTTCCGGCGGGCGCGACAAATTGACCCTTGCCTACCGCACGGTCAGCACCGTAGAAGATGCGCTCGGCACGGAAAAAGAGATTTACTACGCCCTGTGCGACCATCAGGAGCAGCACCGCCGCGCCGAGCTCGACAGCGGCCAGTGCCTCACCGGCGCGCACAAGGACGATCTACTCATCGACATCAACGGCCAGCCGGCGCGTGCGTTCGCCTCGCAGGGGCAGACGCGCACGGCGGCACTGTCGCTCAAGCTCGCCGAGCGGGAGATCTTCCACGACGAGTTTGACGAATACCCCGTGCTCATGCTCGACGATGTGCTCTCGGAGCTCGACGCGCAGCGGCAGGCCTTTGTGCTCAACCGCATCGGCGGCGGGCAGACGCTCATCACCTGCTGCGAGGACGCGCGCATTGCCGAACGCACCGGCGGCCGCGTGCTCACGGTCGAAAACGGGGTGATCCGCTGATGTATCTGCACCTCGGCAATCAGGTCATCGTACTGCAAAAGAGCGTCATCGGCGTCTTTGACATGGACACCGCCACGTGGTCGCACCGCACGCGCGAGACACTGGAAAAACTCGAACAGGCCGGTCAGGTGGAAAACGCCGCCGGGACCGAGCTGCCGAAGTCGTTCGTGCTCTGCTCGCTTGGCAGCGGCCAGACCGGTTATCTCTCCCAGCTCAACACCGCAACATTATATAAACGCAGCAAGGCCAGCGGACTGGAAAATCTCTGACCCGCGGCGCTGCACGGAAGGAAGCAAACCATGCCAGATATTACAGATAAGATCACACAGGAGTACGACGCCAGTCAGATCCAGGTCCTCGAGGGTCTGGAGGCCGTCCGCAAACGCCCGGGCATGTACATCGGCTCCACGTCGTCATCCGGCCTGCACCACCTGGTGTATGAGATCGTCGACAACTCCATCGACGAGGCGCTCGCGGGCTACTGCAGCCACATCGAGCTGACCATCGAGCCCGGCGACATCATCTGCGTCAGCGATAACGGCCGCGGTATCCCCGTGGACATCCAGCCGCAGACCGGCAAGTCCGCGCTCGAGGTCGTATTCACCGTGCTGCACGCGGGCGGCAAGTTCGGCGGCGGTGGCTATAAGGTCTCCGGCGGCCTGCACGGCGTCGGCGCCTCGGTCGTCAACGCGCTGTCCGAGTGGCTGGAAGTGAACGTGCATAAAAACGGGAAGATCTATCAGATGAAGTTTTCCCGCGGCGATATCACGCAGCCCATGACCGTTGTCGGCGAGACGGACCACACCGGCACGACCGTGCGCTTCAAGCCCGACCCCGTCATGTTCGAGGACACGGTCTACGACTATGAGACGCTGCACGTGCGCATGCGCGAGCAGGCGTTTTTGAACGCCGGCCTGCGCATTACCATCACCGACCAGCGCGGCGAGGAGCCCGTGAGCGAGTCGATGTGCTATGAGGGCGGCATCCGCGAGTTTGTGGACTTCATCAATCGCAACAAGACCGCCCTGCACCCTGAAGCTATTTATATGTCCGGCGAGCGCAGCGACTCCATGTGCGAGATCGCGCTGCAGTATAACGACGGCTACAACGAAGTCATCGTCTCCTTCGCCAACAACATCCACACGCCGGAGGGCGGCATGCACGAGACCGGCTTCAAGGCCGCGCTCACCCGCGCGCTCAATACTTACGGCAAGAAGTCCGGTATCCTCAAGGAGGGCGACAGCATCTCCGGCGAGGACAGCCGCGAGGGCCTCACGGCGGTCATCTCCGTCAAGCTCACGAACCCCCAGTTCGAGGGCCAGACGAAGGCCAAGCTCGGCAACTCCGAGATGCGCACGCTCGTCGATTCCGTCGTGTTCGACCGCCTGTCGCAGTTTCTGGAGGAAAACCCCGCCGTCGGCCGCATGATCATCGAAAAAGCGCTCACGGCCTCGCGCGCCCGCGAAGCCGCGCGCCGTGCGCGCGAAAATATCCGCCGCAAAAACGGGCTCGAGGGCTTCAACATGCCCGACAAGCTGCGCGACTGCAACGACCGCGACCCGTCGCTGACGGAGCTCTACATCGTCGAGGGCGACAGCGCAGGCGGCTCTGCCACGCAGGGGCGCGACTCGCGCTTCCAGGCCATTCTGCCGCTCTGGGGCAAGATGCTCAACGTCGAAAAGGCGCGCGCCGACAAGGTCTACGGCAACGACAAGCTCACGCCCGTCATCACGGCGCTCGGCGCCGGACTGGGCGAGGAGTTTGACATCAATAAGCTCCGCTACCACAAGGTCATCATCATGGCCGATGCCGATGTCGACGGCAGCCACATCCGCACACTGCTGCTGACATTCTTCTTCCGCTTCATGCGCCCGCTCATCGACGGCGGCTATGTCTACTCCGCCATCCCGCCGCTGTATAAGCTCAACCGCGGCAAGACCACGCGCGTGGCTTTCTCCGACGAGGAACGCGATAAGATCTCGGCCGAGATGCGCGGCGACAATCCGAACGCGAAGATCGACATCAACCGCTTCAAGGGCCTCGGCGAGATGGACCCGCACGAGCTCTGGGAGACGACCATGAACCCCGAGACCCGCACGCTCAAGCAGATCACGCTCGAGGACGCCGTGCACGCCGACGAGGTGTTCACCGTGCTCATGGGCGAAAAGGTCGAGCCGCGCAAGGCGTTCATCGAGCAAAACGCCAAGTACGCGGTCAATATTGACATTTAAGGAGGTGTGCAGTCATGGCCAAGGATTATAAACGGGAGGACATTCTCTATCCCGACCAGAAGATCATTCAGAGCGAGCTCGTCCATGAGATGCAGACCTCTTACATCGAGTATGCCATGTCCGTCATCGTCGGGCGTGCGCTGCCGGATGTGCGCGACGGTCTCAAGCCCGTGCACCGGCGCATCCTCTACGCCATGTATGAGGACAATCTGACCTCGGATAAGCCGTTCAAAAAATCCGCCACCTGCGTTGGCGACGTGCTCGGCCGGTATCATCCCCACGGCGACGCGTCCGTGTACGACGCAATGGTGCGTCTGGCGCAGGACTTTTCCATGCGCTACATGCTCGTCGACGGCCACGGCAACTTCGGCTCCGTGGACGGCGACCCCCCGGCCGCCTACCGATACACCGAGGCGCGCCTGTCGAAGATCGCCAACGAAATGCTGCGCGACATCGACAAGGACACCGTCGACTGGGACCCGAACTTTGACGAAACGCGCCGCGAGCCGCGTGTGCTCCCGTGCCGGTTCCCGAATCTGCTGGTCAACGGCAGCTCCGGCATCGCCGTCGGCATGGCGACGAATATCCCGCCGCACAACCTCACCGAGGTCATCAATGCCTGCGTCTGCGTGCTCGAAAATCCGGACGCCACGCTCTCGGACCTCATGCAGCATGTCACGGGCCCGGACTTCCCGACCAGAGGCATTATCGTCGGCCGCAGCGGCATCCGCGCGGCCTACGCCACCGGCCGCGGCCGCATCGTCGTGCGCGCCCGCACCGAGACCGAGACCTGGGGCCACGACCGCATCCGCATCATCGTGACGGAGCTGCCCTATCAGGTCAACAAGCGCCAGCTCATCCAGAACATTTCCGAGCAGGTGCGTGATAAGAAGCTCGACGGCATCTCCGGCCTGCGCGACGAGTCCGACCGCAACGGCATGCGCATCGTCATCGAGCTCAAAAAGGACGCCAACACCCAGGTCGTGCTCAACCGGCTCTTTGCTCAGACGCAGATGCAGACCACGTTCGCCGTGAACATGCTCGCGCTGGTCGATAACCAGTCGCAGCCGAAAATTCTGTCCCTGCGGCACATTCTCGACGAGTATCTCACCTTCCAGGAAGAGATCATCGTCCGCCGCACGAAGTTCGACCTCAAAAAAGCGCTTGAGCGCGCCCATCTGCTCGAGGGTCTGCTCATCGCCGAGGAGAATATCGACGAGGTCATCCGCATCATCCGCGAGAGCTATGACGACGCGAAGGAAAACCTCATGCAGCGCTTCAGCCTGTCCGACGTGCAGGCGCAGGCCATTCTCGACATGCGCCTCAAGGCCCTGCAGGGGCTCGAGCGCGAGAAGCTGCAAAACGAGTATGACGAGCTCGAAAAGCGCATCGCCTACTTCCGCGAGCTGCTGGCCGATCCCGAAAAGGTCAAGGCCGTGCTGCGTGACGAGCTGATCGCCATCCGCGACAAGTATGGCGACGAGCGCAAAACGGAAATTCAGGACATTGAGGACGACATTGATATCGAGGACCTCATCGAGGAGGAGCAGTGCGTGTTCACGCTCTCGCACGGCGGCAACATCAAGCGCGTGCCCGTCGACGAGTACACCGCGCAGAAGCGCGGCGGCAAGGGCGTGCGCGCGGCGACGCTGCGCGACGAGGACTATGTGGACACTGTGTTCACCGCCTCGACGCATGACTACATCCTCTTCTTCACCAACCGCGGCCGCTGCTACCGCAAGAAGGGCTACCTCATCCCCGAGGCCGGGCGCACCGCGCGCGGCGTGAACATCGTCAACTTCATTCAGGTGGAGAAAGACGAAAAGGTCAACGCCATGCTGCACGTGCGCGAGATGGATGACGATTCGTTCCTCGTCTTTGCCACGCGCAGCGGCACCGTCAAGCGCATGCCGCTCTCGGCCCTGCGCAATATCCGCACGAGCGGCATCCGCGCACTCACGCTCGACGAGGGCGACGAGCTCATCAACGTCATGCGCACCGACGGCAGTCAGAACATCCTCATGGCAACCCACAACGGTCAGGCCATCTGCTTTGCCGAGACGGACGTGCGCCCCATGAGCCGCGAAGCCGTCGGCGTGCGCGGCATCCGCCTCAAGGACGGTGACTGGGTCGTCGGCGCCGAGATCGCGCAGCCGGACGCGGGCGTGCTGTCCATTACCGAAAACGGTTATGGCAAGCGTACCCCGGCCGCCGATTATATCCGCGGCGGCGAGGAACCGCAGCACCGCGGCGGTTCCGGCATGAAAAACTACAACATCACCGATAAGACCGGCCCGGTCGCGGCCGTCAAGGTTGTGTACGATACCGACGACGTGCTCGTCGTCTCGGACGACGGCGTCATCATCCGCATGGAGGCCGCCGGCATCTCCGAGCTCGGCCGCGCGACGCAGGGCGTGCGCATTATGCGCCTGTCCGAGGGCGCGCGCGTCATCTCCGTCGCGCTCACCGACCGCGCCGAGAGCGAGGACGCCGCCACTGCCGGGGAGCCCGAGGCATGAAGCAGGTCACCATCTATACCGACGGGGCCTGCTCCGGCAACCCCGGCCCCGGCGGCTGGGGCGCCATATTGAGATATGGCGCACATGAAAAGGAGCTCTCCGGCGGCGAGCCGTCCACGACGAACAACCGCATGGAGCTGCTCGGCGCGATCACGGCGCTGCAGAGCCTGCGCGAGCCGTGCCAGGTGTCGCTGTATACGGACAGTCAGTATCTCGCCAACGCCATCAACCTCGGTTGGCTGCGCGGCTGGAAGCAGAAGGGCTGGCGCCGCAAGGACGGCGAGCTGAAAAACGCCGACCTCTGGCAGACGCTCGACGGGCTGCTCCAGACGCACACTGTGCAGTTTTTCTGGGTCAAGGGCCACGCCGATAATGTGTACAACAACCGCTGCGACGCGCTGGCCGTCGCGGAAAGGGAGAAGTTTGCATGACAGAGCCGAACGAACCGAAGATCGTCCATTTCCCGCCGCGGGCACAGGCACCGGTGCAGGAACCGGCCGGCAACTGGGAGCCGTATGAGCAGCTGTTTGGCCTTGAGGAACTGCTGCAGCAGCTGCCGCCGATCCGCAAGCTGCATCTGGAAAAGGGCAAGCTCACGGATCTTATCCGTCTGTATCCGGACATGAAGCGCACGTTTGATGTGCCCGAGCTGCTGCCCGAGGCCATCATCGCCAGCGCCATGGTGCGCCGGCGCATGGAGCTGCTGCTCTTCCGCGCGGATGATAAGCGTGAGGCGGGCTATGCGCTCGTGACGGTCTGCTCGCCCTACGGCTACGTGCTCGTGCACGCGCTCACGATCTATCCGTTCCTGCGTGGGCAGCTGCTCGGCCGCGTGGCCATGGAGCTCATCGCGCGCTGCTACGCCGGCAAGAAGGGGATCCTCTACTGTCAGAGCCGCACGTGCGCGGTGCTGCCGGAGCGCGAGCGGCTGCTCGCGAAAAACGGCTACCGCGACACGGGCTTCCGCTTCCGCTGGGACGGGCAGCCGGCGGCACTGTATCTGCGTCCGTGCCAGAGCACGGAGGACATCACGCCCGTGGCGCAGCTGCTGCTGCGGGATTTGTACGGCGATCTGCTGCCGCCGGTCAACGCGCGGCGCATGATTCAGCCGGAGGCGTAACAGGAGGACGATATGGGACAAAGTGTAGATCTCCGCGTGCTCACGGCGGAGGAATTTGGGCCGTTCCGGCAGCGCAACATTGCGCGCTACGCGCAGGAGCTGCTCTTTGCCCGCGCCACGGACACGGAGGAGCACGCGCTCACCGAGGCGCAGGGCGCGCTCGACGAGATGCTGCCGCAGGGCGCGGACACGCCGCGCAACTACCTGCTCGCGGCGGAGTCCGGCGGCGAGACCGTCGGTGAGCTCTGGTGCGACACGACCGAGCCGGAGACGGTGTTCATCAACGACTTTTTCGTCTATCCGGCCTGCCGCGGCCATGGCTGGGGCAATGCGATGCTCCGCGCCGTGGAGGAGCTGGCGGCCGCGCAGTCGTTTGAGCAGGTCGTCACGCATGTATATCATACCAACCGCATCGCACTGGCCATGTTCGAGTCGGCCGGCTTCACGCAGATCGGCCCGCCGAAGGGCGGCAACATTTTTCTGCGCAAGCGGTATATGCGCTCGCCGTTTCTGGCGTAATGAAAATGGAACCCCCCACCGCGCTGCCTGAGCAGCGCAGTGGGGGGTTATAAGGTTTGGCAGTATTTTTATGCGAAGCATAAAATAAGAAAGAGAGAGGACGCTGAAAGCCTTTCGGTTGCGCCGAATCTCCCGGCAACAGAGCCGCAGGGGAGCCCGAGGGGACAAGGCCCGCCTCGGATGAAATCTGGCGGTATTTATTTTCGGAGAAAATAAATAAAAACAGACCGCCGGGGCGCGACAGACGCGCCGAATCTTCCGGCAACAGAGCCGCAGGGGAGCCCGAGGGGGCAAGGCCCGCCTCGGATGAAATCAGGCAGTATTTATTTTCGGAGAAAATAAATAAAAACAGACCGCCGGGGCACGACGGATGCGCCGAATCTTCCGGCAACAGAGCCGCAGGGGAGCCCGAGGGGGCAAGGCCGCCTCGGATGAAATCTGGCAGTATTTATATTCATTTTCTTTGAAAATGAATATAAATACTGCCTCCGGCTGAGATGGGACCGGAGGCAGACCCGCTGCTGCGGGAAGGGGGGAAACGCGGCGCACAGGTTGGAGAAGGATGGAAGGAAGTTGCCTGGATGGGGGCAATGGGATTTTGCGCCGCAGGGAAGAAAGCAGTTTGGTCAGGATGCGTAGATCCTGCCGACGATCCGGGTCGCGAGCCCGATCGGCAAAATGCGCATGAGAAACACGAACAGGGCGTATTTATGGCCCATCGTGCAGATGAGCTTTGCGCGCTTTTGCGTGGCGCGCCGGGCTACGAACTGCCCGGCAAATTCGGCGGTCATGCCGGTCTGCTCGTCGTGCTCCATTACGGCGACGGAGCGCGCGATGCGGCCGTGATAGACATCGTCGCCGTCGCAGCTCTTGCGCCGCGCGGCGGTAAAGCCGGTGGCGATATCGCCCGGCATGATGACGCAGACCTCGATGCCGAAGGGGCGCACCTCACTCGCGAGCGCGAGCGAATACGTGCGCACAGCGGCCTTGGAGGCCGAGTAGTACGCCTGAAACGGAATGGCGATTGGCGCGGCAACGGAGCTCATGTTCACGATGCGGCCGCCGCCCTGCTGCCGCATGACGGGCAGGACGGCGCGGTTCATGTTTACCATGCCGAAAAAGTTCACATCGAACTGCCGCCGGGCCTCCTGCGTCGGCGTGAACTCGATCGCGCCCGAGATGCCGAAGCCCGCGTTGTTGATGAGAATGTCAATGCGCCCCTCGCGGTGCAGGACCTCCGCCACGGCGGCGTCCACCTGCGCTTCGTCCGTCACATCCGCCTGCAGGTGCATCACGCCCGGCTCCGCGTTTTCGGCGCGGCGGCTGAGCTCATACACTTTCAGGCCGCGGCCGCGCAGGGCGCGCGCGGCGTGCAGGCCGATGCCCGAACTGCCGCCGGTGATGACGGCTACACGTGCTTCGGTGGTGGATGCCATGGAGATCGCCTTCGTTTTCTTTGAATTTTTTAAGTATTCTATCAAACCTGTTGAGAAATTGCAAGGGACAACTTGTGAACTTTTCTTGACCTCGGTCACAGTCCGTCCCCGTGCCCATTGACGCACGGCCGGATTTTGGGTATACTGTGTGCAGAAAAATATAGACAAATCAGGCGGCGCGGGCCCACCCGGCGCCGTGGGAGAAAGTATGCATCTGAGTAAACAAATCGAATCCATGTATGACGACGCGGTGCGCATCCGCCAAGACCTGCACCGCATTCCCGAAATCGGCTTTCAGCTGCGCGACACGCAGGCTTATGTCCTGCGCGAGCTCCGGCAGTGCAGTCCTGACCGCATCGAGACGCCGGCCGTCTGCGGTGTGAAGGCCGTGTTTTTCGCCAAGGACGCCGAGACGACCATCGCCTTTCGCGCCGATATGGACGGCATCCACAATGACGAGGCCAATAACGTGCCCTACTGCTCGCAGCGCCCCGGCAACATGCACGGCTGCGGCCACGACGGGCATATGACGATTCTTTTGCTCTTTGCGCGCTGGATCGCCAAAAACCGCGCCCATATTCATTGTAATATTGTCCTGCTGTTTCAGCCCGGCGAAGAGGGCTGGGCCGGTGCGCGGCGCATGATCGATGACGGCGCGCTCGAAAACCCGAAGGTCGACCGCATCTATGGCCTGCACCTGTGGCCGACCGTGCCGAAGGGCAAGATCGGCGTGCGCTGGGACTATCTCATGGCGCAGACGAGCGATTTTGAGATTACCGTCCACGGCAAGAGCGCCCACGCCTCCACGCCGCAGATGGGCATCGACGCCATCGTCGTCGCGGCGGAGCTTGTCACGATGGTGCAGACCGTCATCACACGCGATGTGGACCCGCATCAGGACGCGCTGCTCACGCTCGGCAAGATCCAGGGCGGCACGTCGCACAACGTCATCGCCGAGGAGGTCACGATCAGCGGTACGCTGCGCGTGTTCAGCAACGATCTCTACCGTACCCTCAGCCACAAGATTACCGCGCTCATGCAGGGCCTCGAGACGGCCACCGGCGCGCAGATCGACATGGACCGCAAGGTCCGTTACCCCAGCGTGCGCAACCCGCGCGAGCTGGTGGAGCAGTTTTACACCGTGCTCGATTCCATGGACGACACGGTCCTGGTGGAGCCCGTCATGGCGGCGGAGGATTTTGCCGAATACCAGCAGGAGATCCCGGGCCTGTTTTTCTTCCTCGGCGTGCAGGAGCCGACCGGTACCGCCCCGCTGCACAGCAGTCATTTCAATTTCGACGAGCGCGTCCTGCTGACCGGCGTCGAAACGTTCAAACGGATACTGGAGTGTGAGTCAAAATGTACGAAGAAAAAATAATCCCCCCGAAAAAGTCCATGCCGCAGGCCGTGGACGGCACGCTGCGCAAGTTCGCCCTGCGCGTGCCGGAGGTCATCTATCAGTGCAGCGGCATCATGGTCTTTGGCAAGCGCATCAAGTCGCTCGTGTTCTCGACCGACCTGTCCATCATCAAAAACGTGAACGCCGACGCCATCATCGCGGTCTACCCGTTCACGCCGCAGCCGATCATCACGCAGGCGCTGCTGCTCGCGGCCGATATTCCGGTGTTTACCGGCGTCGGCGGCGGCCTCACGCAGGGCCAGCGCGTGGTGAATCTCGCCATGTTCGCCGAGATGCAGGGCGCGACCGGTGTCGTGCTCAATGCGCCGACGGCCAGCGCCGTCGTCTCGCACGTGGCCGAGACGATCGACATCCCCGTCGTGCTCACGGTCGCGCGCGCGGACACGGACTTTGACGAGCGCATCAAAGCCGGTGCCGACATCTTCAACGTCTCCGCCGCGGCGGAGACGCCTGCCGTCGTGCGCTGCATCCGCGAGCAGCACCCCGACGTGCCAATCATCGCCACCGGCGGACCGACGGACGAGAGCATCCTCGAGACCATTCGGGCCGGCGCCAACGCCATCACATGGACGCCGCCGTCCAACGGCGAGATCTTCCGCGACATCATGGCTGCCTACCGCGAGAACAAGCCGCACCCCTGACCCGGTGCATAGAAAAACCGACCCGAACAAGCGTTCGGGTCGGTTTTTTTGCGCTCATCGCAGCGTCTGTGCGTCCTCGGGGAAAAACTGCAGCGCGTGCTGTACGGTGTAAAACGCACCGGTATTCCCGAAGGCGGACGTCATCCGCTTTTCCATCGCCGTCACGGCGGGATATTGCAGCAGGCTCTGCTGGTGGGTGTAGTTGCACCAGCTGCTGAGCAGATAGCCGCTTTGCACCCCCGCGGCGGAGTAGGCGACATAGCCGCGCGCTCTCTCTGCGTGCCGCGGCATGGAAAAGGCCGCGAACAGGTCGCTGTTCGTCCGCTGCCCGAAGAACACGGAGTCAGCGGTGTAGGTCTGGCGTCCGAGCGTGTGGTAGGACGCGGTGAACGTCTGCCCGTCCCGGTCATGCAGCACGCGGCCGGTCACGTCTCCGGCGAAGCGCCACCCATCCGATATGTTTTGGTCGGCAGGCCAGATCTGGAGCACCTCCGTGCCGTAGAAGCCGGGGTCGGTCGTCCAGAGAAAGTGGTGGAACACCATCCACGTCTCCCGCTCGCCGGGCAGCTGCACGCCCACACTGGTCAGGCGCAGCTCCTTGACATCGTAGACCGTGTCCTGCACGTAATAGCGCTCGTTTTTCTCGTTGTATGCTTCCCACAGCACGTTTCTGCCGTCGTTGACGGGATAATCTTCTGCCTCGGTCACGACGCGCAGCGCGCCGCCGCAGGCGGCGATGTCCTCCGGCGTGAGGTCGTTGAGCACAGCCTCCGGAAAGCCGAGATCCAGCAGCTGCTGCCGGATCGCCGCCGTCTGTGCCTGCTCGGATGTGTCCACGGGCTGCCAGTCCATCCGATAGCTGCTGCCGAAGAGATACCCGAGCGTGCAGCCGATGCCCAGCACCGCAGCAATCACGAGCACGAGGCACCGGTCCGTTACCCGCACCGGCCCCGGCGCGATGGCGTATCCGGCCTCGTCCAGCGCGCCGGACAGACGGCAAAGACTGCGGAGGATGCACCCGTAGCCCACGAGCATGGCGATCGGCACGATCCAGCCCGTGTAGTGGACGGCGGCGAGGACGCACACGAGCGCGTACCACACGATCAGCGCGAGCGCGCCGCCGGTCTGCGCGGGCAGGCCCGCCTTTGCCTGCACTGCCAGCAGTCCCCGCCAGAAGCAGAAGTACAGGGCGAGGAGCAGCACCGCGTTCACAGCGGTGAGCGCGGTCGTGACGGCGGGCGTGAACACGGCGCTTTGCAAAATCGTTGTATTCAGGACCAGCGTCGTAAAGAAGTACACCGCGCGGATCACAGTGACGGCAAAGCAGCCGCCGAGCCAGCGGTTTTCCCGCCGCAGCGTGCGAAAGCCCAACAGCAGCAGCACCGTGCCGACGGCGGGGAGGATGTAGTTCAGGCACAGGAAGTTCAGGGTGATCGCGCACAGCGCCATGCCGAAGAGGATGCGGTTCATGGCGCGCCGCCACGGCGTCACCTCGGCTACGATCTCCTCCGGCGGCGTGTCGGGGACGCTCCGGGCCAGCATGGCCTCAAAGTCCGCGTCCGTCATGGCCTCCCACGGGCGGTCACACATGGCCCTCACCTCCCAACATCCTGCGCAGCTGCTTTTTCAGGCGATAGAGCCTGCCCTCGACCGCCCGGGCGGTCATGCCCAGCTCGGACGCAATCTGCGCGGTGGACTGTAAGTAATAGTACTTTCGGTAAAACAGCGCTCGATCCCCCGGGGAGAGACGGCCCAGCGCATTATGCACGGCGGCGCTGCGCTCCGCCTGCAAAATTGCTTCCTCAGGGGAAGCGTCGGGTGCCGGTGTGCCCGCCGGGATGGCCTGCGTGCCGGGGCGGTGCTGCGCGCTGCGCTGATAGTTTCGCGCCGTGTTTCGGGTGATCGCCGTCAGCCACGCATTCCAGCTCCCACGCGCCGGGTCGAACTGCGCGATCCGGCTCCAGACGCGCATGGACACTTCCGACAGGCACTCCTCCCGGTCCTGCGGGTCCGGCAGGATCGGCGCGATGATGTAGCGCATCAGCGGCCCGCAGTGCAGCAGCAGCGCATCCATGCCGCGCTCGTCATGCTGCTGCAGCAGCGCGATCATATCCTGTTCGTGCACGCCCTCGCCTCCTCCCGGCTCTGTTTCTACTCCATTATACACGTGCCGACCGAAAAACCCACGCATATTTTTCCGCCCCCGTGCGGGAAGAAAAAAACAGTGCCCGGCGGATGCCGGGCACTGTCTGTTTTATTATCTGCGTTCTTACACGGGCTTGTTCGAGGTCTTGAGCACGACGTCGTGCGCGCCGCCCTCGACGATGCTCACCGAGGATACGAGCGTCAGCCGCGCCTTTTCCTGCAGCTCGCGGATGGTCAGCGCGCCGCAGTTGCACATGGTCGAGCGCACCTTCGCCAGCGTCTGCTGGACGTTATCCGAGAGCTTACCGGCGTAGGGCACGTAGGAATCCACGCCCTCCTCGAAGGACAGCTTCTTGCTGCCACCGAGATCGTAGCGCTGCCAGTTGCGCGCGCGGTTGGAGCCCTCGCCCCAGTACTCTTTCATGAGCGTGCCGTTGACGTTGACCTTGTCCGACGGGCTCTCGTCGAAGCGGGCGAAGTAGCGGCCGAGCATCACGAAGTCCGCGCCCATGGCCAGTGCGAGCGTGATGTGGTGGTCGTGCACGATGCCGCCGTCGGAGCAGACGGGCACGTAGATGCCGGTCTCGCGGAAATACTCGTCGCGTGCGCGGCAGACCTCAATGACGGCGGTCGCCTGGCCGCGGCCGATGCCCTTGGTCTCGCGCGTGATGCAGATGGAGCCGCCGCCGATGCCGACTTTCACGAAGTCCGCGCCGCAGTCGGCTAGGAAGCGGAAACCGTCCGCGTCCACAACGTTGCCGGCACCGACCTTGACGCTGTCACCGTAGCGCTCGCGGATCCACTCGAGCGTGCGTTTCTGCCACTCGGAGTAGCCCTCGGACGAGTCGATGACGAGCACATCCACACCGGCGTCAACCAGTGCGGGCACGCGCTCGGCATAGTCGCGGGTGTTGATGCCGGCACCGACGAGGTAGCGCTTCTGGCTGTCGAGCAGTTCGTTCGGCTTCTGCTTGTGGAGGTCATAGTCCTTGCGGAACACGAACGCGCACAGGCGGCCCTCGTCATTGACGATGGGCAGGGAGTTGAGCTTGTGCTCCCAGATGATGTTGTTGGCTTCCTTCAGGGACGTGCCGTCGGGCGCGGTGATCATCTTCTCGCGCGGCGTCATGAACTCGCGCACCGGCGTCTCGGGCGCCATGCGGCTCACGCGGTAGTCGCGGCTCGTGACGATGCCGACCAGACGGCCGTCAGCCG
>OIWO01000093.1_pt1 | contig 105902 bp, 98 predicted proteins | sample 1587641 | NCBI WGS metagenome assembly OIWO01 (sample SAMEA3888924, study PRJEB22519) | human gut metagenome | biome: human gut; feature: human-associated habitat; material: faeces | place: Denmark | collected 2010
CTTTACAAGCTCCGAACTCTGCTTATGCATTTTATTCACCTGCATGCTGCCCCGGTTTATCACCTTTGTGCGTATGATGACCTCATACACCGAATCTCCAATATAGGCCAGAACCAGTGGCGAGTAGGAATTCGCGTCCACTGGTTCAAGCTTCATACACTGTTTATAATATGTCAGGAAATCAACTGAAGTCACACTCTCTTCCACTTTACGCCCTCTCTGGTATCTTCCAGAACAATACCCATATCCAGAAGTTTTCCTCTGATCTCATCTGCAAGAGCAAAGTTTCTGTCTTTTCTTGCCTGCTGTCTTGCTGCGATCATTTCCTCGATCTCGCTGTCAAGAACTTCTGTCTTTCTCTCTGTGATAATGCCTAAAACATCACATAACTGTTCGATCTCCTTTAACAGGCAGGAAACATAGGACTTGGTGCTGGAAGCATCTGCTGTGGAGTTAGCCAGTTTAACCAGCTCGAAGATAGCAGAAACAGCATCTGCTGTGTTAAAATCATCTTCCATAGCTGCCTCGAATTTTTCACGCAGCTTCTGTACTTCCACCATCTTTTCCTGCTCTGCACAGGTCTCTGCCGCACCTTCTGCCTTTGCATCCAGTTCTTTTAAGCGGTCTACTGCTGTAAGGATACGCTCTAAGCCGTTCTTGGAAGCTTCCATTAACTCTGCGCTGAAGTTGATCGGGCTTCTGTAGTGTGCGCTTAACATGAAGAAACGCAGTACCTGCAGATCATATTTCTCAGCAATATCACGTACAGTAAAGAAGTTTCCAAGGGATTTGGACATCTTCTTATTGTCAATATTTAAGAAACCATTGTGCATCCAGTAATTTGCAAATGTCTTATCATTTGCACACTCACTCTGCGCGATCTCATTTTCATGGTGTGGGAAGATCAGGTCCTCGCCGCCTGCGTGGATATCGATCTGGTCGCCAAGATAGTGCTTTGCCATAACAGAGCACTCAATATGCCAGCCCGGACGGCCCTGGCACCACGGAGACTCCCAGTAAGGCTCTCCTTCTTTTTTCGGCTTCCATAATACGAAGTCGTTTGGATCTTCCTTTACTTCTTCACCGCTTACCTTTAATTCACGGAAACCGGACTGAAGTTCGTCCAAGTTCTTATGGGACAGTTTTCCGTATTCTTTAAAGGATTTAACCTTGAAGTATACAGTTCCGTCATCTGCTACATAAGCATGTCCCTTATCAATCAGGGTCTGGATCATGGTAAGCATGCCCTGGATCTCCTGGGTTGCCTGTGGATTTACAGTTGCAGGCTTTACATTTAACGCTGCCATATCCTTTTTGCACTCTTCAATATAGCGCTTGGAGATCACTTCTGCATCTACGCCTTCTTCATTTGCCTTCTTGATGATCTTGTCATCTACGTCTGTAAAATTGGAAACATAGTTTACTTCATATCCTTTGTACTCAAAATACCGGCGGACCGTATCAAATACGATCATCGGTCTTGCATTTCCAATATGAATAAAATTGTAAACGGTCGGTCCGCACACATACATCTTAACCTTGCCCGGTTCGATCGGCACAAACTCCTCTTTTCTGCGGGACAATGTGTTGAAAATTTTCATAACCTCATTACTCCTCTTCTATTTTAAATCTGCTTCCGGTGCTGCCTGACAGCCGCCACAGCCGCCGCAAGCCGCTGCCTGCGTCATCATTTCACTATCATAACAGTAATTCTCCACTTCCGTCAACAGGGTAATCGCCTGTGAGGAAATGCCCTCGCCGCTGCCTGTAAAACCAAGCCCTTCCTCGGTCGTCGCCTTGACACTCACACGGCTGACCGGAAGCCCCAGCGCATCTGCAATATTTTCTGCCATCTGTGGGCGGTATGCAGCCAGTTTCGGGCGCTGCGCAATGATCGTGGCATCGATATTTTCAATCACATAGCCGCGTTCCTGCAGAAGTTTCCCTACCTTTTTCAGAAGCTCGATGCTCGACGCACCCTCATATGCCGGATCCGTGTCCGGAAAATGCTGTCCGATGTCGCCCAGTGCCGCCGCCCCTAAGAGCGCATCCATCACCGCATGCACCAGCACATCCGCATCCGAATGTCCTAACAGCCCCTTCTCATACGGGATCGTCACGCCGCCTAAAATCAGTTCCCGATCCGGAACAAGTTTATGCACATCATATCCCTGTCCTATTCTCATCGTATTCCAGTTCCTTTCTTGGTCATTTTGTAACTGTCCGGACTGCCCGCAGTTACTTTATTTGATAAATTATTTTATACTTTTGAAAAATATACACTTATCCAACAATTTTTAATTTACGCTCAATACAGCGGACTTCCAGATTGCTCTGGTACTGACAGCTCTCGCCGTCCACGTGAACTGCCATCGGGCATTCCGTGTAGATCTGGACCTCCCGGCAGCTGAAGCACCGAAGCCCCCGGTTGTGGGAGCGCCGGAACAACGCCCGGAGCAGGGTTCCAAGCACCTGCCGCTTCGAGGCATGGCTGACAATGCAGACCTCCAGGTTGCCGTCGCTGCTGTCCGCCTTCGGCGCAAACCAGAATCCGCCGCCCTCGCAGGGTTGAATCTGTGCACTGATAAAATAAATATAATTAAATTCCACCCGGCGCGTTCCATCGAGCAAAATATACCCCCGGATCGGTTTCGCCTTCAAATACTGTATAAATCCCAGTATCCGGTACGACAATCGCCGCAGATGAATCCGGTTGCAGATATTTTTGATCGCCGAACGCTGCATATGCTGGCATACTTCCGCATCCAGCCCGATCCCCGCGCTGACGATAAAACGCCGATGTCGGAGCACATCATCGCCGTATGCAATCACACCATAATCGATCTGCCGGATCCGCCGCGCCTTAAAAATCCGGCGCAGTCCGCGCATCGGTCTTCTCGAAAGCCGGAGCCCGCGTGCCAGATCACTGCCTGTCCCCACCGGAATATAGCCCAGCGTCACCATGTCGCAGGAAACGATTCCGTCCACGACCTCATTCATCGTCCCGTCACCGCCCACGACCACAATCACCCGTGCCTCCTTGCAGTGGGACGTCAGCTTCCTTGCATACTCTGTCGCCTGCCCCGCATATTCTGTCAAATATGCCTGATACTCAACCCCGTCCCGCACAAGCCGCTGCTCTATTTTCTCCCATATCTTATAGCCGCGGCCACTCTGTGAAGCGGGATTAATAATGAAATAATACATTACTCCATCCTCATATTTTGCCATAACGTCCCCTGCTTTCCGAAAATACAGAAACTCCCCTGCTGGGGCGTTATATTTTATCTTTTACCCTGCCAGAATACCTGTCACAGGATACAGCGCCATTACAATTTTGCATGAGATAAGTATACCATACTTCCTTTTAAATGATAAGAAAATTTCTATAAATTATTTTCTCAAAAGTGTTGACAATCTTGAAAATTTATATTATACTTGCAAAGCAGTCGCGATTTGTGTGAGTGTCAGCGGGATCTTAGCTCAGCTGGGAGAGCATCTGCCTTACAAGCAGAGGGTCACAGGTTCGAGCCCTGTAGGTCCCACTTTTTAAAATTTAATATGGCGAGATAGCTCAGTTGGCTAGAGCACGCGGTTCATACCCGCGGTGTCGAGGGTTCGAATCCCCCTCTCGCTATTGATGAAGCAGCTTGCAGTTGAGCAAGCTGTTTTTATTTTACTTAAAGTCCCTGTCCATCCATAAAATTTTTGTTTAACAAATTTCACATTCCATAACCTTTTTCTTAATATTTATAACAATCCCTATTTAGCCTTGAAGTTGGCGGGTGAGTGTGCTATAATCAGACGAACCTGGAGAGATGTTAAAATAATGTTAATTTATTTATGATAAAAAGAAAATCGAGGTTGATTGATATGAAACATTTTCTGAAGGAACTCCTGAAGAAATACGGGCATATATGGATTCTGGGATACGGATTTATCTATCTTCCGTGGTTTATGCATCTGGAAAAAACCGTGACTTCCAATTACCATATCATGCACTCATCGCTGGATGATATGATTCCGTTTAATGAATACTTCGTCATCCCATATTTACTGTGGTTCGCCTATGTGACCGCTGCGATTGCATACCTGTTCTTCAAGAATAAAGAAGAATATTACCGGTTATGTGCATTTTTATTTACCGGCATGACGCTGTCACTCTTAATCTGCACCCTGTTCCCGAATGGAACTGACCTGCGGACCGCCGTAAACCCGGACAAGAACCTCTGTTCCCGTCTGGTCTATATGCTCCACCAGGCTGACACGAACACGAATGTATTTCCAAGCATCCACGTGTACAATTCCATCGGAACCCACATCGCGGTCATGAAGAGTGAGTCTCTGAAAAAGCACAAAGTAATCCGGATTCTTTCCGGTATCCTGATGGTCGCTATCTGCATGGCAACTGTCTCGCTGAAGCAGCACTCGGTTCTGGACGTCGCAGGCGCGATTCTTTTAAGCGCAGCTATCTATCCGTTAGTATATGCGGGAAGCACGCAGGAAGAGACAGAGAACGAACCAGAATATATTCGCTAAAGGATTTCTCAAGACAAGTAAACATAAGCTGGCGCCAAAGTATGACAGGTGCCAGCTTTTTATCTGCGATAAATCCCCCTGCCGCAGCCATTACGAAAACTAGGTCTCTAACATTCATCACGTGGTAATCCCTTATCGAATCATATCTAAGTGATTGACATAGAATCAGAAAATCCGACCATCTGGAAACAATCCATTTTCCAGACGTCGGATTTTTAATTTGCATTTTTTGACAGATTTGATTTTCTTTTCTAATCCGCCCTATTTTTAGTTAAACCCATAAAACTTCTGCGAAATCTTATAGCAGGCGATCGACACCTTCCGTCCGCCTTTTCCCGGCAGGTTTACGCCCTGTCCGAGGAAGCCCCAGCGCAGGCGCATATACAGCGTGAAATTCTGCTGTTTCAGATACTGCCACAGTTCTTTTTTCTTCTTCAGATTTTCCTCTGTCTCCGAGCGGATCGCCAGAATTGAAGTAACTGTCATCATGATCTCCAGATAGCGGACCATGTAGTGGCGCAGCTTTGGATTCTTGATCTTGGTCACATCGTAATATCCCAGCATCAGCTTCGTGACGAGTATCTGCTGATCAATACGGCTGATCATGACTTTTTCATTGACCGACTGATCGTCGCGTCCGATGAAATAGCGGTAGAAATTCACATCCAGGTAGTACATGGATTTTACGTGTGGAAGCGGCTGATATACAAAAATATTATCCACGTAGAACGTATGCTTTGGCAGTTCCAACCCGCAGTTCCGAAGCATTTCCACACGGTAAATGACTGAATGCATCAGGATATACTGTCCCAGGCGGAAGCCTCTTGCACCGTTCCAGTCGATGAGCTGACGTTTTGGGAGCGCCATGTTGTAGTTCATGACCTTTTTGTGTTTTGCGCCCTGTTTCTCATAAACGAAGTTGGTAATCAGCATATCCAGCGTCACATTGTCATGGACAAATTTGCGCAGCGTATCCAGAACCTCCATATACGCCTCTTCGTTGACCCAGTCATCGCTGTCCACGACCTTATAATAGACGCCCGTCGCATTGCGCAGTCCCGCATTGACGGCCTCGCCGTGACCACCGTTTTCCTGATGAATCGCCCGGCAAATCCCCGGATAATTTCTCTCATACTCATCGGCAATCTCCGCCGTATTATCTTTTGTGGAACCGTCATCCACGATCAGGATCTCCACCTCATCGCCGCCCGGCAGCAGGGATTCGATGCAGTTACGCATATATGCCGCCGAATTGTAGCACGGAATCGCTACCGACAACAGTTTCATTGGTTTATTTTCTCTCAAAACTCCAGTTCCTCCATCTCTTTGTTGACCCGATCCTCACAGGAGCGCATGGCGAGAATCGTCTGTTCCATCAGTTTGTCTAATTCCCAGCCAAGCTGATCAGCCCCGCGTCGGATCACGTCTCTGGAACATCCAGCCGCAAATTTCTTGTCCTTAAATTTCTTCTTAAGACTTGAAAGCTCCATGTCCTTGGTGCTCTTGGACGGGCGCATCTTCGCCGCCGCCCAGATAAGCCCTGTCAGCTCATCGGCTGCAAACAACACCTTTTCCATCTCATGTTCCGGAGCCACATCCACCCGTATGCCGTAGCCGTGGCTGACAACCGCATGGACTAAATCTTCCTCTGCGCCTCCGTCGCGCAGAAGCTCCGGTGCCCGCTCGCAGTGTTCTTCCGGATAAAGTTCAAAATCAATGTCATGCAGCAGTCCTGCCATGCCCCAGAATGCTTTTTCGTCCCCATATCCCAGCTGCTCGGCATACCACTCCATGACGCCCTCCACGGTCAGTCCATGTAAAATATGAAATGGTTCTTTATTATACTTGCGAAGGAGCGCAAGCCCCTGTTCCCTGCTCAGTGATGTCTGTTTCATCCTCCGTGCCTCTCTTTCTCTTTCCACGTTTCCGTGTCCGGATCCTTGATTCTCAGTAATTCACACTATCTATAGTTATAACAAAATTAACCAGCAAAATAAAGCAGATTTTTATAAAAGTATTGTGAACAAGTCGTTGCTGTTCACGCATACGTGCCCAGTAATAACAACTCAAACTCCCCACGTCTGCCACATTGACTGAAATTCTCTTTCAAAATAAGTTACGCATCTTCTTAAACACCACCCATAATCAATCTTCTCCACTGTTTCTGCCGCATAGATCGGATAAGCAGCCACCTGCTCGTCATTAATATAATAGGATGCCTGCCCGACCTCCTGTCCTTCATGAACCGGTGCTTCCAGCTCGGTCGGGTACTCATAACGGATGTCTGGCTTCTCGTCCGCGCGCAGAAGCATCAGAAACGTCTGTTTTTCCGATGGCAGATTCAGTGTGAGCGCCGTCGTTCCTTTCACACCCCGCCTCACCTCCACCTCCGGAAATGTTTTCTCCCGGTCAAATATATCATACCAGTTATATGTATCAAATGCATACTGATCGAGTTTCCGCATATCCGCCCATTTGTACGTCTTGTGCGGCGGCCACCCGCAGCCGAGAAGCGCCACCGTAAATGCTTTTCCCTCTTTTTTTAACGCCGCCACATAACAGTACCCGGCTTTCCCGGTAAATCCTGTCTTGCCCGACAGCACCTCCGCGCACTGGCTTAAAAGCGCGTTGTGGTTTGCCAGGTAAAATGAACGGTTTCCCGACTCATCCTGAATCGTCCGTGATGCCGTACGGGTAATTTCCAGAAATGTTTCGCGGCACGGCGACTGGAACGCGCAGTAGCGCATGATCCGCGCCATATCCGCCGCCGAAGCGCTGTGTTCGTTTCCATCCGCATCCGCAACGTCCAGACCGTTCGGTGTCACGAAACAAACATTCTTACATCCTATCTCCCACGCTTTCCGGTTCATTTTCTCCGCAAATTCTTCCACACTTCCCCCGATGTGCTCCGCCACCGCCACGGCGCTGTCGTTGTGGGATTCCAGCATCAGGGAATAGAGTAGATCCGATAGGCGGTACCGCTCCCCCGCCCGCATATTGAGCTGGACATCCGGCATGGAGGCCGCTTTCTCTGATACCTCGACCCAGTCATCGGGATTTCCCTGTTCCAGTGCGAGAATGCAGGTCAGAATCTTCGTCGTGCTTGCCATCGGATAAGCGGTATCCGCATCTTTCCCCGCCAGAATACGCCCACTGTCCGCATCCATGAGAACCCAGGCGCGGGCGTGAAGGGTCTGTTGTAGAGAAGTCTCTTTCTCTCCCAGAATCTCTTTATTTTCTATGTTTCCACGAACAAAAACCGCCCCGCCGGCCGGAACCAACTGAATCATCGCCAGTATACTTCCTGCCAGCAGAACGGCTATCCATTTTCTGATTCTATCTCCCATCCGGCTGCTCCGGAATCCCTTTTCAGGAGATTATATGAGAATAAACCTGTTTTCTATGACTTTTTCTTTCTATTTTTCCAGCGGCTCATTCAGCTTCTCCGTCCCCGGCAGCGCAAACCGTCCGCCCGCGATGATCTTTACACTCGTTCCATCTGGATGAATCGCCTCGATCGTATCCAGCTCGGAGTACGGGATTGTAATGTCCGTATGGCAGCCAAAATATGCCTCCTGCGGGTTTTCTTTGCGTTTTGCTGAAATCTCATTCTCACGCGCCACCATCTCGCGTCCATCCGGGTTGAAGACCGGGCAGTCCTCCATCCAGCTGTAGCAGGTATCGCCTACCGCAAAGTGCGGTCCCATCTTCTCGGCAATCAGAATCGGGAATTTGTCGAGAATGCCATAGCGCAGCGCTACCTCATACGCAGTTGTGTTGGTGCCAATCGCAAACTCGCCCATCGGCAGCGTCTCATGGTTTTTTAGGATCATCTGTTTCACTAACGCCTTATTTTCCTCTTCCGTCTCAAAGTTTTTGCAGGTATAGGAGACAGCGATACCATTTTCAAACCGGATTTCCAGATCTTTGAACTGAAATTCCCCGATATAGACGCTGCCGACATGCAGAAGCCCGTTTGTCCCAGCAAGCTGCGGGGAGGTAAAGACTTCTCCAACCGGAATATTTACATCCGCCACGCAGTTTTCGAAATTCGACTGTTTCGTCGGCTCAGCAAGCGTGTGAAGCTGTACGGTCAGATCGGTGCGGTTGCCGCCGCGTCCGCTGATGTGGACTTGCGATGCCTGATCCAGTTCGTTGATCATGATCTGCTGGATGTCGCGGTACAGCTCATAGTCCAGCGTATTGATGCGGATCGTCTCCTTGAAAACCGCCTCAAACTCCGCTCCGATCTCCGGAAGCGGGAATGCAATGATTGTGAAGCTCGTCTCCGTTCCCGGAATATACGCGTCCACAATCTGCATCGCCTCATTGCTGTAGGATAACAGCAGTTTCTCCTGTTTTTCACTTAAAGAAAAGGCTGCTGCTGCATTGACCGGCTCAAATCCAGCCTCGCCGAAGGTTTCCACAACTGCCGGACCGGCATATACCGACGCCAGATCCTTGTATGTCTCATATGCCACCTTCAAAATAGACAGTTTCCGCTCACGAAAGGCCTTGTCCAGGTAAACCGCATTGTCGTAGCGGTGATCATACTCGTACTGGCGGTTCGCCGGTGTGCCATAGTAACCGTTCGTGCGCGCCGCCATCCGGTTCACCGTGCCGATGGAGGCGCGGGCAATGATCGGCTCCAGACCGAGTTCGCGGAAATTTTCCACTGCCATCCGGATCATGCGCTCAAATCCGATGTGGTAACGGATCTGCACCGTTTTCTTGCCCTCATAGCTGCGTCCGGTCGCCGCAAATCCCTTACGGTAGCCTTCTGTGTAGGTATCTGCCATCCGGCGTACCGTCTCCTCCGGCAGCTCATTCATAAAACGTGCCGTCGCAAGCTCTGTCTCCGAGATATATTCGCCAAACCGGTACAGATAACGCAGATCGTTTAAATCACTGTCCATGATGATCGATTTTCCAAAATCCAGCGACGGATCCAGCGTCTCACGCACCCTCCACGGAAGCATCCTGTCACAATAATCACTGACAAAATAGTAGAGCGGCTCGCGAAGCTCCGCCACCTCCGGAGTACCGCCCTCAAACAGGTTGTAAACCTCAATAAACAGTTCCTCCAACACCGTCACATCCACCAGACGGCTCTCATAGGCGTAAACGATCGCACTGCGGATCTCCGTATAGAGAAATGACAGCCACGGACCATAGTTCTCTCCCAGCTCTTTTGCCGCATAGTCCGGGTTCGCAAAGCTCTTCCCATACGCCCCTGGAAGTATATCCGCATAAAGCGTCCGGTTAAATTCTGCTGCCTCTTTCTGGCTCATTGCCGCCAGCGTCCCATCCATCTGTTTCTGGAAGGTTTCTTCTATCAGCTCGATAAACTGGACGGTGCGCTCAAAAAATGCCCGGTATGGCTCACCAACCGTCGCTTCTTCTTTCATATGGCCGATGCGCTCCATCGCGAGTTCATGGCGCTCCGCAACCGCCTCATTTTCTTCTTTCAAAAGTTCCCAATATTTCATGTTCAGATATTTCCCTCCTTCTGCCATCGCCAAATTTCACTTTCAAACCACGCCCGCCGCAAAGGCTCTTACCGGCGTTCCATTGGTCCGGCATTCCAGGCAAGCCACGCATAAAAACCATTCATTCTTAGCCCCGGATGCCAATCAAAATCGTCACAATCCACCAGATGACCAGAAGCCCCGACAAAATCGTACCAATTTTCGCGAATATATAATTTTTTTCTTCTTCTTTAAATGATTTCCATCCGTACATCAGCGACGCCACGGAAAATAATATGCTCGAAAAGCACATCGACAGCGCGCCGACCGGCGTATTGCCCTGGCTGCGGACACTGAATGCCATCCCTGCCACGCACAGCAGCAGACCGACTCCCGCCAGTCCCAGGCAGAGATAGCCGTGTTCTGCCATCGGCTTGCGGATATAAGAAATCCGGTTATCTGTTTGACGTCCCATGCAGACACCTCCCAATTGCACGTGTAATCCACTGGCAGAGGTAGCCAGCAATTCCACCTAACGTATTTAAAAACATATCATCCACATCAAAACTTCCCACCTTGAATACGAGCTGAATCGTCTCGATGCTCAAAGTCAGAAGGAAGCTCAGAATCAACATCAGGTACCATTTTCCAAATCTCGAACTGATGATCGGCAGGAAAAATCCAAACGGCATGAAGCACACCACGTTGCCAGCCGTATTTAACAGGAACGCTTCCGTCCCCACTATATCACGATAAATATAAAACCGTTTGATTTCCTTAAATAAAACGAGATTATAGGCATACTCCACATGCGGCGCGCGCCCGAATCCGTCCGAAAAAAACATAAAATATATAAGAAGCACCAGGTATGCGACAAAGAATATCCAGCACACCTTCTGATGCGTTTTTGTCCGTTTCCACATAATTCCCCACATAAACTGCCAGAAATGAGAAAAACCGTACACCGTCCCCGGTCATACGGTTTTTCTCTTTCGACTGGGCATATCTGCCCTGTTTCAAATCCAATTTTTAGAATGTAATATCTGATTTGCGTTTCAGTAAAAACGCACCGCTGACGATCGCCATCACACCGGCTGCCAGCCCTACCGTGATGATCACACTTCCAATCACGATATTAATCACACCGGTTCCCTGCATCGTTTTGTAGATCTTTTCCATATCGATCCGCTCCTTCTTACACTCCGTCGCATGGCATTTCCCATTTCAAGCATGCCGCTCCGTGAACCAAATCTCTATTTTGCACCGTACTGCTCATAATATGCGTCGATCGCTGCTTTCAGTGTATCATCGATCACGACCTTTCCCTGGCACTCCTTGTTGTACAGGCACTCTACGACATCTGACATCGATACGATCGCTGCGGTCGGGAAGCCGTACAGTTCCTTGATCTCATCCAGCGCACACTTTTCTCCCTTGCCGCGCTCCATACGGTTTAAAGATACCATCAGGCCTTTGATCTCCACATCTGCCTGGGATTTGAGGATCGGGAAGGTCTCCTCGATGGATTTACCGGAAGTGGTTACATCCTCGATGATAACGACGCGGTCGCCATCCTTTAACTTGCTTCCCAGAAGGATGCCGGTATCGCCGTGATCCTTGACCTCTTTCCGGTTGGAGCAGTAACGTACTTCTTTGCCGTACAGCTCACTGATCGCCATCGAGGTGGCAACTGCCAGCGGGATTCCCTTATAAGCCGGTCCAAACAGGACATCGAAATCCAGACCATAGTTGTCATGAATCGCCTTGGCGTAATACTCGCCCAGACGGCGCAGCTGCGTACCGGTTACATATGCACCCGCGTTCATGAAGAACGGAGATTTACGTCCGCTCTTTAAGGTAAATTCGCCAAACTTGAGCACTTCGCTCTCTACCATGAAATTGATAAATTCCTGCTTATACTGTTCCATCATACTCTCCTATCTTACCGAACCGCACCAATCAGTTCATGTATATCTTCAATGCCATATTTTTCCATGTAGGCGTCGATGCCCTTCACGATCTCCTCCGTCGCATACGGATTATGGAAATTCGCCGTACCGACTGCCACCGCGCTTGCGCCTGCCAGAATAAATTCGATCGCATCGTCCGCATTCATGATACCGCCCATGCCGATGATCGGAAGCTTGACCGCCTGCGCCACCTGGTAAACCATGCGGACTGCCACTGGTTTCACTGCCGGGCCGGACAGACCGCCGGTACGGTTGGCTACCGCAAAGGTTCTCCGGTTGATATCGATCTTCATGCCAGTCAGTGTGTTGATCAGGGACAGCACATCCGCACCGCCTGCCTCGGCTGCCTTCGCCATCTCCGTGATGTCGGTAACATTCGGGCTGAGCTTCATGATAATCGGCTGTTTCGCATGGCGTTTTACCTCGCGGGTGATCGTCTCCACTGCTTTCGGATCCTGTCCAAATGCGATGCCGCCCTCCTTGACGTTCGGGCAGGAAATGTTGATCTCCAGCATATCGACCGGCTGGCTCGCCAGTTTTTCCACTACATCGACGTAATCTTCCGTCGTTTTTCCACATACATTGACGATAATCTTCGTATCATACTGACGTAAAAACGGGATATCCCTCGATGCAAATAAATCATACCCCGGATTCTGTAAGCCGATCGCGTTGATCATGCCGCCGTACACCTCCGCAATACGCGGGGTCGGATTGCCTGGCCACGGCACATTTGCCACACCCTTGGTCACAACCGCGCCGAGCTTGTTCAGATCAACCATCTCGCCGTACTCTGCCCCTGAACCAAAGGTTCCGGATGCCGTCATGACCGGGTTTTTAAGCTCTACACCCGCAAGATTGACTGCCATCTGTCTCATAATTCTACCTCCTCGGCTAAAAATACGGGACCATCCTTGCAGATCCGCTTGTTGTGTACATTGCTGTGGTGGTCTACATCCTTCGACTGGCAGACACATGCCAGACAGGCGCCGATTCCACATGCCATCTTCTCCTCCAGGGAAATATAGCACTTGATTCCCTTTTCTGCCGCATACTCCTTGATGGCGCGCAGCATCGGGGTTGGTCCGCAGGCGTAGATCACATCCGCCGTCAGGTTCTGCTCCCGGATCGCGTCCAGGACATTGCCCTTCGTGCCGACGCTTCCGTCCTCGGTCGCCACAAAGACTTCTCCATATGCCTCAAATTCATCCCGGAGGAAGAGATTTTCATCCCGGTATCCTAAAATGATCTGTTTTTCGCAGTTTAACTGTTTCGCCATCTCAAGCATCGGCGGAACACCGATACCGCCGCCGATCAGAAATACATTTTCGCCCTCCTGCGGGAAACCATTTCCCAGAGGTCCCATGATGTCGATCGGGTCTCCGGAAACATATTTGGAAAATTCATCCGTTCCTTTACCGGAAATCCGGTATACGATCCGCAGGCGTCCTTCATCCGGATCTGCCTCGCAGATACTGATCGGGCGCGGAAGAAGTCTGGAACCGTCCTGGCTGTAGACCGAGATAAACTGTCCCGGTCTTGCCTCGTCCGCTATGTCCGTCACGATCCACATACTGAAAATGCCAGGTGCCAGTTCTTCCTGACTATATACAACTGCTGTCTCTTTCTTCTGTGCCATGAGCTCCTCCTTACAGTACACGTCCGATGTCCGCAATCATATCGATGACAGCCTGTCTCGATGCGTCCGCAAAATGCTCCGGACCGAATTTGGCGTATGCGTCTTTCTTGTATGCCGCGATGATACCGCGGGAAGAATTGACGATCGCGCCCAGTCCATCCTCGTTGAAGCAGTATTTTAAGTCTTCTGCCGTACCGCCCTGTGCGCCATAACCCGGAACCAGAAAGTAAGTCTTCGGCATCAGCTTACGCAGAATCTTGCTCATCTCCGGGTAAGTTGCGCCCACAACTGCGCCTACATTACTGTAGTCGCCATCCATGGAAGCCTCCCCCCACTCAACGACCTTCTCCGCTACCAGCTCATAAAGCGGGCGACCGTCCACCAGACGATCCTGGAACTCGCCGCTGGATGGGTTAGAAGTCTTTACCAGTACAAAGATACCGCGGTCGGATGCGTTGCACTCGTCCACAAATGGTTTCACGCCGTCGGTTCCCAGATACGGATTGACCGTCACATACTCGGTATTGAACGCGGAACAGGTCGTATTTCCAACCTTCACGCTGCCGAGATGACCGGTTGCGTAGGCAGCCGATGTGGAACCGATGTCGCCGCGCTTGATGTCTCCAATGACAATTAAGCCCTTCTGCTGGCAGTATTTGACAGTCCGGTCATACGCTTTCAGGCCTTCGATGCCAAACTGCTCATACATCGCAATCTGCGGTTTGACCGCCGGAATCAGATCAGCCGTCGCATCCACGATCGCACAGTTAAACTGCCAGATCGCCTCTGCCGCTCCTTCCAGGGTCTCTCCGAACTCCGCAAATGCTTTTTCCTTCACGTGCTCCGGAATATATCCAAGCATCGGATCCAGTCCTACACAGATCGGTGCCTTTGTCTTCTGAATCTTCTCAATCAATTTACTAACCATCACGTTCTCCTCCAGAGTATCTCTCATAAATAATCAACTTATTTTATCATAAGTAGAGGGCGCTTTCAAGGGCACGGAGCAAGGAAAAAAGGGTTTTTGCTTATGCCCTTTTGATTGCCCCGAAAGAAGCGCGCCAGCTGTCACGGCATCGGACGGCTGGCGCGCTTTTTTCTTGAGTGTATCGTTTCTTTGAATAATTGGTTTTAAAATTGTAAAATTAGTTTTTCTTGCTTAAATATAAACTATTTCAACATTTAATACAATGAATCAATGCATCTAATGCAGCGTCAACGTCGCCACATAATCTCCATTTTTGTAACTTTTAGCCGCAAAATGTTCCTCCGTCTCCGTCTGAAGTTCCATCCATAGTTCTTCGGCGGCGAGCATAATGTGGGAGAGCATGATGCCGATGCTGAATTCGCGCATCGCATGGAAGCTCTTGCCCGGAAAGCGGGTTTTTAGGGCGAACACATAGATTCGGTCGGAATAGACGATGAAGCGCCACGGCTGGGTGTTCATCGCGGACGGTGCGAGACGCGCCGCACGGAGAATCGTCTTCATCTGCTCTCCGGCTTCTTCCTTGAAAATACAGAGTTCATTGAGCGGGAGGCGCTTTGCCAGCGGGCTTTCACGGTAGAGCTTGCCCTCCGGGTAGCCGAATGCGACCATCATCAGGCAACGTTTGCCGCCGCGCACCTTCTGCGCCGGCTGCACGCTGCCCAAATAGCAGGTTCCAAGCCCTTTTGCCGTCATATAGAGCACCATCTGCTCCATCAGATAACCGGCATTGCGCTCGCAGCCTTCCTCCTGGTCCGAATAGATCGCCAGATAGTAGGGAGCATCCACCTTCCAGAGTCCGTGGACATCGGCTTTTTTCTTTGTATTGTCGAATATCACTGCCTCAACCCGGATCCGGTCATTTAACCGGGAGGTCTTATCAAAATAGGACAGGATCTGCCCACGCAGCTTCTCCGTGACCTCCCGATCGGTGTATTTTCGAACTGAATGGCGACATCCTATCGCCTCATACAAATTCATCATACCTGCTCCCCTCCTATCTTTTTGCTACCGTTATCATGCGCATGACCCGCAGTATCTTTTTCTCTGCCTCTCTACGTACATTCCAATTTCGTAACTGTTCAGTACCTTCACAGTCACACGCAAAAATCCATTAAAAATTCAGTACCTTCACAGTCACACGCAGCAAATTCCGACCGTTTCAGCACCACCTTTAAATCAGTCCCGACATCAGTGGTACTACCACTACGGTCAAAAGACCGGCGACCGCAATTGACAAGCTGCTCATCGCACCCTCGATCTCGCCTAATTCCAGCGCCTTTGCCGTTCCAATCGCATGGGCTGCCGTTCCAAGTGCCAGACCTTTCGCGATGGGCTCTTCAATTTTAAATATCTGAAACAGCCAGTCGGCTATAATATTTCCCAAAATTCCTGTAATTATAATGCTGATAACCGTCAGCGTCACGATACCTCCCGCTTCCTCGCTGACGCCCATGCCAATCGCCGTCGTAATGGACTTTGGAAGCAATGTCACATAGTGCGTATGCTCCAGTCGAAAGAAACGGCACATCACATAGATACTGCCGACACTTCCCGCTACCCCTGCCACGATTGCAGAAGCAACCGCAATCAGGTGCTGGCGCAAAAGCTCCAGCTGCTTATACAGCGGAATCGCCAGACAGACCGTTGCCGGTGTCAGGAAATAGCTCAGATACACCGCACCGCGGTTATACTCCTTATATTCTATATGAAAAACAGATAAAAATGCAATCACAACTATAATTGCAACCAGCAGCGGATTTAAAATTGCCCAGCCGGTCTTCTTTTTCAGCCAAACGCCCAACATATACGCGCCGACGCTGACCAGCATTCCAAAATAAAGAGAAGAATGAATCAGTCCATTCATGCTTTCGCGCCTCCTTTATTCTTTCTGCGGATGATGCTCTGCGCCACGCACCCGGTCGCAACCATAACAAATACCGTCGAAATCACAGTAATCACTGTCAGCGGCACCAGGATGGACTCCGCCTCCTGCACGCTGTCAAGCAGACCCACACCTGCCGGTATAAACATAATCGGCATCGTATCCAGGAAGAAATCTCCCACTTCCGCCACATCTTCTGTATGTAATGCTCCTGTGCAAAGCAGAAGCAGAAGAATGAACAATCCATATACGCCGGACGGAACCGGAAACGGAAGCAGATAGTTCAAAAACTCTCCCAGCATTGTGATGCCAAAAATAATTGTCACTTCTTTCAAGTACTTCATGATGTCTTCACCTTTCGTATTAATGCCTCTATTCTATCACTCTCAAATTTATAGGACAATATGAAAATTAGCATAAATTCTGTCAATTTCCTTGAATTTTTTGCGTCTTTTTTATACGATACAGGTAAGCTTTTCCGATTCGTAAAATCCAGATATTTTCGATCCAAAAAACGTGAAGCTTTTATCCGCAAATACGTTTATCTCTATGAAAGACTTATCTTCTCAGCTGCTTTTTGTGGCTGGTACACTTTGTATCGCAAGAAAGGAAGGATTAGAAGTTATGAATTTAATTCAGACAAACTCACTATCTGCCAGACAGGCAGAACAGATCCTGGCACTGTTGAATGAATGCCAGAAGACGCAGCCGATCCACATTTCTTTTCCATTTGAAGACGGAAATTGTTTCCTGCTTCTTCTGGATGAATCAGAAACACTTGCAGCCGTCATGGGAATGATCCTTCCACCGGATGGCTCTTCGGACGAGGAACCTGTCGAATGCATCGCCTTCACCCATCCATCCCTGCGCCGACGCGGATATTTTTCCGCACTCTTAGAAAAAGCCTGCGACATCTCCGGTGAGCACGATATTCTATTTCCGGTTGACCCGGAATCCACTGATACGGCTGCCACGATGAAAGCCATTCACGCTGACCGCGTCGATCAGGAATATCAGATGAAATGGGACTTTGACCCGGCGACCGATCGCTTTGACTCTCCCATGATTGAAAAACGCCCGCTTACCTTTACCTGCACTTCTGCACCGGAAGGCGACGTCAACGAAAGTGTTGATCCCGACAGTTGCTGGGACTGCTTCCACAGCGCCGATGATCCAGATCCGGCCGTTACAATTCTGACCTATGAATTTTTAGAGACTCCGCCGGATCCGATGTGCTCTCCGGCTGCCGTGTGCATGGCGCGTATGCAGCCCGTCCCGGACGTTCCCGGCACATTTCATACCTGTTTCTATGGTTTCCGGGTCCATGACCTCTGCCGCGGGCTGGGAATCGGTGAAGCTGCTTTCTATCTGGTCTTAAACGATCTGATCGCGCGCGGCTGCACCCGAATTGTTCTTCACGTCAGCAGTGACAATTATCCGGCACTCTCGATCTATAAAAAAGCAGGGTTCCGAATTACCGAAACCCTGTCCTATTTTATGTATTAAAGGTAACTGTTCAGCAGGTCTGCGCATTTACTGCGCTGACCGTACGAAAACATGAGCCAGCAGGCAAAAATCCCCTGATACATAGGCTATTCGTTTACATCACAACTATTCTTCCTGCGTCGGATGTTTTTCCTCAATCTTCTGACGGATGCTTAACATCTTGCAATCCGTCTCCGCGATGACATCCGCACACTTTTTCAGCTCCGCACCGATCTCTGCGGCTTCCTGGGCATCCAGCTGCTTTTTATACTTGAGCTGGTGATCCAGACTCGCCCAGAAATCCATGGCGATCGTGCGGATCTGGACTTCCACACGGATATTTTTCTTACTGCTTGAAAAGAATACCGGTACTTCCACGATCATGTGGTAGCTGCGGTAGCCGTTTTCCTTCGGCGCCTTGATATAATCCTTGATCGCAATGATGGTCACATCATCCTGGCGTTCCAGCATCCGGCTGATCTCGTAAATATCGTCCACAAACGAACATATCACACGGACACCCGCTATATCATCCAGGTTGGACTCCATCGATTCGATCGAAAGCGGAAGTCCGCGCCGCTGCAGTTTTTCTACAATACTCTTCGGCTTCTTCACTCTCGCCTTGATCATCTCGATCGGGTTTCTTGCATTCCGCATGGAAAGCTCATCGTTGAGCACTTCCAGCTTCGTCTTAAACTCTCGAATCGCGCAGCTGTACTGCATCATCGCTTCCTGAAACTGCCTTGCCGTCTCCCGGAATGTCTCAGGAATCTCAAATACCTGAGGCGTATTGACCGCGAAATGGCTCAGCTCGCTGTTAGGATTCTGAGCAATATTCATTTGTATTCTTCCACCTCTTCTATATAATTCTTTTATGCCTTCTCAACTGCGTCAGCCGCCGCATCCAGCCATGGGGATTCCACATACTCAACCAGCCCCTCGTCCACCTTGGACGCAATCGACGGATCGATCGGAATCTTCGCAAGCACCGGAATCTCATACTCGTCTGCCGTCTCCTCGATATGGCTTTCACCGAACACAGAAATCTTCTTTCCGCAGTCCGGACATTCCAGATAACTCATGTTTTCAACCAGTCCCAGAATCGGAATATCCATCTTCTTCGCCATGTTGACCGCTTTTGCCACGATCATCGAAACCAGCTCCTGCGGGGAAGTCACAATGATAATACCTGCCAGCGGCAGGGACTGAAATACAGTCAGCGGCACATCGCCGGTTCCCGGAGGCATATCGACAAACATATAATCAATGTCCTTCCAGAGTGCCTCGCTCCAAAACTGCTTAATCACGCCGCCCACAACCGGTCCACGCCAAATTACCGGATCCGTCTCATGCTCCAGAATCAGGTTCGAAGAAAGGATCTCTATCCCCGTCGAGGTCGTGCGCGGCAGCATCAGCTGATCCCCTGTCACACCTACCATGCCGTGAATGCCAAATGCCTTCGGGATCGACGGTCCGGTAATATCTGCATCGAGAATGCCAACGCGGTTGTTTCTCGCACGCATCTTACATGCCATCAGGGATGTCACCAGGGATTTTCCGACGCCGCCCTTGCCGCTGACTACACCAATTACTTTTTTAACTGAACTCTGCGGATTTAACGGCACCCGGAAACTCTCCATCGTCCGGCTGGCACACGTTTCGCCGCAGCTTGAACAATTATGACTGCAATTCTCACTCATACATACTTCTCCTTTTTATCAGGTTGGATTCTGACAGTTCGCTGGTTTTCGTTTTTGCATCCTCTTAGACGGTTTCCAAAACCAAAACCTGTAACGCTCAAACCTTCCCCTGTCGTAATCTCCGTACATCTTATCATATTTTCTGCAAAAATGATAGAGGCAAACACAACTGGCAGCGTTACAAAAGAATGTGCCGTTACTGGGCACGTATGCGTGAACAGTAACGTTTTCTATGAGACAAAAACAGACAGCCCGTTTGCTACACCGCATTCAGACTGTCTGTCTTTTTTTATATCCTATTCGTTTCTCTCTACAGATACGCCTGTACCATCGGGCGCAGCCGTCTTGCCATGATCGCCGCCAGAATGCAGAGAATATAATCCGCCGGCATCTCCGGCAGGCAGTAAACCAGCACAATCGCTTTCCAGCCGATCGGCTGCAGGGTTACGAGATGGGTAATCAGATAGAAATAAACCATTCCCATTCCATAATATACCACATATCCAGCCGTCGCCGCCGTCATCAGCGCTCCCATTTTCCAGGAATTCAAACATTCACAGACCTTTCCCATGACCCACGCCGCAAGGAGAAATCCCAGCAGAAAACCAAAGGTCGGGCGCAGCAGATACGCCGGACCGCCGCCGCGTGCAAAGATCGGGACGCCCGCAAGTCCAATCAGCAAATAGACACCCACACTGGTAAATGCCCGTCTAGAGCCCAGCAGAAATGCTGCCAGCATCACGAAAAACCACTGCAAGGTGAAGTTCATGGTATCTGCGCCGGTCGGAATGACAACCTTGATAAATGCCCCCACGGCGACCAGCGCCGCAAACAAACCGCAAAGCGCCACATCCTTCGAATGTTCCCGGCTCCGCGAAACTGCTTTTTCTCTCATCTGTTTTCCTCCATCATGCATGATGCATTTTTTCATAAACGGTTCCTTTCATGGCATGCAGCCACCGTGCCCGCAGACTTTCGCTGTCCATGTATGTTTCCTTTTGCTCAAAACGAATCCTCCAGCATCACTCCGCCTGGAATTTACGGATCATCCGCACAAGCCCAAGACTCTCCATCCGTTTTGCAATCAGATAAAAGAGTGCTGCATCCACCGGCCACTTGATGAGATTCTTAAGCACACGCATCGGCAGAAGCACCATCATTGCTTTTCCAGACATCATGCTAAGCCAGAGTGTGTTCAAAAATATGTTGCAGATCAGCGCCACCACCAGATCCGCCCAGAGCGCCCGGCGGAAGGTAAGCGGTTTCCGATACAGAATTGTGCCATACAGCACGCCGCCCAGCATCGCATTCAGCGTAAATCCTGGAAAAAATGCCCCCGTCGGCTTTACGACATATTTGACCAGGTCCAGGACTCCGCCATAGACCGCTCCAGCCACCGGACCGAAGAGGTAGTAGACAAACTGGTTGACCACACCGCCGAATCCGATTTTCAAATACGGACCAGCCTCAATCGTGAAGTATCCCAGAACAACGGAGACAGCCATCAGCATGGCGGCAGTCGTGAGTGTTTTCACGTGTTTCAGTTCCTGAAAGGATGCCTGATAACATACTGCAAATTTTTTCATAAAAAAATACCTCCTTTTCTGCAGATCTCTCGAACCACATCAGGAGATAGATTGTATCAACGATGCAGCGGGATGCGGAATACTGACCGCGAAACCCCGGAGGGTCTCTTCGTCCGGCTGACAACTCCCTGTTCAACCGGCACTTAACGCCTGTATTCCTACTCTGCGTTTCTTTTTTTATCTTTTACATCATACCACAATTTTCCCGCTTTTCAAGCACTTTATAAACGCATCTGTCATTTCCGCACCAGGACGTTACTGTTCACGCATACGTGCCCAGTAACGGAATTTGCCGTGGCTTCGCATTTAAATACGGCAAATTCCTGCTGCCACCACGTTTTCTTACGGCACTTTCGGTTCCAAAAGTGCCTACCCGTGAACAGTTACACCAAGACTCCTCTGGCAGTCCATGTTCGAACCAGTCAGCATTTACTCTTCTTTTTGGCTCTGTTCGCTGTATTCCCTAAACGCACGATCCATCTCGATATAGTTGCGTTTCAGGGAAACCGGCTTTCCGTCGCGGGTCAGGAAACAATGGCGGCTCTCGCCCACGCAGCGGATTGCGCCCGTTTCCTTGTCAAGAACCGTGTATTCCAGCGTCATGCGGATGCCGTTGTACTCCTTCATCTGAACCAGCACCTGCACCGTCTCGCCAAACCGCGCCATGCTCTTATAATCGCAGTGAACCGACAGCACCGGGCTTATGATCCCCTGTTTTTCCATGATGTCATATCCCATTCCCATCTGCTCCATCATGTCGATCCGCGCTTCCTCAAACCAGTGTAGGTAATTTGCATGATGAATGATTCCCATCTGGTCGGTTTCATAATACTGCGCTTTGTGCTCGTAAATTTTCAGTTCCATAAAAACCCCTCTTTTCCATCTAAAAAGGGATACCTGCACAACTGCAATTTCTGCGGTTCTGCGATATCCCCCTCTGGTTCTGATATGTGTGTCACCGTCCGCACACTGTGCAGGCAATGGCTGATACCTTACTGTTCCAGTTCTTCTCCGAGTCCGCTCTCGATCGCCTCGGTAATCGTCTTCAGCGCTTCTTCCTCATCCGGTCCGTCGCAGGCAACCGTGATCTCGGTGCCGCACTTGATACCCGCTGCCATCACGTTCAGCACGCTCTTTGCCACAATATGTTTCTCCCCGCACTCAATTAGAGTCCGGCTCTTAAATTTCATCGCGGTCTGCGAAAGCACGCCAGCCGGCCGCAGGTGAAGTCCCGATGGATTAACCACTTTCACTTTCTTCGATACCATAGCTGTCCCTCCCTCGTCCATTCTTAGTTTTAATTACCCTAATTTTAGTCTAAGTAAGGCAGACTGTCAAGCGTTAGACCAGCACCTGCTGCGCATAATTAACAGACGCCATCGCATCGCGGCAATACGCATCTGCTCCGATCATATCCGCGTATTCCTGGGTCAGAACCGCGCCGCCGACCATGACTTTCGCCCACGGTGCTTCCTTGCGGAGCTGCTTGATCGTCTCCTCCATGCTCGGCACGGTGGTCGTCATCAGGGCGGACAGACCGACCAGTCTTACATGGTTCTTGATCGTCTCTTCCACGATCGACTCCGGAGCTACGTCCTTACCTAAATCCAACACATCATAGCTGTAATTCTCCAATAATACTTTTACGATATTTTTTCCAATGTCATGAATATCGCCCTTGACGGTCGCCAGCACGATCTTGTCCTTCTTCTCTCCTGCTTCCCCGGAGGACTCCATCTGGTTTTTGATGACCTCAAACGCCGATTTTGCCGCCTCCGCACTCATCAGAAGCTGCGGCAGAAAGACGGTGCCTGCCTCAAAACCCTTTCCGACCTTATCGAGTGCCGGGATCATGCAGGAATTGATGACGGTCAGGGAATCCATGGTCTTTAAGAGTTCCCCGGCTGCCGATGCCGCCTGCTCTTTTAAACCTCTCTCCACACTGACCGTAAGCTGATGCTCCGGACCGGATGCCTGGCTGCCAGTGTCCGCACTGCCGGAAGCTCCAGCTGCACCTGCCGCCGGGGCACCCGAACCTGCGCTGCCTGCTGCACCTGCGCCGGAAGCTCCGCCCACACCTGCCTTTGGAATCGCCAGCCGCGCTGCCTGCTCAATATAATCGCCGCAGTGTTCATCCAGTGCTGCCAGAGCCCGGTAACTATAATAAGAACGCATCATTGCCGCCGAATTTGGATTGATGATCGCCGCGGTCAGACCGCTCTGCATCGCCATCGTAAAGAAATTGGAGTTGACAATCTCACGCTGCGGTAATCCGAAGGAAATATTGGAAACACCGAGAATCGTATTGCAGCCAAGTTCCTGGCGGACACGGCGCACCGTCTCCAGTGTCACCAGCGCGCCGGTCGGCTCGGAGCTGATCGTCATACAGAGCGCATCGATCACGATGTCTTTTTTCTGGATGCCATACTTTTCCGCCTCCGCACAGATTTTCCGCGCAATCGCCATACGTCCGTCCGCCGTCGCCGGAATGCCTTCCTCGTCGATCGTCAGCGCAACCACCGTGCCGCCGTAATGTTTTACCAGCGGAAATACAGCGTCCATGACCTCCTGTTTGCCATTGACAGAGTTAATCAGTGCCTTTCCATTGTAAATACGCAGCGCCTGTTCCATCGCCTCTGTGTCAGTCGTATCAATCTGCAGCGGAAGCTCGGTCACCGCCTGCAATTCCTGTACGACCTCGCGCATCATCGCCACTTCATCGATCTCCGGCAGTCCCACGTTGACGTCAAGCACTGCAGCGCCATTTTCCTGCTGGGTGATCGCCTCGCGCAGGATATATTCCAGGTTGTGATCGCGCAGCGCCTGTTTGAATTTTGATTTTCCGGTCGGATTGATGCGCTCGCCAATAATGACCGGATCGGTTCCCATCTCAACTACCGACGCGTAGGAAGTGATGAGAGTGTCATTTTTCGGCTCGATCGGCTTTCTCGTTCTGCCCTTACACATCTCTGCCAGCAGACGGATGTGCTCCGGGGTCGTACCACAGCAGCCCCCGACTGCCGAAACGCCCATCTCCAGCATTCCTTTCATTTCCTCGACAAATTCTGGCGGATCAATATCATATACGGTCTTTCCTCCCTCGCTTCGCGGAAGTCCCGCATTTGGATTGACAACCACCGGGATCGACGCATACCGAAGGAGTTCTTCCACAATCGGCTTCATCTGAACCGGACCTAATCCACAATTGATTCCGAGCGCATCCACGCCCAGACCTTCCAAAAGTGCCACAACGGACTTCGGTGTTCCGCCGGTTAAAAGTTTGCCTTTTCCATCGAAAATTGTGGTTGCAAAGATTGGAAGATCGGAATTTTCCTTTGCCGCCAGAACCGCTGCCTTGAGTTCATACGTGTCGCTCATCGTCTCGATCAGAATCAGATCCGCGCCACCGCGCACGCCTGCCTTTACCACCTCGGTATAGATGGAGACCGCCTCCTCAAAGTCCAGATCGCCCATTGGCTTTAAAAGGCGTCCGGTCGGTCCCAGATCCAGCGCTACATAACCACGGCCGCAGTGTTCTACCGCTGTCCGGGCATTTTTCATCGCCGCATCCACGATCTCATCCAGATTAAACTCGGCTGTCTCATTGTATTTCAGGCGGTTCGCGCCGAATGTATTCGATAAAATAATATTTGCGCCCGCGTTCAGATAATCCTCATGGATCTTTACCAGAACCTCCGGATGCTTGATATTCCAGGTTTCCGGCAGTTCGCCCGGTTTCAGCCCGGCTCCCTGCAAAAGACTTCCCATTCCTCCGTCAAATATCAGTATTTTATCGTTCCAATCTTCCCGTATACCCATGTCAGCTTCCTCTCTGTTTTTGGTTTCTTACTTATTTATCTCTCCGGTACAGGCAGTTTTTGTTTGAACAGACCTCACAGCCCTCTCTCACACAGCCCGCCGCTATCTTCGATACTCCGATGACCGCCGTCACCGACTTAGACGGCATCATCAAAAAACTTTCCGTCAATGTGATCCCCACCGTCTTTTCCGCTTCCAGTACCCGGCAGAAATCCGGCTGGCACGAAAGCGGCAGATCTCCATAACCTGGCGAAAAGCGGGGACGCAGATAGAGTCCTTCTTCTGCTGCCTCCGCTTTTAATTTGTCATTGATTTCATTGCAGTAACTCTCAATCCGTGCCGCCGCGCACGCCTGCAGGACAACCGCCCGGCTCATCGAAAGACGGCTGTATCGGCGCAGAAGCAGATCCACACCAGCACCCAGCGTCGCCGCAAAAAGGATGACCTCCTGGCAGTCCTTTAAATTGCGGCTGAGCGCCCGGCTTTTTACTTTAAAACACGTAAAATCAAGTTCTGAATCTGGCAGCAGCGTCAGCGGATATCGTCTGTAAAAGCTCCGGCAGTTGACGGACCGCTCTAATTCTTCCAGACAGTCCTCCACCAGAGCTTTCGTCTGCAGATCCGGCTCCTGCTGCCCTTTAATTCCTAAATACCGATATATTTCTCTTCGATTGACTTCCGCCATTACAGAATCTCCGACAGGTTGTTCTTAATCTGCGCCGCTACATCCGGTTTATTCATCGAATATACATGGATTCCATTTACATGGTTCGCAATCAGATCGATGATCTGCTCAGTTGCATAGGCGATACCTGCCTGCTTCATCGCTGCCGGGTTATCACCAAAACGATCTACGATCGCCTTGAAGCGTGCCGGAAGGTAGGTGCCGGACATGCTGCAGATGCGCTTGATCTGACTTATGTTTGTCACCGGCATGATGCCTGCGACAACCGGAACCGTGATTCCTTTTTCTCGGATACGGTACAGGTAATTATAAAGGATATTATTGTCAAAGAACATCTGGGTCGTCACAAAATCACAGCCCGCTTCCACTTTTTCTTTCAGATGCCCGATATCCACCGTCTTGTTGACCGATTCCACATGTCCCTCCGGATAGCAGGCTGCGCCGATGCACAGATCCGGGCAGGTCTCACGGATCTCGCGGATCAGCTGGGATGCATACTGATAATCTTTTTCTACCTTGCCGTCTTTCGGAATATCGCCGCGAAGTGCCAGGACATTCTCAATTCCGTGTGCCTGAATCTCGCGCAGGACACTGTGCACCTTCTCACGGGTCGAGGAGACACAGGTCAAATGTGACAGCGCCGGCACCTGGCAGGTGCTCTGGATATCCGATGCGATCTGGACCGTATACTGGCTTGTGCCGCCGCCTGCTCCGTAGGTCACGCTCATAAATGACGGATTTAACTTTGCAATCTCAAGCGCCGCTTTCTCAACGGAAGCGAAGTTGCTCTCCTCCTTCGGCGGGAACACTTCAAACGAAAGCGTCGGCTGTCCTTTGGCTAAAATATCCTTAATCTTCATCGTATTTATCTCCTGTTCTCATCATTTCGTCCGGTTCCGCCCCGGACCTCTATTGCCTATGTATTCTATATGATTTTTGCCCAGTATACCATATTTTCCCAATGAACGCCAGACTTCCGGCAGCTATCTTCTGGATTGATTTTCTATACCTTGTCATAGGTAAAATCTATAGGAACCAAATAAAATACATAAACATACGATACAGATAATTAATTCCAGACAAAGCAAACAAAATCAGTAAAATCACCAGCACAAAGCTCATTTTCCCCTTCTTTTTCTGATTTTTCCCTTGCTGCACCGCGCTTCGTCTCTGCGTTGTCTGATACGACATACTGTTCTGGTTCTGTGTCCGGACAGATGCCTGTCTGCCTGCGCCTGCTGCTTTCTGCGTCTGGGAATATGCCTTCGCCCGGTCCGCAAGCGTGCGGATGGCATCTGTGCCTGCCCTTGCACTCGTTTCCCACGAGGCAGATCCCGCATTGTGGTACTCACAGTCCGTCTCATGCGCCGGGTGGCGCTCATTCAGATAATAAGTTGCATTGACATAGTTAGGATTCCGGATCCACTGTTTACAAAAAGAACAATAATGACCATACTTGATCGGATGGTCGCAAATCGGACAAATTCGTCTCTGCATGAAATACCTCCCCTCGGATCGAACATACTTTTTCGAAAACACCTCGTCAATTATTTTTTATTGTACCATAACTTTTTTACTTTTTTCTATATTTTCTCTTGTATTTTCTCCATTTCGTGTTAAAATACAAACGTCCATTACACCTGTCAAGACAGGTGTAAGCCATTTATTTGACTGTCATGGATTTGACCGGAATGGCTGAAACGATTCATTCCGTTCACAATTATTTTACTCTGGGAGGTTCTATCAATATGGAACGTGTGAAAGCTTTTCTGAAACGGAAGCAGGTTGTCATCTCCGTTCAGACGTATCTCATCGATGCGCTGGGCGCGATGGCATTTGGTCTGTTTGCTTCTCTTCTGATCGGTACCATTTTCGGCACGCTGGGGGAAAAAACAGGCGTTGTAATTTTTACTACGATCGCAGGCTACGCCAAGAGCGCGACCGGTGCGGCGCTCGGCGTCTCGATTGCCTACGCCTTAAAGGCACCGACGCTCGTCCTTTTCTCCGCCGCTACCGTCGGCATCGCGGGCAATGAACTCGGCGGTCCGGTCGGCGCGCTCGTTGCCACCATCATCGCAGCCGAGCTTGGAAAAATCGTCTCCAAAGAGACACCGGTTGATATTCTCGTCACCCCGGGCGTCACCATCATCTCCGGTATCCTGGCCGCACAGTTTGTCGGTCCGGGCGTCTCTGCATTCATGACCGCTTTCGGAAATCTGGTGAAGACAGCGACCGTCATGCAGCCGCTTTTCATGGGTATTCTGGTTTCTGCCCTGATCGGCATCGCCCTGACGCTTCCGATCAGCAGTGCGGCAATCTGCATCATGTTAAGCCTCGACGGTCTGGCAGGCGGTGCCGCCACCGCAGGCTGCTGCGCGCAGATGGTCGGATTTGCCGTTTTAAGCTTCTGTGAAAATAAATGGGGTGGTCTTCTGGCACAGGGACTCGGAACCTCGATGCTCCAGATGGGAAATATCGTCCGGAACCCGAAAATCTGGATTCCACCGACACTCGCCTCGATGGTCACCGGTCCGCTCTCCACGATGGTCTTCCATCTGGAAAATATTCCAGCCGGTTCCGGCATGGGAACCTGCGGTCTCGTCGGACCGATCGGCATCTACACCGCCATGCAGGGAAGTGGAAATTCGATGATGTGGCCGGGCATCCTGCTCATCTGCTTCGTGCTTCCGGCTGTTTTGACCCTGTTCTTCGGCGCACTTTGCCGGAAAGCTGGATGGATCAAGGAAGGCGATTTGAAGCTGGATCTATAAGTATAGCTCCATAAAACAGGCATTGAAATGCTCTTCATCCACCACTGTGTGGATAGCAAGCATTCCAATGCCTGTTTTTTGATCCAGTTATCTTTTCCCTATTCCTTATCGTTCTTCTTTCCCCAGCAGCTCCCGCATACTTGCGAGCAGCTTCGCCTCTTTGTCTTCCTTATCTTCTCCGAGCAGGACCTCTTCAAACTCCTTCTCCACCTTCATCCGGCGGAAATACGAGCTCATTTCATCCGCCATGCCGGAGAGCCGGTTTAACAGACGGGAGAAATCGCGCAGCATCACGTCGTCCTTGTGGTACGGATAAACAATGTCGTGGTCAACCTCACTCCATCCCTCCTCGAACAGCGTTCTCGCCTGAATCTCGACGTAGTAACCGCGGTATTTGATGATGTAATGAAGGGAACGGTAGATACCGCCTGACTTGATTTCGATCACATTTTCATCGTAGATCCGGCTGTCCCCGTTTCGGCGGTATACCTTCGGACGCTCTGCAATATAGCAGTGTGTCTCATCGTTGTCAAAATCGCGCTCACGGTCTTTCACATACTGCTCCGGAGCATTTTCAAACGCCGATGTGATGTATTCATGGAAATGACGCCAATCCTCACGGTACAGGAAGAATACACGGATACCGATAAGGTCCGTCACGTATTTCCAGTAATTATCAACTCCCAGCTGGGCAAATTTCTCCGGCTGCTCTTTTTTCTTGCGGATGATCTTCTCCAGCAGATGCCCCGGTGCCTTGGTACGGTAACGGTAGGAATGGATCCCCGCTTTTTCAATATCATACAGATACTTATCTACAAAATCCTTGCCAATCTCCCGCAGCTTTCCCTCGATCGTCGCATAATGATCCGCGATCGCAGTCAATTCCTCCCAGGAAACGCCCGCCGCGTCAAAGTCTTCCTGTTCGATCCGATATTTTCTTAAAAATAAATCTCTCTCCATTATCTCCTCTTTATCGGAAGCCCACTGAGCGCAGGAACCGGGCAAATGCCTCCCTGCCTTCCGGCGTACACTTATATACACCCGCGTCTTCCAGTACCTGCTCAAAGACAAGACCTACCTCTTTTTGCAGGATTTCGTTTATATTTTCACTTGTTATATGCTCATACTTCGGCAGGAACTCATCCACCCAGTCCGCATGCTTTTCAAGCTCCGGATTGGAACGGATATCGCCTCCGGAAAGGATCGCCTCCGCCAGATCGGCAAGCTCCTGTTTCAATCTGGACGGGAGCACCGCCAGACCCATGACCTCGATCAGACCGATATTTTCTTTCTTGATGTGATGCAGCTTCGCGTGCGGATGGTAAACACCAAGCGGATACTCATCCGTCGTGATGTTATTGCGGAGCACCAGATCCAGCTCATAGAAATCGCCATTCTTTCTGGCAATCGGCGTGATCGTGTTGTGCGGTTCTCCGTCCGTCTCGGCATAAATAAAGGCATCCTCATCCGTATAGCTGCGCCATGCACACAGCACTTTTTCGCCAAGATCAATCAGGCGGTCCGAATTCTTGGAACGAGTCCGCAGAACTGACATCGGCCATTTAACGATTCCGGCTTCCACATCCTCGAAGCCTTCCATCTCAAATTTCTGTTCAATCGGCGCTTTTGCCATCGCAAACGTGTAATGTCCGCCCTGGAAATGGTCGTGACTTAAAATCGAACCGCCGACGATCGGCAGATCCGCATTGGACCCCAGGAAATAGTGCGGGAACAATTTCACAAAATCAAACAATTTGACAAACGTTGCCCGTTCGATCTTCATCGGCGTGTGCACACCGTTGAACACGATGCAGTGCTCATTGTAATACACATACGGCGAATACTGGAAGCCCCACTGGCTGTCATTGACCGTGATCGGGATAATGCGGTGGTTATTGCGCGCCGGATGGTTGACACGTCCGGCATAGCCTTCATTTTCCTTGCATAAGAGGCATTTCGGATAACCGCTCTGCTTTGCCAGTTTGGCTGCCGCGATTGCCTTCGGATCTTTCTCCGGCTTGGATAAATTAACCGTGATGTCCAGCTCCCCGTATTTTGTATCCGTTTTCCATTTCATATCCTTGGAAACACGGTAACGGCGGATGTAATTGGAATCCTGGCTCAATTTGTAATAATAATTGGTTGCCGCCTCCGGCGATTCCTCATACAATTTCCAGAACTGTCCAATCACCTCGCTCGGGCGCGGCATCAGGCAGTTCATCAGCTTCGTGTCGAACAGATCGCGGTACACCACGCCGTCCTCCTTCAAAACGCCCGTCTCATGTGCATAATCAAGCAGGGCATCCAACGTCTCTTCTAGTGAAACCTCCCTGCATGCGCCCTGTGGTTCTTCATATTCATCCAGTTCCAGAACCTCGAGAATCTGATTCGTCGCGTAAATGCGATCCGACTCCTGAAGAAGCCCCGTATTGACTCCGTACTGTACTAAATTTCTGATTGCTTCATATACTGCCATACCCCATCCTCCTGACTGAAAAACAACCTTGCTGTTTCATTCTTATCCTTTTATCATTATAACTTTAGCTGCCCGTATACCATTGCGCCACCTTATCTCATGGCATTTTCGGTTCCAAAAATGCCTGCATATGAACAGTCACTGTACATCCTCTTACTCTTGTGGCTGCCATTTACATAAATTTTGTCAAATCCAGACATTTTAAGCGGTTTACCAGGATTCCTCCGAGAAGCCCAATCAGCGCCCCCGCTGCCGTTCCGGCTGCCAGAAGCACCGGAAGATAGTAGAACAGACTCGCATTTTCCACCACCAGCGCCGCCACGATAAGCTGCCCGATGTTGTGTCCCGCACCACCCAGGATGCTGACACCGGTCACGCCGAACCAGTCCAACCGGCGGAACAGCACCATCAGAAGAAGGCTGACCGCAGCACCTGCCAGACTATACAGCATCATCGACAGGTTTCCAAACGTAAATCCTACCAACACGATACGCACCAATGCAATCGCCGCTGCCGCACCGGCTCCCAGCAGATACAGGCTCACGATCGACGCCAGATTCGCCAGTCCCAGCTTGACTCCCGGAACGCCCAGGTTGATCGGTATCAGGGTCTCGACATAGCTCAGCAGAAATGCCAGCGCTGTCATCATTCCATATAAAGCGATTTTTCCGGCTCTGGATGTGCCTGCTCGTCCTTTTTTCTGCATTTCTTCCTCCTCTGTATACCTCTATAATATATTAGTAAAAATTTTTAGTTTTGTAAAGCGCGTAACGGTTCACAGATAGGAATTTTCTGAACTGAAAATTCCGTACGATACAGTTCTGGCGTTACTGTTCACGCATACGTGCCCAGTAACGTTCTGGCTGCCGATGCGTTTAGTTTCTGGGCCGTAATCTTGACTTTCCTATCAACCTTTGTTAGAGTAGTTGCAGACATTTTTGCAAACATAGTTTCAAACCGAATTTTCGATATTTTTAAGAATGGAGCTCTTTATGAAAAAAAAGGATTTATCCGCGCTTCTGACACTTCTTGCCGTCGTATTTTTTGGCTGCGGCGCGGCGCTTCTTTTCAGCAAATCCCGCCGGGAGCCGATCAGCCGTTCCGCGTTTCTGCTGAATACATTTGTCAATATCACACTCTATGATTCGCAGGATGAAGCGATCCTTGACCACTGTGTGGACATGTGCCAGGAGTACGAAAACCGTTTCAGCAAGACGATCGAGGGCAGCGAGCTTTACAAGTTAAACCACCGCAGCACCGACGAGACGACTTTTACTGTCTCCGACGATATGGCGACGATGATTTCTGAAGGACTGCATTACAGTGAGGTTTCCCATGGTGCCTACGACCTGACGATCGAACCGCTCAGTTCTCTCTGGAATTTTACCAGCGACGAGCACGTGATCCCGGCGGAGGATGACATAACAGCGGCGGCAGAACGCGTCAACTGGAAAAATGTGAAACTTGACGGAAACACTTTAACCTTCCTCTCCCCGGACACGACGATTGACCTCGGCTCCATCGCCAAGGGCTACATTGCCGACCGCATGAAAGACTATCTGACCGAATCCGGCGTCGAAAGCGCCATCATCAACCTGGGCGGCAACGTACTCTGTGTCGGTGAACGCACAAACCACCAGCCGTTCCGCATCGGGCTGCAGAAACCGTTTGCCGACTATGCAACGGTCTTTGCCGATCTGAATATTGATGACATGTCCGTTGTCTCCTCCGGCGTCTATGAGCGCCATTTTGAGGAAAACGGTGTCAATTACCATCACCTGTTAAACCCGAAAACAGGCTATCCGTACCAGAACGGACTGGTTGCCGTGACGATCGTCTCCCCGCGTTCAGTGGACGGCGATGTACTCAGCACGACCTGTTTCTCGATGGGACTGGATAAGGGTCTGGAACTCATCAATTCGATGGATGGCATTTATGCTTATTTTATCACGGATGATTATGAACTGATTTACTCGGATGGAGCGGAGGCATTTATTGATGAAATCAAAGAAAAATAGAAATGATTTTGTTTTGATTCTGGTTCTTCTTGCCGTCATACTCATCGGTTTTCTGGTTGTGCGCTTGCAGCGCCAGAAGGATGCTTTTACCGTCGATGTCAGTGTCGATGGAACAACCGTCGCCACCTACCGGCTGGATGAGGAGATAGACACCTGGATCGATGGGTATCAGGGGGGACAAAATCATCTGGTGATTCAAGATGGATGTGCCCGGATCGAAGAGGCAGACTGCCCGGACAAGCTCTGTGTGAAGCAGGGAACTGTTTCAAAAAGTGGGGAGTCGCTGGTTTGCCTGCCGAATAGGGTGGTTGTGGCGGTTAAATAGATATGGTTTGCCAACACGGACGGAAACGCCCAGCGGGTACGCATAATTGCGCCGCTGGGCGTTTTCTGTTTATTTTATTCCACAAATTTGATCAATTTTAAGCAGCTCTTCCTCGCTCAACGGTGCCCCATCCAACATTTTCAGATTATCTAATATCTGCTCCGGTTTGGACGCACCGATGAGAACGCTGGTTACCACAGGATCCTTCATGACCCATTTGAGCGCCATCTGGGAGAGTTTTTCGCCTCTCTGTCCGGCCATCTCGTTGAGGGCGCGGATCTGGCTGATTTTTTCTTCGGTGAGCTGGTCTTTTTTGAGAAATCTACCGTCGGTCATGACGCGGCTGTCGGCTGGGATGCCGTACAGATAACGGTCGGTTAAGGTTCCCTGTGCAAGCGGGCTGAATGCAATCAGACCTTTCTTTTCTTTGACAGCGGCTTCTTTTAAGCCGTTGTTTTCGATCGTGCGGTCAAAGATGCTGTAGCGGTTCTGATTGATGACGAACGGGCATTTCAGATCACGCAGGATCGCAGCGGCCTCCTGCATTTTTTGTCCATTGTAGTTGGAAAGTCCTGCATAGAGAGCTTTTCCGCTCTTAACTGCCTGATCGAGTGCTCCCATCGTCTCCTCAAGCGGCGTCTCCGGGTCCATCCGGTGATGGTAGAAAATGTCTACATACGGAAGTCCCAGGCGTGTAAGGCTCTGATCGAGGCTTGCGAGCAGGTATTTGCGGCTGCCCCAGTTTCCATAAGGGCCGTTCCACATCTCGTATCCGGCTTTCGTGCTGATGATCAGCTCGTCTCGATATGGCATGAAATTTTCCTTTACAATCCGTCCCAGATTTTCCTCAGCACTTCCCGGCTCCGGTCCATAATTGTTGGCAAGGTCAAAGTGCGTGACACCATTGTCAAAGGCGGTAAAACACAGCTTCCGCATTGTCTCATAGACGCCGGTGCTGCCAAAATTATGCCAGAATCCCAGCGAAACTGCCGGGAGTCTGAGTCCGCTGCTGCCGCAGCGGTTGTAGGTCATTCCATCATATCTTGCGTCTGCTGCCTGATACATATACTCTTTCCTTTCCTACTCCCGTCCAGCCTCTGCCTGAACCTCGCGGATAGCTGCGTCGATCTGTGCCTCTACGGATACCGGCTTCTGGACCGGTGCTTCCGGCTGCTTCTTTACTTTCTGTACGGTCAGCGGCATATTAACGCCCAGCGGATTGAGAACGATGCCCTTTGCCTCCTCCGGGAGTACCTGAGCCAGCTTGAGCGCATCTACGACAACCGGGCGGAATTTCTTCTCACGGTTGAAACGCTGGAACTCGATCACATCCGTAAAGATCGGCTGGAAAATATCTCCGCTCTTTAATTTAACCAGCGGAATGCCATTTCCTTCCTCTGGAAGCGGCACGATATAGCGGCCCTTCGTGAAGTGCGCGCCGATCTCCTCCTGTAAATCGTTTAATTCCGGCGTAATCTCCTGATTTGGCTGACGGCGCAGATCCTGCATATAGTAAAGCATCGTCAGGTGCAGCTCCGGGTTCTCCACCCAGACTTTTCCATTCTTGCTCTCCTCCGGGTCTTTGCGTCTTACAAACTCGGTCAGCTGAATCATCTTCTGCTCCTCGCCCACGTGTACCTGGATAGCATTGACACCCATCGTGTAAAGGCTGGTATAGAAAAGCAGAAGGCTCTTTCTGTCTACCTTCGCGATTCCTACCGGAATCTGCTGCTCTGCCAGCTTCTGTGCGCCTGCCTTTGCGCCCTCTTCGTCCGTAAACAGCAGGATGGCATCATCCATTGTTTCCGGATCACAGTATACATACGGCTCTTTCGTACATCCGGAAAGAATGGCATATAAGGAATCTGCCTCTCTTAACTTCTGTGCGAAGATATCCGGCTCCTGTTCATTCGTATTTGTCTGCTTTGTCTCGTTTTCCATCCGTCTAATCTCCTTTTTATTGAATCGTCATCAATGCCTCAAAATCAGCCCGTGCAAATCGGTGGTAAATCGTGTGCCCCATCTCCTCACGGATGCAGTAATCATATGCATCGATGCTGCTGTCTGTAAAATAAATGACATAATCAAAATCCATGCCGTCCGGCATCTGCCGGCACTCATACGCGCCGAATTTTTCAAACACAGCGGTAATCTCTTCCTTTGTGCAGGCGTGCTTTTCCCGAAACAACTGGATCAGCTCCTTTAAAAACGGCGGTTCCGGAACCTGCTCATGGACATACTCCACAAAATCCGGCGGGATCGTAAAGACGATCCGATCGGCGTGGATCCGAATCTGGGTATCTCCCATTTTCTCCTTCTTCGCCTCCAGCTCATGCCGTATCTTCTTCGCCAGCTCCCGGATATCCGTCTCCTGCATCTCCAGCATCGCATTCAGGGAAGAAAGCGGATAATAAAGGCGCATCGTCTCCCTGGCATAACCAAGTTTTAGCTGCGCCTCTTTGATCTGATCCGTCATATTTTGAATTAAAGCTTCCAGTTTCATGTCATACTCCTGCCTCGGAAACGAAACCTCCGTCCCCGGCATCTTTATTGGGTCGATTGAATCATTGATAAGTACCTTTTTCACAATCTCTCTCATTATAACAATTTACCGAAAATGCGTCAATATGCGGATATTTGCTTTTTCGGTTTCTGTTCACGCATAGTTACTGGGCACGTATGCGTGTACAGTGACACACATATGTGCCCAGTAACAGACCTCTACAAATAGCAGGTCGTAAAATGCGCCTCGCCCTCGTCATCCAGATCCATGAGCATGTAGCTCGGGCGTCTGCCCTCCTGGCGCGGAAACGAAAGACTGCCCGGATTCAACACAGTCAGATCCCCGCGCCGCTCCAGATACGGCTTGTGGGTATGTCCAAACATCGCAATCTGCACGCCGCGATCCTGTGCCTCATCGATCAGGCGCTCCGTCCCAACCGATACGCTATAAAAATGACCGTGGGTCAGAAATGCGCGGTATTTTCCAATCGAAATCTCCTTCTCGCGGTCCAGATGGGAGAAAAAATCATTATTTCCCAGCACCATATAGACCTCGCAGTCCGGGTTCTGCTCCTTACACCACGACGTAATCATGTCCTCACTTCCCTCGGCGTCACCCAGATGAATGAACATGTCAAACGGTGCTTCATTCTGGATGACTTCCAGCAGATTACCATCCCGACGGTGAGTGTCGCTTGTAATTAATATCTTTTTCATCACTCGCCAAGCGCCTCCTTCAGCGCATCCTTCATCCGCTCCAGCGCCTTGCCCCGGTGGCTGATACGGTTTTTCTCCTCCATCGTGAGCTCTGCTGACGTTTTGCCGTACTCCGGCAGCCAGAGAATCGGATCATATCCAAATCCGCCGTTTCCAGCCGCTTTCTTTGCAATCTCGCCCTCCATCGCCGCTTCTGTGTGAAGCACTCTGCCATCCGGCAGCACTGCCGCGATATTGCACATAAAACGGGCGCTCCGCTCTTTTCCTTTTGCATCCTTCACGCGCTCAATCAGAATCCGGTTCTTTTCCTCATACGGTGTGTCCCCTAAATACCGCGCTGAATAAACGCCCGGCTCGCCGTTTAAATAATCTATCACCAGTCCAGAATCATCTGCCAGCACAATGCCGCCCGTCTTCTCCCAGACTGCCTTCGCCTTGATCTCTGCATTCTCGCGGAAGGTGGTTCCATTTTCCTCGATCTCGCCTTCAAATCCAGCCTCGCGCATCGTAACAATCTCACGGTTTAAATCCTTTAAAATCTCACGGATCTCTTTCAGCTTTCCCGCATTTCCCGTCGCAAATATAATTTTCTCGCTCACTTTTCCTCGCTCCTTTATCCTCAAACATCATGGCTTTTCATATCCCGACATTCCGAATCACCGTTCTTCAAAAACGGCTTCCGCCATACCTTCACATCCGTGCCAGCAATCAATTCTAGGAATCCACATTCCTCGTATACGCTTTCAAACACACATTGCAGTTTTGCTCCGTCTCCACGCGCTCCCAGGAGGAACCGCGGTAACTGATATAGCCTTCACCGTCGCTTAAATCGACCGTCAGTCCCTTATCCGGCGAACTGTACTCGATCGCCACCGGATGAATCGCTCCCGGCGTCGTGATCTCGACAATCACGGCAAACCGTTCGCCTGCCTCCAGCGTCACCGTCTTATCCAGCAAAACCGTATAATATCCGGCGTTCGCAACCTCCCCGGAAGCCACCTTTCTGCGCCGCCCGAACTGAGAGCTGCCCTCGGCGTCCGTCACGGTATATACCTGATACGATGTATTTTCCCCGGTTGCATAGAAGCCGACTGCCTCCAGCTCTTCTTTCTTCTCTGCCGTATAAATATTGGCAAAAAATGCCGATTCTTTTCCGTAACCAAGCTGCCCGACCCAGCCGCACAGATCTGTCTGGTAAATGTGGTCGTAATTATCTGCCGACTCGATTCCGGAATAGAGAATGTTGTGGATCCCAATATTTGTATCATAGTAGGACACGTAAAAATACCCATCGTCCCCAAATTCGCCACCCCAGCTGTTGGCGCAGATAAACGCGCCATCCCCCTCCGGCGGCTGGTTAAAATTATCTCTCGAATAGTGGTCATCCCAGCCGATGATCACAACGTCATGATTTGGCTTCTCATCGCCATTATACCAGTACGCCCCTGTCTCTTTCCGGTAATAATGCGTGTCGTCGCGGTCACTGACCATCGCCGTATACAGGGAGCTCTGAACGCCTCCGTACAGATAAACCGCCCGTTTAACCGCCTCATAATCCTTCTCCGGCAACACCTGTATCTCCTGCACATGACAAGCAGGGCTTAAACCGTCAGGCGAATAGCCGTCGCCGTATGGATCCTCTTCTTCCAGCACCGGCCCCTGCCACGCCAGCAGATACGCCATCGACATCGTATACTCGCCCCCGGCATTCTGTGAAAAATGGAAGCTGTTCCGGAGGGACATATGATCCTCCGAAAAGCTGACATTCCACTCCGGCCGGACACGACTTTCCAGCGCCATCACCGATGCAAACGCCCAGCACGTTCCGAGACTCCCCTGGTTTTTAACCGCCGGTGCCCGGCCAGCCTTCCGGTAATCATAGGATTCCGGCAAAAACGTGGCTGGATCCTCTGACCCGGTCAGTTCCATTTTCCGGTTCTCTGCATCCCAATTTTCTTCATAGGAAAATACCTCCGTCACCGCCTCAAGCGGCACATACAGGATTCCATTTTCCCACTCTGGGGGTGCTGCAATCGTCTGGCTCTCCTCCCCAAGCAAAAGTTCCGGGCTTTCGACCGTCATCTCCGCATGAGTATTGCCGCGCTCCATCACAAGCCGGTTTCCATCGTAGAGAAGCGCCGCACAGGAAAGCGCGTCCGGCAGCATCCCATACGGTATCATAAACTGCCCGTCCTGCGACATTCGGAGGCTTCCAAGCTGCGGATCGACCATTGTTCCATCGACTTCCAGCGTGATCGGGCTGTCATTAATCTCCTCGGCCATCTGCTCATACCACTCCGGCTGCCACTCGGCGCTCTCCTCCGTCTTTTCCACCTGCTTCGGAATATGAATCAGACGGTTCTCGCGTACCAGAAATCCCAGCAGAAGCACCAGAAGCGCCCCATAGAAAACATTACGCTTCAACCTGATCCCCCGTTTTTCTTCTCGGCGGCTTCGGACCCATAAACTGATAATAATACGTCTTCATCATACCATTGTAGATTTTCCGGTTCTTGTCCGCTTTCCTGCCAATATAGCGCTCTGCGTCCTCATACGCGGTAATCAGGTACATCGACCAGGAATCCAGCGCCTTAAACCGTTCACCGATCGTCTTATAGAGCGCTGGAAGGTTCTTTTTCTCCTCGATACGCTCGCCGTAAGGCGGGTTTGTGATAATAAAGCCATATTTCTTCGGATGGCTCAGCTGCGCCACCGGGCGCTCCTGGAAATGAATCATGTGATCCACTCCGGCTCTCTCCGCATTTTCCCGCGCCGCCTTGATTACCTCGCCGTCAATATCGTAGCCCTGAATGTCTACCTTTACGGTATCATCCACCATCTCGGTCGCTTCATCGATCGCGTCGTACCAGCATTTCTTCGGAATCAGGTTTGTCCAGCTCTCCGACAGGAAGGAACGGTTCATGCCCGGTGCCATATTTGCCGCGATCATCGCCGCCTCGATTGGGAAAGTACCGCTTCCGCAGAACGGATCGACCAGAATCCGGTCCGCTTTCCACGGAGTCAGAAGAATCAGCGCCGCTGCCAGTGTTTCCGTGATCGGCGCCTTACTCGTCATCTGACGGTAACCGCGCTTGTGCAGCGACTCGCCGCTCGTATCGATACCGACTGTCACCTGATCCTTATAGAAAAAGACGCGCAGCGGATATTCATTGCCCGTCTCCGGCATCCGGTCCAGATCGTAATATTCCTGCATATGACGGGCAATCGCCTTTTTCATAATTCTCTGGATATCTGACGGGCTGAACAGCTTACTCGAAATAGACGACGCCTTTTTAACCCAGCATTTACCGTCCTTCGGAAGATATTTCTCCCACGGAATCGCACGGGTCGCCTCAAACAGCTCGTCAAAGGTCACTGCCTTGAAGCTTCCCACTTTTAAAAGGACGCGCTCCGCCGTCCGCAGAAAAATATTCGCACGGCAGATCGCCTCCGCATCGCCGATAAAGGTTACGCGGCCATTTTCCACCTCGGTAACCTCATAGCCCAGATCCACTACCTCTTTTTTTAACACTGCTTCCAGTCCAAAATGGCAGGGAGCAATCAGTTCATATCGTTCCAATCTTTTTTCCTCTTATCTCTCTGTGGATTCATTGCCAAATCATTTCATGCAAAGAACCCTTTTATTTTCATTACAGTCTTCACCATTTTTATTCTAGTTGACTGGTCTGCATCTGTCAATGAAAAGCCGCGGCAAAAGTGTCTATCTCAGGCTGCACTGATACTTTCCCTGATAAAAGCGGTAACCGCCGCCCAGATTATAAACCTCATATCCCATCCGGTCATACCAGCCGCACACCAGAAGGCTTTCACTCCCCCGCGCACAGTAAAACAGAAGCGGACGTTCACCTGTAAGTGTCTGCCGGTTATCCTGAAGCCATAAAAATGGAATATTTTCCGCCTCGCAGAGGTGAGACACATTATATTCTTCCGGCGTCCGAAGGTCAATCAGCCGTCCCGTGTACCCTTGCTCCAGCCACGCGTCCAGATACCGCACCGGTATGGTCTGATACATCCGTCATCCCTCCTTATTTTATACAAAAACGGTTTCTGACAGAACCCGATTTCTTTTTTACCTCTATGTAATATTAATATATGCTTTGTCCGGCGGACAGGTGTCAGAGGAGATGCGGCAGCCTCTTCCATTGGCTAGAAAACGAACAAATGCCGGGAAACGGCGGATATTCCGCATTCCCGGCATTCACTATTTTTTCTCTTATCTGCCTGTTTCATCAGTCACAATCGCTGTAATCATCCTCTGTCTTGTCCTGATACTGGTTTTTAGAGCTATTCCTGGAACGGTTCTGGCTCTGGTTCTGCATGCGGTTCTGGCTCTGGTTGGAACCATAATTAGAGCTGTTCTCGGATGCATTTTTGCTGCTGTTTTTCTCGGCACTGTTATCATAGTTGCTGTAACTGTTTTTGCTTGACATAAGTCATTCCTCCTAAATTCCTGCCCTGTCAGGTTTTCTACGTGTCGGTTCCGGCTTCCTGTGAACAGCCGCTTAACCGTCACTTTCTTGTTACAGGTCTTAGTATGGAATTTTACTGCGAAAGTATGCAGGGTAATTCTTACTTTTTATGCCAGAAATATTTTTTTGTTTCATAGGACGCAATTTCCTATAAAATCAAAAAACATCTGCATCCAACCCTTTTTTCATGAAAAGGTTCCATGCAGATGTTTCGTAAATTCATTCTTAACCCAGCACGTTCACAATCTTAACCGGTGTGCGGTAGTTCCATGGGGAAGTCTTGATGCCGGTCCTTTCAGTTGAAGCATGTACCACTTTGCCGTCGCCGATATACATCGCTACATGGTTGATACCTCTTCCGCTTCCGTAGAAAATCAGGTCGCCCGGCTGCATCTGGTCAGCGCTGATTGCTGTACCCTGCTTGGACTGGGAAGTTGAAGAACGGTTCAGGCTCACACCGGCACCGTGCTGCATCACATATTTCGTAAAACCAGAACAGTCAACCCCTGTGTGCGGGTCGCTGCCGCCAAATTTATAACGTCCACCTACAAACTGCAGTGCATAATTGACTAACTGCTCTCTGGTCGAGAGATTGCTCTGCTCTGCGACAAATGCATCTGCGACTGCAGCTGCTTCCTCTGCCTTGCTGAGCATAACGCTACTCTGAACCTTCAAATAGCCTTCCATCTCACCGGCCGCTACCTTGATCCAGCTGTCATCTGCCTTTCCAACTACGTCATAGGACTCGCCCTTTTCAGCCATCGCTACTACTTCTGAGTTTTCATCCTCATCCGCATAGATCGAAAGGTCTGCTGCCACGGTTGCCACCATGTCGCTCTCATAACCTGTAGACGGCCCCGCAAAAGCTGCCTGCGCGCTGCCAATGGTCAGCATTGAGCACACGCATACCATACTGAAAAGTTTCTTTGTTCTATTTAAATTCATGCTTCAAAACTCCTTAATTAGATTTTGTGATTCCCGCAGATATTGCTGAAACAAAAGAATCGAGTCCCAATCGCTGTGGTGTTATCTATTGGTCGAAATGTTACATAATTATTAAATCTTATTACATTGTTATTATATTTTCTTTTCTTTTCGTTGTCAAGGAAATGACGGATCTTTTATATTTATTTAAGATTTTAATTTCCGACAAAAAAGCGCAAAAATACAGGGAATTTCAACCATATTGGGACAAAATATTTTTGCCCCAGGCTGCCGAAATGCCCTGTATTTTCAAGTGTTTTTTATATCATCTTATATATAATGCAAATCACGATTCTGAAACATATTTCATAATTCTAAGATTCTGTCTCTGGCAAAATTTTATTTTCATTTTTCACCAGCCGTGTCCAGCGTAAACCAGAACTCCACACCGTTCTCATGGTTCTTCACACCGCACGCCTTATGGTGCATCTCCATGATCGCCTTGACGATCGAAAGCCCGATGCCGCTGCCGCCATATTCCCGCGTTCTCGCTTTATCTACCTTATAAAACTTCGTCCAGAGGTTCGGAAGCGCTTCGTCCGGGATCGGATTTCCCGTGTTAAACACTTCCACGCAGACCTCTTTTCCATCGCGCCGGTGGTCAATCCGGATCTGAATCTTCTTCTCCCCGCCGCCCACATGATGAATCGCGTTCGTCAGATAATTGGTGATGACTTCCTCTATTTTAAATTCATCGCCCATGACGTAGACCGGTTCCTTCCCGTCAAAATCCACAGTCAGCTCATTCTGCTTAAGCAGCACACCGGAAGAAGAAATCACACTGGCAATCAGCTCCGTCAGGTCAAACCGCTCCACAGACAGCCGTTCTCCCCCAAATTCCAGCGCCGTCAAGGTCAGAAGCTGGCGCACCATCCGATTCATTTTCCCAGCCTCGTCCATGATAACGCCGCAGTAATAATCGCGGTTCTCCTTGTCCTCCGCCATGCCCTCGACGAGTCCTTCCGCATAGCCCTGAATCAGCGCGATCGGCGTCTTTAACTCATGCGACACATTCGCAATGAACTCCTTCCGCATCTCATCGATCTGCACTTTCTCGTCAATATCCTTTTTAAGCTGTGCATTCGCCTCTTTCAGTTCCCCGATCGTTGTCTTGAGGCGCTCCGAAAGCACATTCATGCTGTTTCCAAGCGTATCAATTTCCTCCGTCGAGCGGCGGCTTGTCTCATAGCGGGCATCAAAATCCAGGTTCGACATCTTTTCCGACAGCTCCGACAGCCGTTTGATCGGCATCGTAATGTGCCGGGTAATAAAATAAATCAGAATACTTCCCGCCAGAATTACCACGATTCCAACAAACATCAGAAACCGGTTTGAGATAGCCGCGCTCTCATGGATGCTCTCCATCGGCATCGTCATGATGAAAATGGTCGCATTATCCGAGAAAAATCCCCAGCTTTCCAGATAAAACGTCTTGCTGAGCGGGTCAAACGTCTTCTGAATCATGTAGTTGTCATATTCCCGCAATACATCCCGCTTCGCCCCCGCATGACCGACGATATAGCGCCGCACCCGGTTACGCATGACTTCCACATCCCGCGCCGAGGAGACGAGTGTCTGGTCACTCTCGCTGTCATATAAAAGCAGGGAAATATTCGACCGGTCACGCAGCTCGCGGATCACATTTGCCAGCCGGACACCGCCACTCGAAGCTTCCTCCCCATCCAGTGCATCCGCCGATGCATACTCCGAGTCATCCTCCAGCACCACCGTGTCACCTTCCGCATATTCACCCAGCGCATCCTGTGTCTCATCGCCAGCCCTATCACCGGTTCCATTTTTACCAGACTGAGCCGAACCGCCATCCGCACTGTCCATATCAGAACTTCCATCTTTCGATTTCTGGTACTCTTTCCAGCCCGAATTCAGCTCCACCTGTGCGTCCTCCAGCGAACTCTCGCCATTCCGGACCTCATCCTGGATAATCGCGTCAATCGCCCGATATCCCTTTTCCAGCGTATGAATCTTATAATTCTGGTAATATCCGGACAGAAACCAGTTATTGATACACCAGATAAGCGCGATTGCAACCGTCATCAACCCGGCAAATATGATTGTAAATTTCCATCGGACCGAACGTTTCATTCGCTTACCTCAAATTTGTAGCCCATGCCCCAGATCGTCTTGATGTACTCGCCTTTCTCGCCCAGCTTACTCCGAAGCTTCTTCACATGCGTATCGATCGTCCGCGCATCGCCGAAATAATCATAATTCCATACATTATTCAGAATTTTTTCTCTCGAAAGCGCAATTCCCTGATTCTCTGCAAAATACGTCATCAGCTCAAATTCCTTGTAGCTTAAATCTACCGGTTTTCCATCCACGCTGACCTGATGTGCCGTCTTATCAATGTGGATGCCGCCCACATCGATCACATCCTGGCTGCCGCCGTTGCTGCGGCGCAGGATCGCCTCCACACGTGCGACCAGGATCTTCGGACTAAACGGTTTGGAAATATACTCATCCACGCCCAGATTAAAGCCCTGCAGCTCGTCGCTCTCCTCGCCTCTCGCCGTCAGCATGATGATCGGCACCTGCGAATACTTGCGGATCGTCTTCACAACCTCCCAGCCGTCCATCTTCGGCATCATCACATCCAGAAGAATCAGCGCAATGTCCTTCTGCTGGAAAAACAGATCCACCGCCTCCTCGCCGTCCCCGGCTTCCAGAACCTGATATCCTTTAATCGAAAGGAAGTCCTTTACCAGCTTCCGCATCCTCGCCTCATCGTCCACGACCAGTATTTTAATCTTATCCATAAAATCTTCACCTCATTTATTTTACTCTGCCGTGTATGACAGAACCTTTTTCCACGCTGTCATATCCTGATTACATTCTCAATCTGTCTGTATTTTAGCAGATTCGGGTGGGAGATTCCATAGGTTCACAAAAGATTCATAGTTTCTACCACATATAGAAAAGAGAGTCCTTTTCCATCCTCCTGGGCTCCCCAATGCAAGCAATTTATATATTCAATTGCCAAGGACAAATGGAACTTTTTCATCTCACACGCAAAACAGGACTGTCCGACAAAATCCAGTATTTCCCTGCATTTCTCATCCAGCCCTGTTTGCTTTCTATTTCACAGTCTTCCCAGGCTGTTCCATATCTTACATTTTATTCTTCAGTCTTCTCCGCTTCATTGCTCTCGACCACACCAATGGAAAGATCTTCAAGCTGTTTCGGATCAACCTGAGACGGTGCTTCCATCATCAGGCAGGAAGCATCTTTTACCTTCGGGAATGCGATGACGTCGCGGATGCTGTCTGCGCCGACCATCAGCATAACCATACGGTCCATACCGTAAGCCAGACCAGCGTGCGGCGGTACTCCGTATTTGAATGCGTCTAACAGGAAGCCGAACTGCTCCTGTGCTTTCTCCTTCGTGAATCCAAGAACCTCAAACATCTTCTCCTGGATGTCTGCCTGATGGATACGGACAGAACCGCCGCCCATCTCGGTACCGTTCAGGACGATATCGTATGCTTTTGCACGTACCTTGCCCGGATCAGTATCGATCAGCGGAAGATCCTCTTCCATCGGCATGGTAAATGGATGGTGCATAGCTACGTAGCGATCCTCTTCCTCTGAATATTCAAGCAGCGGGAACTCGGTTACCCACAGGAACTTGAAATCATCCTTCTTTAAGAGGTCAAGCTGTCTAGCGATCTCCAGACGTAAGTTTCCAAGTACATCAAATACAACTTTATCCTTGTCAGCTGCGAACAGAAGCAGATCGCCCGGCTTACCGCCCATAGCAGCCACCAGTGCATCCAGCTCTTCCGGCTTCATGAACTTGGAGAAGGAGCACTTGTAGGTACCGTCCTCATGGATTGCCAGATATGCAAGACCCTTTGCACCAAAGCCTTTTGCGTACTCAACCAGCGCATCGATCTTCTTTCTCGGCATAGCGCCCTGTCCTTCTGCGTTGATACCGCGGACAGAGCCGCCATTTTCCAGTGCGCTCTTAAATACAACAAACTCGCAGTCTTTTACTACATCCGATACGTTTTTCAGCTCCATGCCGAAACGCAGATCCGGCTTATCGGAACCGAAACGATCCATTGCCTCGCGCCAGGTCATACGCTGGATCGGAAGCTGCAGATCGTAATTGCAGATCTCCTTGAAGAGCTTCTTTAACAGACGCTCATTGACATCCAGAACATCCTCAACGTCAACGAAGGAAAGCTCCATATCGATCTGGGTAAACTCAGGCTGACGATCGGCTCTTAAGTCCTCGTCACGATAGCAGCGTGCCAGCTGGAAGTAGCGGTCATATCCAGAACACATCAGAAGCTGTTTTAACAGCTGCGGAGACTGCGGCAGTGCATAGAAGCTGCCCGGATGTACACGGCTCGGTACCAGGTAGTCTCTCGCGCCCTCCGGAGTACTTTTAATCAGAGTCGGAGTCTCAATCTCAAGGAAGCCTTCCTCTGCTAAGAATGCACGGGTCAGGATAGCCACGCGGCTTCTTGTCATCAGGTTTCTCTGGATATCCGGACGTCTCAGATCCAGGTAACGGTATTTCAGGCGAAGATCCTCTTTGGTCTTGGAGTTCTCCTCGATCGGGAACGGCGGTGTCTCAGACTCTGCCAGAATGCGGAGGTAATCCGCGCGGATCTCAATCGCACCTGTCTTTAAGTTTTCATTTACTGCACCGGAACGTGCCTCTACGCGTCCGGTTACAGCGATAACGAACTCGCTTCTCAGCTTTTCTGCCTTTGCAAAGCTCTCAGCGCCGCAGTCAGCTTCCTCGAAGATCAGCTGCAGGATACCGGAACGATCCCGCAGATCCACGAAAATAATGCCGCCTTTATTTCTGCTCTTCTGAACCCAGCCCATAACGGTTACTTTCTCACCGATATTGGCAGTTCCCAGCTCGGTACAGCGATGGGAACGTTTCAGTCCTGCCATAGATTCTGCCATGATAGTATTTCCTCCGTTTATTATAGTTTTATCTGAAAAATTCAAAAATTGAATCACTTCAAACTGTCTTTGTAAAATTCCACGATCTCCTCGTAGCCGTCCTTCGCCAGCTGCTCCTTCTGGAATTTCTTGTTCTTGTTCATCTGTGCGACTGCCACGCGGGTGCCGTTAGCGCGCTCTTCCTGTGCTTTCTTTAAAACGGCACGGAACTGCTCGCCGCTTAAACCTTTCTCATACAGGAATGCTTTCTTGCCGGCTGCCTCCGGTACTTTGAAACCGGAATCCATCAGGATCGTGATGATACGCTCAAAACCGATGGAGAATCCGCACGCCGGTGTATCGACGCCGGTAAATTTGCCGATCAGCTTATCGTAACGTCCGCCGCCTGCAACGGAGCCGCCGAAGCCTTCCATGGAAACCTCAAAAATCGTTCCGGTATAGTAGCCCATGCCGCGCACCAGCGTCGGATCAAATTCAAGACCGAATTCGATGTCTGCAACCGCTTTAACTGTCTCCATGATCGTTGCCAGATTCTCTGCCTTTGCCGGATCCATCACGCCGGAGAGCTTCTCGCCCAGCGCGCGGACGCCTGCCGCATCGTTCTGAATCTCTGCCAGAAGTCCGGTGTATTTCTCAACCGCCTCTGGCGCATAACCTTCTGCAAGCAGCTCTTCGCGGACACCGTCCAGACCGATCTTATCCATCTTATCGAGAATGATAAATACCTTATCGGTCTCATTTTCCGGGAATCCGCTGTAATCTGCCATGCCCTTTAAGATCGCACGGTCATTGACGCGGACAGTGTATGCCTTGTCCGGGCAGATGCGCTTCAACGCCTTGGTAAGCGCCAGAATCTCCTCGATCTCGGCCAGGTTTGTCGCATCACCTAAAATATCGATATCACACTGTACAAACTGACGGAAACGCCCCTTCTGCGGACGATCGGCACGCCATACGCTTCCGACCTGCAGCGCCTTGAACGGCGCTGATAAATTAGCAGAATTGTTTGCATAATAACGGCTGAGCGGCAGAGTTAAGTCATAGCGGAGACCACCGTCTACGACATCTGCCTCTGTCTGTGCTGCCTCGACGTTCAGCTTCTCGCCTCTCTTTAAAATCTTGAAGATCAGCTTCTCATTGTCGCCGCCCTGCTTGCTGGTCAGGTTCTCAATGTGCTCCACGCACGGAGTCTCGATCGCCGAGAAGCCGTATCCGCGGTAGGTATCTTTGATGATATTCAGCACATAATCCCGGATCTCCATCTCGCCCGGAAGAATGTCCTTCATGCCTGTAACTGGTTTTTTCTTTAAAGCCATGTGTCAAACTCCTTCTATGTCTTTCTGCGACCATATTTCCCGCGCAAAGAAAACTTCACTTTTCCATGCTGGAAACTGGATTTTTATGTTTCTCTGTTACAAAGTGTTTTTCTGCATCTGACACCCTGTATCTGTGAATTTTTCGTTTTTACTCTTTTCGTCCAAGCAGCTTCTCTTTCCGCCCGATCATCTCATCGATCCGGTCGATATACTGCTCAACTTCCTTGACGTTCTCCGCCCTCTCAATCCGGTTTTCTGCCGGGAAATAAACTTTGGTGGTCGTTCCCGCACCGCAGGCGGCGATCGTCTGTTTTTCTTCCATAATCAATATATTATAGAGACATTCCTTGCCCGGAACCGCATAACCGACATTTTCAAAATTGCCCGCCATATTTTTCTGGCGGTAGAGATAGTACGGTTTCAGCCCCATCTCCTCGGCATACTGCGCGGTCAGGTCAATCATCTCCTGTGTATTGACAATCTTCAGATTTCCGTAGCGCTCCTTATAGATATTCAGGCGCGCCGCGCGCTTGATCGCCAGCGAATGCACCGTCACGCTGTCCGGTCTGAGTGCCTTGATCTCCTCCATTGTCTGGCGGACATCGTCGATCGTCTCCTCCGGCAGACCCACGATCAGATCCATATTGATATTGTCAAATCCCAGCTCCCGCGCCAGCAGGAATTTTTCCTTCACATCCTCCACCGTATGACGGCGTCCGATGAGGTCAAGCGTCGCCTGCTTCATCGTCTGCGGATTGATGGAAATACGGGAAATGCCGTGATTCCGGAGCACCTGCAGCTTTTCGCGCGTGATGCTGTCCGGACGTCCCGACTCAACGGTAAATTCAACTGCCTGTTCCACCGGGAATAATTCTTCCACCTTTGTCAGGATCTCATCCAGATCCTGCGGATTTAACGAGGTCGGTGTGCCGCCTCCAAAATAGATGGTCGAAAGCGGGCGATCCTTCATCTGCTCCGCCACATATTCCATTTCCTTAAAAAGCGCCTCTTTGTAGAGGGCCATCCGTTTTTCCCATTTCACAATCGGAAACGACGTAAACGAACAGTACAGGCAGGTCGTCGGACAGAACGGGATTCCCACATACAGGCTGTACCCATTCTCATAATCGATCGTGGACAGCAGGCGTCTCTCGCGCTCCGCCACGTCGATGCTCAGATCGATCTTTTCCTTGCTGGTGAAATACGTCTCGCGCATATAGGTCTCGATCTGCTCGTCCGTCCATCCATCATACAGCTTCGTGAGCGCAATCTTCGTCGGACGGATGCCGGTAAGCGTTCCCCACGGAAGCTCTCTGCCGGTCTGGACACTCAAAAGACGGTATAACGTCTGTTTGATCTCATTTTTCGTCTCAAAACGGTTGGAAAAATCCGGATAAATCAAAGCAAAGTGAACGGCTTCTTTCTTCACCGGCGTCACATCCAGTGAAAACGAGTTTCCGTCCCGGACTCCCCGCACAATCAGCTCCGCCTCCCCGGCTTCCTCTTCCTTGTGCGTAAATGTCTCGCCCGGATAAAATGCCATCAGGAGCTCACGGATATCCTGTTCAAAGGACGCGTCATTTAACAAAATCGCTATCATGCTTCGCGCCCCCTGTATCCCGCCAGCGGATTGTACTGTTTTTCGTCGGCGATCGTCGTATATCCCATGTGTCCCGGATATACATTCGTATCATCCGGCAGGTTCAGAAGGATATCTGCCACCGAATGAATCATCTGACGTCCGCTTCCAGTCGGGAAATCGATGCGTCCGTAAGAACCTTCAAATAAGGTATCTCCCGAAAACAGCACCTTCTCTGATTTTACATAATAACAACAGGAACCTTCCGTATGCCCCGGTGTATGAAGCATCTGGAACGTGTAGCCCGCTGCCTCGAACGTCTCTCCATCCTTCAAAAGCATATCCGCTTTCAGATGCAGACCGCCACCCTGAAACTGGACGGACAGGTTCTTATCCGGATCCGCCAAGACCGCCTGCTCCTGCTCACAGGCATAAACCGGCACGCCCAGATCCCGTCTCAGCTCTTCCATCGCCGTCACATGGTCAAAATGTCCATGAGTCAGCAGAATCGCCTTTGCCTTCGCTCCGGTCTGCGCCAGTGCATCCTCGATCCGCGCCGCCTCATCGCCCGGATCGACAATCACAGCTTCCTTCGTCTCCGGATGCACCGCAATATAACAGTTCGTCTGGACCATTCCCACGATCAGCCGTTTTATCTCCATCTTTTCCTCCTAATAATATGTGAAACTTTCACAGGGTGTAAGTACCTGTGAAATATAGAGAGAACCGCTTATCCGGCAGTTCTCTCTATATCTAATACTCCTTCAATCTGTCTGAGTTTATCAGATAATTTATTTAATTCCTCAATTCCGTGAATATCGAACGTCATGACGATCGTCGCCTTGCCCTGCTTGCTTGTACGCACATTCATCGAGGTAATGTCGATCTGGCGCTCGGTAAATACCTTGGAAATATCCACAAACATGCCGATGCGGTTGTTCGCATAGATCTTGATTTCGGTGGAGTATTTTTCCGTGCCCGTCTGTGCTTCCGGCTGCTGCCACTCGGCTTCAATCAGGCGCTCACGCTCTTCCTGCGGCAGATTCATCACATTGATGCAGTCCGTCCGGTGGATCGAGATACCGCGTCCCCTTGTGACAAATCCGACGATCTCATCGCCCGGAACCGGGCTGCAGCACTTCGAAAAACGAACCGCCAGATCGTGGATTCCCTTGACAACGATACCGCTCTTCGACTTCCCGGCTGCGATCACCGGAACCTTGTTTCCATCCGACGCCATGTTATCGAGGATCGTCGTGTCGGTTACTTCCTTCTTTAACTTCTTGTTGCGCTCATCCAGCATCTTGTTGATGACCTGTCCCTCTTTGAGGGCGCCATGTCCGATCGATGCCAGAACGGAATCCCAGTCACGGTACGCATAGCGCTTCATGACCTTTTCCATATATTCCGGTTTATTTAACTCTGAATAATTGATGTCCTTCGCCTTACAATATTTATCCAGAAGCGCACGGCCGCGCAGGATATTGTCCTCTTTCAGCTCGCTCTTGAACCACTGATTGATCTTATTCTTCGCCTGTGTGCTCTTAACCAGTTTCAGCCAGTCGCGACTCGGTCCCTTGGAATTCTGGGAGGTAATAATCTCGACACGGTCACCATTTTTAATGACATAATCGATGTTGACCAGTTTTCCGTTGACACGGGCACCAACCATCTTGTTGCCGACCGCACTGTGGATCGAATACGCAAAATCGATCGGGGTGGAACCGCTCGGCAGGTTCTTGACATCACCCGTCGGGGTAAAGCAGTATACATCATCCGTAAAGAGGTCCAGATCGCTCTTTAAGAGACTTAAGAACTCTTTATTATCGGACATATCCCGCTGCCATTCCAGGATCTCACGCAGCCAGGAAAGCTTTGCCTCGGCGCTGTCGATCGCCGCCTTGCTGCTGCCGCTCTCCTTATATTTCCAGTGTGCCGCGATACCATACTCAGCGGTACGGTGCATCTCATAGGTGCGGATCTGAATCTCAAACGGCTGTCCGCTGCTGCCGATCAGAGTCGTATGCAGCGACTGGTACATATTCGGTTTCGGCATGGCAATATAATCTTTAAAACGTCCCGGAATCGGTTTGTACATCTCATGGATGACACCGAGCGCCGCATAACAGTCTTTCACGCTCTCCACGATAATCCGGACCGCAAAAATATCATAGATCTGATCCAGCGTCTTGTCCTGGTTTACCATCTTTTTATAGATGCTGAAGAAATGTTTCACACGGCCGTCTACCTTGGCTTCGATGCCCGCATCGTCCATATGTTTCTTGACTTCATCCATAATCTTATGGATAAACGCCTCCCTGGTGTCCTTACGGAGTGCCAGTTTTTCGGACAATTCTTTGTAAACCTCCGGCTGGAGATATTTGAGAGACAAATCATCCAGCTCGGTCTTGATCTTGGAAATACCGAGACGATCAGCAATAGGCGCGTAGATATCCATCGTTTCACGCGCCTTTTCTTTCTGTTTTTCCGGCTTCATATATTGAAGCGTCCGCATATTGTGCAGACGGTCTGCCAGCTTAATCAGGATAACCCGGATGTCCTTCGCCATCGCTAAGAACATCTTACGCAGGTTTTCCGCCTGAATCTCTACTTTATCGATCGTCCACGAGATCTGGGTCAGCTTGGTAACGCCGTCTACTAAAAGTGCTACCTCCTCGCCAAAGATCGCCGTGATCTCCTCCTCTGTCATGACCGTATCTTCCACGACATCGTGCAGGATACCTGCCACCAGAGTCTCTTTATCCAGCTCCAGATCCGCCAGAATGATCGCCACACAGAGCGGGTGGATGATATACGGTTCACCTGATTTACGCCTCTGATCCTTGTGTGCGTCATACGCGATCTGGTACGCTTTCTCAATCATGCTGATGTCATCCGACGGATGGTACTTGCGAATGGCGGCAATCAACTCATTATACAGTACCTCCGGACTCGTAAAATCCGCCGGCGCTTCAATTTCCTGATCCAGCTTTTTTATTTTATCCAAATTTCCCATATATGCCTCCTGACCCTTCCGTAGATAACTGAAACGCCTGCCGTTCGGAATCCGGAAAGCGGTTCACGCAAATGAAATAAAATATTATATAGAATACCCCTATTATACGAATATTTGACAAAAAATGCAACGGCAAACTATTTTGTTACTGTTCACGCATACGTGCCCAGTAACGGAATTTGCCGTGGCTTCGCATTTAAATACGGCAAATTCCTGCTGCCACCACGTTTTCTTACGGCACTTTCGGTTCCAAAAGTGCCTACCCGTGAACCGTTATCTATTTCCCCTCATAGGTAATTAGGGCATCCACCGCATATCCGTTCAGTTTTTCGCGTCCCTTTAAGCCTGCCAGCTCCATCACGCAGCAGATTTTTACAACCTCGCCGCCCATCTTCTCGATGAGCTTGACAATCGCCTCGGTCGTTCCGCCGGTTGCGATCAGGTCGTCAACGATAACTACCTTCTGTCCCGGTTTAATGGCATCCTCATGCATCTCCAGAACCGCGCTGCCATACTCCAGATCGTAGCTTACAGATACCGTCTTGCACGGCAGTTTGCCTTTCTTACGGATCGGCACGAATCCCTTGTGCATCGCATATGCAACCGGCACGCCAAAAATAAACCCGCGGGACTCCGGACCAACCACGATATCATAATCCACGCCCTCTAAGGATTTCTGGATTCCGTCGATCGCAAGCTGCAGTCCGTCTGCATCCTGTAAAATCGTAGTAATATCGCGGAAAATGATCCCCGGCTCCGGGAAGTCCGGAATGCTTCTTACATATTCTTCCAGCTTTTTCATGATTTTAACCTCTTTTCTATAAATTTTGTATCTCAATTTCTCAGTTTTAAATCGCCATCCGGCTCTTTTTCCACCGTTCTTCTCATTTTTGCAGAAGTTTTCCCCTGCTTCTTCTTCCTTATATACATAGAAGCCACAATCACCGCTAACACAAACAGCGCACCTCCGCTGATCAGCAGTCCCTCATGCAGTCCCTGCGGATAATATCTGAGTTCCACCGTATGGGTTCCCGCCGTCAGTTCCACGCCGGTAAATGCCTTCCAGACCGGACGCGTGATAGCTTCTTTTCCATCCACCGTGACCGTCCAGCCCTCGTCATACGGGATCGTGAGGAACAGCGTTCCGCCCTCGCCCGCGTCGATCGTGCCCTTCATCGCCTCCTCGCCCGATGTTTCCAGTTCAAATGGATGCTGGTTGAGGCGCTCATAGAGCGCACGCAGCCCGGCTTCGTCAAAGCGGTACGCGCTCGCGTCCATGCTTCCGGCACTGTCATTGCTCTCCAGCAGAATCAATGTGCCTGCCTTCACATATCCGGTTTCCACCAGATACCCGCGTTTCAACGTATCAATGCTGCGGCTCTCCCCGCCGACATCCAGTTTAACCGAATCAATCTGACGGTTTGCGACACTTATATAATACTCCCCATCTTCCGGTGCTGTAAAGGAAAAACGATTCCCCTGCTCCTCCCCGTCCGTGAAAATCAGGCACTCCGGCACGCCCAGCACATCCGATAAATCGTTCTGGACATCCGCCGGCGAAGAAAGATCGCGCTTCCAGCCCGTTTCCACTATGTCCGGCAGGATAAAGCCGAGCGGCAGCGTCCACGGATTCTCATAGAGGTACGTGTCACCTGAAAATGCATAGAGCGACAGGCGCGGATTGTCCTGCTTGCCCTCATAGAGTGCATATTTGATTGAAAATAACGAATCCACCAGCGGCGTACTTCCCACGATGCTGTATGCGTTCGTCGAACCTTCGCAGCCCATCTGTTTGAAGAAATCCGTCACCCCGGCATTTGCCACCGATGAAAACAGTGATACGGATGGAAAATGCATCCACGCGCCATCATTTTTCGTGCGCGCATTCGTTTTATCAATCCGGTAAAATTCCGTCTTTTTGAGCGGCTCTGTCACCGCTGCAACATCCTGATTGTCTGCCACATAATCAGTCCGGCTCGTCGTCGGAATGCTCGTTGCCGCCATATTGGCAAGCGCCTCCACACTTACCAGCGCCATCGCTAGAAGCGCCGCCGTGAACGCGAAATGTTCTTTATTTTGATAGAAATAAAAGACGCCCAGATACAGCAGCAGAAGCACCACTGCCACATACCAGACAACTGGTTCAAACGCATCGTCCGTCACCAGCTTTTCTGCCAGAATCACGTAGCCAATCGCGGCGGATGTCACCCCGGCAAACTGCCGTTTGGATATTTCATCCAGATATAGATACGCCCGGAAACACATCGTCAGCACCAGCGCGATATAGATAAACGACTGGCGGCACGGCAGGCTGTTCGGGTAATGGAAGCCATGCCAGATAAAATTCAGCACGTTGAACGAAAAGCTGGCATAGAAAAAGAGTAGCAGCACACCGTACACAACCTTTTCCCGGATCGCAATCCGGCGGTTCAGAAAATACAACCCCATGAAAATGTAGACTGCCACGCCGCAGTAGAGGTTCGGCCAATGGTCGAGTCCCGTCTCCACCTGTACATTTCCGATGTGCCGCGCGATCATATCAAAGATCGGGAAGTAGATTTCCAGTGTGGTCGGAAAATTAAAATCGCCAGACGCCGTACTCTGCAGCGCCGCAATCTCCGGAAGAAGCACCGCAGCCGCCAGCGCACCCGCCAGAAGCGAATACACACCAAACAGGAAAAAGCTGTGCAGACAATCTTTCCATCCCGGCCGTTTCTCCAGAAACAGGAGCGCCACATAGTAAATCACCATGAAGAGGCATATCATAATTGATATATAGTAGTTGGACAGGATTGAAAGTCCCAGCATCAGGCAGTAAAAAAGCCCTTTTTTTTCGCGCACCAGCCGCTCCAGGCCGTGCAGGATCAGCGGCAGCAGCACGATGCAGTCCAGCCACATGATATTCCAGCTATACGCCGCCATATAGCCGGACAGCGCATAGAATACGCCAAAATAGCACGCTCCAAACTTCTGTGAACCCGTGTGCTTTTTCAGATACCACGCCATCGAAAGCCCCGCCAGACCGCTCTTGAACACGATCATGTAGGTCATAAATTCGATAATCAGGGACGACGGGCATAACAGCAGCAGCCAGTTGAACGGGCTCGCCAGATAGTACGCATAGAGCGCGGCAAAGTTTACGCCCATGCCGACATCCCAGCTGTAAAGCAGGCTCTCGCCACTTAAAAGCTTATGCCGGAATTCCGAGAAAAACGGCGCATACTGGTGGTACATATCCGTCCGCAGGAAGCTTTCCTGCCCAAAGGGAAAAATACCGCGGTATGCAAAAATCAGGATCAAAATCACCACCGGCAGGAAAAATGCCGCCAGGAGATCATCCGACGGACGGAAAACCGCAGCCAGACGGCCCATTCCGCGGGGTGATTTCTCTGGTTCATCCCACTTATCTAATTCATCTAATTCTTCCTGCTCCCAGTCATCATCATTCAACTCATTAACGACATCTGCTCTGGACTCTGAAAGTTTAGATTTTCTGGCATCTTCTTCCTGTCTCCAGGCCGGCATTCGTTCAGCACGTCTCATATCTGTACAGGCAGTCTCCGAATCCACGTCCGCACCTTCCCGCTCGTTCTCATACTCCTCTATTTTCCCCGTTGTTTCCGCTCCCGTAAGCTCCCTGAGTGCTTCTTCCAGTTTACTGGAACTTTCGTCTCGTTCTCTTTGCTCCATCTTCCCTCCATCCAGAATCCCGTTCAGGCGGCGTTTTCTCTACTCTTTCCGGCTTTTCCGGTCTGTCTTCAGCATCCATTTCCGCTGTCATTTCCCCACACAGCCCTATTTCGAGGATTCTTTCTTTTTGAAAATAAATAATTTACTGCAAATATAATTCAGCACCAGCGAGATCGCTGATACCACAATCTTACAGATCATATCCTGTTTGATTCCCATGCCGTCTACCATCACGATCATCGCCACATACGTGAACACCGATGTGAGAATACGGCAGGAGAAAAACGAAGCCATTTCCTTAAGAAGATATACAGGGTGGAAATTGTAGCTTCGGAATACCCAGATCTTGTTTGTCACATATGCAAACAGGATCGCCGCCGCCTGACAGCAGATCGTCGCCATACGGTAGTTCATGCCGTTGTGGCGGAAAACCGCATAGGAAATCCAGTCCACCAGCGTCGTCAGAACGCCGAATATCAGATACGATATCGTCTCCCTGTTTACAAACTTTCCCCAGATCAGGGATAACTTTTCCTTTATCATCACTTTTTCTCCGAAAAAAGAATTGTATGGGCAGCGGTCCTTCGACATACCCATACAATTCCTGTACTTCTTGGTTTAATATTACATTTCCTCTAACAGCTTGTTGACACTGACCAGCTTGACGCAGAGTGCAAACAGCTCGGTTGCAGTGATCAGATCCTGCAGCGGCGGATAAGATGGAGCAATACGGATGTTGCGATCCTCCGGATCCTTGCCATATGGATAAGTTGCACCGGCTCCGGTCATGACAACGCCTGCTTTCTTGCACTTCGCAACGATCTCCTTCGCACAGCCGTTCAGTGAATCAAAGGAAATGAAGTAGCCGCCGTGCGGTTTTGTCCAGGTACCGATCTCCAGTCCGCCCAGCTCGCGGTCGAGAATATTCTCAACTGCCTCGAATTTCGGGCGCAGGATGTTGGCATGCTTTCTCATGTGCTCTACCATGCCGTGGATATCCTTGAAGAAACGCACGTGGCGGAGCTGATTCACTTTATCATGACCGATAGTCTGAATCTTTAACTGTTTCTTGATATCATCCAGGTTATTGTGGGAGGTTGCGATTGCCGCAATGCCGGAACCCGGGAACGTAATCTTGGAGGTTGAAGAGAATTTGTAAACCATATCCGGGTTGCCAGCTTTCTTACATTCTGCCAGAATCTCCAGCACATGATCCTGCTCATCATCGTATAAATGGTGGATGCCATAAGCATTGTCCCAGTAAATACGGAAATCCGGAGCTGCCGGATGCATGCGTGCCAGACGGCGGACAGTCTGATCGGAATAGGAATTACCGGTCGGGTTGGAGTATTTTGGAACACACCAGATTCCCTTTACGGTCGGGTCGGTGGTCACATACTTCTCCACCAGATCCATATCCGGACCATCTGCGGTCATCGGAATGTTGATCATCTCGATACCAAAATATTCAGTAATGGAGAAATGTCTGTCATATCCCGGTACCGGGCACAGGAATTTAACCTTGTCAAGCTTGCACCACGGGGTATTTCCCATAACGCCATGAGTCATAGAACGGGAGATGGTGTCGTACATTACGTTCAGGCTGGAGTTTCCATAGATAATGATATTGTCAGCCGGAACCTCGATCATATCCGCTAACAGCTCCTTCGCCTCGCTGATACCGTCCAGGCCGCCGTAATTGCGGCAGTCTGTCCCATCTTCGCAGGTCAGATCACTGTCGCTGCTCAGTACGTCCATCATTCCCATCGATAAATCAAGCTGCTCTGCACTTGGCTTACCGCGTGACATATCCAGCGTCAGATTCTTGCCCTGAAACTCCCGGTACTGATCGCTCAGATCACGCTTAAGCTCCAGAAGTTCTTCTTTCGTCATCTCGCTATAAGGCTTCATCCTTCAACATCCTCCTTGTTTCTCTTATTTATTTCATCATAATTTCATAATCTGCTTTTCATCCAGCTCCCCTTGTTCAAGGGTTCGGAGCATCTCATCTAAGCATCGTTATAATAATAACATAGGTACAAAGGGCATGACAAGCATTAATTTGTTATGTCAGCACATAAAATTTGTTATATGGTACCGCTTGGTTTTTCCGATTCGGTGCATTTCACGGACAGCAAATTATAATAAAAACATGATGTTCCCCCTTCTTTCATATACTTATGAAAATATATCTTTCAGGTCACATCATGTTCATTCATTTTCCCATGCATTTTGTTCCATCACGTTTCCGGCACATCATTTCCCCGCTGCTGGTTCCCGCCCTGTTTGCCATCTCTTTCTTCGCCGGGCAGACTGCCGCGCATTTCCTGCGCCGTCCATCCGGGCACACGGTTTCAGCGCCTGCTATCGCCTGTGGCTCGCTCCCGCCTGCCTTTGATTCCGGTTCGATTCCGGTTTCCGCAGATGGAAACTGGGGACTTGGATTTCCCAGTCCAGGGCAGACACCGGTCGGCAATGCCTCCGCCGACACTTTAAAAAATTTTGACGCTTTCTATGTAGGCGATACCTCCAAGCCCGTCATCTATCTGACCTTCGACGCCGGATATGAAAACGGCTGCACACCTGCCATTCTGGAAGCACTGAAAAAACACCATGTCCCGGCAACCTTTTTCGTCGTCGGCAACTATCTCGAAACCAGTCCTGAACTGGTAAAACAGATGATCGCAGAGGGTCACACCGTCGCCAACCACACGTATCACCATCCCGATATGTCCCGCATTTCCGACAAAGCAGCATTTGAAAAGGAGCTGACTGCCCTGGAAACACTCTACCAGTCCGTCACTGGGCAGACAATGAAAAAATATTACCGTCCGCCGCAGGGCAAATACAGTGAATCGAACCTGCAGATGGCAAAGGAGCTCGGCTACAAGACCTTTTTCTGGAGTCTCGCCTATGTGGACTGGATGCAGGATCAGCAGCCATCCAAAGAAGAAGCATTTTCCAAGCTTCTGACGCGCATCCACCCCGGCGCGATCGTCCTTCTGCACAGCACTTCTCAGACCAACGCTCAGATTCTCGATGAACTTCTGGCAAAATGGGAGGAAATGGGCTATCAGTTCGGGCAATTAGATGAATTATAAAATTATACCAGCAGCATTTTCCGGATAAACGAAAGGATCGCGCCTCCGATGCTGCAGAACAGCAGAAATCCGTGGTTCGCATTGATCGCCTCCAGCGCCGCATAGCCGCCGTCCACAATCGGCTGTAAGCTGCCCGCATTCTTCGGCATCAGGTACGCTGCCGGACCGGCTACTAATACAAGAACAAGGATGATTATAAACGGGATAAATCCGCGCCCCGTATCGTATTTTTGCAGCCGTACTTTACCACCCGCGTGCTTGCCTGACAGAATCCACAGGCACCAGATCGCGCCCATCAGTACCAGAAATACGCCAATCCCTACATACAGCCCCAAACCATAATTTTCCTCGGTAATCATAGTTCCGATATAGCCCAGATCGTCGCCGCCATACCGAAATGCCTTCGCATTCGCCCAGGTGATTCCCGCCATCAGAAGAAAGCTGGCTGCCTGCATCACGCGCGCCATCAGCACAACCACGCCGGTTACTCCGGCTGCCGTCACATCCAGCACGGACGGACCGTCATTTGAGTCACTCTGCGTATGCGCCTCACTGCGCTCCGCCGCCCGTCTGGTGCGCTCTGCCTCCCGGGACTGGCGTTCCAGTTCCCGCTGGTGGCTGCGCTCCATCCGGTTTTTCTGACGCTCTGAGCGCTCCCGCTCCGACTCCAGAGCATGAAGGCGTTTTTCCATCTGCTTCTGCTGTTTTGCATCCCGCTTATCCTCTTTCGCGCTGGAAGAAGAACGTCTCGCGTCCTGTCGTCTGCGCGATGCCGCTTCACGGTCACGGCGGGCATCCTCCTGTGCCTGGGATTGGCAGCGTTCATTATCGCGGCGCTCTTCCTCACGCTTCTGTGCGTCCTGACTCTGGCTGCTCCGCTTTTCCTGACTGTTTCGTTTCGATCCAGAGCCGGATTCCGCCTTTTTCTCATCCGATTCCATCCGAGCTGGATTCCGCTGTTCTGAATCACCGTCGTCATAGCTATTTTCCTGCTTTCTTCCCACCGTTTCCTGTTCTCGGCGTACTGTATCATTTACAAGCGGAGTTCCGCAGTTACTGCAAAAATTTCCAACTGCTTCCTGTCCGCATTTTGGACACTTCATTCTATGTTCTCCTTCCTCCAAACGATTCTTTCCATCCATTTCCGCACTCATTTCTGGCATTTGAAACACATTTAAACAATGTACATTTTTTGTAACTGTTCACGGGTAGGCACTTTTGGAACCGAAAGTGCCGTAAGAAAACGTGGTGGCAGCAGGAATTTGCCGTATTTAAATGCGAAGCCACGGCAAATTCCATTACTGGGCACGTATGCGTGAACAGTAACCATTTTTTCTCACACAGCCAGAACTTTATTTCCTGTTTCCCATGCCCAGCTGCCAGAACGCCACTGCACTCGCTGCTGCCACGTTGAGCGAATCCACGCCGTGTGACATCGGGATTTTCACGGTGTAATCGCACGCCGCGATCGTCGATGCCGCCAACCCGTCACCCTCGGTTCCGAGAATGATCGCTAATTTTTCTTCCTGCGAGAGCGCCGGATCCGCGATACTCACGGAACGGTCACTGAGCGCCATCGCCGCCGTGCGAAATCCCAGCTTCTTAAGCGTTTCCATACTGTTCTCCGCCCAGTCGCCCTTCGGAATGTACGTCCACGGCACCTGAAACACTGTTCCCATACTGACACGGCTTGCACGGCGGTACAGCGGGTCACTGCATCCCGGTGTCAGAAGCACCGCATCCATAAAGAGCGCCGCCGCTGACCGGAAAATCGCCCCCACATTCGTAGGATTTTCTACATTCTCAAGAATCGCGATCCGTCTGGCACCTGCACAGATTTCCTCGATCCCCGGCATTTTCTTCCGTTTCACCGCACACAGCATCCCGCGCGTCAGTTTAAAGCCGGTCAGGCGCGTCAGCACATCAAATGGTGCCGTAAACACAGGCACTCCCGCACACACCGGGCGTTCCAGAATCTCCCGCCCTTCTGTCTCGATATGGCGTTCTTCCATCAGAAAAGAAACCGGCTCATATCCCGCGTCGAGCGCCCGCCCGATGACCTTAGGGCTTTCCGCAATGAAAAGACCTTCCTTTGGTTCATTATAATGAAATAACTGCCCCTCGCTCAGCCGGGCGTAGATATCCAGCTCCGGCGCTTCCAGGGTTGTAATTGAAATATGATTCATTCTGCTTTTCACCTTTTTTAATATGGTTTTCATGTTCTATCGAGTATACCACATTTCTTACAAAAAGGAAGTGCCGATTATGGACGCTGACATGAAATCATTTCTCTATTCTGCCGCATTCTATCATCCTCTTTCCGATTCCGTTCCTATTTCCGTGTAAATCTATCTTCGGCAAAAGATTTTACTTTTTCATCCCTGTTTTCCATACCGCCTATCATAACGCTGAACCCCCGCTTTATGTCAATCATCTGGGCAAAGATTTCACACAAAGTTCAGAAATAAAAAATGGGTTCTGACACATCTATGTGGGACTTCCAAAACAAAAAAACCAGAACTGTCGACTAAATCAGCTACACAGTTCTGGTTTTTCTGTTACTTATAAGAACAAAAGACTATTGTCAGCCCTCTCCTAGCGCCCCGCACACTCCATAATAATCCTCTCACACATCTCATACCCCAGCACTGAACTGTTCAGCGACAGTGTATAATTACTTGCCATCCCCCACTTCTGATCCGTGTAAAAGCGATAATTGCTCATACGGCGCTTATCAATGTCTTCTGTCATTTTGATCGCTTCCTGTTCCGTAACATTGTATAAGCCGCAAATCCGCTTTACCTTCTCCGGCATATTTCCGTGTATAAATACGTTCAGGACGTCATCCCGATCTTTCAGAATAAAATCCGCATTTCTACCTATTATCACACACTCTTCTCTTTCCGCAATATCCAAAATGATCTTTCTCTGCGCTTCATAGATCATGTCTTCGACGGATCGTCCCATCTGGTCGCGCCCTGAAAACGCATAGGCAAATAACCCCTTCTTGGGTGACAATTCCGCATTCTCCTGGATATACTTCGGTGAAAATCCGGACTGCTCCGCAATCTGTCCGATCATCTCCTTATCGTAGTATTTCACACCCAGTTTCTGCGCCACTTCCATACCGATAAAACGTCCGCCGCTTCCAAACTCCCGGCTGATCGTAATAATTCTTTTTCCCATCATCCTATCCTCTCTCCTTACTCCAAATGTTCCACTTTATTCGTTCTGATTTTCTTCAAAAAACCATATCCCACCAGGCAGGCGGCGAGCTCTGTGATCGGAAACGCCCACCAGATAAGCGAAACACCTGCCTGACCGTTTCTCACAAAGATTGAAAAGATGCCTGCCAACGGCAGAATAATCACAAACTGTCTGAGCAGTGAAATCACCAGCGACTGGATGCCACTGTTAAGCGCCTGATAAATGCCCTGATATGCCACATTGATTCCGGCAAAAATAAAGCTGATGGAAATGATTCTCATTGCCCCGATAAAGTATTCTCTGGACGATCCGGCATTAAATAATCCGGCAAACACCCCTGGGAAAACCTCTGTGATTGCCATGCCCACAATCATCAGAACAACCGTATAGAACAGTCCATATTTGATTCCATCCAGAATCCGCCTTCTGCTATGCATTCCGTATGCAAATGCGATGATCGGTGTGATGGCGTCGCGCAGACCAAACGCAAGGAACAATACAAACTGCTGTACTTTGTAGAAGAGTCCATACGCCGTCTGGGCGGAAGGATTGAATTTCAAAATCAGGTTCATCACATACACCATAATAGACATGAGCGCCTGCGCGATGATCGCCGGAAGTCCGATCGCGTAGATTTCCCTTATAATTCCGACATCCGGCTTCATATATGTGAAATCATGCTCAAACTCTTTGTTTAACTTCATATGAAAAACAAATAATAAAACCGCCGATATGACCTGCCCGATCACCGTTGCATAGGCAGCGCCCGCAACTCCCATCTCCGGGACAGGTCCAATTCCATAGATCATAATCGGGTCCAGAATGATATTTACCACTGCTCCCACAACCTGACCGATGGTCGAATAAAACGAACGCCCTGTTGCCTGCAATAATTTTTCAAACAAAGAGAAAAATACGATTCCAAACGAAATCACGCAGCAGATCCGAAGGTACTCCGTTCCCATCGAAATAACCTCCGGATCGACCGTCTGCGACGTGATATATGCGTTTACTCCAAAGAGTCCGAATAACAGACATACCACATAAATAATTACACCCAGAAACAGGCTGTTTCCGGCTGCCTTTGCAGCTTTTTTATTATTTCCCTGTCCCAGCATCCTCGCAAGAAGCGCATTCGTTCCCACGCCGGTTCCGATTCCCACTGCCACCATCAGCATCTGGATCGGGAACACCAGTGTCAGCGCATTCAGGGCGGCTTCGCTTCCTACCCTCATATTTCCCACAAAGGCGCTGTCCACAATATTGTAGACTGCCTGCAATGCCATCGATAAAATCATCGGTATGCCCATCTGGATCATGAGCTGATTTACCGGCATATCCTTCATCTTGTTGCTTTCTGCCATTTTAAATAAATCCTCCTTTTTTCCACATAAAAAAGTGTGCACCTATCTCATAAGCTGGACTTACGCTGATAGGCAACACACTTTTTAATGGCATTTTTATAAAATTTAATAAAAAATGCACCTTGGTACATTCTTTATGGAATAATAAAAAAAGAGTAGCAAAAACTGGATTTACGCTCGTTTGCTACTCGTTTCGGTATTATTATATTTCCTGTTTTAAAAAAAGTCAAACCAAAAAATCACCTGTCGGAAACAGGAATTCTGGTTATTGGTTCACGGGCAGACACTTTGGGAACCGGCACTCCCACTCTCCGCTTCAACGCCTCAATATACAGTCCCGCAAACCGTCCCGGTGTCACGCGATTGTGGGTAATATAACCGATCTCCATATAATCGTCCACATCAAGCGGAATCGCTACAATATTCGGTCCGTTCAGTTCCTCATTGATGACACCGCTGCAGATCGTATACCCATTCAGCCCGATCAGAAGATTAAACAGGGTCGCGCGGTCGGACACCAGGATGTCCTTGCGGCTGTCCAGCGTGCTGAGGATCTCCTCGGAGAAATAAAAGGAATTGTGCTCGCCCTGCTCATAGGACAGACGCGGATAAGGTTCCAAATCCGACAAGGTGATAGAACTGCGGCTTGCAAGCGGATTGGCCGCACCGATAAATACATGCGGTTTTGCCATAAAAAGCCGCGTAAATTTGAGGTCGTGTTCCCGCAGCGTCTTGCGGATCACCGTCTCGTTAAAACGGTTCAGATACAGCACGCCAACCTCGCTCCTAAGCTTCGCCACATCCTCAATCAGCTCATACGTCTGCGTCTCGCGGATACGGAAATCGTACTCTTCTCCGCCGTACTCGCGGATCAGATCGACAAACGCCTCAACGGCAAAGGAATAGTGCTGGGTGGACACGCAGAACTGGCGTTTCTGCGGCACAGCGCCAAAATAGCGCTCCTCGATCAGGTTTGCCTGCTCGATCACCTGTCTCGCATACCCCAGAAATTCTTCCCCATCCGGGGAAATCACCACGCCCTTGTTCGTGCGGGTAAACAGGGAAAATCCAATCTCATGCTCCAGTTCCTTGATCGCCGCCGTGAGGCTCGGCTGTGCAATATAAAGTTTTTTTGCCGCCCCGCTGATGGTTCCGGCTGCCGCCACCTCCACCACGTATTTTAACTGAAGTAATGTCATGCCCTGTTCTCCATTCTTACTGATTTTCTGTCATTTCTTTCTGAACCGCATCTGCCACAGAATCATATTTTTTTTCATTCACAGGCATAAAACAGACTCAAATCTGTCTCTGAAATACCTAGTTTACGAATTTTTCCGTCTCTTTCAGACGAACCAGCGCTCTCGCCATCGCCGCTCGGGTGCTGTAATACTCGGAAATGCTCTGTTTCTGGCGCAGCCGCTCTTTCGCACGCTCTAATGCCTCCTGCGCCCGGATCCGGTCGATCTCCTCCGGTTTCTCGATCGTATCTGCCAGCAACATAACACGGTTGTTGGCGATCTCACAGAAGCCCTGCCCGACGACTGCCGCCTCCCACGGACCGTCCTCTGTCGCCTGGAAACGCATTTCTCCCGCTTTGACTGCCACGATCTCGCTCTCATGGTGCGCCATGACAGCCATCTCACCGTCCACCGCCGGAAGGATCAGACAGTGGCAGACTCCCTCATAGAATGTCCGGTTGCTGGATATGATTTTTACATGAAAATCTGCCATCCGTTCCTACGCCTCCTGTTTCTCTAACGCCTTCGCCTTTGCCACTACATCCTCGATCGTTCCGACATTGAAGAATGCTGCCTCCGGGTACGCATCCATCTCACCATCCAGAATTGCCTTAAAGCCCTTGACGGTATCCTTTAACGGCACATACTTGCCCGGTACACCGGTAAAGTTCTCCGCCACGTGGAACGGCTGGGATAAGAAACGCTGTATCTTTCTTGCGCGGCCGACGGTCAGCTTATCTTCCTCAGACAACTCGTCCATACCCAGAATTGCAATGATATCCTGCAATTCCTTGTATTTCTGCAAAATCTCCTGCACCCGTCTGGCCGTCTCATAGTGTTCTTCTCCGACCACATCCGGTTCCAGAATACGGGACGAGGATTCCAGCGGATCGACCGCCGGGTAGATACCCTGTTCTACGATCTTTCTGGAAAGAACCGTAGTCGCATCCAGATGGGTAAAGGTAGTCGCCGGTGCCGGATCGGTTAAATCATCCGCCGGTACATAGACTGCCTGGATTGAAGTGACCGAACCATCTTTCGTCGAGGCAATCCGCTCCTGCAGCTCGCCCATCTCATTCGCTAACGTTGGCTGATAACCAACCGCCGACGGCATACGCCCAAGCAGCGCTGAAACCTCCGAACCTGCCTGTACATAACGGAAAATATTATCGATAAATAGTAACACATTCCGGTGCATTTTGTCACGGAAATATTCTGCCATCGTAAGCCCGGTCTCTGCAACTCTCATACGAGCTCCCGGCGGCTCGTTCATCTGTCCAAACACGAGCGCTGTCTTTTCCAGAACACCGGATGCCTTCATCTCACTCCAGAGGTCATTGCCCTCACGGGAACGCTCACCGACACCCGTAAAGATAGAATAACCGCCCTGCTCCATCGCAATATTCCGGATCAGCTCCTGAATCAGGACTGTTTTTCCGACGCCCGCGCCGCCAAACAGACCGACTTTTCCGCCCTTGGAATACGGCGCCAGAAGATCAATCACCTTGATGCCCGTCTCCAGAATCTCCGCGACCGGGCTCTGATCCTCAAATGGCGGCGGATCCCGGTGAATACACCAGTGCTCCTCACCATCCAGCTTTTGTCCTCCATCTACCGTCTCACCTAAAACATTAAACAAACGTCCAAGCGTCTTTTCGCCAACCGGAACGGAAATACCTTCTCCCGTCGGTGTTACCTTCATGTCACGGCTCAAGCCCTCGCTTGCCGACAGCATGATGCAGCGGACGATATTATTTCCCATGTGCTTGGCAGCTTCCATCACACACGTCTTTCCCTGATTTTCTACTGTGAGCGCGTCCCGGATCTCCGGAAGGGGACCGCTCTCAAATTTCACATCGACAACCGGACCGGAAACCTGGACAATCTTGCCTTCCGGCAGGCTGGTTTCGGTCTTTTTTGTCTTTGCCGCCTGTTCTCCCATCACACTCTCATCTCCTCTTCTCGTTCTCGTCTCTGTGCAGCCGCGCCGCCGCATACTTCGGTGATCTCCTGTGTGATCGCCGCCTGCCGCGCCCGGTTGTACATCGTATTCAAATCTTTTAAAAGTGCATCCGCATTATCCGTCGCCGCATCCATCGCCATCATACGGGCATTCTGTTCGCTGCAGAACGACTCAACCAGCGCGCCGTAGATAAATCCGGCTACATAGTTCGGAACGATCGCATTCATCGCTTCCTCCGGCGTTGGCCGGAGGGAAAACTCCTCCAGCCGCACATCGACCGGAATCGCCATCCCGTGCATATCCGGCTTGGTAATCGGAAGCACCCTTTTATCCTTCGCCACACTCTGCATCACATTTTCCATTCTTGTATACAGGACATGGATCTCATCCAAATCACCCGACAAATATCGTTCCAGAAGGATTCCAGCAATCCACCTTGCCCGGTTAAACGTCGGATCCTGCGCCGTATACTGGAAATTTTCTTCAATCGGGATGTGCTGGGAGGCAAAAAACTGCCGCCCCGTCTCACCGATGACAAACAGATGTACCTCGCGGGAAGGATCCTTTAAAAATGTATCCGCCATCTTCATGATGTTATGGTTATAAGCACCCGCCAGCCCTTTATCGCCGGAAATAACCAGCAGCCCCGTTTTCTTCGACTGGTGCCCTTCTTTTTCAAAATAGGGACTTTCCATGTTCGGCAGATGCCTCTGGATACGCCGGATGACATTTTGCAATGCATAGAAATACGGCTCCGTCTCTGCCAGTTCTTTTCTGGCTTTCTTTAATTTCGTCGAAGATATCAGGTACATCGCGTTCGTGATCTTGCGCGTATCCTGAATACTCCGGATCCGGTTCTGGATCTCTCTGAGTCCTGCCATCTTCCATCACCGCCTTACTGCTTATCCAGTTTTGCATCCGCTGTGGCTGCCTCCGGCGCATTTCCCTGTGCTTTCAGGAATTTTGCCTTGTACTCGCCCACCGCCTTCGCAATCTCGCGCTGGATATCCTCGCTGAGTGTCTTCGTCGTGCGGAGTGCATCGCCCACCTGCGGGTAGGAGCTTCTCATATATTCGTAAAGGCCGCCCTGGAATGTCTTCAGCTTTTCCTTCGGAATATCTACCAGCAGATGGCTCGTCGCCGCATACAGAATCACAACCTGTTCTTCCATCGAGAGCGGATGCTCAAGCGGCTGTTTTAACAGTTCCATCAGACCGCTGCCGTAGGTAAGCTGTGCCTTAGTCGCCGGATCCAGATCGGAGCTAAACTGTGTAAATACTTCCATCTCGCGGTACTGTGCCAGGTCGATACGTACGCTTCCGGCTGCCTTCTTCATCGCCTTGGTCTGCGCTGCGCCGCCGACACGCGATACCGAAAGCCCTACATTGACCGCCGGGCGCATGCCCTCGAAGAACAGCGAACTTTCCAGGAAAATCTGTCCATCTGTGATGGAAATAACGTTGGTCGGGATATACGCCGACACATCGCCCGCCTGTGTCTCGACAATCGGCAGCGCTGTGATTGAACCACCGCCCAGCTCATCCGAAAGCCGCGCCGAGCGCTCCAGCAGACGGGAATGCAGATAGAATACATCGCCCGGATAGGCCTCACGTCCCGGGGAACGTTCCATCAGAAGAGACAGTGCACGGTACGCAACCGCGTGTTTCGATAAATCGTCATAGACAATCAGAACATCTTTTCCCTGATGCATGAAATATTCTGCCAGCGCCGTTCCTGCATACGGCGCGATATACTGTAAGGACGCCGGATCACTCGCCGTCGCTGCCAGCACGATGCTGTACTCCATCGCCCCGTGTTTTTCCAGTGTATGAACCAGTCTCGATACCGTTGAAGCCTTCTGACCGATCGCCACATAGATGCAGATCACGTCTTTTCCCTTTTGGTTCAGCATCGTATCCACCGCTATCGAGGTCTTACCGGTCTGGCGGTCGCCAATGATCAGCTCACGCTGTCCGCGTCCGATCGGGAACATCGAATCGATCGAAAGGATACCTGTCTCCATCGGGGTATCAACTGACTGACGCTCGATAATACCCGGCGCCGGTGACTCCACCGGACGGTATCCGGCTGCCTCAATCTCCCCTTTATTGTCGATCGGATTGCCCAGCGCATCTACAACACGCCCTAAGAATCCCTCGCCAACCGGGATACCTGCCATCTTGCCGGTCCGCATCGCGCGGCTTCCTTCTCCGATGGTGTTCGCATGTCCAAATAGGATGCAGCCGATCTCCTTCGACCGAATATCCTGTACCATGCCTCTCACATCGCCGTCAAACGCCACAATCTCACCGTACATCGCATGGTCGATTCCATCCACATAGGCGATGCCGTCGCCCACCCGGCTGACCGTTCCGATCTCACGGACCGAAATGTCGATTCCATCCAGATTTCCTTTCAGAATCCCGATGATTCCCTTCTGTGTAAGGAAATCACCCGAATCCGGCTCTTTTGCCAGATTCTTTAATTTATCTGCCAGCGCCCGTTTTCTTCCCTCCGTGCTCCAGTCATATTCCTCACTTCCGACCCGGAGGATAAAACCACTTCCAAGCTCCGGCTTTTCTTCCTTCACAATCCGGAGTTCCCGTCCCGGATATTTCTCCGAGAGAAATTTCCGGATTCCGGCTGCCTGTTTTTCATCCGGCTCTTTGACATATTCCAGCACACAGCGCAGATATTTATCCGGCTTTTCAAACGCCTCCGCTTCCTTAATCAGATCCGGCATCATTTTCATTGTCTGATCCTGTGCCAGCACCTCGATGATTCCCCGGACTGCCAGCGGAAACAGGCTACGAACCAGATCTTCCCGCTTCTCACGGGTCAAATCCGGATTTTCAAGCTCTGCCGGAAGCTGCGGTGTCGCAGCCAGTATCTCAGCCGCATGCTGCAGATCATCGACAGAAATCTTCTGCCTCTTTATTTCTTGTAAATAGACATCAAGTTTCTTCATTCTCCGTCGTACCCGCTTTCTTCAAAAACTCATCATAAAGAGCGCTGTCATCCGACTTCTTGTTCATCGAACCAGCCGCCGCGTCCAGAACCAGCGACAAAATTTCATGCTTCGCCTGTTCGAGCATCTTATCCTTCTCCCGGCGTGCATCCTCGCCCGCCTTACGGATGACTTTATCTGCCTCTTTCTGGGCGTTTTCAATCAGCTGGCGTCCTTCCTCACGTGCACTCGCACGCGCCGCATCCAGCACCTTGTTTTTCTCTACTTCTATTTCATCCTGGCAGGCTGCGTATTTCTCTTTCTCCGCCTGCGCTTCTTCCTGCATCTTTTTTGCCTCATCATACTTTTCCTGAATGGCTGCACTCCGTTTATCGATCACTTTGTTGATCGGCTTAAAGAGGAAAATACGGATAATTGCATACCAGATTAAAAGGTTGATGATCGTAAAAACCAGGTTGATGTCCAACCGTAACATAGCCTTGCCCCACCTTTCGTTTTCTATCGTATCAGCTTAAAAGAATAATAATCAAAAGGGCAATAACGAAACCATAAATAGCAGTTGCCTCGGCAAGTGCCGCACCTAACAATAGAATCTTTGTGATTTTTCCCTCTGCCTCCGGCTGTCTTGCGACTGCCTCAGTCGCCTTAGATGTGGCGATTCCGATACCAATTCCGGCTCCTGCGCCTGCAAGAACTGCCAGACCTGCTCCAATTGCAATGATTGTACCCATAATAAAGTCTCCTTTTTGTAATTTTCTATTTCTCTTCTATTACTCGATTGATTCCTTGATAAAAAGCCCTGTCAGAAAGACAAATACATACGCCTGAATCAGACCGTCAAAGATATCAAAGTAAGCGCTGAACAATACCGGAAGCCCTACCGGAAGGATGTATTCAATCAATTTCATGATGACGAACGCGCCCAGCACGTTTCCGAACAGTCGCATACACAGCGACAACGGTTTGATAAATACCTCCATGATATTGATCGGTGTCACGATGGCGATCGGCTCTGTAAAGCTCTTTAACCATCCTTTTAAACCTTTGACCCGAATCCCTGCTGTCTCAATCAGCACAATACTCATCAGCGCCAGTGCTGCCGTGACGTTCAAATCCTTGGTTGGCGGCTTGAACCCCAGTATACCAAGCAGATTCGCCACGCCCAGGTACATCAGCACGGATGTCAGATACGGCGCATAGCCTTTTCCTTCCTCTCCGAGGATTCCCTCGCCAATGCCCTGCAGCCACGTAACAGCGTTCTCCAGAAGGAGCTGTCCGCGTCCGGGATGTTCAACTTTCAGACCGTGCGTCACAATCAGTGAAACCACGAGCACCACTGCCATCATGATCCATGTAACCACAACGGATTCTGATATGCCGATCCCGCCAATTGTAAAGGCTGTCTCACAGTTCAATTCTTTGATCAGGGTCGCACCCAGATCTCCCATACTGTCACTTCCTCTCTCCGGGTTGTTCTCCCGCGGCTGCCTCGGCTATTTTTTTCATTTCCCGATGCCGCCACGTGTTCTAGTTACTGTTCACGCATACGTGCCCAGTAACGTTTTCTCCTGTGTCTCCACATTCTTCCCGTCTGTTCCCGATCTTACTCCCAGAAATACAAATGGTAAAATTATATTTTTTTCCTATATCCATAGATAAAATGAATGGTGATAGTTATTGGTAATCGTTATTGTGGCTGGACATTTCTGGAAAAATACGATAAAGTGTGACTATATTTGGTAAATACACGTACAGATATAAAATCAGATAAACACTGTTTCAATCAGGCAGAAACAGTCCGGCATACAGAAAGGATTTCAATTACATACATGGATATCAGTTTCGACTACTACAAGGTTTTCTATGAGGTGGCTCGATGCCAGAATATTACCCAGGCGGCTTTGAATCTCTGCCTCACGCAGCCAACCGTAACAAAATACATTCATAATTTAGAAGATATGCTTCAGTGCAAACTTTTCAACCGCTCCCAAAAAGGCGTGACCCTGACCGATGAAGGGCGGATCCTGTTCCGCCAGATCAACCGTCCCTGCCAGCAGATGGGACGAGCGGAAGAGCTTTTAAAAGAATACACGAACAGTCAGAGCGGCAAGGTTTCGATCGGTGCGAGCGAGCTGACAATGCGCTTCTTTCTGCTTCCTTATATTGAACAATTCCAGCAGCGTTTTCCGAATGTGACCGTGCAGATTCATTCCAACTCTGCGCCGATCACCGCTTCTTCCTTAAAGGCCGGGGAAAATGACTTTGCCGTCATCATTTCTCCGATCCACGAGATCATGAAGGATCTGGATCTGGTTCACGTGATGCCGGTTGCCGAGTTCCAGGACATCGTCATCGCCGGAAACCGTTTTTCCGAGCTGCAAAACCGCACACTCTCTCTCGAAGAGCTTTGTATGCACCCACTTGTCAGCATGGAGTCCGGCACAACGACGCGGCTTTTTTGGGACAATCTCTTTGAGGAACAGGGGCTGGATCTGCGCCCGAGCATCGAAGTTTCTTCCAACGACCTGATCGCCCCGACCGTCTCCCACAATCTGGGAATCGGCTTTGTTCCCTCGGAATTTGCCCGGAACTACCTGCTCAACTACCGCGTGTTCCAGCTTCACCTAAATATCCCTATCCCGAAGCGCCAGATCCTCGTCTTGCAAAACCCGATGCGCCCGCTGACGCCGGCGGCACAGACATTTCTGGATATGCTGAAACAGCCGGTGCAGGAAAGTATAGGGAATGAACAGCCGATCTTGTTACACCCATAGGGATTTTCACTAAAAATACCCTGTCGGTCGGATTTTAATGCTCCTGACAGGGTATTTTTGTTTGTAATCTACAAGCTTCTAACCTCTTCATATAAATGAAAGTGATTTTTTCTAAATTCCAGAAGCCCTTCCCGCTGCATTTTCCCCAGCTCTGCCGACAGCGCCGACCGGTCCACACCCAGATAGTCGGCGAGCTGCTGGCGATTGAATGGGATATCAAATCTCTCGCTCTCATTTTTTACCGCCTGATCGGAGAGGTACGACAGAAGCCGTCCCCGGATGGATTTCGACGATGTATTGAAGATCCGGCGGGACAGCTGCAAGTTTTTCTGCGCCGAGATTGCAAGCAGGTTGCGGATAAGCTGCGTGTGATGTCCGCAAGAATTGGGACACTGCGACAGCATTTTTCCAACATTTAAAAACAGCACTTCCGTCACCTCCGCTGCAAACACATCGACCAGCAGCTTTTCCCCCGGCACGCACGCATATGTCTCCGCAAAAATCTGTCCCGGTTCTACCCGGTCTAGAATGCTGCGGTTGCCCCACAGATCATCGTTGACAATCATCACACTTCCGTGCATCACCACACCCAGAGATGTGACCGTATTCCCCGCGCGATAAATCATTTCTTCTTTTTCATAACTGCGTTCCTCCGCCCCCAGACAGGACAGCATCTCCCCGATTCCAGATTCGCCCGCGCCTCGAAACAGGGGGCTGCGGCTTAGAAGCTGCATTTCGAAGGGAGTTAAATTCAGGCTGGCGCCCGTTTTATAGTTTGATGCCATATAGATGTTGACCTTTCTGTTTTAACTAAGTGTTCTTATTATATCAAATATTTTTATATTTTTCTGCAATCTGATTTCCCGTTCTTGCACATCCATGCAACTTCTGCGATAATAGAAACATTCCTATATCAAATGAAGCTTTAAACCAGAAGATTTATTGGACAGGATATTTACATAAAGAGGAGACTTTCAAATGATCGAGCCAAACCAGCTTCTTCAGACATATATCCGCCAGTATCAGGCGGCAAGCAAGAAAAAAAGAAAGACCAGTTCCCGCCCCCGCGATCTGAGCGAGCGGACCAACCGGCTGTTTAAAACCCTGAAACGCACCAAACCGACACAGGTCACCAGCCTCTCGCTGGAGGAATGGCACCGCCAGATCAAAAATCTGGCTTATTTTGCGTACCGTTCGCACAACGATGCTGTCACAAAGCTCATTGAAACCAGCCTGCTGCCACAGCTCATCCGCCTGGATGAGGCAATGTTTCTGCCCGCCCAGCGCGATGATATTTCCGTGGATTTTCTGAATTATCTGGAAACAGAATTGGATGGTCAGCTCTGCACGCAGACACTTCTGGAGCTTTACCAGATCTATAAGCGCTACGTCATCCAGTATAAAATTATGGATCTCGTCCCATCCCGCCCAGAGCTGGAATTTCCGGAGACTATGGCGATGAACCGCCGTTTCATTCTCCACATCGGACCGACCAACAGCGGCAAAACATTTCACGCGCTGGAACGCTTAAAAACAGCGAAAAAGGGCACTTACCTCGGTCCGCTGCGCCTTCTGGCGCTTGAGGTATATGAAAAAATGCACGACTACGGCGTTCCCAGCACCATGCTGACCGGTCAGGAGTGTATCGCCGACGATGACAGCCGGATCACAGCTTCGACGATCGAGATGGCAGATTTCTCCGAGGAATACGATATTGCCGTGATTGATGAGGCACAGCTGACCGCCGATCCAGACCGCGGGCATTGCTGGACGAAGGCGATTCTGGGACTGAAAGCTCACGAAATCCATGTCTGCATGAGTCCCGCCGCTGAATCTGCTGTCACACACTTGATCCATCTGTGCGGCGACAGCCTTGCCATCTGCCGGTATCAGCGCAAAACTGCGCTCATCTGTGAGGACACGCCATTTTCCTTCCCGGAAAGTGTTCTTCCCGGCGATGCACTCGTCGTATTTTCCAAAAAATCTGTGCTGGATGTGGCGGGCCGTCTGGAAGAAGAAGGTATCAAGGCAAGTGTTATATACGGAAGCCTGCCGCCGGAGATCCGCCGCCGCCAGATGCAGCTTTTTACCAGCGGCAAAACCAAGGTGGTCGTCGCCACCGACGCGATCGGCATGGGACTCAACCTGCCTGTCCGGCGTATCGTATTTGTCCAGACCCAGAAATTTGACGGTACCACCCGGCGCGGTCTGACCGTACCGGAGGTCAAGCAGATCGCCGGGCGCGCCGGACGCTTCGGACTCTTTGACACCGGCTACGTCAACGCGATGGGGCAGGAATCCCTCGATTATATCCGGGAACAGCTTACTCAGGAGGAAGAACCAATCGAAAAAGTCAGCCTCGGTTTCCCACAGATTCTCCTCGATCTGGACGAGCCGCTGGACGTTATCATCAAAGTCTGGAAATCCGTTGAGCCGACGCCTCCGTTTGAAAAGGTCAGCGTCGATGAGATTTTAAGCCTTTATGCGCAGGCAGAACGCTACAGAGACGATATCTACGGATTCGATGACAAACGGATTCTCTACCGCATGATCAGCTGTCCGATCGATATCAAGGATCATCAGGTTGTCCTGCAATGGCTGCGCTACTGCAAGGATTACCCGGCGGACAAACGCCTGAAACACCCGGACAAAGGCGCCGGCTCCAAGCTGGGGCTGCAGAAATACGAAACATATTACCGCAAGCTCGACCTCTACTACCAGTTCTCCCACCGTTTTGACAAGATCATCGACGAGGACTGGCTCGAACAGGAACGCAGCCGCACTGAAGGCACGATCATGCAGTATTTGTCCAAGGGCAAAAAAAGCTATATCGCCCGCTGCCAGCGCTGCGGACGGATGCTGCCGGTTGGATATCCTTTTAAGATTTGTGAGCCGTGTTTTCATCACAGTTCCATTATCGATTAGCCCCTGATTTTACCGTTTTACGTTCCGGCTGTTCAACACCACCAATGCCGTAAAAATCAAAAGAATGCCCAGCACATTTTCAACCCGCAGCATTTCTCCAAATACCACAATTCCAGCCACAGCTGCCACCATCGGCTCAGAGAACGCCAGAACCGAGGCTTTTCCTGCCTCCATCTGGCGGAGTCCCAGTGTGTAGCTTACAAACGGAAAAAAGGTAGATACAAGTCCCAGCGCCAGCCCTTTGCCAAAAAGCGCCGGAAAGGTCATCAGGCTCGAAAACACCTCCGGTAATTTTACAAAGGGAATCAGGCTGATGGCTGCCGCCAAAAACGCATAAAACACAACTGTAAACGGGTGATACCAGCGAAGGGCTGCCGTTCCAAAAATCGAATACAACGCATAGCAGATGCCTGAGCCAATTCCCGACACCACTGCCAGGCGGCTCATCTGGCCTCCAGTAAAACCGCTGACCAGCATACATCCCGCAAACGCCAGCAGCAGTGCCGCTATCTTCCGCTTCGTCATTTTTTCATGAAATAGGATCGCTGACATCAAAAGGACAAAAAATGGGGCTGTATACAGCAAAATGGAAGCTGCCGCCAGAGTCGCATGTTCGATCGTAATAAAATAGCAGACATTAAAGCAGACAAGGCTTAATATCCCCATTCCTAAAAAAATCCAGCCATCCTTTATCTGAATGCGGAAACGGTCCCGATCCGTGCAAAAAAGAAGCAGCGCCATACTGGTCGCTACGATCACGCACCTAAGTGCTGTAATCTGCACAACCGACAGCCCTGCCTCTGAAAGAGGACGGGAAAACACACCGATGATTCCCCATCCAAAACCGGCAGCCAGAATTTCTCCTGCTGCCTTATATTCATTTTCTCCCCTTTTTCCTTCCTCTATTTTCATCCAATCGCCTTTCCGATCTTAACCTTCATCCCCGACAGCTGTCTTTTTCACCGTTTCATACCTTCATGGTTATGTTTCTGTTTACAACTTGAACGGCATCTGCGAATTGGATTTATTATATGTCCACTGCCCCACATTTGCAAGTCTTTTTAGTTTATTTTTTTTATTTATCAGATATAAGCAGGTTCCAAAACGGTGCAACTGCCGTATCCGGAATCCGGTCATTTCAGTCCGCTTATTTCCTGTTTTTCATAATTATCCCGGCATTCGCCAAAAGCATAATAACCACATAACCACACAAGATCGAAAACATAGACGGAACCACATCCATCAATGCACTCCAATCTTCTTTATTTACCCAATTTAAAATCATTCGGTACTCCATAAGTAATGTAACCGCCACAAACGACAGGGACCCCACAGATGCCCAGTCTGCTATCTTATTTCTCTTAGACGCCATTCCCCATCCAATTATACAAAAAATCATGCTCATAATTCCAGTTACTATCCACATAACATATACCTCCGCCACGTTTACTAATAGATTTTATTCTAAAGTAACTATTAAGTTGTTATTATATAGGATTCCTATCTTAGCAGCTGCATCATAGTTTTCTATATTGTATAACAATATAATTTTACCAGCATCATCGATTTTCAATAATTCGATTAAAATTTTCTGAACTGCTTAGCTTTTTGTTAATTGAGTTTCCTGTGTTTCTATCGTTGCATTTCCGCGTTGTACACATGAAGTTAAGAGCAGAGCTCCCAATAGTAGTAATATTTTTCTTTTCTTCATAATACATTACGGGAGAAATATCCCTTTACCTCCTCTTTCTTAGTGAATGTGCGTTTTGGGGAATCTGCAATCCCTTTTAGTTTGTGTGAAGCATTAACTATAGTGCAATAATATAATATAACATAAAAAATATCACTTGTAATATTGCATAAACAAACGAAAAATAGTAGTGCAAGATTGCCAAAGCAATTTCAAGATACAGAATATTTAATGGGCATTTTGGCAATTTCGCTTCAAAATCAACAGCAAAAACATTCGACTATAGTAATCAATATCCATTAAAATTAAACAACTTCTTACATTCTGACTAAACCTTTACATTAACTTTAAGTTTTACTTGTACGTATCAGAAACCCAAGCAAATTGCACAAAAACCAACTAACATTAACTAAATAAACCAGTTAGATTCACAACATTCGCATTTTTTGTAGAAACCTGGTTACAGCCATAAAAGAATCTTTATTCTGAGGTGATGATATGATAACGGAAGATGCCATGATGATGTATTGACCGGGATATCAGGATGCATGACGTGCTGCCTCTTTTTTCGAATTTATGCTATAATACAGAAAGAGGGAATAAAATTTTAGGAAAACAAGGAGAATTTCAATATGTATGATGTGTTAATTATCGGTGCCGGTCCCGGCGGTATCTTTTCTGCCTATGAGCTGATGGAACGTAAACCGGATTTAAAGATCGCTGTTTTTGAGGTAGGACATCCGCTGGAGCACCGTAAATGTCCCATTGATGGTGATAAAATCAAGTCCTGTATTCACTGCAAATGCTGCTCCATCATGAGTGGATTCGGCGGAGCCGGTGCATTTTCTGATGGAAAATACAACATTACCAATGATTTCGGCGGCACTCTCTATGAGTATATCGGAAAAAAGACAGCCATTGAACTGATGGAATATGTGGATGGAATCAACCTCCGTTTTGGCGGGGAGGGCACGAAGCTGTATTCCACTGCGGGAACAAAATTCAAGAAAACCTGTATGCAGCACGGCCTGCATCTTCTGGATGCTTCGGTCCGCCATCTGGGTACGGATATTAATTATGTTGTTCTGGAGCACCTCTATGATCATCTGAAGAATAAGGTGGATTTCTATTTTGACTGTGCCATCGAAACCGTGGAGAAAACGGAGAAGGGTTACAAGGTTTACAGCAATGATACAACCTTTGAGGGTACGAAATGTATCATTTCCGCCGGCCGAAGCGGCAGTAAGTGGATGCAGAAGGTATGCAAGGACCTGGATATCCATACGAATTCCAACCGTGTGGATCTGGGGGTCCGGGTCGAACTGCCGGCTGAGATCTTTTCGGATCTTACAGATGAACTCTATGAGAGCAAGATCGTGTATCGTACGGAAAAATACGAGGATTACGTGCGCACCTTCTGTATGAATCCCAAGGGAGCTGTGGTAAATGAGAATACCAACGGCATCGTAACGGTAAATGGTCACAGCTACGAGGATCCTGCAAAGCAGACCCATAACACGAACTTTGCCCTTCTGGTAGCGAAACATTTTTCAGAGCCCTTCAAGAATTCCAATGAATATGGAGAGAGTATTGCAAAACTCAGCAACATGCTGGGCGGTGGTGTAATTGTGCAGCGTTTTGGAGACCTGATCCGCGGAAAAAGAAGCACGCAGCAGCGAATCAATGAATCTTTTACGGTTCCAACCCTCAATGCGGCTGCCGGTGATCTGAGCCTGGTTCTCCCAAAACGGATTCTGGACGGTATTATCGAGATGATTTATGCCCTGGATAAGGTGGCACCGGGTACGGCGAATGATGACACTCTTCTCTATGGAGTGGAGGTAAAATTCTACAACATGGAGGTGGAAGTGGATCACAACCTGATGACCTGTCATGATGGACTCTACGTCATCGGTGACGGCAGCGGTATTACCCATTCCCTTTCCCATGCATCTGCCAGCGGTGTCTATGTGGCACGGCAGATCGCGGAGGCAATTTAATAATAAACGGTCAGAAATGTCTATTAAAAATGGATAAGATGCAGCCCCTATCGTCTGCCATCTTATCCATCTCATTTCACTTCTTTCGCTTACCAACATCTCATTCAGATGCATTTTCCTTGATTCCCACTCAGATCCCCAACTTCCGAAACAACGCATACAATTCTTCTGCCTCGTCCATCGAAGGTTTCCATCCATATTGTTTTAAATCGACGCGGTCACCGTCCTCGGTGGAGTCCACCCGTATTCCATCCTGTTCCAGCAGTTTTTTCTGCTGTCCCGGATAGTCGAACGCCGCTGCGCCGCTTAGAAAGCCCTTGGAATTAATCACCCTGAATGCCGGGACATCGCCCAGGCGGTTGGTGCGGAGCGCATATCCCACCTGACGGGAATGGCGCGGTGCACCGCACAGGAGCGCGACCTGACCGTAGGTCGTCACGCAGCCGTCCGGAATGCGCCTAAATACTTCTTCCATTCTCCGATAGATGTCCATCTCTGTCCTCTCCCGCCGCTCTGAATCCACCATTCCGCTTTATTTTCTCAGCACCTCGTCCGCATGATCAAGTGCTGCCTCGATATTCGGGCAGAAATGATCGCGTCCGATCATATCCACAAATCCTGCCTTCTCCATCACATGCATCGGCTGCTCGTTGACATGAGACAAAATCAATGTGACGCCGTTCTTCTGGCAACGCTCATAGAGGGCAACCATCGAATTCATCGCTGTACTGTCAACTGCCGGAACAGCACGCATACGAAGAACCAGGCATTTCGTCTCCTCGCGGGTTTCAATCTGGTTGATGCGGTCTGCTGCACCGAAGAACAGAGGTCCTGTAATCTCATAAACAGCCAGTTCTCTCGGGATCTCCCGCAGACGTGCCTGTTCTTTCATGGCTGCTTCTTCATCTTCTGCAGCTGCCGCTAAGAGCTGTGCCTCTTCCACTGAAAGCTCTTTTCCGGCTTTTTTCGCTTTTCTTACTTCCTGCTCTTTGCGCTTCTGCTCCTCTACTTCTTCGACATAGAGCCAGCTTCTGACGCCCGTCTCATCGCTCATCCGCTTCATAAACAGCAGGCAGGATAACAGCATACCGATCTCGATCGCTACAACCAGATCGAAGATAACGGTTAAGAAGAAGGTCAGCACCAGAACCGCAATATCACTCTTCGGAGCCGTCTTGGTCAGACGGACGAAGGTTCTCCACTGACACATATTGTAGGCAACCATAAACAGGATTGCCGCGATGGTCGGCATCGGGATCCAGCTTGCACACGGCATCAGAACTACCAGAATCAGAAGCAGGACAACCGCATGAACCATGCCTGCAACCGGGGTACGGCCGCCATTTTTGACATTGGCTGCGGTACGCGCGATCGCGCCCGTCGCCGGAATACCGCCAAACAGGGCGGAAATAATATTACCCGCACCCTGTGCCACCAGCTCCGTGTTGGAACGGTGTTTTCCGCCGATCATGCCGTCCGCTACCACGCAGGAAAGCAGAGACTCAATCGCCGCCAGAACTGCAATCGTAAACGCATCCGACAGGGAACCCTGAATCACATCGTAGCTAAACACCGGCAGACGGAACGCCGGAAGCTTGTTACTGACCGTGTAAAGGTCGCCGATCGTATTCACATGCAGCGGCAGGAATTTTACCATTAAAATACCTGCAATAACCGCTACCAGCGATCCCGGAATTTTTTCCGTGATCATCGGCATCACAATCAGAATCGCCAGACACACCACGCCGACGATAATCGCGTGCAGGTTGACACTTCCGAATCCAGCTGCGAACGCTTTCAGCTTCTGCATCGTCTCGATCGTCTCCATGCCTGCCGGATAGGTTACGCCAAAGAAATCCTTCAACTGACCGATGACGATCGTCACCGCGATACCGGAGGTAAAGCCGGTCGTGATTGTAAACGGAATAAACTTAATCAGTGAACCAAAATGGCAGAATCCCATGATAACCAGGATGATACCTGCCATGATCGTTGCAATTGCCAGCCCTTCCACGCCGCTCTTCGCCACAATACCTGCCACGATCGTTGCAAATGCCGCCGTTGGACCTGCAATCTGTACCTGGCTGCCCCCTAAAAATGAAATCACAAATCCGGCTGCAATCGCCGTGTAGATACCCTGTTCCGGACCTACCCCCGAAGCCAGCGCCAGCGCGATCGAAAGCGGCAGCGCGATGATCGCTACGATGATACCCGCTACCACATCTGACATCAGCTGTGCGCCGGAATACTTCTTCAATGTTGTAAACAACATTGGACGTATTTTTTCCATACCTCAAACTCTCCCTTTTTCTTCCCAATTTAAATAAAAAGTAATTACCAGCCCTAAAAAGGACCGACAATTACCTATTATACAGCAAACTAAGGGTGTGTCCAGTTTTTTCGAAGTTTTAACACAGTAATGCTTCCGACTTGTTACTGAGCACGTATGCGTAAACAGTAACTCAGGCTTCTAGATAAGCAGTTGTTAAATTTATTAGTTGTGATTTTTTTGTCAAAATGACGGATTTGTAAAATTTCTGTCACAAACTTCCGGCTATTTTTTCGATTGACTTTCCTTTAAAAAAGTCTATAATTCGTACTTGTAAAAAGCATTGAGCAGGACACGATTTCCAATTCTCCACGTTTTCAGAGAGCTGCCGGGCGATGAAAGACAGTAACGCCGATGGAAATTATCCCCTGTGAGCTGATCGGACAAACGCATGCAGGATACCAGTAGTCCGGTCCGGATTCCTACCGTTAAAGAGGAACATATTCAGAATGATGGATATGGCTGAGAGATCGGCTTTACAGCCGGTAAAAGAAGTGGTACCGCGGATGCTTATGCCTCCGTCTTCTTGAACTTTTAAAAGTTTCAGGAGGACGGAGGCTTTTTTGTTTCCCCGCTCCCGAAACTCCGGCAAACTGCCGGGACACTAAAAACCATTTGACCTATGGGAATGGAGGTATCTTTATGAACACATTAGTTATCGTAGTTATCGCAGCCTGTTGTCTGGCGGCTGGTTATCTGCTCTACGGCAGATGGCTCGCCCATAAATGGGGCATTGATCCAAACGCCAAAACACCGGCTGTCACAAAAGAAGATGGTCAGGACTATGTTCCGACCGATGGCTGGGTTGTATTTGCCCACCAGTTTTCATCCATCGCCGGTGCCGGCCCTGTCACCGGTGCTATTCAGGCAGCTGTCTTTGGATGGGTTCCGGTCTTTCTCTGGATCATCCTCGGCGGCATTTTCTTCGGCGCTGTTACCGATTTTGGTGCCCTGTACGCCAGCGTTAAAAATGAAGGCAAATCGATGGGACTTCTGATTGAACAGTACATCGGCAAAACCGGTAAAAAGCTGTTCCTTCTGTTCTGCTGGCTCTTTACTTTAATTGTAACCGCCGCATTTGCCGACATGGTTGCCGGTACATTCAATGCATATGAGACGGTAGACGGCGTGACCAGCTTATCCGCCGCCGCAACTGTCAACGGCGCAGCCGGAAGCATTTCCCTTCTGTTCATTGCCTTTGCCGTTGTATTTGGACTGATTCAGAAAAAGGCTCAGTTCCATGGCTGGAAACAGACCATGCTCGGACTTGTCTGCACGGTAGCTGCTTTCGTCATCGGCATGAACTGCCCGCTCATTACCACCAAGGCAAACTGGTCCTACATGGTATTCGCTTACATTTTCCTCGCAGCCGTTCTTCCTATGTGGCTTTTGATGGAACCGCGTGACCTGATGACAACCTTTATGTTTGCCGGTATGATTATCGGTGCCGTCGTTGGACTGCTTGTCGCACATCCGGCAATGAACCTGGCGCCTTACACTGGTTTCCACAATGAGAAATCCGGTGACCTGTTCCCGATTTTGTTTGTAACCGTTGCCTGCGGCGCCGTATCCGGTTTCCACAGCCTAGTTTCCTCGGGTACTTCCTCCAAGGCAATCACCAATGAAAAGGATATGCCGAAGGTTGGCTTCGGCGCTATGCTTTTGGAAAGTTTACTGGCTGTCCTGGCTCTGTGCGTTGCCGGTGCTGCCGCTTCCGCTGATGGCACGCCTGCAACCGGTACTCCGTTTGCTATCTTCTCCTCCGGTGTTGCCGGATTCCTGGAGATGTTCGGCATCCCGGTTTACGCTGCCCAGTGCTTTATGACGATGTGCGTCTCCGCACTTGCCCTGACAAGCCTGGATTCCGTTGCACGTATCGGACGTATGTCCTTCCAGGAGCTGTTCATTGTCGATGATATGGAACACGCCGAAGGATGGAGAAAACTTCTCTGCAACAAATATTTTGCTACTGTTATCACCTTGGTATGCGGCTACATTTTAACCCAGATTGGCTATTCCAACATCTGGCCGCTGTTTGGCAGCGCCAACCAGCTGTTAAGCGCCCTGGTTCTCATCACCCTGTGCGTCTTCTTACGCGTCACCGGCCGTGAAAACCGCACGCTGCTGGTTCCGCTGGTTGTTATGCTGTGCGTTACCTTCACCGCACTCGTTGAGCGCTGCATCGCACTGGTAAAGGCTTACAATGCCGGAACCGCTGTCTTTATGGTAGAAGGACTGCAGCTTATTATCGCGGTTCTGCTGATGGTTCTGGGTGTCATTATTGTGGTTCATTCCGGTAAAGTACTGTTTTCGAAATCGACTGCTTCGAAGACAGAAAACGATAAAAGATCTGAAATGAATAAACCGGCGCATTGCTAATGATTTCATCAAAATCAAATTATAACCCGACTATAGGTGCCAAAAAGGGAGTCTCTCGCTCACGAAAAGAGACTCCCTTTTTTGGTATTTTTTAATTCTATTGATAACCACTCTGCTACTATATGATGCCAACTCTTCACTTCTGAATCTTTCTCACCGCGAATAAATGGCACTTTTGTTACTGTTCACGCATACGTGCCCAGTAACGCACTTTTTTCTATTCTTTCATCTTTTCTCAAATTTCTCTGGTATTTCCCCTGCATTTCGTCTATAATAGGAAGCAAATTTTTCAACCGAGCACAGCGCTGACAGGCGTTGTATCAGACAGGAGGAGACATGGATATTGTATGTTTAGATCTAGAAGGTGTATTAGTGCCGGAAATCTGGATCGCATTTGCTGAAGAAACCGGAATCCCGGAGTTAAAACGCACCACCCGCGATGAGCCGGATTATAACAAACTGATGAATTACCGTTTAAACATCCTGCGCGAGCACGGACTGGGACTCAAGGAAATTCAGGAAACGATCTCTAAAATTGATCCGCTTCCGGGCGCAAGGGAGTTTTTAGACAAATTAAAAGAAATCACTCAGGTAATCATCATCAGCGATACCTTCTCCCAGTTTGCCGGACCTCTGATGAAGAAACTTGGCTATCCGACCATCTTCTGCAACTCTCTGGTTGTCAGCGAAAATGGTGAGATTACCGATTTTAAGATGCGCTGTGAGAAATCCAAATATACAACCGTCAAAGCACTCCAGTCCTGCGGCTTCGAGACGATCGCCAGCGGCGACAGCCACAACGACCTCGCCATGATTGAGGCAAGCAAGGCGGGCTTCCTCTTCCGCACGACGGAGGAGATCAAGGCAGAATATCCGCAGATTCCGGCTTATGAGACGTATGATGAGCTGTTAGAAGCGATTAAAAAGGTATTAGCGTAAACATTCCGTATTTTCATAATTGCATATGCAATCGTAAAAGCAGCCCCCGGAATCCACACTCCGGGAGCTGCTTTTCAATCGTTTATCCTCTCAAATGTTCACTGATTATTTTTCAATAAATAACTGTTTTACATCAAATGCCTCGTCGATCATGCCGGATTCATACATGAAATCAGCGGTCTTCTGGAAGCCTTCTTTGTCATCATCTGTGATCTCGGTAGAGAAATCATAGAGATCGTACATGCTTTTGACTGCATCGGTGTCCAGATCCAGCTCATCGGCTACGATCTGCATCGTCTCATCCGGTTTTTCTTCCATGAAATCAGCAATCTCGGTCTGTGCTTCTTCCAGCTTCTCGATGATCTCCGGGTGCTCGTCATAGAATTTCTGTGTCACTGCCACTGCAATGATCGCCTTAATCAGGCCTTCGCCGTCGGCTACCAGGTGGTAACCCTGCTGCCCTGCATTGTAAGCAGTTGCGCCAGCAACCAGAGCCACGTCTACACTGCCGCCGTCCAGACCTGCTTTTGCATCCGGGATCGACATATTGACATAGTTGACGTCGTCGATCGTCATGCCAGCCGTTGCCAGATAGGAAACGAGAAGCTCATGCAGGTTGGTTCCGGTCGGTCCTGCGATTGTCTTTCCTCTCAGGCTTTCCGGCGTCGTCAGGGACTCATCCTTAGAATACATACAGAATGCCTTCGGAGAACGGCTGTACATATTTAATACCTTGATATCCGCTCCATTTGCTGCAGACAGAATCACCGAAGTACCGCCAACCGCATACAAAACCTGCACATCGCCGGAAGCCAGCGCCTGTGTCTGATCTGCCCCGGAGGTCAGCTCCGCATAATCAACCTCAATCCCCATATCGCCAAATGTTTTTTCAAAAATACCCTGATTTTTCTCGATGATCGTCGGCACATTGAGCGGAGAAGTTACATACGTAAAGGTCAGCTTATCCAGAGCAGATTCTTTCGCTGTCTCCTCCTCGGCTGCCGCCTCCTCTGCGCTGGTTTCTGCCTCTGCCTGCGTGCTCTCAGCCGCATCTTTTGTACCGGAGCAGCCTGCCAGGGAAGCTGCGGTAAGGCAGAGTGCCATTCCCATTGCCATCCATCGTTTCATCATAATCGTTCCTCCTCTAAATAAAATGTAAATTATTTATAATATCCCTTTTCAGGGTTATCATCTCATCCTCCAAAAGATTCCTCTCTTCCTGCGGCGCCTTGACCTCATAGAGCGCCTTGACCATGCCCTTTTCAATGACCGCAATCTGGCTTCCCAGAATCAGTGCCTCATCGATGCTGTGCGTCACAAACAGAATGCTCGCACTGCGCTCCTGCTGGACGCGCAGAAGCTCTTTCTGCATCTGTTCCCTTGTAAAATAGTCAAGCGCGGCAAACGGCTCATCCATCATGATAAAGGTCGGCTCATACGCCAGCGCCCGCGCGATCGCCGCCCGCTGCTGCATTCCGCCGGAGAGCTGTGCCGGATATGCTTTTTCAAATCCAGATAATCCGACCGTGCGGATAACCGCCTCTATTTTCCCCGGATCTGTCTCCTTTTTTGAAAGCCCGAACACCACATTTTCCCAGACGGTCAACCACGGCATGAGGCGCGGTTCCTGAAAGACAAATGCCGTCTTGTGGGCGCTCTCCCAGCGGATCTCACCGCTGTCCGCCGTCTCCAGTCCTCCGGTCAGCCGCAGAATCGTCGTTTTCCCGCATCCGCTCTGCCCCAGAATCACGGTGATTCTCCCCGCCGGAAGCGACAGGTTGATCCCGTTTAAAACGGGAATCTCCCGGTTATCCACCCGGTATGTTTTATGAATATCAATCAGTTCAATTCCAGCCATTTTCCCCGGATCCTTTCAGCACAAATCCTATCATCCATCCAAACAGGCGGTCCGTCACATATCCGACTGCCCCGATCGCCAGAATCCCCACGATCACCTTGTCGGTCCGCGACATCTGCTGTGCAAATAAAATCATATGTCCAAGCCCGGTGGACGCCGCCACCATCTCCGCACCGATAATAGCGCGCCAGCTATAGCCAAGCCCGATCCGCATTCCGACCAGAATATCTGCCATCGCATAGGGCAGAATGATGCGGAAAAATTTGCGGCGCTTCGAATAGCCGAACATATCGCCCACTTCCAGAAGTTTCGAATCGCACCCGGTAAATCCCTTCACGATATTTAAGTACATCGGGAAAAAGGACGCCAGCACAATAATCACCGTCTTCGTCGTCTCTCCGATTCCGCACCAGAGAATCAGCAGCGGAATCATGCTGAGCGGCGGGACATTGCGGAAAAACTGCACAATATACTCATAGTAAACGCTGCCGCCCGGAAACAGCGCCCGGAACATTCCCAGCACAAATGCAAACAGGAACGCAATCGCAAATCCCTTCATGACACGCAGGAAACTGATTGAAATATCCCGCCACAGTTCCCCGGTTTTCACCATTTTTAAAAAGCTCGTCCACACCCGCGCCGGGGACGGCAGCACATACGCACTGACAACCTCCATGCGGCAGACCAAATACCAGATCAGAAATACCGCTCCGATTCCCAGCGCCGGACCGAAGTATTTCTGCCAATTATCCTTGAATTTCTTCGTTTCTTTCATTCTTCCCATTCTTTTGCCGCAATTCATGCATTTTCCGCTTCTTCAAGCGTTTTCTATGAACCGCAGCTTTCTCTCACTCTGTCTGCACGCCATCCCCGTGATGGCATCCATCCTTACAATACAAAAGTTCCAGCAGATCCGCCTGCTTCCAGCTTCCGCTCTCCACATATGCCCGGATTTTCTCCGGACTGCTAACACTCTCTACCTTCGCCGCCTGTCCATCTTTCCGGCAGATTCCCGCAAAATACCCCGGCGGAATCGGGCTGTCTTCGATCGCCCGGACGCGCACCTCACCGCCCGCCAGACGATTCCATGCGATAAACCGCGTATTCTCAAGTCCCAGCGAATTTCCAAGCACCGCAAGACTCTGGCATGGCGTCGTGATGATCTTCTCCCCATCCGCCAGATCCGGACGCGTGCTTAATTCCCGCGCACAGTGAAGTAAAATCGGCTCGATCGGGGCAACTTTCAGGTTTTCAATTCCAGATTCGTTTTCCGGCTCCTTCTGTATCTCTTCAAGCAGCCGAACCGCCTCCGGACAGCGCGCATCCGCAAGCGTCACGCCCGCCCGCAGACTAGCTTCATATCTTTCCCGGACGATCCGTCCCCAATCGCCCCGGCACTCGACCCGCGTCAGACCATGCCGTTCTAAAAAACGCTTCAGCGAATCTTCCTCACACATCCCGGCAGAAACCGGATTTATCCACAAATACTGCATTGTTTCTCCACTCTATCCAATCAGGCTGCCTAGCTTTCACACCTATGCACCTAGTTTACTTCGTTTTCACGTTCCCTGCAAGTTAGTTTCTTCTAACTTGCTTATCATAGCAAAAAATCGATATATTGTCCAGTTTGGATTGTAAACTTTTACAATTTTATAAGTTGACACTGTAGACTCCATCTTCGCATCCGGTTACCTGACGACAGGCGGACAGGGCATCAAAGATACAATTCAGGCGATCGAAAATGCCGGATATACCTATGAGATCGAGTCGGATGACCGTGAGGAATAACGAGACACATTCAAACAGAGCGTCTTTTCATGGGACGCTCTTTCTATGAAAAAAGGTTTTAACCAGTTCACATATTTACCGTGAAAACCAGCTAAAACCATTTTTCATTACAGCATATTAATAAACCCGGTCGATACCAGGAAAAGAACCAGCATGACAGCCGGAACAATATACCGGATTAAGAAGCTGTACATACCTGCTCTTGAAAAATGTTCCCCATTTTTCTCGACTTCTTCCACGATCCACTTCGGTCCGACCACCCATCCGATCAGGATGCTGGTTAAGAAGGAAATGATCGGCATAAGGAAGCTGTTGCTGATATAATCCATCACATCAAGCAGCTGTCCGGTGGAACCGTTCGGCAGCTTCAACTCAAAATACAGAACATTGTAGCCCAGACAAATGAGAACCGCCGTGATCAGGGAATAGATTCCGACCATCACACACATCTGTTTTCTCGTCTTTCCAAACACTTCCATGCAGTTGGCAACCAGCGTTTCCATGACAGAAACGCAGGATGTCAGCGCCGCAAAGCCAAGCATCAGAAAAAATGCAAGTCCCACGATATGACCGGCGCTGCCCATCGCCTGAAATACCTTTGGAAGCGAAATAAAGGTCAGACTCGGACCGGACGCCATGCCGTCGCGTCCTAAAAATACAAAGACCGCCGGAATAATCATCATACCGGACAGAAGCGCCACACCTGTATCAAAAAATTCAATCTGGTTGGTCGCCTTGTTCAAATCGATCTCATCTTTGACATAAGAACCATATGTTACCATAATTCCCATCGACACACTCAGTGAGAAAAAGAGCTGGCTCATCGCATCCAGCAGTACTTCCAGAAATCCTTTTACCGTCAGTCCCGTAAAATCCGGGCGCACGTAGACGAGGAATCCCTGTATTCCCGTCCGGACCGTCCCATCCGCGTCCGTGTAGGAAAGCGTCAGTGAAAAAATCGCGATTCCGATGACTAACAGGATCAGTCCCGGCATGATAAAACAGGAAAATTTCTCAATTCCCTTCTCCACACCTCTGTATACAACCCAGATTGTGAGCGCCAGAAAGATTCCCGTGAAAATCAGCGGCGCATTCTTTTCCGTGATAAACGATGTAAAATATCCGTCCTCCGCCACATCCCTGCCGGATGTCGTCAAATACTCAAAGAAATATTTCGTGATCCATCCGCCGATGACCGAATAATACGTCATAATTAACATCGGAACCAGAAACGTCAGGTATCCGACAAACTTCCACTTCGGATGCAGCGTTCCAAACGCCCGCAACGCATTCTCCTTCGTTCTTCTGCCGATCGCCACATCCGTCGTCAGAAGTACAAATCCAAATGTCGCCACCAGCACCAGATACACCAGCAGGAACAGTCCGCCTCCGTCTTTCGCACATAAATACGGGAAACGCCAGATATTTCCCACACCGACGGCACTTCCGGCTGCTGCCAGCACAAAGCCCAGCGAACCGCTGAAGCTGTTTTTCTTTTTTGCCATTTACTTATAACCCCCGTGATTGTAACTTTTATGTCCGTCTCCCGCGGACATAGATAGCTTCTATTCTACCTGTTTTTATTAGAATTACAAGTATCTGCCGGCAATTTTCTTCTCAAATTTCTCCCCCCTCCCGCTTTTCTTCCCAGCCGCCCCATCGTTACTGTTCACGCATCATGCCCAGTAACCCCATCGTTACTGTACACGCATACGTGTCCAGTAACGGAATTTGCCGTGGCTTCGCATTTAATTTATTCCCCCTTCATCTCTACTTGCCTGCCTTATCATCTTCTGCTAAAATTAAAAAGATAAAAACAGAAATTTTCCCATGGAATGAGGCATATATACAATGAACAACAATCAAACATTCCCACGTCTTTGCCGGGTTTTAGAAATATACGAAGCCGATTTTGGCTGTGAAGAACGCCCGGACGGACAGGAAACGATGGTCTGTGTCCGTCTGCTGGACACAACTGAAAATGCAAACCTCTCAGAGCATCCAGAATACACGATACGCACCGCGGATCAGGCACTCTATGATGCCGGAATCGATGAGGGCGATCGCGTCTGGTTTGACCCGGAATCCGGGCAGATTGAGAAAGCGGCTGAATCACACTAAAATATAAAGAGTTACAAAGGAATATCAAAATGGAACCATTTTACTATAATCACATGAACAAGAACCAGCAAGCCGCCTACCGCGCCATGCAGCAGGGGCTTACCAATCTCTCCGACGAATTTCAGATTCCGCGCCTAGAGGGAAAGGATTTAAGCAATGTATTTTTTGAACTGCGGCTCGATCACCCGGAGATTTTCTGGGCTTCCGGCTTTAAATATAAGTATTACCCTGATTCCCCGAACCTGATCCTGATACCGGAATACCTCTTTGACAAGGGCAAGATCCGCGAACATCAGAAAGCGATGGGCGCCCGCGTCGAAAAACTTGCCCGCCCGGCAATGAAGCTGACTGAACTGGAAAAAGAACGCTATATCCACGATTTTATCTGCGAACACGTTCATTATGACAAATTAAAAAAGCCCTACTCCCATGAGATCATCGGACCTCTGGGACAAGGCGTCGGCGTCTGCGAGGGCATCGCCAAATCGGTCAAAATTCTTTGTGATACGCTCGGCATCTGGTGCATGATCGCGCTCTGCGGCAATAACCCTGAAAAGGGCATCAAATACCGCCATACCTGGAACATCGTCAAGATCGGGAAAACGTACTACCATCTGGACGCTACCTTCGACAACAGTCTCGGCAAATGCAGCCAGACAGGGGAGGAGATCCGCTACGATTATTTCAATCTGGATGATAAAGCCATCTTCCGGGATCACGAACCTCTTATCGCACCGGCTCCCGCCTGCACGGACAGCGATCATTTCTACTACAAAGAAAAGAAGCTTTCCTTTACCAAACAGGAGGATGTTTACAAGCGCTCCTTACAGGCGGCCAAAAAAGGAAAAACACTGACGTTTCACTGGCGCGGCGGCTATCTGACAAAGGAAGTTCTGCGTGAACTGCTCGACCTAATCGAAAAAGCCGGAAAAGAACGACAGAAAACAGCTCTCATTAAGCTTAACTGGCCCCAGGCTGTCCTGCGCGTCCGCTACACCGATGAACCGATCCAGCCGGTTGTCACCATGGAGGAAGCAAATGAAGGGGAAGAAACCCCGGAAGGCACAGCGTCTTTATAGTTCGCTGTGCTTTTCCGCGGAGCATTTTTGTGTCATAGGACGAAGTTTCCTATGACACGAGAAGCTTCTAACAATCATACCTGTCATGAAGTCTCTTATACGCATATCCACTTTCACTCACGCCTCCACATTTACTATCTCTTTCATACTTTTCACTTTCTTTCTGAAAAATCCTTTCAAAATGTTTCCTATCCTCATCACTCATTACATACTTTTTGCTGCTATATATTTTACATTTTTTCATCCTATTTCCCTTTAAACTGTGAAAATCAGCATTTTGAATATGCACTCAGCATTTTTTTAATATCAAATCGGAGTTCTCTTTTATTAAGGAAAACAACTCCCAGCCTAATCGCATACACTATATGATTCCAAAGCCATCGTTCCAGTTCCGCTGTTGTCGGAACCCGATAACCTTTTTCCACGGCATCTGCATACACATAGCGAAGTGCTTCTGATATATTTTCCAAAGAACTAATCCCCGCCCTTTCGTCAAAGACCTTTTGAGGTCTAAGTGACAAGATCCTTTTTACGTACTTCTCAACAAATTCATTTGCCTTCTGCCTATCACCTATATAATCTACCGTCACAGAAATCACTTTGCTCCATTCATTTGCAGTTTTCTCATGCATATATGCAAAACTTTTATTTGTAAAAATAGTTCCGGATACTAAAACAGTTTCTTCCCCTTCCTGCCGGATTTTTCCATCCCAAATGAGCTGTTTTTGTATTTTTAAACGCTTTTCTCGAATGCTCACCATGGAAGGATTCGCCTCCATTACTAACAAATAGGCTGTATTTTCCGGATATTTCTTTACCACATCGATGGAAACTTTCATCTCTAATCCCGGAATTTCTGGAAATAAGAGGGCTTGATACTCCTTATACGAAACTTTTCTGTATCCTTTGATTTCACATAATAAGCAACCGTTAAATTTTTTCATACACCTGCTTCCTTTCTTTTAATATTTATTCTTTGTCCTAAAAAAAAGTATACTCTTGTTTTTGATAAACAACGAAATATAGAAAAATCAGCCCGGATTTTAATGTTCCAGGCTGATTAAACATATTATTTACCTTCTATCGCCGCAAATACTGCCTACATATTAATACTTCCCTCTGCAATTCATGCAATCACTTTGATCCCGCCCAACGGATTTTCTCAGCCCGAACTCCTCCGATGGCTTTATTTCACCACACATAGGACATTTTTTTAGAAAATCATGCTTCTCTTTTGAAAAACCAATAATATTCGTAAGTCGAGTGTCATCTGAATCATATCCATTTTCCACATCAACAAATTGAAAGCTTTTTGTGGGTAATTCTTCAATTATTATTTTATTATCTAACTTTAAAGGTAGTTTATAAATCATCGTAATTGTCCTCCTAATTAATTATTCATACATATTTTTAGTTCCCAGCTATCTCTTCCAGCTGCTTTAACATTGCCTCCTCTTTCCCTCTATACAGCGCTTTCGTAAATCTCTCATCCAATTCAAAATCCTCAACGCTCAGTAACCGTCTCATCCGCTGCAGCAAATGAAGCGCTAAAAGCATGTAATCATTTATCTGCTTTTCGTTTGCAAAATCTGTGACCATATCACTATTGGAAATTATGCCTTCTAATAGATCGCATCCAGAGCAAGTGCCGTATGCCATGTATGTTACTATAAAGTCCCGTACATCTGGTTCTTCCTCTTGTGGAATCAGCCAAACTTTCTCTCCTCCATAGCACCCCTTATCAATCTCTATAATCTGTTCAATTTTTAATGGTCGTTCCTCCTCATCTGGATTGATCACTATTTGTATAAGTACCTTCAGGAGATCGATATAATCTTTTGCATATTCCATCTGCTCATGCGTCTGCAAATATTTCCTTAATTCTTCCTTATGCCTGAACCAAGATTCAGCATACATGATTTTCCTCTGCGATTTCCAGAGTCTTTTATTCTCTTCTTTTTTCCAACCTATCTCCTGTTCCCAGTCCAAACGATACTCTGATACAGGTTTCTGGCAGCTATCAGACCAATCCACAAATCTACTGATAAAGGCTGCGTAATCCTCATCTACTTTCTGGAACCCCAGTTTTTTCAAAAAATTTATAGCTGCATAATTATCTGACAATGTTCTGGCAAACATTTGTTTATTTTGAACCCAGGTTTCATGCTCAAAAAGCTGCCATAGCATTTCTCTGGCCACTTCACTCCCATATCCCTTTCTTCGAAATTTTGCGGAAATGTATATTTCCAATTCAATCTTAACCTTAGAATCTGGCCATTTACATTCTATCTGAATATCCACATACCCAATAATATGATCCAGATCCTCTTTTCTAAAAATAAAAAAGCGTTTTCCCGGTGTATAATTCTGGTGCCTCCATTTGAAACACTCCTCAAATTCCTTCATCCCCGCCTCAGAATACTCGATTCCAGTGAATAATTCGAAATCGCCCTCATCTCTGAGCATTTTCATAAATGCATCTACTTCATATTCTGTTCCTCGCCACAGAATTAAATGACGTGTTTTGATTTCCTTCATAAAGATTCCTCCCCGGCTTCTTAAGGTATACAAACCTATCCAAATTTCCTGACTGCCTGTACTTTTTCCTCTCATCTATCGGATATATGCTCAGTTTAACAGACAAAAAGCACCTTTTCCACGCTCATTTTAAGTATATTATCTTGCATATGTACAACTGGAGAGAAATCCTCTCAAAATGAATTTTTTATTTTGATTTATTTTGAGGCAATCAATCTCAACTGCTGCATCATCTTTTCTCCCTGTCCAGAATCCACTGCCTTATCCATCCGTTCCTCCCATTCTTCCTCTTCCCGCGTCATAAGTGGTTTCATACGCTGAAGAAGATGCAGGGCCAGGGTCAAATATTCTTCTACCTGCTCGCACGTTGGATATCCATAATCATAATGTGCAATTCCCTTCAACGTATCGCAGCCGGCACATGACCCATAATATGTATGCGTCCAGATATATTTTTCTGGACATGAGAATGAATCATAAGGGATCAGCCATATTTTTTCTCCCTGATAACCATCTTGATCCGCTTCGACTATATAATCAATTCTTAATTTTTCTTCTAATTCCGGATTAATTACCACCTCTATCAGTGCCTTAAGAAGATCTATATATTCCTCTGCATACTCTTCCTGCTGATGAGTTTGCAGATAATTTCGAAATTTTTCCTTATTTTTAAACCACGCTTCTGAAAATAAAATTTTTCCTCTTTGATTCCAATTCATTTTATGTCTTCCCTTTTTCTCTTTCAGCGTCCAATCCAGGCAGTACTCCGATACAAGTTCCTGACAATTCTCCGAATCCTGCCAATCCACAAACTCGCTCAAAAAGGCCGCATAGTCTTCATTGATTTTTTCAAAACCAAGTTTTTTCAGCACCCGGATACTCGCACTATTCCGCGAAAGTGTTTTAGCAAAGACCTGCCCCGTTTTGAATTTCTCCCCCTGCTCCCCCAAATTGCCTTCCATAAGCTGGTATAAAAGTGCCCTTCCGGCTTCCGTAGCATAACCTTTATTACGATAGTCTTTGGAAATATAAAACTCAATTTCTATCTTGCTGCCTGCAAACCTAAATTCTCTATGCACCCCCACATATCCAATAAAATGCTCCGGATCTTCTCTTTCAAAAACTGAAAAGCATTTTTTACTGTATGACCTTTCAAAATATCTGGAAAATCCTTTTAATTCTTCTTCCGTACACTTCGCTCCTGTAAAAAGCTGAAAATTGCCATCTCTCCTCAGCATGTTTAAGAAAGGCTCTATATCACGTGCCTGATCACTTGGTTTCAAAATCAAATTCGGCGTCTTTATAATTTCCTCACCCTTTTTATTATCCTGTGTATTATTTCCCCACATAAGCAATTCCTTCCTTTTATATCCCAGCTTTGTTTTATCTGTTTTTCATCTATCTGCTATACAACCAGTTTACTCAACAAACCGGTGTGTTTCCACGCTCATTTCCATTAAATATCAGATACTTTGTACAAATAACTTACTGGCTCTTTTTCCGCCAGCCATACTATTAACTGATAATTCAAATCAAATGTCCGGTGGTATTTTCTACCCAGCCTTTCTCTCACCATTTTAAATGCTCTACAACAAAAAAACGAAAAACCAGAAATATTCTTCCCGATTTTTCGTTTTCTTGTTCGACTTAAAAAATATGCCTGCACAGCAGCCGGGCGGATCATCTGCAGCCAGTTTAGTCGTGCATTCAACCGTTCCCCCGGATTTTTACCAATAATCAACAATCCAATATCAACGACAGAATCAATCAGCCAATCAATCACCAGCCCTCATAAAAAACAAATCCAGAAAAAGAAATCAATGGAATGTATTGGAATCGAACCAACCACCTCGATTAAAAAGTCGAGTGCTCACCACGAGCTCACATTATAAGATCCCTAATCTTATGTTTTATTTGGGCTGCATAATCCCTGCAGCGGGGAGACTAAAGTTTGAGATTTTCGCTGTACAGGCATAAATTCGTTAGAAATTCACCTGAATTTTAGTGGTCGCATTAGAAATCTTAATGGCCGTATCTAATTCGCTATAGAGAGCATCTCTGTCCGTTTTCATCTGCGCCAGCTTCTCCGTGAGATTCAACGGATCCACTAGCTTATAGCGGTTTGTCTTTAAATATTCATCTACCACAGCCATCGACGCCGCATCTTTCTTTGCCTTGTCACTGCCCAGAATACTGTTCCGCATTTCCTCTGCAGATGCCTCCAAAGATGTCTGGGCTTTTTTTACTTTTTCCATCACCTCTACCATCTGATTCTGCATAAGCTGGATTGCCTCGGTCTCAAAATCTCCTTTTATCGTACGGCTGTCATCAAAGAGCGGCGTTCTGCGGATGTTTTCCCGTTCAGAAGACACTTTTAATCTCTGCTTCTGTGCAATCGCCGCCGCTACGGTATATTCACCATATTTTGTTTTAATAATCGTTGTCGCATTACTCGCCACAATCGCCGCATCAATCTCATCGTAATTGCGAATCAAATCTTGGAAACTCTGGAAATCACTCTTTACTTTTTCGCAAAACGCTTTTTCTTCCATCAGCATCCCGGCAGTGCGTTCTTCGCATTGCTTTTTATAATCTACAAAACGCATTTTTCCAATCTGTTGAAAAATCCTATCGCGCAGCAGATCTCTTTCATTTAAAGCATTTATCACCAGTATTTCTCTCATAATCATTCCTCTCCACTTCAATGTTTATCCCAGTTAGTCAGCTTTCTCCCACAAAAATTCTCTTTTCAATATACTCCCTTCCATCCCCTTTAAACTGCGGTATCTCCCTGTCGATAATCCAGTTAGATTTCCCCGCTTCTGCATTTTCTTTCCGTACACAGCAGCTTCCCCGCTTCAGACAGGTTTCAAGTTCATTCCAATTAAACATTTTTTCCTGCATTAGCATATCCTGAATCTGCTCACATGATTTTCCTTGCAGCTGCTTATGTGAGAAGTTCGCCTGTCCCACCATCTGAACTGAATTTCTGGCTGCATCCAGCTGTCTCCAGTAAATCAAATTTGCTGTCTCCTCCTTAGGAACATTAAAGCAGCGGGCATCAAACATCGCCCCCTTCTGAACCGCTTTCTGCAGGGCTTCCGCATACACTCCGTCTTCCATTGCTGCTGCAGCTGCCTCCGCAAAATACCGGTTGAACGCCATCGTCGTCATACTTGCCGCAATGGAACACATTTTCTGCACCTCATAATCAAACCATGCGTCTGAATTAAGCCTTTTATAGTCAATCAAAAGCAGCGTGATTTCATCTGACTGTGTGTATCCAAGAACACAGCCCTGAATATTCTCGCACAGATACTGCATTGTCTTCTGCATACTTTCAATCAAGATAAAGTCAAATGGTTTTTTCATACCTCTGGTAAAACTGTGAAATGCTTTCCCATCAATCCGGATCGCCACCGGTGTCCGCCGCAGCAGCTTTGTTTTCGGAACTGATTCATAAAAGTTTTTCATCCGAATTCCCAGTTCATCACGTAATGCCATATCTTGTCCTCCCATTTTAAATGCGTATTCTTATTGACAAATACATTTCTTCTATTACAATAAAATAATACAATCCGGATTTCGTGGTTCCTATATAATCAGCCTATCAGATCAAACCAGCCAAATCCACGCTCATTTCCGGTAATTTAAAACGTATTTGTACAAATAGGAGAATATTATGAATTGCATGACGTATGACTACCGCTTCAGTATGCTCATCCACACAGAATTTGAATATCGATCCCGATATCTGAAAAAAACAGCGGCTATCCCAGACATTCATTATGAAACCCCTTTAAATTCCGATATTCGTGCTGTTCTGGAGCTGGAAGCAAACTTTAATTCAGAAATGGAACCCGATCTGGATGAAACTTATTTCTGGAAAAAACTGAACGAATATAACGATGATGAAAATAGAGACCACTTTTCGGATTTCCAGGAAAACCTAAAATGCACGGCCATTACGCTTCGAAGAATTCGTGAAAATTGGTTACATCCTGAATCTAACAGACCGCAAAAAAAACAGGCCAAAAACAAAATCATAGAAAAGCGTTCTTTCCTGCTTCTGTTTGCCTCGTCCTTTTTAGATTTGCCTTTTACTTATATGATGGGAATTTTTGAATACAGCGATGTGCTGACAGATGGAATCATTGACTCCTGTTTTATCAATCCTAAAACAGATATCGGCCCCGCCTTTTGCTGGCAGGATGATTTTCGAACATCATCCGGAAAACTCTCTGATGCGTGGATAGAACAATACATTCGCCTGATTCGGCGCCCCGCGATTCTTCACAATCATAAGATTCGTGAACGTCTCGGATACCTGCCCAGCTATATGCCAGAGCCACACATGTTACTTGAAAAGCAGCATACATCACCTGAAGAACTGCATATGTTGCCTGAAGAAATAACAAATTCTTTTTTGTCCTCTCAGATATGCCGGGAAATTTTGTTTGAGCCAATCACGTTTCGAATCCGGGTAATGTTTGAACTATTAAAGCAGCAGGATTATCCGGAGCTTCATAATAAACTATATAAAAAATTGTTATCACTGCGCCCAAAGGATGCTTTTTATTTATCATATATCACTTTCTTTTGCTATGACCAATCTAAAGCATCATTAAAACAATACAAAGATATAGAAAAAAAGTTAAAGAGCCTCACCTCTATACGCAGTAATGGCGATCCCCGTTTACTCGATTTTCTAAATATAGTTACACAAGCGAGTAAAAACGAAAAAATTCCTGAGCAGGAAATGCCTGACTCATTATCTGATTTAAGCATTGTTGCAGGTATCCGTGCAATTTTTTATGAGCCTGAAAATGTTGCAAATTCTGAAAGAAGAAAAGAATCGGAACATGAAAAATTAACGGGACCTGTCTTTCATACTGGCCGATCTATTTTTGATCTGGAGCAGTTATGTAAAGACAGTTTTTCTTCTACAATACGGAAGGAGAAATCCTCTAAGAACGAACTTTCACCTAAAAGTCAGATTCTGTCCTGCCTGACTCTCACTCATTATCTGACTGAAATTTACTTCCGGAAGCAGAATGAGCAGAAGGAGAAGGAGCAGGAGGAGCAGGAGGAGGAGCAGAAGGAGCAGGAGGAGCAGAAGGAGCAGGAGGAGCAGAAGGAGCAGAATGATTTTGAGAAACTCATGACTCTTTATTCCATTTATCTGTTTATCTCAGACACACAAAGGAATCATCTTCCAAAACCAGATCCTGATTTTTATCAAAGCTGCCTGCCAAAGGAGCTTATCGAGCAGGTTTATCGTTATTTTTCATGAAAAATAATGTGCCTTGGCTCATTCGGGCGTCTCGCGCGGTCGCTTGCGACATGTTTCTTCTTCGCGCGAGTGCGCATCCCGCGGAGCGTTTTTTCATGTCATAGGACGAAGTTTCCTATGACATGAAAAACAGCCACAAAATTCATCCTCCTGCTAAATTCCAAAAACAAAACGAAATGAATTTTGTGGCTATTTTTTTGCTATACGCTTACTTCCAGAGCTGCGCACACACCAACTCCAGTACACTTCCCGCGATACATCTCGCCTTGTCCGAGATCAGAAAACAGTTGGAAAGTTCCTCTTTTCTCGGATCGACATCTGCTACCTTGAAATGTTCCGTCACCAGATAACCATCCCGCAAAAGACCTCGCAGAATGCCCGTGATCTGTGTCTGAACCAGAAGTTTCGTTCCGTCCTCCTGCCAAATCTCCGCGAGCGTGTCCCCGGCTTCGACGATATCACCGATCACACGCACATTTTTGAAAATACCCGCTGCCTGCGCGTGAATTACCCGCTCTGCACCGTATCCACCGATCACACCCGGAATCCCCGTATTCGGGATTGCCGCACCCTCGCGGATAATTCGCCCCAGCCGGTGACCGCGCTTTGTCTCCACCACAACATCCACATCCTCACCTGCCGTAAAGCCCGGACCAAGTGCAATCGTGAGCGGTGCCATATCCCGGCGGGTTCCAAGATTTCGCTTTGCCAGAATCGCATCGATCACAACAGCCGGTTTCAGCGCTCCAATCGACACGCCTTTCGGATCAATCAAAATCGGCACGCTATTTTCCTGCCAGACCGCTTCTGCCTCCTCATATCGATCAATCCGTACAGCACGAAGCCCCTCGACCTCAGTTGTTTTTGTATAAACCGCCTCACACAAAGCTACCTGTCGCCGGATCGCCGCCGGATTTTCAATCTCCAGCACCAGCACCCGAAGCCCTGCCGCCCAGAGCCGATGAATCGTCCCAGTTGCCAGGTCTCCGCCGCCGCGCACAATAATTAAATCATCTCGTTTCATGAGGATGCCTTCTCCTATCTCACTTTTGTTACTATTATTTCCATTACCTGTTTATGCAGCTTCTTCTTCAAATAATTCTTTTGATTGTGTTTTCTGCTTTTAGAGTAATTCTTTTTACTGCCACACACACGACACCTTATCATAAACAGAAGTGTCTATCCGTCCGCTCCACTGCTCCCACTCTTCCGGACGCATCCGCCACGCAAGACCACAGCCGGCAGAAATCTCCCTCGGAAGTGGAATTAAACGTCCCGGAATGCCCGTTTCCATACATCGTTTTTCCCATTCCATCGCCGCCACAGTTGTCTGAAAGGACAGTACGATAAATGGATGTTTTTCTCTCATACTATCAATTTCTCCCCTACGCTTCTTCTGCCAGTGCCCGAACTGCTTCTGCTGCCCTCTCAATCTCCTCTTCCGTATTAAAATGCGAAAAACTGAACCGCACCACTCCCTGACCGACCGTTCCAAGCGCCCGGTGCATGAGCGGCGCACAGTGTGCCCCCGCGCGGACGCAGATGCCGTATTCTTCCCAGAGTGCATCCGCCACACGTGCCGAATCTTCCCCGGCAAGGTTGAGGGAGACGATCGGCGCATGACATTTTGCCGCCGGATCTCCATACACAATGATGCCCGGAATTTTCTTCACCTGTTCGTAAAAACGGCGCGTTAAATCCCGCTCCCGTTTCTGCAATTTCTCGATCCCCTGATCCATCCGGTAACGGATGCCTGCTGCCAGCCCCGCCAGACCATGGACATTGAGCGTCCCGGCTTCGAGCGCCGTTGGCATTTCCTTCGGATGGTGTTCATCATAACTGTGAATGCCGCTGCCGCCAACCAGAAGCGGTTCCACCGAAAGTCCCGGCTTCACATACAGCCCGCCGGTTCCCTGTGGTCCCAGAAGCGCCTTATGCCCGGTAAAACAGAGCACGTCGATTCCGAGCTTCTGCACGGAAAACAGTTCTTCCCCTGCAGTCTGCGACGCATCCACAATCAGAAGCAGTCCATTCCGTTTTACAAACGAAGAAATATAGGAAAGATCCGTCACATTTCCTGTCACGTTGGACGCGCCGGTAATTACCACCGCACGCGTCTCTGGGCGCAGAAATGCTTCCAACTCTTCATATTTTAGATTTCCACGCGCATCCACACCCACAAAACTAAGCGTCGCTCCCTGATCACGCAGACGGTAAAGAGGGCGCAGCACCGAATTATGCTCACAGACCGTCGTGATCACGTGATCGCCCGGACGAATCAGCCCGGAAATGGCTATGTTCAGCGCCTCCGTTGCGTTTGCCGTAAAGGCAATCCGCGACGCATCTTCCGCATCGAACAATTCTGCTGCTGCCGCACGTGCCCCGTACACCAGTCTTGAAGCATGTAAGGTTGCCTCATGCGCGCCGCGCCCCGGATTTCCTGCGGTACGAAGCGCCTCAAGGACTGCCTGTTCCACCTGCAGCGGCCTTTGAAGCGAAGTCGCCGCATTGTCCATATAAATCATGGTTTTACCACATTTCCAGCGCCCAGCATTTTTTCAGCGATGACATACATGTTGGTTACACCGCCGACTGCCAGCTTCTCGGTCAGACCATAGAAATTCAGGCAGGTGCCGCAGGTCAGGATCTCCACACCTTCTGCCTCCAGTGTCTTCAGATCCTCCAGCATCGGAGATCCTTCACAGGTCAGACTGGCTCCGCCGTTATAGAAAAGAATGGTTTTCGGCAAGTTGTCCTGCTGGGTCAGGGCAAATGTAAATGCCTTCAAAAGCGTCTTTCCAAGTTCCTCACTGCCCTCGCCCATCTTATCATTGGCAATCACAACCACGGTATCAGTACGGCTGTCCGGAATACAGGCTTCGCATCCGGCTCCTGCCTGTGCTTTTTCCTCTTCTGTCTGTTCACCCACCGTAAAGATAACCTGATATTCCTGATCCGCCAGCTTCTTTGCACTGCTCTGATAGCCCTTCTGCTCTGCCATTTTCGTCAGATTCTGAACTGCAATCTCATTATCCACCAGCACTTCCACCTGTCCGGCACCCGAAAGTTCCTCTATCGCGTGTTTTGCCTTTACGACCGGAATCGGGCATGCGTCTCCTCTTGCATCTACTTTCTTCATTTCTGTTTCCTCCTATCCTCGTACAAAAATTTCAACCTCTCCCGGTTCCGTGATCGTTCCCACGATCCGCGCCGGAAGCCCGGCGTTCTGCAGCTCCTGTTCCAGTTTCTCCGCCTCATCCGGGGCAGCTGCCATCAGAAGTCCGCCGGAGGTCTGCGGGTCAAACAAGACCTCTTCCATTGAAAACGGTACATTTTCAAACTGCACCGCCGCCCCGACATGGTTGCGGTTTCTCTGTCCTGCCGCCGTGTATAAAAACGCATCTGCTGACTCACGTGCGCCCGGAAGCACCGGGATATGATTCACATCAATCTCGCACGACAGCCCGCGCCCCATCATTTCATGCAGATGTCCCAGAAAACCGAACCCAGTCACATCTGTGCACGCGTGAACCGTGTACTTCCGGCTGATTTCCGCCGCTGTTTTATTGAGCGTCGTCATCGACTGTACCGCTCCGTCCATCTGCTCTTTTGTCACTTCTCCGACGCGGTTTGCCGAACAAATCAGCCCAACACCCAATGCCTTTGTCAAAATCAGGCGGTCGCCCGGCTGTCCGGCATCATTGGCGTACAGCTTTTTCGGATTTACCAGTCCCGTCACGGACAAACCGTATTTCACGCCCGTGTCCGCGATCGAGTGACCGCCCGCGAGAATGCCGCCTGCTTCTGCCACCTTCTCCGCGCCGCCCTGTAAAATCTGTCCCAGAACATTCAAATCCATTGATTCCGGAAAACACACCAGATTCAGCGCCGTCTTGACCTCTCCGCCCATCGCGTACACGTCGCTCAGCGCATTTGCCGCTGCAACCTGTCCAAAAATATACGGATCGTCCACCATCGGCGGGAAGAAATCAACCGTCTGCACCAGCGCCAGATCCTCCGTGACCTGATACACTGCCGCATCGTCCCGGCTGTCATATCCGACTAAAAGATTCGGATCCTTCTCGCCGCGCGGTAGTTTTTCCAAAATGCGGCTTAAAACACCGGCTCCCAGCTTTGCCGTACAGCCGCCGCCCGTACAAAATACGATATCCTTTTTCTCACTCATCTCTCTCACTCCTGATTTCGTTCTGTTCCTGAAAAGGAAGTTAAAATTCCCTGAATTCCGTAGCTATGTTTCAGGATATCCAGTACCTTTCTGCCATCCTCCCGGCGCTCCGACGTGTCCGCCTGGTTCAGAACCACAAAAAACGAACGCCCCGATATATCTTTTCTGGCACCGTTTTCGCTACCAAGAAGCCATGCCAGAAGTTCTGGGGTCAAAGACGTATCTTTCGAAATAGGCACTTCTTTGAGCAGTCTTTTTCCTTCTTTGGGATAAGCTGCGTCCCCATACTCGCACACATCCCTGTTCCACGCCTCAATCGCCAGTTCCGCCCGGAAGCACACCTCCCCCAGCGGACGATACAGGGCACTCAGCCCCGCGACCGCCAGCACGATATCGCTCTGCGGCAGTATCACCGGCTCATGCGCCGCCGGAAATTTACACGGAAGACATTTCGCGCCATCCGCCTCCAGAAATGTGATATCTGCATCCGAAATCCACTCGCCTCGAATCGCTTCTGGCAGAATTGCCAATTTTTCGTGTGGGGCTGGGGTTCCGGCTACGACGTAGGTTCCCTGCTGCCAGAGACGATCGCGCTCTTTTCTGGCATTCTCCCACGCGGTCTTTTCTTCCTCATTTACCGCAATCCACGGCACATTTACCGGCTTCCGAATATGCGTCGTCGTCGCCGTCAGCACCCGCCATCCCTTCGATGTGCAGTACGCCGACAGCGCATACAGAAGCGTCGTCTTTCCGCCTCCGCCAATCAGCGAGACCACGTGTCCTTTTTCACGTAAGAAAGGAAACTTCTGCTCCCAGTCCATCACCGCAGCTTCTCTTCCCATTCCTTCTCCCGAAATCCCGTTAAAACAGTATCTCCATCCACAATGACAGGGCGTTTTACCAACATCCCATTGGTGGCAAGCAGCTTCAACTGTTCGTCCTCGCTCATCTGCGGTAGCTTATCCTTTAACTGCATTTCCTTATATAGCATCCCGCTCGTATTGAAAAATTTCTTGATCGGCAGCCCGCTTCTCGCCTGCCACTTCTTCAATTCCTCATACGTCGGATTTTCCTCCACGATATGGCGCTCTGTATATGAAATTTCCTGTGCATCCAGCCATTTTTTTGCTTTCTGGCAGGTACTGCATTTTGGATAATAAATAAACAGCATCGTATTCCTCCTTTGTGAGCATGCTTGCTATTATACGGCACCTTCTATTTTAAATGCGGCCGTTCTAAACAAAGCATTTTACCTTTTTAAATTACCTACGGAAATTATACCCAGACACCAGAAAGATTGCAAGGGATGCCTGAAAATGATACAATAATAGTATCTGCAACTATATTCAAGTCGAATGTCCGTGAGACTTGGTGCGTGATTCTGGTCAGCGAAAGCTGACATATTCTTCTCAGAATCACTGCACATCCTCGCGGAGCGTTTATCTCAGTCGGAGATTGAACTCCCACTGAGAAAGATTTGTTATTACTCACCACTTGCAGAAGTGGGAGTCTCAACTCAGACTGAGATAAAAAATACAGTTCACCCGCGCCATTCGCAAAGCGCCCATTCGGG
>OIWO01000105.1_pt1 | contig 99443 bp, 90 predicted proteins | sample 1587641 | NCBI WGS metagenome assembly OIWO01 (sample SAMEA3888924, study PRJEB22519) | human gut metagenome | biome: human gut; feature: human-associated habitat; material: faeces | place: Denmark | collected 2010
ATCACATTGACAATCAATTTGTTATAATTTTAAGCCTATTTCGCGACTGTCCCTAAATAAAATCATTGAGCAATTTAAGAATAAAGGAAGATGTTTTTCGGTGGATGAAATTATAAGAGAGTATTATGCCCAATCATCCAATAAAACGGCCGTTTTTGAATACATTAAAATTCAAATAGAACGTCTTAAAAATTCCGGGAAAGATAGGACTAGCGAGACATACAGACAAATGCTTCTCAGTCTTATGAAATTTCGGAATGGAGAGGATTTATTCTTTGACATGATTGATGATACATTGATTTGTCAATATGAAAATCATATGCGCATATTCGGTTTATGCCGAAATACGACATCTTTCTATTTAAGGGTTTTCCGCAGTGTCTATAATCGTGCGGTAGATGATGGACTTACTGAACAGACCAATCCTTTCAAACGGGTTTATACCGGAGTAGACAAGACTTCAAAACGTGCTATTAGTTTGAAAGAAATCAAAAAGATTAAAGATTTGGATTTAAGTAGTACCCCTACTCTTGATTTTGCAAGGGATATGTTTCTGTTTTCTTTCTATATGCGCGGGATGTCATTCATTGATATTGCATATCTGAAAAAGAAGAACCTTTCAAATGGATTTGTCGTGTATAATCGTCGAAAAACAGGGCAACAGTTAGTTGTAAAATGGGAAAAACAAATGGAAGCGATAGCCAATAAGCATCTTAATTCAAATAATCCTTTTCTTTTCCCTATTATCACAAAAGAAGATGGAACTGAACGTAAGCAGTATTTGAATAAAATGATGCTAATCAACAGGTATTTGAAGAAGATTGCAGAACTTGCGAAAATTCCTATTCCACTAACCATGTACGTGGCGCGCCATTCCTGGGCAAGTATAGCCCAATCGAAAAATGTGCCTATGCAGGCCATCAGTCTTGGTATGGGGCATGACAATGAAGAAACTACACGAATTTATCTTGCATCTATTCAGACTAATGTCATTGATGATGCCAATAACAAAATTTTGAATCTTTTGGAGAAAAACAAGTAATATAACAATTTAGTTATGGAGATTTTAACCGCAGTCAATATGGAAAATATTGACTACTAAATGTTTGTGCCGCAATATCTTGTGGTAAAATATGGTTGTTTGGTAAAAGTTCTCACTCTTACTTAGAGTGCGTAAACTGCCTGCAAAATTACAAATTTATTTGCAGATAGTATGCTTTTCTTTTCAAAAGTTTCATCGCAAAGAGTAAATGTTTGACGTAATGCTTCAAACATATTATTTAAATGTCGCAAATTCAGTGATATGAGAATGTGTACTAACTCTAAGTAAGAGTTAATATAAGATTGGCAATATGGCATATTCTTTAATCGCAAATTCGGGTATTCATATTACAACTTTTCCTTTGGAAATCAAAACAAAGGAAAAGTTCAGTTTATGGTTTCATGAGTGGTATGACACCACAAATGGTGAATGGATTCTTGATTTAGCCCATGAAGTTACAACAGATACCAATAGGTACTTTTTTAAGAAAAAAAAGCTTTCTGAATATGGATTCTTATCAGAGGCTACAGGTAGTGGAGATATTGATGTTAGTTCATTAGCGGACGAGGGAATTACACCTTTGATGATTGATGAAGACATGCAATGTGCAGGTGAAATTTACAAAATGAGCTTTTCTGATAAAGGCAATACTTTAACTTTTTTTGAAAACAAGTGGTTGCCACTGCCATACTTCTTCAAACGTAGTGAAACCAAATTTAAATTTGGTCCATTAAATTGGAGTCGATTTATGCTTATACCTATTGATTCTACAGAACAATATAGACGTTATAATGTGGTTTTAGCATTTGACACACGTACTGTAGAACAGAGTAGTAAATATGAAGAATGTCCTATCTTCCCAGATCAGTTTATGACTGAAATGAAATTTGAGGTGTGCAAACAAGAGTTTTATCTCATGGATTTTTGTTCACCCAAGCAAGAGTGGGAATATATAAATGACTACTTATTTTCTTTGGTTCACCCTAATATAAGCAGTGTTGGTAAGATAAAGACAGGCAAAAGGCTCAGTTATATCGCATCTTATTATTTATTAATTGATTATATCGCTCAAAATGAGTTGTTCCCTAAAGTGTCTTTGTTTAAAGATAAAGATACGTTAGTGAAAGATGTCGATATGGTTATTGACATAGGCAACTCACGAACGACAGCACTTCTTGTTGAAGATAATTCTAATTTCAATCAAGTTAATCTGCTGGAGTTAATAGACTATACAAATTTATTAAAATCCGATTCCAACGTCACCAGGATAAATTCATATAAAGAACCTTTTGATATGCGATTAGCATTTAGAAAAGTGGACTTTGGAGACTTTGGAATACAAGGTAGTAAGCAATTTGTATATCCTAGTTTTGTAAGGCTTGGAAAGGAGGCGAATCATTTAATCCACCGTGCAACAGAATCTGTTTCAAACAAAGAAAGTCTTTCTACTATGTCAAGCCCCAAAAGATACCTGTGGGATGGACATAAAAGTAAAGATGAATGGAACTTTATGGTGCTTGATAGAGAAAAAGATAATCACATATTAAACATTCCTGGTATATCAGAACACTTACAAAGTAATGGACAGTTAGCAATCAATGGAACAGGGGGACAGTCTTATCACTATTCAAGACGGTCTCTTATGACCTTTGCTTTTCTTGAAATGCTTGTTCAAGCACAGGTACAAATCAATAACAACCAATATCGAATAGATCGTGGTGATATGACATTACCACGTCGCATACGACGTATGGTTGTTACCTGCCCTACTGCTATGTCAAAACTTGAAAGAGAAGCCCTCGTAAAGTGTGCTAATGATGCAGTAAAGTTACTTAACCTTTTTAAGAATGAAGATTACCGAGTTGATATTGCACCAGCTATTACAACATTTAAGGATGCCGAAAGCAAATGGTATTACGATGAGGCAACTTGCTCGCAACTAGTGTATATATACGGTGAAATTGGCTGGAAATATAAAGGGTCTTGTCAAGAGTTCTTTAATTTATACGGGAAAAAAGCTCAAAACAGTATTCAACCAGAACTAACAATCGGTTCTCTAGATATTGGGGCAGGAACTTCGGATTTAATGATTAGCCGTTATTCCTATACAAAAGGAGACGTAACAACCATTACTCCCGAGCCTCTTTTTTACGATAGTTTTTATTATGCCGGTGACGAAATGCTCAATGAACTTATAAGAAAAATAATGTTCTTCTCATCAAATAGTGCTTTTAGAAAGAAAATGAAAGGTCTTTCTGAAATGGATTATCGTCAGCGTATGCGTAATTTTTTCGGACCAGATTATACAGGGCAGACTATTGCAGATAGAAAATTGCGTAGAGATTTTAATATACAATACTCTATCCCCCTTATGCATTATTTCCTTGATATGTTAGCCAATGACATTAAGGATTGTACAGTACGTTATTCAGATGTATTCGAAGATTGTCCACCCAATGAACGAATAAAAACAGGATTTAAGAAATACTTCTCTTTTGACTTGGAAGACCTTGAATGGGAGTTTAACAAATTTGTAGTTTCTGATGTTATATCAAGAGCATTCGAACCTTTATTGAAAAAAATAGCAACTATAATGTATGCTTATAATTGCGACATTGTATTGCTGTCTGGACGACCATCTTCATTGTCTCCAATTCGCAATATTTTCCTGAAATATTATTCAGTATCTCCAAATCGTTTAATATTATTGAACGATTATTTTGTAGGACATTGGTATCCTAATAAGAATAACACTGGAAAAGCGACTGCAAAAACCATTGTTGCAATGGGAGCATTAGTCGGTTATTATGCAACATCTCTTGGTAATCTTGATAAATTCTTAATTGACAAATCCCAGTTAGATAAGAAACTAAAATCTGTAATAAATTACATAGAATCTTCAAGGGAAGGACAGCCGATAGAATACTTTATCACTCCTGATAAAAATATGGGTGAATTGATGGTTAGTTCTTTACCAACGACATTAAATGTTAGGCAAATTGGATTAGATTCCTATCCGTCAAGAAAATTATATGTCATTGATTTTAATCAGCATAAGATGCTTGAACGCATAAGGAGTAAGGCTATTCAAGAAGGTACTTCTATAAATGAGACACAAGCTCTCGCTAAAGTTAAAGAAATAATTGATGACTTGCGTTTGCGAATGCCCTTTCAACTATCTATTGAAAGAGACGAAGATGATAAAGAAAAGTTAATAATCACAGCTATTGTTGACAAAAAAGGTAACGAATTAGCTGATAGTAACATTGAAATAAACATTCAAAGTTTAGGAGCGGACGAGCGTTATTGGCTTGATACCGGAGCCTTTGATATTCAATAATGCAAATATATTATGATACAGAATATAAATTCACAAATAGCTGAAATTGAACGTTCAATTGCATGGGCTAAAAAATTTGACAAAAGCACTTTTCCTGTTGAGGAACTAAAAGAATATCGTAGAAGACTAAAAAAAATAGCTAATGCATTATCTGAAAATTGTTCCGCTGCGGCATATGGTGAAAGTCAGGTCGGAAAGTCATATCTAATGAGTAGTCTGTTGTCGACAGCAGAGTCTCCTTTTGTCATTGTCAATAATGGCAAAGAATATAGTTTTATTGACGATTTAAACCCTAGTGGGGGCAATACTTCTAAAACAGAATCTACAGGTGTAATAACAAGATTTACTATCAATAATAACAACGAAACGATGAAAGATTTTATAAAAATCAAAAATCTTTCCATCGCAGATTTGTTAATGCTTTTAATTGACTCATACTATAACGACCTTAAAATAGATAACAATAAGATTCTTTTGCATGATGCGATCAATACTGAGTTATTAAATATTCAATATCTGTGGGCAAATAAAACAACCCCTATTCAAACTGTTCTTACAGAAGATGATGTAAAAGATATTTGCGACTACATTGCAGAAGTTTTGGGAGCAAATGCGGTAAACATTACTCACTCAAATTTCCGTAAGATAGTCGCTCCAAAAATTCAGTATGTATCAAGCGAACATTGGGTTAAGATATTTAGTATTTTATGGAATAAGAATGAAGAATTAAGCCACCTGTTCAGTTTATTGGTAAATGAATATAAGAAAATACAGTTTGAGACTGAAATTTATGTTCCATTTGATGCGGTACTCAGAGATAAAGGTACATTACTAAAAATAGAATGGTTGGATTCCGTTTGTGGATTAAAACATGAAACAGAAACCGATGTATTGGTTACAGATGTATATAATGCAAAAGGGCAACTATTGAGCAGCAATTTTAACAAATCAACCCTATCAGCACTCATTGCAGAGTTAACATTTGTTTTACCTAAACAGATTGCAGAGAATAGACAATTTTTAAATAAAATTGATTTGTTGGATTTCCCAGGGGCACGTTCTCGTGAAAAATTCAAAGAACAGGAAATCGGAACAGTCTTACCGACTATACTACGCCGTGGTAAAGTAGCTTATCTCTTTAATAAATACTCTCGATCATTAAGAATAAGTTCAGTTTTATTCTGCCATCACAATGACCAAAAAAATGAGCCGACATTAGGTGAGACTATTAATGATTGGATAGAAACCAATATAGGCAAGACTCCAGAAGAACGCACTGAGGATTTAACACGAACAAATGGAATTTCTCCGTTATTTTTGATCGCAACTAAATTCAATATTGAATTAGAAAGGACCAAAAACGATGCATCTTCTAATGCAGAATTACTATCTGAACACTGGAAGCGTTTCAAAACCGTTTTACCTGAAATTATCAAGCCTGCTACTTGGTTTGATAATTGGGTAACTCGTGGTGGCTTGTTCCGATCTGAGGTTTTTCAAAGTATTTATTTACTTCGTGACTATTATTGGTCAATGAAGAATCAAATATTCGATGGCTATAATGACAAAACCAAATCACCAGAAGTAGCACGGCATATATACAATGATTATCCCGAGTATTTTGATAATCTAGAACGGAGCTTTCTTAACAATGAATTTGTTAAGAAACATTTTGCCAATCCAAAGGAATCTTGGGACGAGGTCTCTTCTTTAAATTGTGATGGCTCAAAAGCAATTATTCGTGATTTAGATGCTATCTCCAGCGTATTAGAAGCAGCTAGAAGAGAAAAGTATCTAAACGAACTAAAGGCAATGAGAGACGAAATGCTGGCCAAACTAAACACATATTATGAACCCGAGAACAAAGAAGAGAATAATGCAAGGACACGGGCTATAGCTGGAGAAATTCGCAGACGTCTGGACTCTCAAATAGGCAAAAAACCAGAAATCTTTGGTTATATTATAGACCAACTGATGACACCTGTTGGAGATTTACGTCAAATTGCATACGACATCGTTATCCTGAAGACAGAAACGCCTAAAGACTTTAATGAAGTTATTTTGATTAGGACACAAGCAGGGGTCAATCCAAATGAAGATAAACAACTTAATATCAAAAGATTATGCGACTATTATGCTTGCGATATAACAACCTTAGAAAAAGAGTTTGCTGAAAATGGATTCACTGTTGATGATGTGATTTCAAATGAATGCAATATTGCTGCAACAGTTGCGGATGTGGTATCTAATAATATTTTAGACTATTGGGCAGTATTTATCAATAAACAGGTTAAAGGACTTGAAAAATATCTTCCTCATTCTGACGAAGTTGCTTTTATGCTTCAAAGTCTGTGTAAAAAATTAGGTGTTCAGAAAACAATATCTACCAAGATAGACCAGTATTCAAGAGTATTTCCTGACAATGATTTGCCAAATGCAATAGCTGATTTTGCATCACTAACATTGAATAATTTTGTTAGTTCTGTAGGCCGAGCATATATGACTAATGAAGATATTGAAAATATACGCTCTAAGGCACAGTCATGCAATCTATCTATTGATTTATCGCCTGAAGCTAGTGATATCAAACACACACAAATTAGCGTGTATGATGCATTACAAGCATTTGATGATGCATCCGACCCGACTTCTGTCTCAATCCGAACATTGATGAAGTTACCTTTTTGGGATAATTTTCAAAGATGGAAGAATCTTTTAATTATTGGACTTTTGTATTCTGCGGATATTTCACATAGTGATCCAATTGCAAATGCTGATATAAAAGACATTATAGATAAATGTAAAGCACTATATACTAACATATAAAAATTATGGCAAGAGCTACATTTTATAATAAAAGATTACTTGGACATATTGATGATATAGATTTTACCGATTATCAAGGTATTGGTTCTGATCCTCTTTATAAACGCTATAAGAGTGTAGAAAGTGTTGTAAAGAGTCGTATATTACCTCAATACCAATCTTTCCTTTCTTGCCCTTTTTATGAAGATGGCAGTATCTTTTGGTATGTAGATGAATGGAATGATGCACCACAAAAGTTTACTGAACTTTCTGGTTTAGAGAAAGATCGTTATACCTCCATAAAGGCTGAAACTATAAAACATTATCAGGAAACATTGAAAAAATTAAATCCTGAGGAATTTTCGATTCTCAATGGGGCTCTAAAGTACATCAATGATGAATTTATATATTGTTATGATGGAAAAGTTGTGCTCATTGCTTGGGGTATGCGTCTTGATGATAGTAAACATACAAGTGAGGGCAAGTGGTTCAAAACCGCTGTCAGGTATGATAAAAAGAAAATATCTTTTGATTTAGCAGGTCATGGAAAACTGTCAATGTCAAAAGAAGGAATCCCATATCTTACAGTGATTAATCGTGACAAAGGACATATTATCACAACAAAAGATATACCTTCTATTATTGCAGATGAAGGGTTTAGTTTTGTTGGTTGGATTCCTAATCCGATTGGGCATGAAGTACTCGATGATATTATATTCACAGCTCAATACTCTACGTTAAAAGCTGTGACTCCAACGAAAGAAGAAAAGGAGGAATTGGTAAAAATTATCTTTGATGCTGGCAAAAACGGCATTTTGAAGGGAGAATCATCTATTGAAGTCCCCCAAGGACATATTTTAAGTATAGAAGAGACTCCCAGTATTGTTGTAAATAAAGGATTTAAATTTACTCAATGGTCACCTAGTATTAACGAACCTATAAATAAAGACACTCTATTCACCGCTGAATACAAGCAGGAATTTATTCAGTGTAACTTTTCAGCAGGCGAACATGGAACATTGCAAAGTAATAAGGTAATCAGAAAGCCATTTGGAGCAGCCCCTTTAGTATCTGAAATCCCAATAGTAAAACCCAATAAAGGGTATCGTTTTACAGGTTGGGATGTTGATCCTTTTGCTGCTCTGACCAATAATAAGGTTTGCGTTGCACAATATGAGAAAATACTACCTTGGTACAAAAGATGGCGGCTTTGGACTACTGGATTTTTTTCAGGTAAAGGTTGTCTAAAATGGTTGTTATGGCTGCTATTAATTATTCTTTTAATTTGGTTGTTATCATGGTTATTACGAGGCTGTGATGGTGATGTTTTGGTCGATCGTAATGGAAATGCCGTCTTGCCAAATGATAAAGCAGATAAGATAGAACAGGTAGCTAAACCTGACGGAACAATTCATGACAACAATGGAAGTATAAACAATATTGTTGGCAGTGATGGACGTTTACCTGAAAATGGCGTAGTTTCACCCATAATTGGCAATGATGGTATTATGCCACCAATTGTGTCTAATCCAGGCACTCCAGACATAATAGAAAATCGATTAAACATCTACTTTGAAGATAAAAATGCAGACTTGAACAAATGGGTACAAGATTTCAAACAAATATATCCGTCAGACAACTATCAAGTTATTGGATATGACCCCAATGTTAGGATGATTCAAATCCAAATACCCGAAGGACAACGCGATAATATCCGTGAGGAATTACCTTTAAAAATTTCCGATCAAAAATTTTTCATTGTAGATGAATCTATAATGGTTTTACATGGCAATAAAAGTCAATCAACCGGAAATAAAGGGTGGCATTTAAAGGCAGCACATGTAAAAGAGGGCTGGGATATAACGAAGGGAGATCCCAATCTTGTTGTTGCAATAATTGATGATGGAATTGATGTAAATCATAGTATGTTTAAGGACAGATTTTTTAAAGCATATAATGTTTTTACTCAAAATAGAGCATTGAGTCCTGGACAAGGCCACGGAACTCATGTTGCCGGTTTAGCAGTAGGTTCTACTGAGTTTTATTCTGAAGGAGCTGCTGGAGTCGCCCCAAATTGTAAGATTATGCCAGTCCAAGTGTTTGACAATGGAATGTGTACATTCTCTTCTCTTGCGAGTGGTATTATGTATGCAATTCATAATGGAGCAAATATTGTCAATATTTCAATTGGACCTAGCTTCCAAGGGTTAAGTCAATTACCCATTGAAGAGCAGATTAAAGTTGCTCAACAGTATTTTAAGAATGAAGAAAAAGTGTATAAGCACATTATTAATACTGCAAATGAAAAGAATGTTATTCTAGTTTTTGCAGCAGGAAATGATAATATCGTGACAGCAATTCTACCAGAATGCCGTCTGACAAATAATACAGTAAATGTAGCAGCATGTACACATGAATATAAATCATCTGTTTTTACAAATTATTCACTGGGTACAAACGTGTCAGCACCAGGAGAAGGAATATATAGTGCTTACCCGACTAACTCCTTCAAAATGTTTGACGGAACAAGTATGGCCGCCCCAATTATAAGTGGAACTATCGCTTTAATGAAAACGATCAAGCCGGACATAAATGTAAAACAATGTATTGCTGTTATCCAAAAAACGGGAAAAGACTTGGATAAGTTTATCCCACCAATGGTACTTATAGATAAAGTTCTCACTGCGGTTAAGAATGGTGATATACCAGAAGAACCAATATGGACGCAAATACTGGATACAGGATCTATAGAACACAATGATGAGATTGCTCCAACAGATCAGTCACCAAATAAGGAACAAAATTCTACCGAAATCAAGAATCCAACAGATGACTATAGTGCATTGAAAGATTTGCTTAAACAATTAAAAGAGCAGCGTGACGCATTGAATAAAAAAATAAATGACTTAGAAAAGAAAATTCAATAATATGAGTACAAATAATTATTCGTGGAACGAAACTTTAAAATTTTCGTGGGGACATATCATAGCCTTTGTTGCTTTGATTTTCATCAGTTATGTTACTTACATGGGTGACTTTTATTCTAATGGTGGTGACTTCTCAGCTGCTGCAATAAAAGTATTCATTATAGATACAATCTTATTAATAACTTTTATTGGAGCACAAATTTTAAAAGGAACAGATGGTAAATTTAATCGTTCAATAATGATCGAGAGGATATTGATTGGTTTATGTCCCATTGCCTTTATGTGGAGTATGATTCCATACAACCATTATTGGAATGTGTATTCAGAACGAACACATATAGAAGAAATGTTTAGTACCTCTATAGAAAAATCAAAAACGATGTTTACTGATTACAATTCGTATGCTAATAATCGTATCAACAATTATAGTCAGCATTTAACGACTATTATCAATAATAGAAATACAAATCCCTTACAATACAAAAATGCTGGGTTCTCTAGCAACAACGATGCACTTCAAAAGGAGAACTATATTCATACTCTTCAACTTCAATTATTGTCTCAAAACACGGATAGTTTGCAGACTCTTGCGCTAAAATGGATTGAAAGTGCCAATCAAGGAGCAAGTGTTTGGAATGCTTTCCTTATAGGAAATATTGATAAGATTTCAGATGCAATCAAATCATGGAATAACACACTAATTCATGTATCTGAATTTAAAATGAGCAATGAGCCTGACAATATTCAACTATTCAACAGTGAGCAAAATTCCTACGACCAAGCCCTTGAAGGTTTGCAAGGTTTAAAAGACACTTATAGGAATACCCAAGGGATTTCGCTTAATACTATCTGGTCTGGCATTTTATTATTTCTGATGCTTTTGTTCCCATATTTCTTGCAGAAGAGAAATACACGAGCAATTGGTCTATACTACTTGATACCTCTCAAATCAAAAAGCTCTACAGTTAAGATTGAGAAGCAGCGAAAAAACACAAAACAAGAAATATCTACTGACTCTAAAGAGCGAACAGACGATATAGATAGTAATGACATTTATGGTGGAACTTTTTAATTCGTAAAAATATAAGTATAAATATGGTAAGCAAAAAAGAGATACTTAAAAACATTACAAATTACTCACCAGAAGAAATTGCTGATGCGGTAAGATCTGGAGTTGTTTCCATGTATGAATTAGGCAAAGATACAGAAGGTGCCTTTACTCCCTTACTTAAAAAGAGAGTAAAAGAACTTCTGGAACAAGCCCCCATGCCTATTGTAAAAAACGATAAGGAAGATGTAACAAAAATAGAAGAATCTGTAATATCGGATTCCTCTGAAACAGAAGATATGTCTATTCCTGATGAGCTTGAAATTTCACCCATTGCAGAAGAAATGGCGTCACAAATAAAAGAAGAGCCACAAGCAACTCAAACCAACATTGAGGTAAAACCGGGCATGTTCCGAAATCCGTTTTCATTTTCCGGACGAATACGTCGAACTGAATACGGTCTCTCTATGATTATTTGCTTTGTCATAAATTTATTTATGCAAGGTATTGTTGGGGTTGCTGCAGAATCAGACGCAGCATCGGCATTGCTAATATTATATCTAATAATGCTCGTACCCTATTGTTGGTTTATTTGGGCACAGGGAGCAAAACGTTGCCACGATAGAGGTAATTCTGGTTGGTATCAGATTATTCCATTTTACGGTTTTTGGATGTTGTTTGCTGAAGGGGAAACAACTGCTAACGAGTATGGAAATAGTCCGAAATAATCATTCTTGAATATGAAACAAAAGATTTTAGATAATGTAACAGAGTATTCTGCAAATCAGCTTGTAGAGTACATACGGACAGGTGTCGTTACTTTTGATGAATTAATCCAAGACACCGATGGTGAATTTTCAGTAGAAAAGAGAAGAGAAGTAAAACAATTGTTAGAGAGTGGCGATGTTGACGAATGGAATAAAGTGAAAACGCTGCATTCTATAGAAGCTGTACAGCACTATCTCGACACCTTTCCTAATGGTCAATTTCGTGCAGAAGCTCGATCTTTGATGAATAAGCTTGAAAACGAACTTCAAGAAAGTTATCTACAAGCAACTACAGACGATGCTTGGACGTTAGTTGACAAATCCAACAAAAATGAATTACGAGAATTTATAAAAAGATTCCCTAATAGTACGCATGTCAATGAATCACAAAAAATTATTGACTCTTTGCTGTTGGATGAAATAATGGGTGTTGATATAGAAACTTTGGTTACTCAAATCAATCAAGTTCCTACAGATAAAACAGCAGTAACACAAGAGCAACGTGACAACAAAACGATTGCAATAATTGAAAAATTCCTTAGCGAGAAGAAAATTAGAAAATCTGATTTTTTGAATAAAATTAAAGAAGACCATAATCTTGTTAGTTCAGGTGTGGTTAAACGTCTTATAACTTCAGGAACATTGTCAGTGGAAGATTTGATGAGCATTGATATTGACCGTCGTTTTATTCAAAAGATGTTCAATGGGGAAAGTGCGCAAAGTTTTTCAACTCCAGAAAAATTAGATAAAATCCATAAACAATCAACAGAAATCTATTTTTGGGGAATTCCCTCATCAGGAAAGAGTTGTGCTCTTGGCGCAATTTTAAGTGTCGCAGCAAGTGGCAAGGTTGCACATTCGATGGATGCTGATACGGAGTCACAAGGATATGGATATATGACCAAACTTATCAACTTGTTCCAGAATGGTGAAATTGGAACATTAATGGAAGGAACTTCTGTTGACTCATTCTATGAAATGGGATTTGACTTAGTTGACAAAGAAGGTAAGATTCATCCCATTACCTGTATTGATATGGCAGGAGAACTGATGCGATGTATGTATAAGGCCAATGCAGGAGACAGTATGTCTGAAACAGATGAGGTTATGTTAGACACACTAACAAAAGTCCTCATTGATAATCGATCTACAAGTAGAAAGATGCACATTTTTGTCATTGAATATGGTGCAGAAGACAGACTTTATGAAGGCCTTCCACAGCGTGTCTACTTAGAAGGTGCTGTATCATATATAAAAAATACCGGTATTTTCAAAAAGGATACAGATGCCATCTACATAATGATATCCAAAGCAGATAAGGTCAAAAATGCGACAAAAGACACTTTCACAAACTACATCAATGATAAATATCTTGGATTTTATAATGGACTAGAACAAATATGTAAAGACAACGAAATCAATAAGGGAAAAGTTGAAAAAATAGCTTTCTCGCTTGGAGAAGTATGCTTCCAAAATTATTGTAGATTCAATTCTCGCCCTGCTGAAAATGTAGTAAGTTTACTTCTACAGCGTTCTGCAAGTTTTAGAGGTGGGAAAAGAGGTATGTTTGAGAAAATATTTAGAGGTTAAGTCATGAAATTAGGATTAATTATAAAGTCAACAAGTGCTGGTGAACAAGAGGTTTTCAGCATTAACAAAGGAGAAGAATGGGCAAAATTTGCAGCTGATTCCCGTTCAATCATAAAAGATTTAGAGGGGTTTGATGGTTCCGGTAAATCAGTAATTGTGGCAAAGATACTTGGCAGTCTTGGCTATTTGATAGGTGTTGTTAAAGCTCGTCCAGAAGGGAGCGGTCGTCCAAATGACAACACTACAGCTTGGATTCATGTTCCTGCCAAAATGAATATAACAGGAAACGAACTGACTTCTGTAATAATGTACGTAGGAGAACAATTAGCAGCTCCTATGGGCATCAATCCAGCTATATTAAATGAACTGTTTACAAAGGAGTATGCCAACAAGGATGTAAAGTATCCAGCTTTAGCATTCATCGGAGGGTACAATCCTGAAGGAAGTATAGGTTGGCGATATTATGGAATTGGTACAGGCTATGCTTTGCATGAATTGCTTGGGAATTCATTAGTACAGACCTCCTACAAGAAGTATAAATGTATATGCTTTGTGGATAAGTCATTGAATTTGTCTACTATTGGTGGTGAAATAATTAAGTCAGATCCGAAAGAACCAATAAAGGTAGAAGCACCTGTTGACAATAATGGGTTCACTGCATTTATCAAGACAAAGAATCAAGAAATCCCGTTCACTGATGCAATAGAAATTCCCACAAATACTCCGTTGATGGTAGTTTGGAAGAAAGAAGGATATTTTGACATTGAAAAGGAGCTAAAAGGCGGCAATTCCTCAAGTCTTACTATTCAAGAGAATGAACGTAAACTTATATTCAAACGTTCATGGATTAAAATTACAAATCAAAGGTTCAATCATTTAAGTGATGCCGAAATCTCTGTTAATGGGAAGGCTTTCTCGTCTGACATAACAGAAATTACCGAAGCTGCATTGCGCGATGGAGTAAAGATTCATGTAAGTCGTCAAGGTTATGAATCCAAAGAAAAAGTTATTAATCAAATTTCATCTAACATCGAAATCAGGCTTGATGACAAGCAATACAGTAAAGAATATACGTTACGCATTGAAGATGGAAAGGGTTTAGAATCCGATGCTATCATCACAGTCAAAATGAGTAATCGTTATACAGGTATGCCATTAAAAGGTTATCGTTCAGATCATGATGGCTATATTGTGTATGAGAATAATTTAATGACTAAAATTAAATGGTTTGCAATTGGTGTTGTTAGTGTCTTCGTCTTTGGGCTATTGTGGGCTGGTTACGAAGCCTTAGATAGTTGGGTAGATAATCACGAGTTTCAACTTGGCTGGCCACCAATCACAGAAGTAAAGGAACAAACCACTTATTCTACAACCAGTAAGGATGCTGAGCTAAAATCAGAAAAAGCCATTGCAGCCATAGACTCACTAAAAGAGAAGGTATGTACCTATCTGTGCTCTAACGAAATTTGGCATAAAGATTCTCTGGCTGTGTACGATTTGACAAAAGATCTGTTTGATAATATGAACTCATTCAAGATTGAAGACCTAATTAAGTTGGAGTCTTCGGAGTTAAAAGAAGTAGAACAGATACAGAAACTAATTAGTGCCGCAAAACAATCCAAAGAACATAATATAAAGCCAAACATCGGAAAAGAAGTTAATGATGGTAAGTACAATTCCGCAACAGATTTGGGGATAAACATCAATAATTACATTTCTTGGATTACAGAAACGCATTCGGCTGTACAAAAGAAAGCAAAGGGCGATACATCAAAACAATCTAAGAAAAAAGAAAATACTAAATCAGATTCGGGGAAAAAAGAGCAATCTGCATCTGATGGTAAGAAAAAAGATAATATACGTGGTAGTATATAAAAAGTTACGGTTATGAAAGTTACAGCAAAAATATTCATCTTAGTGTTGTCAATAGCACTTGCCATTGGCGGAGTTATGGTGTATGCAAAAACGCGCGTTGAGCTTCCTGTTGCATTTCAACCAATAAATCAGTTTGAAAAAGACTTAAATCATCTCTATTCTGACTTAAAGAAAGCTGGTGCTGCTCGTGAGGAAGATATGATTTATCTTAAGGCTATTGATCGAATTTCCGTATTTGAAAAAGAAAACAGACTTACACAAGCAGAATCCGATAAACATAGAGACAAGTTAATTGATGGCTATTCACCTATCTTCCTCAAAAGATGCTTCTCTGCATTTGACAAATCTGTTTGGAAAGACTTAGACCATGATTATATGTTAATTGTTTCCAAGCGATTACATTCCGTGAAACACTCAGACGGAAGTAAGGTTTTAAACAAGACAACTATTGATTCCTTAGCTTTAGTCGAAAATATTATTTCTAATTATCGTCAAGCCGAGAACATTAGTCGTAGTACTACATATCGGAGTGTATCCAGTGCTCAAAACACGATTAATCAAGCCCAAAAGTATGCAAATGATACATATATATCCAAATGCACAGATTTAAGAAATGCGCTGAATAATGTAAAAACTAGCATTGCACAATCCCACTATGCTTATATATCTGCACAGGTAGAAAAATTATCTGAGTACAGATTTTATGGTCAACAATATTACGAAAACACTCTTGTTCCACAAGTGGATGCTACTGTAACTGAATATGACAATAAGGCTAATGCTTTATATGGTTCTAAAAAAGACGTGAACGTACTATGGAATAAAGCTAGAGGATATTATAATGAAGCTTCTAATTACTATAACAACAATAATTATTGATATGGCGATAATGAAATATTGGATAGCAGTATTATTGACGATAATATCATTGCCAGTTTTTTCGCAGACTGGTAATGATACGATTCCATCAATCTCTAAAACGAATCCTATACAAGTTTCAATAAGTATTGATGATTTAAACGCGCTAAAATCAGAGAATGACTCTTTGAAATCACTACTTTCAACTGTTAACGAAAAATATCAAACATTACAAGTAACAAGTGAGAAAGATAAGAGTAAATTATCCAAATTAGAAATCGATATTAATCACCTGAAGAGTGACACTACTAGATTATATATAGCACAAAGAGAGACTGATAAAAGGCTCGTTAATATTGCGTCTAACTTTCTGTACATTCCATACGAAGCATATAGTATAGAAAAGATTGCTATTCCTGCTTTCAAAGCTATTGTGAATGACAGATTAAGAAATGAGCATCATATAAAATACGAGTTACTATGTAATTATAGGAAAGACATTGAAAATATTCTATTATTTATTGAATATGCAGACAATGAGCTTCAAAGGCCTTTCGTCAAAAATGCAAATGACATCCAATTACAATTCCAAAATAAATCATTTTATCGGTCTTATCAGAATTATCCAGAATGGAGTGACACATATTTAGGTGGCAAAATTTCTCTCATAGAGAAACAGCTAAAAGAGTTTGATGGAAATCAGCATAAAGTCGATTTTACCGCACTTAAAGATGAATTAAATAAATGTCTGAAAACTATTGAAGCATTATGAGGTTATTGTATAGGTTAATAGTATGCGCTGTGATTTGTATTTGTTCAAGTGCGACCTTACAGGCGCAAACACTTATTGATTATCAGCAACAAAAAAAGAAAGAAGTTGCAGAACGGCAACGTGTCGAAAAACAAAGATATGAATCTGCCTGCAAAAAAGGAACTCTTGAAGCATTTCAAGAGTATATCAAGTTATATCCCAAAGGGAAATATACAGTTGATGTTAAAAACAGGATAGAAGACTATAATTTGTGGTCTGAAGCTGTAAAAACAAACACGGTTGAAGCATATAATCATTATATATCCACTTCCAAATTTAAAAGTTTCAAGGACAAAGCAACCGAAGCTATCACAGAACTCCTTATCTGTTGATAAATGGAAGTCTATTCAGTCTTCAAAAAACATAGCAGAAATAGAAATGTTTATAAAGACTTATCCCAAATCATCGTGTATCGATAGTGCCCAAAAAAGGATTCATGAATTAAAAGGCGTAGATTTTTATTTAGCCAATGATTTGATTAACGCCTATCAAGAATTTAATAAAGCAGGCGGTAAGTATGCCTTGGAGCAAGTGAATCAATCTAAATTTGATGAATGTCAAGAATATTGGGATTATAACAACCTAACTTCTTATTCTACAGAGGAAAAGTTGCTTTCTTTTCTTAGGAAATACCCTTCTGGAAAATATTCTAATGAAATATCAAACAGAATTGCTATTTCAAAAGCCAAATCGTTTACTATGTATTCTGGAGATATAACTTTTAATGAAGCTCTTGGATATGCGAAAGATGAGACCACAAAGAATTTGGTAAAAAGATACGTTGAGAGTAGTAAAAGAGCATATTCACAGCACAAGAAACAGATGCGTAAAGCTAGAGTAAAAGCGAATGGTGGATATGTCCAATTTGGTCTTGAACTATTGGATTTTGGCTGGAATGGTATATCTCCCGATCGTTATCTCAATGTCGGATATTACAATATTGGAGCAAGTGTAAAATTTGGAAATAACAAAGCACCTGTTCAATTTGAAATAGGAATTAAACCAGGATTAATATTCTATAATTATGCAAATGAAGACGATTCATATTACGACAGTGATTATGAAACTCACACAAAATTTCATCTTCCGGCATATGCCAAGTTAAAAATCAATCTATGCAATATAGGAGCAAGTTCCAAATTGTATATCGCAGGATTGGGATTTTATAATATCATTCGCAATGATGAACTTGAAAATCAGTTTTCCGTAGGAGGTGGTGCTGGTTTTGCATGGAAACATTGGGATTGGCTTACTTTGTATTATAAACAGGATCTTGATAATAAATATTCGTTAGATGATAAGTTTTTGGGAACATCATTGATATATTATTTCTAGTGCAATAGAATCTTATTATAGACAACATAAGATATGAGAAAATATTTAATTGTAGCAATGCTATTTTGTTGTTCAATAGCTTTTGCCCAAAATGTCAAACGTCCCGACACATACAATTACAATCGTGGCGTGGAGGCCATTCAGAACAACAACGCAGAAGAAGCTCTTGAATACTTAAACAAAGAGTTGAATGACAATCCCCAAAATGGATATGCCTTAGCATGGATTGCAACTGTTCGGAAATACCAAGAAGAATATGGCCGAGCATTAACGGCTGTGGACCTAGCATTAAAGTATATCCCCAAAAAGGACAAGCAATACATGGCTTTTGCATATACTGTGCGTTCTGAGGTTTATGTAGGACTAGGAGAAAAAGATAAAGCACTTGCAGATTTATCATCTGCAATTAAAGAAACCCCTGATGATGCAGATGTATATGAAAAACGTGCCAATTTGTATTATTACATGGATAAATATGACTTGGCAGACAAAGATTATCATAAAATCATATCCATTGACCCGGGCAGTGTGATGGGATATATGGGTATCGGTCGAAATGCCAATGCTGAAAAAAGATATGATGACGCTATTGAACAATTCAACTATGTAACAAGATTGGCATCTGACTATTCTTCCGGGTATTCGTTTAGAGCTGAAAGCTATACCAGACTTAAGCAGTATGACAAGGCTATTGACGATATTATTAAAGCTTTGGATATTGATGGAGATAATAAAGCATTTCATTTAATGCAGCAGGTAGCAGATTCTGCAATGGTTCCATTAGTAGCAAAACTGAAGGTACAATCCGTCAAAAATCCCAATAATGAGTATTGGCTTTATTGTTTAGGCGTTGTGCATGAACATACGGATGCTTATAAGAAAGCCATAGAATATTATACTAGTTGCTATGAGAAAGAAGCTTCTGATGTAATATCCTACCGTATCTCTCAATGTTACAGCAACATGGGAGATTTCACCTCTGCATTGAAACATATTGATAATGCGATTGCATTGGACTCTACTGATTATGATTATGTAATGGAAAAAGCAAACCTTCTATATGAATCCGGGAATGCTAAAGATGCCATAATAGAGTTAGGTAAATATATTAGCCACCAACCAGATTATTTTGGAGGATATTATCGCCGTGGCTGGTTTAAGGACAATAGCGAAGACACAGATGGAGCTATTGAAGATTATACAATGGCTATAGTATTGCAACCGGATTACGCATACGCTTACTTGGGACGTGGAGATATGTATGCTTTAAAAGGAAATAAAAAATCCTCAGAGGCAGACTATAAAAAAGTAGTCGAGCTTGACACTATTCCCAATAATAGTTCTTGTGCGCAATATGCCTATTGGTGTTTAGGACAAAAAGAAAAAGCTATTGAATTTATGGATAAAGTGATAACCAATGATCCGGATAATGCAGGCAACTATTATGACGCAGCTTGTTTACATTCAAGAATGGGTGAATTAGATAAGTCTGTATATTTTTTACAAATTGCGCTAGAAAAAGGATATCGCCGTTTTGCCCATCTTGAAATGGATGACGATTTGAATGCAATAAGGGAATTACCAAAATACAAAGAGCTGATTCAACAATATAAAAATATTTTTGAATCTGAGATAGATGATAAAATGCAAGATACTTCCGTATATGAGGAACAAACCGTAGAAATACCGTTTTCAAAAGAAGACGGTGTTTGTAAGGTAAAATGTGCTATCAATGACCTGCCTTTATATTTCGTGTTTGATACGGGAGCATCAGATGTTTCTCTTTCATCTGTTGAAGCAACTTTTATGATGAAAAACGGATATTTGAAATCATCTGATGTCATAGGAAAACAAAATTATATGATGGCTAATGGGGAGATAAATGCAGGTACAGTCATTAATCTCCGCAATGTTAATTTCGGAGGATTAGATTTGAACAATATACGTGCTTCTGTAGTACATAATCAAACAGCCCCGCTTTTGTTAGGACAATCAATCCTTGGGCGTTTGGGAAATATTGAAATCGACAATACGAGAAGAGTTTTAAGGATAACATATAAAAAGAAAGTTGAGGGAGACAGATGAAACAAGAAATCAATAGGTTAAAAGTTGTATTGGCTGAGAAAAAAAGGACTAATCGTTGGTTAGCAACTCAATTAGGAAAAAATGAAGCCACCATATCCAAATGGTGTACGAATACGACTCAGCCAAGTTTGGATGATTTAGTCGCCATCGCAAGATGTTTGGAAGTCGATACAAAAGATTTACTCCATTCAATAACTGAATAATTAACGTAGATACCACCTGTTTTGGGGTGGTATTTTACTTTAGAGTCAAATAACCATTACACAATAAAGTATTTGGATTTGAAAATTCGCTATTTTTGTATAAAGATTTAAGACACTAACGATATGACCTCAGCAAGATACAAAGAATATATTTCAAAATACAATTTAAGGCGATTTGTTGATGCGCATCGTCAAATATACAGCTCTGCTTTGAATGAGATTCGATCCGGCGAGAAGCAATCGCATTGGATGTGGTATATATTTCCACAGTTTCGAGGACTTGGGCATAGTCGCAATGCTGAATATTATGGTATTGCAGACCGTGATGAAGCAGTAATGTTTCTACATCATCCTCTGTTAGGCAGAAACCTCCATGAAATCACAATGGCAATGCTTACCATTGACGAAAAATCTGCCGAGGAAATTTTAGGTGGAATAGATGCCTTGAAGTTCCGCTCATCGATGACACTTTTCGACAACATATGCCCTAACGATATTTTCTCTGATGCCTTACAGAAGTATTACGATGGTAAAGTTGATGAACATACATTGGAAATGTTGCAAACAGGTAAAGTCGGGAACGAGCAGCTTATTTCAGGAGGAATTATAGGTGCTATAATCGGAGATATTGTCGGCTCATTTTATGAATCTCGCTATCGTAATCCAAAATCAACAAATATAGCTTTGTTTACAGAAGGAAGTCGTTTTACCGATGATACTGTAATGTCTCTTGCGGTTGCAGACTGGTTATTAAGTGGCGAACTTCTACAAAAAACCATGCCTGATTGGGGATTAAAATTTCCTCATAGAGGATATGGTGGTATGTTTTATAAGTGGTTGTATATCAATAAAGCCAAAGAACCATACAATAGTTTCGGGAATGGTGCAGGTATGCGTGTAAGCCCTTGCGGTTATTATGCCACTTCGATTGAAGAAGCACTTGACCTCGCAAAGCAATCTGCTGAAGTCACTCACAATCATCCGGAAGGAATAAAAGGTGCACAAGCAATTGCTTCAGCAATCTTCTTGGCTCGCCAACATAAATCAAAGGATGAGATTTGTAAATATATTGAGCAGAACTTTGGCTACAATCTTCATCGCTCATGTGATGAAATACGTCCGACATATCAGTTTGACGTAACTTGTCAAGGTTCATGCCCGGAAGCGATAATCGCCTTCTTGGATAGTCACGATTACGAATCTGCTATCCGGCTTGCAGTATCCTTGGGTGGTGACAGTGATACAATCGCCTGCATGACAGGCGGCATTGCCGCTGCCTATTATGGCATCCCCTCATGGCTTGTTAAGTATGTTACGGTTGAGTTTCTGCCTCAGTATATCCGGGATATAATAGCGAAATTTGATAAAGTGTGTGCAGAACGCATTGCTATACAATCGAAATTTGACAATAAAGAAACGAATAGATAACACAAATCGAACTCTTTTGAAAAAGTATTATTGTTTATGCAGGATGATATCATAGTCAAATTGATTGTAATAACATGGAGGATTTGTAGATGGTTCTTTTTACAAATCATTCTCATGTTCTTGATGCCATATTTGTGGGCTGACCACTATAATGGCGAGACAATTTGTTTAATGCTACTTTACACAGCTTTATATGCAATATACTGGGAAACCGTACCGAAAGATAAAAGATTACGTTGGCTGTTTTTACCATATTTCATGTATTCCGGCATAGCCATTTTGTTTTGTGGCTTGATTAAAACTTGGAATGTATCTGTATGGTATTCCTTTTTATTGCCCATATATGGCGCAACTTGTGTAATTCTTGCGAAAATTTGTGGAAAGCAGATTAGAAGAATTCGGAAGAAATACAAACTTGGCAAAATAATAACATATACTGCAGTTCTCTTGTTTTTTGTCGCGCTGAAATCCATCTCCGTTTCATGGGAATGTTCAAAACGAAATTCTTTTGAAAAGGAAGACATTTTGGCGAGGAAAGATTACTTACTGGGTAAATTGATGGTAAATCCACAGGTAGTCCTGAACGAAATGCCTGCTGCAATAGGAACACAATTTCAGGGAGAGTGGGCATTGTATTCTTGTTCCATGTTGTCTGCGGCATTGGTAAACATATCCCAATTATATCCAGAGACAAAAACCGGGAACATTCAACTCATTGACAGTCTCATCAATATTGTAATGTCTCCCGAACTTCGCTATTATGATACAATGCGATGGAATGAAGATCCATTGGAATCTTTGGACGGCGATGAAAGCCATATATCCTATCTCAGTCACTTAGCTTGGATGATTTGCGGCTACAAACAAATCGGAGGTAATTCAAAGTACGATAAGTTATTGTTTTCTTTGTGTAGTACAATGAATAGAAGGCTTCTTAATCGAAGTTCCTTGAATTTGCCCACTTACTCCGGAGAGTCAATCTACATTCCGGATATGCTTGTTGCCATTGTCGCTCTAAATCAATATGCAGACATGAATAATGGTAAATACCGTAGCACTGTCAAAAAATGGATAAAACGAGCACAAAAAGAATGGATTGATGACAAAACCGGTTTGTTGGTTTCATTCCTTCAGGAGAATGGAAACCAGTACGAAGAAGTTCCAGTTAAAGGTTCATATTCAGCTTTAAACTGCTACTATCTGACTTTTATAGATGAAACTTTTGCCAAGCAACAATATGAAACGCTCAAATCATTGTTTTGGAAAGACGGTGTTATTTCCGGACTAAAAGAATACTATGACAGAACTTGCTATTTGGGGTTGGATATAGATGCCGGACCAATTTTATTTGAATTAAGTCCATCAGGCACTGCATTCATGACTGGAGCTGCGACCTATTTTAATGATTTAAAAACGAGAAATGATATTTTGACAACAGCTGAGATTGCAGGTCATACCGTTAGGCTAAATTGTAAACGTCATTATCTTTTGGCTAATGTAGCTTTAGTTGGTGAAGCTATTATGTTGGCTATGCGAACACATTTCAAATAATATTTTTGACAAACTCCATCACACAAGACTCTTTAACAGAGTTGATATAATCAAGGAAAATCCTGGGATTGACATATTCTCCTTTTTGACGTATGGTAATGTGCAAATGCTCCCCAGTGCTGCGCCCTGTGTTACCGGTGATTCCAACAACATCACCCGACAGAACGTCCTGCCCCTGTGATACGGAGATTTGAGACAGGTGGTAATAACTAACGGTGAAGTTTCCGTGCCGGAGAGTGACATATTTCCCGGACACCTTATCCTGCCCAACAGCAATGACTCTCCCCTGCATCATGGCAAATACCTTGGCACTCCGGGCATGGAGGTCAATGCCGTTGTGAAACTTCCTCTTCCCCGTGAATGGGTCTTTCCGATAACCGTAAGGCGAATTTATCTTGATATGCGAGAGCGGATAGCATACGCTTAGATAGCATGCTACCTGCTCTTTCTTTTTTGTGTCCGCACTTGACAATGAAACCTTGTCGGGTACGGACTTTTCATTTTCAGAGGTGATGCTTTCGGGTGTCACCTCTGCTTTGCTTGTCGTCCGGGTGGGATTTTCAACAGTGACTTTATAGCGATAGCCCGGACAGGAAACTGTGTTGAACTGCGCTTTCACATGGTTTCCGGATAATAACAAAAGAAGGACTATAACGATTCGTGTATTACTCATAGATGCAAATGTAGGAACAGTTCTCCGACCGTGCCAAAAGATGTCTTGATTTACCTCCAAAATATAACATTAAATAAGTTCAGAGTATGAATACTGCACTATAATCATACTTAAAGCATAAATAAACACAAATAATCAGGCTATTTAGAACTACACGAATTGAAGTATGAACAATAGTATATACCTTTGTCAAAGTATAATCAAAATATCATATTAAAATATGAAACAAGTACGATTTGAATTTGAAGAACTGCCTTACGAAACCCTCTCGCAGTTCGGACTCACACAGGAAATGATTGAAGACCTTCCTATGCACATTTTGGAAGAACTCAGCCACGGCAGGCACTCGCCTGTACTTCCCATCAAGGTAAACGATGAGAACGGAAACACGGTCACCGACCGTAGCCGATTCGCTTTCGTGCGCAAGGAGAACGGAGAAGCCGATGTCGTGTTTTACCCGGTGCTGAAGAAATCCTCCTTGGAGAAATACAGCGAGGATCAACAGAAGCAGCTCCGTTCCGGCAAAGTCATTCTTGCCGACACGGTAACGGCTGACGGGCGAAAGACAAAGGCATTCGTGCAGATCGATATCGAAACCAATCAGGTCATGTCCGTCCCCACGCAGGTCATCGCTCGGAACCTCCAGGTGATGGCAGAAGAACTGAAACTCAGCAATGCCGAAATCAAGGTGATGCAACAGGGCGAACCGCTGACCTTTGTGATGCAAGACGAGCCTGTAACCGTCGGCATCAGCCTGCACGAGAAGGACGGTATCCGCTTCTGTCAGGGAGACGCCAAGAAATGGAGCGAGCAGACCAAAAGAGAATGGGACAAATACACCTTCGGCTGTTACGGTTGCTGGATGATGGACGATGACGGCAATCTCGACTATATTCCGGAAGAGCAATACACGGAAGAACTCTGGAACGAGCAGAAAAAGAGTGCCCAACGCAATATGGGTGCAGGACTTCACAAGTAAAACCTTTCAAACACTGTAATTATGGCACACAACACCTATTATCCCGAAGAAGTGCTCATCGAGAAGATGGAGCGCGGAGAATACGGCTGGCTGGATTACGTCAACCACTTTTCTGCCGAATGGCAGGAAGAACTGGTGGAATACTGCAAGGCGCACTCGCTCACGATTGACGATGCGGCAGCCGAGCAATTCGTCCACTACAAGAGTGAACAATTAGAAGCCGCCATGGAAAGCGGTGAAGCATAAACACGGACTATGGCAATACGAACCAACACAAACCCGATGAGCCCAGACTTGCAACCCGAAATGCGTGCTCTTTTGATGCGCAACGGTATGCAAGCCCATGTCGTACCTGTGGGTGACAGCTACCAGCTGGTAGTACAGGGGCACGATTCCCCACTGTTACGATACCCCATCAGCAGGCAGCAGATGCAGACCCTGACCGACTGGGGAACGAACCATGCCAACAAGAAAGCCTACGAGACCTTCACGGACATCGTAAAGGACGATTTTGATATGCCCCGCAACTTCGTCCACGCTCGCAACGCCAACGGTCGTGTGGCAATGGGACTTCACGGCTACCGTATCGGCATCGGTGAGTATGACAGGGTCGGCAGGTACGGTATGCCGCCCCCTTTCCTCGGATGGACTCCCAGACAGCAGGAAGGCTATCACTTGCGCAGGGTCGGCGGCCGGCTTTTCTATGCAGGTACGCCTATGGTGGCAGAACGCCCGGACGGACGAATGAAACCCGGTGAAATGCAATCCGGCGGTTACGGATTCTACTACAAAGGGTATCGGCAGCCACAAGAACAGGCGCAACCAGTCCGGCAGGATGTCTTGCAGGATTTGCAGGCAGTCATCACCCCGATGGTAAACAAGCCAAGAAGCGAAGAACCGGCAAAGCCTTACAAGGAGCTGATTACCTCACCCGTCTATTTCTCCAATGAGAAATGGCAGGAATGCCTTTCGTCACACGGCATCATCGTGGATACGGAAGCCGGGACACTGACCGTACAGTCGGAGAAAGTCAGTGCCGATATGGTCTATGACCTGACAGAAGAGGAATTATCCGCACTGACCTCCAATTCCATTGAGGAGCATCCAGTTGAGAAACGCCTGGAGATTCTGAACAATGTCATTCAAAATGACTATTCCGATAAAGTCACATTGGAATCGCTGAATAGCAATGAGCGCATCAGCATTGCCCTGCACCCCGAAGTGGAGCAAGATCTGGCTATGCGGAACCGGCAGGAACAGGACTTGCTCCTGCCATTGGAATCCGATAATAACCTTGCACCGCACTCTGCCGAACAGACCATACTACAAAAAGACGAACATATCATCAGAGAGCCACAAGAAGGAGCCTTGATTGACGGACGGGACTTGCCATACATCAACGAGAGTAAAGGCTGGTATCGAGAAGGAGAATACGGACGTGAGGTAGAAGTGGAAGCCATCGCCGTACAACCGGCAGAAACGGAGGGCAAATACAAGATGACCGCCATCATCAACGGAGAACCCATCACCCATGAAATCAGCCAAAAGCAGTATGACAAGTTCCTGGCAGTCGATGACTACCACCGCATGAAGCTCTTTTCCAAAATATTCAATGAAGTGGATATGAAGACCCGTCCCGATATGAGCAGCGGATTGGGCACGAAGATATTCGCCGCACTTGCCGCAGGTGCGGTAGTGCTGTCGGATGTCGCCCACGGGCTTCACCATCCCTGTCCGGAATTTTACGGAGAGCGTTTCAGTTCCGCACCTCGTCCTTATTTCAAGCCGGGAGTGGACTCGCCGATGGATGTGGCTGCAAGGAACTTTGAAGCGCAGATGAACAAGGAGGTGGCAGAGATGCGCAGAGGATTTTAAGCAATAAAAGGAACACGGAAATGGCAAACGGAGAACTGACATACGATGACTTCCTGCAACGGCTGAACATTCAGGATATACTGATGGACGCAGGCTATCACCTGAACAAGCGTGACGGCTTGCGTTATCCGTCCTATATCCGCACGGACAGTAACGGCACACGCATCCGGGGTGACAAGTTCATCGTCACGCCGAACGGCAAATGCTGTTTCCAGCCACCACAGCAAAAGCTCTATAATATCATATCCTTTATCAAGGCATTCCCTGAGAAGTTTACAGAACACCGGAACGGTGTCTCTCCCGACAGGTTGGTCAACCTTGTCTGCAACAGGTTACTGAACCAGCCCATCAATGACAGATCTTTGCGCATCATCCACCCCAGACGGGAGAACACTCCTTTCAGGCTGGATGATTACGACATCCACCGTTTTGACGTGAAAGACAGGGAGACCCACAAGCGTTTTTATCCCTATTTCAAGAACCGTGGCATCGACATCTTCACACAACGGGCTTTTGCCGACCATTTCTTTCTGGCTACCAGACACCGTTCAGATGGTTTGGCGTATGCCAACCTTGCCTTTCCGCTGGTACTTCCCAAAGAACCGGACAAGATTGCAGGACTGGAGGAACGCGGCCGTCCCAAAATGGACGGTAGCGGAAGTTACAAGGGCAAAGCCGAGGGCAGCAACAGCAGCGAGGGCTTATGGATAGCCAATTTCTGCGGTGAGCCTTTGCAAAAGGCAGGCGGAGTTGCGTGGTTTGAAAGTGCCTACGATGCAATGGCTTTCTACCAGATACATAGGAATGGTTTTCAAGATAATCCTGACCTTTCCAAGAAAAGCGTGTTCGTCTCCACGGGTGGCACTCCCACCGATATGCAGATTCGCGGTATGCTTTCCGTCACTCCGGATATAAACCACTACTTGTGTTTCGACAACGACATTGCCGGGCGTGAGTTCGTGAAGAAGTTCCAAACCATAGCGGAATCCATGCACATCAATTCCGACCGTATAAAAGTCTTTCCCTTGATGCCCTGTTACAAGGACTGGAACGATGCCCTACTTGGCAAGACAAGCGAAGAATATCTTGACAGCATCAAGGATGCGATTATCCCATTGGGAGCACCACTCGGTACTACAGGGTATGCAACTGACAAGGAAGAAGAACACCGACAACCAAATATACACAGATAATAGCCATGCAACAACTGATATACAGAGAGATTTCGCTACGACCGCAAACGGCACAGTTCTTCATTGACGAACTGCCCTTGCTGTTGCTTTGTCCCGTGGGACTGGTCTATGGAGGAATGGAGAACGCCCCTCTTGCATCTATCACCACCCTCTTTGCCGTTCTCCTTTCCCTCATTTTGATTTACCGGCTTATATACCTGAAACGCATACGCTATCATGTCGGTAGCGAACAGCTGACTGCCGAGCATGGCGTGTTCCAACGCAGTATCGGTTACATCGAATTGTACCGTGTGGTGGACTTCCACGAACAGCAGACCTTGTTGCAGCAGATTTTCGGACTAAAGACTGTCACTGTGTTGTCTATGGACAGGACCACGCCCAAGCTGAAATTGACAGGTCTGCCCAAACGAATCAATATCGTAGATATTATCAGAGAGCGTGTAGAGTTTAACAAACAACGAAAAGGAATCTATGAGATCACCAATCATTAAAATAGCGATGCTCCTATTCGGCATCATCTTGTCTGTCACGGCGAAGGCGCAGATTGTCACGACCAATCCGTTGGAATATGTGGCATTGGCAGAAGGCAACGAATTGATTCTCGGCAAAGTCAAAGACCAGATGGACGGGCAGAAAAAAACCGCCCTTTTGCAGAATACCATTGCCGCAGAGTTCGAGCAGATGCGCCAGTGGGAGAAGAAATACAACAGCTACCTTAAAACGGCAAGCGGTTTCGCATCCTCGCTGAAAGCCTGTACCCATCTGTACAATGACGGTGTGAGGATTTTTATCTCGCTATGCAAATTGAAGAAAGCCATCAGCGACAATCCACAGGGCATTGTCGCCGCAATGAGCATGAACGACCTGTATATCGAGACCGCAACCGAACTGGTGACGGTATTCTCCCTGCTCCGTGATGCCGTGGCAAAGGGAGGTAAGGAGAATATGCTTACGGGAGCGGAACGGAGCCAGACCCTATGGGCATTGAACGACCAACTGTCCGCATTCCAAAAGAAGCTCAACCTGCTTTACCTGAGCATCAGGACTTACACGATGACGGACGTGTGGAACAACGTGACGGCAGGTATGCTGGACAGGAACAATGGTGAAGTGGCACGAATGGCAATGAACAGGTGGCGCAGGGCAGCAACGGTAAGATAAAAAGATGGAGGAAAGAGAAAATGAGACGGGCAATCTTTATCATAATCACACTGCTGTGCATAGGCGTGAAAGTCCACGCGCAGATAGACCCCACACTTGCCGGAATGGTTCTCATCTATACCGAAAAGTCCAAGAAGACCTTGAAGAACCAAGAGAAAATCATGCTCCTGCAAACCACCGGCCACATCTGGACGAAAGAGGAGGTGGAAGCCGTCACCGACCTGCAACGGGAGTTCAATGATTATCTGGATTCATTCCGTTCGGTCATCAGTTACGCCGCACAGATATACGGCTTCTATCACGAGATAACCCATCTCACGGAAAACATGGGAGAGTTCACCGGACAACTCAAGAAAAGTCCGTCCAATGCCGTGGCAGTGGCACTCTCCACGAACCGGAACAAGATATACCGGGAACTGATATACAACTCCGTGGAGATTGTCAATGACATACGTACGGTCTGCCTGTCTGACAACAAAATGACAGAGAAACAGCGGATGGAAATCGTGTTCAGAATCCGACCCAAGCTGCAACTGATGAACAAAAAGCTGCGACGGTTGACCATGGCGGTGAAATACACCTCGATGGGTGACGTGTGGGCAGAAATTACGGAACGGGAACAACCCAAAGCCAACAAAGCAGAGATAGCCAGGTCTGCCATGAAACGGTGGAAACGAAGCGGAAAGGCCGGTGCTTTTTAACATAACGAGAATGTAAAAACTAAAAGATATGGGATTCTGGAGTTCATTATTAAAGACAGGTGGCAAAGCCGCAGGAGCGACAGGCAAAGCCGTTGGCGGAGCCGTATTGCACCCATCACAGACCTTGCGAGGGGCAGGAAGCGCATTAAAGACGGCAACCGTAGGAGCCGCGGCCGGATATGTCGGCTGGGAAAAACTGACCACTGACAAGAGCGTGGTGCGCATCGTGAGCGATGCCGTCATAGGAGAAGACACCACCAACGCCATCAGCGGCACGGCGAAAGCGGCTACCGAAACGGTAAACAAACTTACCGGCAAAGCCGAACAGACTTTTGACAGCGTGAACCAGGCATCAAGTTCGCTCTCTTCCACGCTCGATGGAGCGTCCAATTTTTTAAGCGGTGTTTCCAACGGGAATGCCGGGAATATGTTAGGCAACTTTTTCAGCAACCTCGCGCATGGCAAAGTATCGGGATTAAGCATAGTCGGATTGATTGCCGGGGCATTCCTCGTGTTCGGACGTACAGGCTGGCTCGGCAAGATAGCCGGTATCTTCTTGACCATGATGATGATTGGCAACAACACCCAACGCCAGCAAGAAGCGTCCGTTACCGACAACCAGCGTCAAGCCCGTCCACAGCAGGAACAGGAGGAACAGACCCATAGCGGAGGAATGAGAAGATAAGACAGTCATAACACAATAATATTCTACAAATGAAATACACGGAAGAAATGATTCTACAGTCCCCAAGCGGCTATTGTATGCCCTTTGAGGAAGAAAAGAATAAAGAAGTAACCTTGTCAAAAGGCTACGGGGAACAGAAAGATGCCGTCACCGGAGAGACATCCTTTCATCACGGCATAAACTTCCATGCCAGTCACCGCCCTTTGGCGGCAGTGGCCAGCGGTGTCGTGTCAAGTATCGGTACGGACAAAGAGCATGGTGTATATATTGTCATACGCTACGGCAAATACGAAGTGACCTATGCGCATCTTGCTAATATATTCATCCGTTTCGGACAAAAGGTAAAAGCAGGTCAGACGGTAGCCATCAGTGGAAATGACCTTCACATGGAAGTGGCGTTTGACGGCGAGGAACTGAATCCGATAGAGTTCCTGACCATGCTTTACGGCAATATCCAGGCACTCGGCAAATCGGGACACGGTGCGGCACACGAGTTCACTCCGTTTGACGGTGAGATTAAAACCAGGTACGACCGTGACAAGGAGGAAATCGAGGAACTGATGCTCCGCTTCCTTCCCGTCTATATGGAAGACCTGTTCCGTGGCGAGTACATCGTACCCGAATATACAGAACAGTCCCTGCGTAATGTGTTCACCGTGGGAGCGGCCAAGAACTACTTCTTTGAGTCGATGCCGAGCATGGCGAACCCTTTGGGCATAGGCAGCCGTGCCTTGCCTTTGGCGGGCAAGGTACAGAATCTCCTGATAGCGGATTTTCTGAATTATCTCGCTCTCAGGCACAATGTCTATCTCTCCACCATGGGCGAGGAAGTAAAAAAAAACTTCAATCCGAGGCCATAGCGAGCAGTAGAATCATTGACCCTTTGGAAGAATTGGATATTGATGTGCAGAGTTTTGACATTCCGAGAGTCGTGTCCGTCTATCCCGACCGTGCCGGAGTCCGATGGTGGACGAAAGCATGGTTCAATAACCGGGAGGAAGGCGAACATTCCGTAGAAATCGACCGGATGGCCGCCATCCGTTTCATTCAGGACCGGATAGAAAAGGATGAATGGCTGGAAGAGTTCTTCCCCAAGCAGATGGAGATATACCACAACGCCATAGAACAAACCAAGGAACAACTGTTGAACCAATTGAATTATTAGCAGATGGGTGAAATCAAGCATAAAGCACGCTTTGCTGAGATAGAAAGGATATTCGGTGACTACTTCAATAGTCACCTTGCCCCTGTCATGCGAGACACGCAGAACTATCTCAACCGCAAACAAGCGGAAGAAATGGCTGCATATTCCACCAGTGCAGCCGGCATCCTCGGTTCTATGGCGGCAGCCGGTAATCCGATGATGGATCCGTACCAGACACTGAAAGTGACCGGGGAATGGAACTCCAAGACCACGGAGGACTATCTGGAAATGTGCAGGGAGAAGATTGCAAACAATAAGGAGATACAGGCAGACCTCGCATTGTTGGCAAACGAGTGGCGTTCCACCGTGGTGGATGAAATCGGCAGGGAAAGATATGATGAACTGTCCGGGCAATTAGGGTACGACCTCGCTTACGCATATACGGAATACCGTATCGGAGAGTTGATGATGGGCAAGATGGTCAAAGACAATATGCCCAAGTCTTCCGCTGAATACATCATGCGCAAGGCGGCACAGAACACGCTTTTCGGGCTGTCATACACCTTGAACCAGTCACCGCTTGCCGCAGAAATCGAGCGACGTGGGGAAGCAGCCTACAAACCGTCCAAACTGGAAAAAGGGACAGGCAAAGTCATCGGTGCAAGCATCGATGCCATATCACTCGGCGGTGCGGGAAGCTGGGCGAGCTTCGCCAAATTTGTCGGGGCTGACCTGGCATTTTCAGCACTGACTTCCTCCAAGGACAAAACAGGAAACACAGCATCCGTTGAAGATTGCATCAGCAAGGGCGTATTCGGAAGTGAGAGGAATGTCTTTGACAGATTCCGTAAAGAAGCCAAGGAAATTCGAGTCAATGACAATCCTTATATCAACGCCACCAATGAACGGCTGACCAAGAAGATTCCCGTACAGAGTTTTGATTTCAGGGACTGGATGAGCCATAACGCCCAAGCGAAAATGCCGTTTGATTTTATTGCCGGCCAAAAGATAAAAGATGAGCGATACAGGGATATTCCGATGGTCATCGCTCCGGAATACATGGAAACTTATTTGCAGGATATGGAGAAGAAAGAAGAGGTTAAAGGTCAATCCGCGCTTGCAAGCAATCCGGGACAGTCGGGAAACACCCATACCGCACAATCCGTCCAACAAGCCAATGAAACGGAAACGGCGGAAGAATCAAGGGAAGAAACAGCCATTGAATCAGGACAGAACCGACAGGCAGGACAGCAAACCGCCAATGCCAACGAAAACGGCTGGGGCGATTTTTTCTCAACCTTGGGATTGAGTGGCATGGGAGACATAAGCAAAAATTTGGGTTATGTGCTTGCCATGTTGCCGGATATTCTGGTGGGTATGTTTACGGGCAGGACAAAATCATTGGATTTGGGAGACAATGTACTGCCTATCGCCAGCATCGTCGCCGGCATATTCATTAAGAATCCTATTCTCAAAATGATGATGATCGGACTGGGCGGTGCCAATTTGTTGAACAAGGCAGGACACGAGGCATTAGGATGGAAACGGAATGAAGATAACGGTTTGAATACGGGAAACCGTTCCGTCCGATACTGGGTCTATGCGGACGAACCGCTGAATCCACGGATTTCCGGCCCGATATTGCAAGGGAACAACCTTATCGTAACCATAGACCATGTACCCTGCACCATCCAGTTGCCTGAAAAAGTGGTGTCAGCTTACAATGCCGGGGCATTGCCGCTTAATACCCTTGCCAATGCCATCCTTGCCAAGAGCGACCGTACCCAGCAACTGATGTCGCAGAATTACGAAGAGAACGACAGGGAAACGATTGTGCGTACCAGAGGAATACAATAAAACAGCAACAGATATGAAAGAGAAATCACAGTTTGAGAAAAATGCCGCCGACAAACAAGTGGAACTGCTCTCCGGAGCGTTAAACGGAGCGGTCAGCGCAGGCGGCCACTGGCTCAATGCCACAGGAAAGGGCTATCCCAAGTTTTATCCGGCAGGCGTGGCGGTCAGTCCGTTCAACGCCCTGTTCATGGCTCTGCACTCGGACAAGCACGGATGCAAGAGCAACCTCTTCACCTTATATAGCGAAGCAAAGGCAAGAGGCGAATCCGTCAAGGAACACGAAAAAGGAGTACCGTTCCTGTTCTATAATTGGAACAAGTACGTGAACAGGAACAATCCCAACGAGGTCATATCAAGGGATGACTACCAAAAACTTTCTCCCGAAGATAAGAACCGATACAAAGGCGTACACAACAGGGAGATACGCACATTGTTCAATATCGACCAGACTTTGCTGCCCCACGTTGACAGGAAAGCATACGATGACGCATTGGCAAAATACGGCAACAGTGTCGAGCAAGGATTCGGAGAAAAGGAATTGCGTGAGCTCAGGCCGAAATTCAATGCCTTCGTACAGTCTATTTCGAGAAATCTGGCACCGGTTCGCACGGATGGCAGTGGCGTGGCGCATTATGACAGCCAGAAAGACGCGATATATATTCCACGGCAAAAGGATTTCGCACATTACACCGATTACGCGCAGGAGACCCTTCGGCAAATCATAGCAGCCACCGGACACCAGCAACGCCTTGCCCGTGAGGGAATGGTGATGAAAAATGGGATTCCCCCAACAGAGGATGCCGTCAAGCAGGAACGGCTGATTGCCGAAATCGCTTCGGGTATCAAGATGCTGGAAATGGGACTTCCGGCCCGGTTGTCGGACGAGAGTGTCAAACTGGTGGATTATTGGAACCGTGAACTGAAAGAGAACCCTTGTCTGATAGATGCCATCGAGAGCGATGTGAACAATGCGCTGGAAGTGACACGCAAAGCGGAACGGGGCGAGAAAATCGAGTATGCCACCTATCGTAACCACCGCCAGACAGAACAGATGCGGGAGCAAATACCCAAGCATTTCTTCGTGGCTGACGAAATCAAGAAGCATCCCGACAAGGAAAACAAGACCATTGTCCTGGTCATCGACAAACAAGGCAAGAGTGCCGATGTGATACTCCCTGCCGGTGCATCCTTGGAGGTGAACAACGAGATCAAGGGAATGAGCAAACAGCGCATACAAAGCGCATTGGAGAAAAGCGGCATTGAAAAAGTGCGTTTCTATAATCCTGACGGTGCGTTGGGCTACCGTCCCGATGACCGTTACTTCGCCGAAAAGCAGATAGAGGTGGCGCGTCTGAAAAACTGGGCATTGGAAACACTCTCCACCATCGATGCGCACCCCGCGGTGAAGCAAGCTGACAAACCCTGGTTTGAGAAGATACAGATGGTACAGGATGACAAAAACCGCTGGGCTTTGTTCATCAAGCCGGAAGGAAAAGCCGGTTACAGCGTCTATCCTGAAAAGGATGACCTGAACCGTTTCTTCACCACGCTGAAACAGTCATTGGATAATATAGACAAGGTGCGTGGAGAACTGGCCAGAAAATACTATGCCCTTGCCGAGAGCAAGCCGGATCTAAAAGTGGACCTGTTCCACACGGCAGATGAAAGCATCGACTTGAACCGCATACAACGAGTGGCCGTGTTCAAGACAAAGAACGGGGCGATACTCTGCGCTCCCACCATTGACAACCGGAAGCCGCAGCCCCGAAGCGTCACACCACAGCAATGGCAACGGATGTGGGTCGCCGAGGACAGGAACAGTTTCAAACAACATCTGGCGGCAACGCTTTTCGCGGACGTGCTGAACAAGAGCCAGGCACAGGAACAGACCTCTTCCGAAAAACAGGAGACGGAAGTGGAAACGAAAATCAGCCGTGACGAGGAAATCAAGCACTACCAGCCTAAAGAGGAAGTTGAAGAAGAGGAAGAGGTATCAAAAGGAATGCACCGATAAACAGACAAAGTAATGAGCAAGAATAAAGAATACGCGGAGAAATACGCCGAGTTTGCGATGGAACAGATGCGCAAATACGGTATCCCGGCTTCCGTGACCTTGGCACAGGGCATACTGGAGAGCAGCAACGGGCAAAGCCGTCTGTCTCTGAACGAAAACAACCATTTCGGTATCAAAGCCACTCCGGGATGGATCGCGCAAGGTGGCAAATACGGCATTTACACCGATGACAAGCCCAACGAGAAGTTTTGCAGCTACGACAGCGTGGGCGATTCTTACGAGCATCACTCCAAATTCCTTGTAGAGAACAAACGGTACGCAGAATGTTTTGACCTGTCTCCTGACGATTACAAGGGTTGGACGGAAGGGCTTGCCAAGGCCGGGTATGCAAGTGGCGGCAATTATGCCCAAAGTCTGCAAAAAATCATTGAAGCAAACGGGCTGCAGAAGTATGACCAAATGGTCATGGCAGAAATGAAGGCAAAAGGACTGGAAACAGGAACCGGACAAGCGATTACGACAAACGCCTATTCATTCCCGGTCGAGCGCGAAGAGTTCCTGTTTGTCACTTCACCGTTCGGAATGCGTACCGACCCCATGAATGCTGACAAGCTGCAAATGCACAAGGGTATGGACATCCGCTGTAAGGGCGATGCGGTGTTGGCGACTGAGAACAACGGCAAGGTGGTGGCCGTCAACCACAACGCAAATACCGCCGGAGGCAAGTCCGTAACCATTGAATACGAGAGGGCTGACGGAAGCAAGATACAGAACACTTATATGCACCTGTCCTCTGTTGATGTCAAGGTGGGTGACAAGGTGCAAGCCGGACAGAGACTTGGTATGTCAGGCAACACCGGCACACGGACTACGGGCGAACACCTGCATTTCGAGGTGACATTAGTTTCAGCCGATGGACAGAAGCGGGATATGGATCCGGCTGTTTATTTGGCTGAGATTGCCGAAAAAGGCAATATCTGGCTGCAAGCCCTGCATAACGGGAATGACCTGCTGGCAAAATACAAGACGGAGGCAGTGAACATTCCACAAGAAAACAAGGCTCAAAGTCCTGAAGACTGGATGAAGAAACTGTTATCATCGGAAGACAGCGGTATCGGACTTTCAGGAACGAATGACCCGATTATGGATATGGTGGTCAAAGCCTTTTCCTCGCTGATGATGCTGGCGGTAGTCATTGACAACAAGAACGAGGAGGAACAGAAAGAAGCCATTTCTGAAATGGCAGGTAGCCGGAAGGTGGAACTGACTTCATTGTTGCCCCACATGAAAAGCTGTGCCCTTGTCATCGGAGAGAACAACAAAGCCGTATTGCAGGCAGACAACAGTACCGTGCAAGTCTCACGGGAACTCAGTACCGTTGAGTTGAGCCGGCTGTCCGCCACTTTGAATAATCCTGAACTCTCGGAGGAAAGCAAGCGGATGCGTGTGGCAGGAATGGTCAATGCCATTGTCCTTTCACAACAGGCTTCACAAAACTTCGAGCAGGGAATGTCGGAACAGCAGAGCCAGAACGAACAAATCAGAAGATAATGAAACGCGTGATGATGGAAATAGGATTGTTGGTCGTCGGGCTGTCCATGGCAGCACTGCACACCCTCGTATGCTACAAGCTGTTCGGCTTGGTGGCGACACTCGTGATTGTGGGTGTGCAGGTCGTCATCGCCATCGGGATAGCCTGGATTAAAATCCGTGCGCCCGATTAAAGACGGAACGTATATGCAGGTAGTTCACATTTAATAGGATATTCCGGTCAAATGGTCTTGGTTAAAATAAAACTACAAGCAATATGATTAAGTGTAACGTAACAGTGTGCGGAACCATCAGCAAGGCGGCTGTAGTGCGCACCAACAATGAGAACAAGGCTTTCACGGCATTTGCCGTAAATTGCGTGATTCCGGCAAGAAACGGTATTAACAAAACGGTGGAAATCTCTGTCGCCAAGGATGGGGAGGAATACAACCGGGCTGACTATACCGTAGGCAAGAGAGTAGAAATTTCCGGTGTGTTGACTTTCAAGAAGCGTGGAGACAATCTCTATTTCAATATGTCGGCTTCATCGGTCAACCTTACCGTGGCTTCAAACGAGGATTCCATTAAGGGCGAAATGCTCTTCCGTGGAAAGACAGGCAAGAACATCGAAGAGAAGACAGACAAGAAAGGCAAGAATTTCTTGCAGTTCTCCGCATTTTCTGCGGAAAAGGTCAATGACGGCTTCGAATACCTGTGGGTACGCTTCTTAGGCTTTGACCGTGAACGTGAGGAGTGGCTGCAACCGCAGACCGGCATCGAGGCCAAAGGTGAACTGGAACTGTCCGTCTATAACGACAAGCTGAACATTGCCTGCAAGGTATCGGAAATGTCGGAATATGTGAAACAGCCGTATAACCCTAACAACTGACAGTCATGGCCGGTTACAGGAAAAACAGCAATGACGGCCCGTCCGCAGAGGACAAGACTCTTGACCTTTTTGCGGAAATGATGATCGAGCGCATCGAGACCATCAGCAAGGACTGGACGAAACCATGGATTACCGAAGGCAGCTTAGGGTGGCCGAAAAATCTGTCCGGACGTGAGTACAATGGGATGAACGCGCTGATGTTGCTTCTTCATTGCGAGAACGAGGGCTACAAGATACCGCGTTTCTGCACCTTTGACTGCGTGCAACGGATGAACAAACCGTCCGAAAAGCAGGCAAAGGAGGGTGTGGAACTGCCGAGGGTGTCAGTGAACAAGGGCGAAAAATCCTTCCCCGTGATGCTCACTACCTTTACCTGCATCCACAAGGAGACCAAGGAGAAGATCAAGTATGACGATTTTAAGAAACTCTCCGATGAAGAGAAGAAGATGTACGATGTATATCCGAAGATGCAGGTCTTTCGGGTATTCAATGTAGCCCAAACCAATCTTCAGGAAGCCCGTCCGGAACTTTGGAGCAAGCTGGCGAATGGGGATGCCGTAAAGTTGGATGAAAGCGAGAAGATGTCTTTTGAACCGATGGATGTGATGATTCGTGATAACCGCTGGATTTGCCCTATCAAGCCGATGCACCAGGACAAGGCATACTTTTCCATTTCCAAGAACGAGATTGTGGTTCCCGAAAAATCCCAGTTCAAGGACGGCGAATCCTATTATGGTACTCTTTGGCATGAGATGACCCACAGCACGGGCATTGAGGGGCAACTCGACCGTATCAAACCGTCCGGTTTCGGTTCGGACGAATACGCCCGAGAGGAACTGGTGGCAGAATTGGGCAGCGCATTGGTGGCACAGCGTTACGGCATGAGCAAGGCATTGAAAGAAGAGAGCTGCGCTTATCTGAAATCCTGGCTGGACCACTTGAAGGAATCGCCCCAGTTTATCAAGACCACACTTCTGGATGTAAAAAGGGCAACCTCGCTCGTTACGCAGAATGTGGATAAGATAGTGCAGGAACTGGAACAGAAAAACAAGGCACAGCAGGATAACGGACAGCGGAATGAGGTCAAACAGTCCGTACCCGAAGGAAAGGTGTTCTACTCTTCCGTAGCCTATCTGCAATCCACCGATGACACTCCCCGGCTGGACGAATTTCGGGACAAGGGCGATTATGAGGGATTGCTCCGGCTTGCCAAGGAGTATTATGACGGCAATGGAATCAACGAGCAATATACCTTTGCCTCTCCTCGCCAGAACAAGGGTGATGATCTGTTGATAGAAGACAAGGATTTTGCCGTGGTCTATAACAACAGTGTGGGAGGAACTTACGAGGTAATGCTGAAATACTCGGAGCAGGAAATCCGCGACCATATCACACGGTATAGTGTCCGGCTGGCAAGCAGTGACATAAAAGAGGTTGCCAAAGACATGGCGGCCGAGCAGTTCTCTGCGATGACAAGGCAGCGTACTCCTGTCCTTGAAATGCCGAGCGGAGATATTCTCCATATCGGGTATAACAGGGAGACCGACACGCTTGATGTCGGTACGGTGGTCAATGCCGGGCTTGCCGCCAGCCATAGTTTCCCATACGACCACGACAATTCGCTCGATTCCAATCTCCAATCCGTCAATGAAAAGCTGAATGAAATGGAGCAATATCAAAAAGAGGAGGTGGAATACAGCGGCGGGATGCACCGCTGAGTATAAAATCTGTTATTTGTTCTGTTCAGCCGTAGAGAGTCGTCCTCTCTGCGGCTGAATTGCTTTAGTCCCACCGATAAGTCCTACTTACACAAAAAAGAGAGATTTTTCACCTTAATTAGTCGCAAAATATCGGCACTATTCTGAATTAGTGCCGAAAATTTGTTACCTTTGCAGTCGAAGAAAGGAATAATAATCACATGAGCAACAAGACGACGACATTCATACTTGACTATGCTGAAGTTCATCGTAACTTTAGTTTAGGAGATTTGTTTGCTTATCTACAAGAGAAGACAGGCATCAAAAAATCATCTTTGTCCTGGTATCTGTTCAAGCTCGTGAATGAGAATGTACTGGTCAGAACCGGGCGGGGAACGTATGCCAAAGTGATGAAGCAGGTCTTTTCACCCCAACCGATAGAGGAAGTGAAGGAGGTTTACGGTTTGTTGCAATCGGATTTTCCGTTTGCGAAATTCTGTGTTTATCAAGGGGACATCATAGCCCCTTTGCAACATCACCTTTCATCCAACCGCATCATCTACGTGGAAACGGACAGGGACTCGGCAGAAACCGTTTTCAATTTTCTGAAAGACAAGAACCACGATGTTTACCTACGACCGGACAAAAATATGATATACCGATATGTGGATATGGACAGCCGTGTCATTTTCGTGAAAAATCTTGTTTCGGAAGCTCCCTTGCAAGAAGTATCCGGCGTGCCTATGCCCACGTTGGAAAAACTGTTAGTGGATATATTGAGAGATACGGACTTTTTCTACCTGCAAGGCAGTGAGAGTGACCGTATCATAGAAAACGCTTTTAACCTGTACACAATCAACAGGAACAGGCTTTTCAGGTATGCCGACAGGCGTAAAGTGAAGAAAGAATTATCGTCAATTTTAGAAAACTTGAACATACAATGATAAAGAAAGAGTGTCTTACGACAGAATGAATTGAACAGGTTGCATCCGAACTGCACTACAATGACAAGAACCTCATAGAGAAAGTAATCCGTGCCTTGTCCCTGCTTGAAATGTTGGTTAAAGCCGGGTGTCCTCTCGTCTTCAAGGGTGGCACGGCACTTATGCTCATCCTTGGGAAATCCGCCCATCGTCTGTCAATCGACATTGATGTCATCTGTCCTCCCGGAACCAATATAGAGGACTATCTGAAATCGTTTGCCGATTTTGGCTTTATCAATCTGGAACTCGTGGAGCGCAAGCAAAGGGACGATGCGGACATACCTAAAAGCCATTCCAAGTTTTTCTATCAGATAGCTTACCGGAACGACACGGACGCCCAATCCTATATCCTGCTGGATGTACTGTACGAGGACATTCATTATTTCCAAACCCGGCAAATAGCCATTGATTGCCCGTTCATACGGCTGGAGGGAGAACCATTAATGGTGACTGTTCCGTCCGCAGAAGATATTTTAGGAGATAAACTGACACGCTCCCAACACTACCGGAATACCTTATTACAAGAACGGCAGATCCTGTTCGATGGAGATAGCCAAGCAACTTTATGACGTGGGGCGGTTGTTTGAAAATGTTTCAGTATTGCAGATTACCACAGAGGCTTTCCGCAAGATTGCGGTAGTCGAACTATCGTACCGGTCTTTGGGAACGGATATCGGACAGGTCTTCAACGACATCCGTCAGACGGCACTCTGTATCTCCACACGGGGTAAATCCGGAGAAGGTGATTTCAACTTGATACAAGACGGAATCATCCGTGTAAAGTCATTTATGTACAAACAACGGTATCTGATAGACAATGCTATTATTGATGCGGCACGGGCGGCTTATTTAGCCACGCTGATTGAAAAGGGAGTCACAGAAGTGGAACGCTATTCAAACAATCCGGTTGACATCAAGGATTTGGTTATTCGACCTTCGCTGACCAACAAACTGAACAAATTGAAAATCAATCTACCGGAAGCCTTCTATTATTGGGCAAAGACGAGTGAACTGTTGGAAGTATGATTTTTTGTAAACAGCACGAAGGCTATTCCACGCATAATTCACGGTCAAGATGAACGAAAGGCTGGTATTTGTAATCCTGCTCGGTGTTATCAGTGTCCTATGGTATATCGTTGGATATTGGCGGCGGAAAGCCGGAGAAACGGCGTTTTTAGCTGCGCGAAAGACCGAGAAGGAGGATGAACGTGACCGTTTATGCCGTTTGGCGGTAAGAGCCGGTCATCGGGATGCTTGTCGTATGTTCTGTTGTTTACATCCGGATTTATTCAAAGAACAGCCACCACTCAAACCATTCAAATTGCACGGTACAAGAGTAGTATTCTATGGGCAATATTATCCATCCCGGTACAAACCGTTTCTCAACGATGATCAGCAGGCGTTCTGCCATTCAGTCTATGAGTTTAAGGAGGGAAAAATACACGGCATTGAGTTTTTCAAATCTTGCATGAACGCCTTACAAATGGATGACCACCATTTTCATATCATGTTCATGCCTTGTAGCGATGAGTTCAAATATATCCAGCGATTCAAGCGTTTGAACTGGTATGTCTGTACCCATTGTCCGGATCTGACATCAGGATTATACGATGTTGATGTGTTCGAGCCACGTGAAAGTTTGCATGAAGCCAAAGGTTATGAGAATCGAATACTTGAACGGAATTACCGAATCACAGGAGATATAAAAGGAAAAGATGTTATTATTGTTGACGATGTACTGACTACCGGGCAAAGTATAACCGACTACAAGGAGGAGATAGAACGGTGCGGTGGCAAGGTGGTAGCTGCCATTTTTTATGGCAAGACTATCACTTTGCCGCATCCGCTGATTGTCAAATTGGAGGTGTGGGGTGACTATATTTCTCGTTTTCGCAAATCATATTAGAGTTTTATTTGCAGTTGGATTGTCATTTCCAATGCGGTCAATCAATATCATAGCCTATCACGTATTCATCGTTGATAAGCAGATAGTAGTAGCCGTTGCCACAATTCCGGTATTCTTTACTGAAGCCTGCCGACATATCGCCATTGTCTCGTGGCTCACACCAAAGCGTTCCGTCATAACCGCAAAAATCAAAGCGACAAGTAGAAAATTTCTCTTTGTCCTTTATTGCCTCCCTGAAAAGGCGCATTGTCGTCGTTCCACAATACTTCTCGATAGTGGCAAGCCCAATACACTTGCCGTCAATGCGTGTTCCTGTCGTGATATGGTTCTCGTAAAGAGATTTATCCAAATCCGCATTGGCGATGTCACGAAGCCAAGCGTTTGTATGTGTGGCAAGCCGGGCAAGTTTCTGATATTTCAGAATGAGTTTCCTGTCCGTATTCGCCTCCTGCTCTTGCGAGGGATAGTATATCTGCTCGATGCTTGACCAATCTGTGAAAACATAACCTTTTGTCCTTTTGCCGAGCGCGATAATGCCAATAATACCCCTGTCCCTATTGATGAACAAGCGTCTGCGTTTTCCTGCAATCCTCACATATAGAGACGAAGGATTGGTTTCGTTGCGAAGATAGCTCTCCGCAGGATGAATTGTTGTCGTTCCCATATCCGTATCTATTTTTCAATATTTATTTTACCAGTCCTTACCAATGTACCATTGCGGTAAAGCATGATTTCTCCGGGCTTGAACCCCATTTCTCCGAAGGCTATGTATCTGATATAATCCCGGTACTTCTCGCCTGAAAAGTTTTTACCGCACAAGTTGTTGAAAAACATGGGTATTGAAAACCCATCCTCTCCTGACAACACTGTTTTGCCGTTTTGTCTGATTTCGTCCAACATACCAATTTCCAATTTTCATCATCAATCGTAAGTTTGTTCATTTCCCAATCATACTCCACTTCCGGTGCATTGGTATAGGGGAAATTGATGGTGTAGCCGATTTGTCCGTAGGAACAATGAAGCGGTGTAACACATATTTCCCTGCCAAAATAAAGGCTCGGTGTGCAGTATTTTCGCCAGTTAAAGCGGTCTGCAAGGATGTTCCTGCAAAGTCTTCTGTAATATGATTTGTCCGATAAAGTCATAGTTGTAGCCATTAGATAAATTCAACTTCAAGTGCATGCAGCAACTCGTATATCTGTTCTTCGGCTTCTTCCATATCCGACACAATATCCTTGATATGATAAGGTGCGCCATTTCTGCCGTGTCCGTCATCGCCAATCCATAAATAGGCTTCATAATCCGGGTCAAAGTCCTCGTAATATCGCTTCATACCGGCAATAAGCGTGTCAATGTCTTCATTCTGCATATCGGCATTGAAATTGAAATCCTGCCCGTATTTGGTATAGCGTTGAAACTCAAATTGTATGCTTGTCTTGTTTTCGTCTTCAACGTTTATGCTCCAGCCTTTTTCTTGGGCAATGTCCGTTACTTTCCGTATCTGTTCTTGGGTAGTCATACTCTTTGTTTTTGTGGGGAGACCTCTCCAATCTCCCCACTGGTTGATTTAATCCGTTATCTCAAAATAATATTCCTGTTCCTCGTCCGACCATTCAGCGGTCATTGCATCCGCTTCCCTCCACAGTTTGTCATAGAGAATGGCTCTTTGATTGTCTCTCTCGTGCCACTGCCATATCTTGTGATTGAGGACAAGGCAAAGTTCCGTCCAATACTTGTAGTTGTCTTTCCATTCGGACTTGGCTCGCCTATATGTGTCGGCTATGGCTTTGTCTCCGAATTTATCGGCAATGGAGAAATCCTGCCAAAAGGTGGTTATCGGCTCGTAACCGTTCAACTCTGTTATGTTCCATCTTGGGATAGCGATTTGAAGTGCTTGCATAATCGTTATTGTTTATGGTTTTCGTAATACTCTTCGGGCAAATGATAGAGGTCGTTCTCTGCCAAATGGTCTATGGCTTCCGCTGCCAGACGGCACGCCCATTCGTTACGCTGGTCATATCTTCCCTTGTGCCAGTTCTCCGCCAACTGTTCCATAAAATAGAACATCAGTTTGGCTTTCTCGTTTACCAAATAGCGGTGGTCGTCCGCCAATGCCTTGCCCACCTTTCGGGGTGAAGCCATTTTGCCGTTCACATAGTTTGAGAACTCGTTCGCAAAGCGTTTGTCATTCTCCGATAGTTGATTGTTGTACTCCATTCTAAAGAATTTTGATGTTAAACATTTTTTCTTTTCCCTTTGCTTGAAGCTGTCAAACTTCGCCACCGGGATATGTTTTATGTGCGTTAAAGACTATGGGGTAAGGGAGATAAGACAAGTAAACAAACAGGGAGTTAATGAAATACCACTAATGGCACATTCGTGGAAAGCTGTCGTTAAGTCCACAGAATTGTTAGCGAAGGCGGTACTTGGCATTCTACCTCCATAGTACCTTTGCACGATAAAACAATGCCGTGTGGCATGATGGCCGGCTCTAAGGAGAATCCTCCGATGGCTATAATGGGAGATTATCGTATAAAGGTTTAGGATATAAATTCGGCAATAGTTTTTATTTGTTGCCGACATTCTACAAAAGGATTTATATGCAGTACATTATAAAAGTTCGCATTTAAGTCCTGTATAACAGAAATCGCTACGGTAATCAGCAAGTTACCGTAGCCACGCATAAAGCCACCTGTTACAATGTGTGTCGTAACAAGTGGCTGACGAAAAGAAAGAACAGAACAGATTAAGCGGTCATTCGCTTACGGATTTGCCGGGCGTTCTTCTGAACAAGCCGGATAATTCGGTCGTGGTATTCCGTAGCCTTATTGCAAAGCCCTCTTGACTGCAATACCTTGAATGTTTCAAGACTCAATTCAATGGTTTCAACACGCTGGTTGTCAATCCGTGCAGAAAACACCAACGACTGCGGTTTGAGATAATATTCGCATTGTCCGACACAATGATGCAGGGCGTTCCCCTCCTTGTAATAATCATCCACGCTTTCCAACACACTGACTACAATCAGTCCGTCCGTGAATGACAGTCCGAAGAATTTGCTTTTCAACTCTCTGAAACGCTCCTCATTCTCCTTTGCCTTTTTCCTTTGTTCCTCTCGCTCCTCCCGTTCTTGGATAATCCTTACCCGTTCCTGATAGCGGTCGTGTTCGGCCTTCAAGTCTAATGGACAGACATAGTGGGCATTGTGAATGTCCTTACCACACCTTTCAAGTAAGCGGATGTAATCTATCCAAAGAGAAATATCTGCTATATGATAGCCATTGCGCAAGACTATCTTGTAAGTGTTCCAATACAAATCAAAGTACCTTGAATGTTGCAGGAAGTAGTTCAAATCAGTTTTCCTGCCTGCCTTGAACATCGTTTCAGCTCTGCTGTCTGTCAACAAGGCTTCGATAAGCCGTGTTGGTTCGATGTCAGCCAATGAGCCTTGCAATCCGTTGCGTCTTAACTTTGGAGTGGCAGAATAATATGGATAGACCTTGCAATCGGCAATCCGTCTATACACATAGTTGTCTCTCCGTAACTCCAGACAGCCGTCCAAAACAAAAGTGTCCGCATAATGTCCGAGTGTGCGTTTCAATGCCGTTATCTCCGTCTTGCCGTTATCATCCACCCAATAGCGTGCAATCTCCATAGAATAATACTCCGCTTTCTTGCCTTTACGGAAGTTTGCGTTCATAAGAAATACACGCTGTACCTGTAAACCGTCCTGTGTGGCAAGTGTGGAATAATACGCTTTGTCCTTGAATGTCCTGCACTTGGTGTCCAGTATCTCCAGTCTTGCACCGCAATGTGGGCAACGGCACACCTTTTTGTTGTTCTCGTTCCATTGATAACCGCAATCCATACAGGTCGTTCCTCCGTTTTTGGTGCGGTATGCGTAATGGCTGATACATTGACGAAATGCCCATAACTCCTGCTTCTTTGTCTGTGGCAGTAACCGTCCGTTGGCGGTTACTACCTTATGCTGAAATCTCGTTTTCGCTCTCATAGTCCCAAATCAAATAATGTCGGTTGTTCGGGTTCTTGTCTGACCGCTTTCGGGGTCGGTTTCGATTTGCTGTTTCGCTGTTGGATTTTACGCAGTTCCTCGTTTTGGTAGGCTTTGAGTGCATTCTCCCTCGCTTCGGCTTGTTCTTCGGGAGATAGTTCTACTCTATGGTTGACTATCACTCCGCAGTTGACCGCCTTTCCCACTTCTATATCATCTTCATCATAGTAATGTACTCCAAGCGAATAAACCTCGTCATCGGTCATACCGCAACCGCCCTCTTTACAGATTGCCATTGCCTGGTTGAGTATGAATGTCACGCAATCGTCCAAATTCTTGTTCTCTTTGGCATACGACACTGCAAAGCGTTCATCGGTCTTGGCTCTTTCGTCCAGATATGCCTTAATTGCCTGCTTAAAATGTTCTGTTCCTTTCATAATGTCTGTTATTTTGCTTGATAATAGATACTTGGTTCACTTGAAACATTGTATATGTACGCTCCGCACCTTACCAAAAGTGCTTGGTTTCCGTAGTACATCCGTTTCATTCCTTTGATACTACCTGTGTGGTGGAAATTGGGAAATCGGCTGATATTGTACCGCTTCCCTTGTTCCTTTGTCATTCGTCTTGTCCTCATAGTGTTTAGAAATGATAGTCAATAACGCCACCGATGTAAAGTAGTTTTCCAGGCTCAAACTGGCTGACCGTCTGTAAAAACGAGTAAGACTGCTCGGCATAGCCGTTGACACCATACTCGTCCATATAGAACTGATAACCGAGGTCAAGCGGATTTTTGAGAAATTTTTCAAGCTGATACACCGCCCCAATACACATCATGCAGTTTTCAATGGTAACGGCTTGTGCCTTTTCTTGGATGGCTGTAACAAATTCCTTTTTCCACTTGTCCGCACCGCCATTGTATCGGATTGTGTTTTCTGCCACAAGAGTGAACATCCCTTTGAGCAATGCCTTTTCTATCAGATTGGCGATATGGAATTTGCGCTCATCCTCGTCTATCTCCGAACAATAGTCGTAATAGTGTCCGTCCCCTTGTTCAAGGGTGTCCTCGTTCAAGTAGTTGTCCCTGTCAACTCTTGTTTCCGTGATTTGAAAAATCTTGCTGTGCATAATCTGTCTGTTTTAATCGTTGAACTTTTGTCTTTTTTCTTTTCCCTCATTTTGAAGCCTTTATCGGCTTTCTTGTCGGAATCTGAATTTTACGTGCAACCAAGAGACTGTGGAAACAGAGGGATAAGACAAGTAAATGGCAGAGGAGTTGATGAAATACCCAATTTACGCTTGACGGAAATTGCGGAAAGTTGTTGTCAAGTCCACCAAGCCATTAGCGAGCAGACCTGCATAGCGGTACTTGGCGTTCCCTCGCCGCAGTAACTTTGCAAAGGAAAATAGAGCCGGCAAGATGAGCCGGAGAAGTTCATAATTCGATAGAAATTCATTCTATATAAAAGTCGAAAGCACTCCATAGAAAAGGAAATGAAAATTTCTCTACCGGATAAAAAGGGTATTAAACAGACATTTAGGCTATACTTAAATGAGGTAAAACAGGTATTGCCATCAAAGAGGGCAACGATGACGACGGACTGAACCAATATACCGGTTCAGCCCGTTAATACTCAAATTTTATTCTCCCTCTGACATTGCTTTTCCGTATGCAACGATTTCATTCATTGTAATCCATTCCGGTTTTTCATCTTCCTTGAAACTATTATAAAGTTCAGCCATCAGTTTAATTTGCAGATTTACATTGCCAGCCCACAAACGTCTGATATTCCGATTGCCGTAATTAAGGTAGTATTCGCAATCAGCTTGTAAACGACCTAACAATTGGTATCTGAATACCATATCACGATGTAAAACTCTGTCTATTATCTTTCTCTCATCTGAATTTGTTTCCATATTCGCCATAATCTTTTTATTTTTCTTTCCCTTATTTTGAAGCCTTTATTGGCTTTCTTGTCGGGATCTGAATTTTACGTGCAACCAAGAGACTGTGGAAACAGAGGGATAAGACAAGTAAATGGCAGAGGAGTTGGTGAAATACCCAATTTACGCTTGACGGAAATTGCGGAAAGTTGTCGTCAAGTCGACCAAGCCATTAGCGGAGCGACCTGCATAGCGGTACTTGGCGTTCCCTCGCCGCAGTACCTTTGCAAAGGAAAATAGAGCCGCCAAGATTAGCCGGAGGAGTTCATGACTTGATAAAGCACAGCCTTTGTATAAGGGTCGATAAATTTGTACTATATCAAAAACAGAAGAGCCGATCCATCACGGACAGGCTCTTCATTCAAAAGAATTGACATTTAACCAATCAATTTGAACAAAAAAGAATCTTACACTTTACTATTTCATATATAGCATGACTTTGGTATGTCTGTTAGCTTCAGTGGGTACATAATTGGAAATACCTCCTTGACAGACCTTTGTTATATTTTCAACAGTCACTCCACGCCTGCGCAACTCCGTGGCAATATAATCGGCTCTCGATGCGCTCAACTTATTGTTTATATCGGCAGTTCCAGTGGCAGCGTCAGCCGCACCTGCAACAGTCACGGATAATCCGTATTTCTTTGTCACACGCGCCAGTTCATCCAGATTGACCAACTGGGATTTATCGGTCAGTTGAGCCATGCCGAGTTCAAAGAAGAAATAGACAGGTGAACCGATGCACTCGTTGCCGGAACTTATAAAGGAAAGATAATCCGAATGGCTATAAATGGGAATGCTGTCATTATTCGTATCTGGAGACAGCAAGGAATCGGCACCTGTGACATAGAAGCCTTTTACAACGCTACCGTCATTATTGGGTATGGCATTGGCAAATTCAGACTTACTGAACAAACTGTCATTGGACAATGGAGACTTGCCATCCCAATGCCTGTTTTTCAATCTTGCCCGGAGTGAGTTCAGTCCGCTGTAATCGTTTCTTGGATAGACATTGCTAAAACTCTCCCGGTCATCAAACATCCTGCTATATTTATCAAGCAAACCCTCAATTTCCAGAATCTTCTTCAATTCGTTTATCGTTCTCATCGCCCTGTCATGTTGCCCGGTGTATCTGCGATTACTCTCCGATAGCTGTGTGGCGTAACCAATCAGCCACTCGTTCTGCCGGATGTAAGGACTCGCATCAACGGCACGTTTCCAGCCGGCCTTTCCAATCGTAAACGACAAGCCGGCTGACACGGATAGCATATTATCTCCGAAACGATTGGATTTACCATAGCCGTCAAAATCCTGAAAAGTGGAAATATTGCTGATTTCCAACAATGCAGACAGCCGTTTACAGATACGGTATTGTCCCTGTATTCCGTATGAAATGGCAAACGGATTATGTCCGTTCTGCGGATTGTGCATCAGTCCAAATCCTATGTATGGAATGATTCCCCAACGAGGATTCTCAACCTTGCCATACCGATATCCAAGCACATTCCACATCAAGTCAGCATGAAAGTGATGGTAGTCATTTGTGACCAGTTCGCAATCTTTGAACTGCCAACCTCCATAACCGATTCTTGCTCCGATCTGCGGAGTGAACCACTTGCCAAGCGATGCGAAAATAGTAGGCTTTATCCTGTCAAATAAGTCGGCACAACCAACAGGTTTGCCAATGAACGCACTTGCACCACCTTGAAGACTGACAAACCAGTTGCCGTTCCAAGGCAATGTCACGAATACACCCTTGTGGTAAGTCGGATCCAAAGGCCGAAGCATCTGTTCGATATCCGTGTACGACTCCAACTGTACAGTGTCCTTTGTCACAGGTGGTACAGCCGCTTTCATGTGCAGTGAACAGCCCATACCTGCCACTGCCAGAATTAAAAATATTTTCTTTGTCATATTCAACGCATTATTTTGTTTTGTTATCCATTGCAGAAAAACATATTCTGCCGATTACCTCTTTTGTTTCTTGCCGGAAGCCGGTCGCATCATCCTGCTTGCCATCATCATGCAACGCCTTGCCCACGCACGGTTATCCTCGTCATCATCCTTTCCCCATTTAAGGTTGCTTTTGCTTCCTCCACCGCCATGCGTTTCGGCAAATGTAGTGGCTTCGTTGACCATACCAAGGAAGAGGAGCGTGGCGCAGTGCATCACTTCCGCCCCTTGCTCGGTCAGGCTCTGCAACAAAGAACCGTCAAAGACGGATTGCTCCGCAGCTCCCATTTCAGCCACTCTTGCCGAATGCTCTCCAACCAATGTTTCCAGCATTACATCTTTGAGCAGTACATCCACGTTGGAATGGATTTCACGACTGTACTTATAGGCTTCGCCTTTCAGTTCCTCCGTGCGCTCGCCAATGGCATCCATGTCCCTTTTAAGGGCTTCAAGCTGTTGGTCAGCCGTCCGTAGCTTATCCTGCTTGTCTTCCAGTTTCGTTTGGATAGAAGCCAGTTCTTTTTCCAACCGTTCCCTCTCGGCTATAATGGTAGCCGTATCTCCCTGATGGGATTGAAGGGTGCGTTCCAATGCCGATAGTTGGGATTCCTTTTCCGCTTTCGCTTTTCGGAGGTTATCCACCATAGAGGTCAAGCCTTTCACCCTGCGCTCCGCCAGACTTATTTCCACTTTAAGGTCTGACAATGCTTTTTTGTGTTGGACAACCTGTTCCTCTATATTGGTACATTCTTCCGAAAGGTATCGGCGGTATTCCTCTGTACTTCGATGTCTTGCACCGGTCTCGGAAACATTACGTCCCCGTTCCAGTTGCCATTTTTCGTTCACTTGCGAGAGTTCATCGTGTAACATTTTCATTCTTGCAGAAAACTCATATTTGTCCTTTCCTGCAAACATCTTTTTGAACGCAAACTTACCGTCTTGGATTGGCAATAAGGTAAGGTGCATATGCGGGGTCGTTTCATCAAGATGTACATAACACCCGACAATATTCTCCTCACCGAATCTTTCACTCATGAATCGATACATATCCTTTGCCCATTCTTCTATTTCCGGCTTTCGTTGAAGCGAAGCATTGGCGGTATTGTTACCGGAACCATACACAACAGCCTGGTCTCCAAAAGCAAGCTGCCGCATTTGAAACTTCGATCCGCCCAGTATAAAATCCACGACCGTGCGAAATTTCGGTTCTGCCAAATCCGAATTGGGATCTTTTATCCCACGCCCGGCAAGGTTTTCAGCCATGCGTTCAGGAATAGACTTGTCCTTGTTTACAGGTCGCACCTTACCGCCCTTTATAATCTCGAAATTCAACCGTTCTCTTTGGCGGTCATAAGTTCCCTTGTCTATGGCGTGTTTCCAGCCGCTTTCCGTCCAGTTACGCTGGTGTTCGTTGCTTTGCGCAGTGGTTATGCCTTTCATCACGTTCATGTGCATCACCTGCCATGATTTTTCAGCCATATCATCCGTTTTTATCGGACAACCGATTTGCCCCAGCTTGCTGCTTGTCCGGCAACCACTCCCACCGACCGTAGTCGTGTGGGGTATTGAGTTACCCATACTTCCCTCTGTTTGGTCAACGTGCAAGCACCGCTGCACGCTTATAATGGCAAGCCTACAAATGTAGGGCATCACGGTTCATCCGTGGTTATACAATAGTTTTTGACTTACAACATCGGTTGTGGAGTCTATAAAAGGGTGGAATCACGCTCCTGGTACTTTGCCCATAATGCCCTGAACGGCTGTCGGAGCGTGGCAAGCATATCCGTTTCGCTCGAACTATTGGCCGCGCCGTCGTTTCCTGCGTCCAAAATCATCTTGGCGGTTATCTTGGATGCCTCCAAAAGTGAAGTCCAGTCACCTCCCAGTTCCTTGTGAAAGAACTCCAGGAAATCGGTCGGGTCATCGAAGCGCGAATTTCGTATGGCACGTTTCAGTCCGGCTACGGCTACACGCTCGACAATCTCTTGGACAAACTCCGTTTCGACACCTGCCTTTATTGCCGGCTTGTCGCCCGAATGATCTTTGCCGGATTCATCGGCAAGCCGTTTCCGTCCGGCTTTATGATACTGTCCACAAATCTCTCCCATATCTTCGTCAGACAGATTGCCATTTATCCATTCGGACAAAGCCTTGTCCAAATCATCGGCAAGTCCGGCCCCTGTATGACCAATATAAGAGGCAGGAGTTTCGCCACTGAAGAATGGCGCAAAAGTCATGGTAATGACCACACTCTTTGCGAACCTTGTCCGACGAACATATCCCATCTCCTCCAATTTGTCAAGGAACGCCCTGACGGTAGCCCTGTGCCAGTGCCATTCCACCGCAAGGTCTGAAATGGTCACATGACACTGGTCAGCCTGCAACACATACTCGTGATTCTTCAAAAAGGGAGCGATAAAACCTGCCGTTGCTTTCTCCAACAGGTCGTAGTAGGCACCGGTCTTTGTCTTCCGTTCACCGACTTTCTCTTTGAGGTAGTCGAAAAACATCATATCTGCCAATACCTGATTGGCGGCTCTATTCTTGTCTTTCATCATTTCATTTGATTTTTATTTGACTATATGTGGATTCTATTAACCTGCCACTATCCACTTATTCGTGGCAGGTTCGCGTGATGATGTCAGCAGTAATGTTCGGACATTGTTTTTGGATTTTCTTTCAAATGCTTGCGCGTGTCGTCATCCTGCCATTCGGCTAACACACGGCAAGAGGGATAGAACATGGCGGCCAAAAGAAGAAAGGCAAGCGTGAACGCCGTGGTGTGCAGATGTGGTACAGCGCAGATGACCAATGTAATCAAGGCTGCCATAACGATCCTTTTCTTATCCTCATGGAGTCTGTGCATCCACCTGTCGGCACGTCTGAACGAGAACAGAACGGCACAAGGTATGGTGGATATCAGAACTCCCCACTCTCCGAAGTGTCCGCCTGCATAGACATAGTGATATAGCAGGAGGAAGATAAGCATACACTGCACATAGAGTTTCCTTGCACTCTCGCTACCCGCCATTCTGAGGTAAAACTTTGCCATAAAAAGCCGGTTGCTCCTGTACAATGACATGGGCAGTATAATGAGCAATGCCGGAAATAACATTTCGATGACAATCCTAATCATAATCGTAATCCTTTGTGTAATCAGTATTGTTTGAATAATGGCAGTTCGGTCAGCTCCAGTTTGACCAGCCCATAGGTGGCAATCTCTATAATGGCTTCCACATCCTTGGCTTCGAGATATGACGCTCCTTTTTTAAGCCGTGCCTTTAGCTCGTGATTCTTTTGACGATACCTTGCCAATGCCTTGTCCAGCTCGTATTCGGATATGCTCCATTTCGTGCCACGCTCATAGCCATTGTGCTTATAAGTGGAACGGAGCCGGAGCATACGGCACACGCAGGAAACCGGCCTGCCCCGTCTGAACACGACACTTTGCCTGTATCCATATCCGTCATCCACGACTATCCAACTCCTGTACATATTGATAATGTATAGCATTTGCAAGTAAATCGTCCGTCTCATATAAATTCGGCAAGCAACTCCTCCTTGGTCTTGCGGTACTTGAAATGACCGGTCTTTTTGTGAAGTTTCAAGTCAAGACAGATGTCAGAACACATGAACTCCAGGGATTCATAGATGGTCACATCAATGCGGTCAACCTTGCCGGTATCAGAAACTCTCGCGTTCATCTTGAACATCTGTCCGAAAGCCGGATTGGAATAGGCACAGGTGCTGCTGCCGAATGTCGTTGCGCTTGAAGGAATATGATGATAAAGGGTTATCAGCTCCATGTCGTCCTCAAAGATGTCCATCACTTCTTCCAGATCGTATGAGTCGGCAAGCGGAAACGAAAGGAGGACGTAATCGTCGTAGAACTGCGGCTGTTCCATTGTAGTTACATCCAGCAACTGCGGAAGCTGGAGCGGCACAAAGGAGAGGAAGTCATCGTAAAAAAGTTGTAGCATAACTGTTGTATTTATTTGTTTCTGGTTCGTCAAATGGATGTGAGCATTATCTTGATCAGTACTCCTGGCAATACCTGCCATTGGTCATTGTCCGTTCCGGCAGTCTTGTTGAGTTTGGCTATCATCTGAGGTGTCCGGTCAGCGACTGCATGAAGTGTTGTCCTTTCCATATCGGACAGAACAGCCACGCTGAAACCATCCAAGGCAACATACGGCTGCAACAACATCCAAACGTAAGCCTTTGCCTGCGCTTCGGTCTTTACATTGCCTTGGTTGATGTCATCACGACAAGCCAAAGCGTTGAGTATGATTCTCCGGTTGGTTCGCCTGGCTGTATATACCAAGGCATCCCGGTAAGAGAGCCTGCCATTCTCCGCAGACTGGAATATCGACAGGCAGCATTTCTCCGTGTCGCGCATAATGGCAGAAAGGTCGGCATCGACAAGCTCCGGAAGATGGCTCAGAAAAGAACGGAACAGCCTGTCCTCTTCCTTTATGAAAGCAAGCATTTCACTCTTGCCGCTTATTCCGGATTTCAAGGTCTTGGAAAGGAACATCCGGTATTTATCAACGACAGCATTGGCACTGCCTTTATATGTCGGGACGGAATCCAATGGTTTGAAAAACGGCTCCGCTTCCGCTACCAACTGCATCAACTCCGTGTCTTGCCAGTATTGGGAAGTCTGTTCTCTGATCAGCAACACATCCGCAAAAGTTCTCGGCTTCTCCAGAGCTAGACGGGTAAATTCAATGCGCAACGAATCGTGCAATCCACGAATTTTGCTTTCGTAGTTGGCGTGAATACGGTTTGCCGTGTCTTTGGCGACACAGGCAGATACCGAATCCCGAAGTGACTGCCAGTCGTTGATTTTTTCAATCAGACGGTCTGTTGGCAGGTTTGCTTCCTTTCGCACCTCGGACAGGTATGACCTGTAAGCATCGGCAGCATTTTTAACGGTCTGAAACATACTATTGCCGGTCTTTTCTCCGCATGATGCCAATGTGACAATGGCAAAACATACGGCAAAAGATTTGGCATACGAAGCACGTTTCTTTGAGTATGATTTCAAGTTTCCTTTCTTCGGTTTTTGCATTGATTCTACTTTAAACAAGCCTTTATACATGATATTTTTATTGGTTTATGGCGGCAAAGTTAAGTATAAAAATTTGTATAATAATACTCCAAAATAAAACTTTAATCTATTTTCTTTTTTCATACTTACGAGTATAATCCGCGAAATAAACAAGAGCGTAACAAGTGAAAACACAAAGTATAATAATTGAAAAATATTTTGCTGAGTATGATTTTAACCGAATTAAACTTTGTATCTTTGTACTTGGTATCATTTAGCATTGAACAGCACTATGGCAAAAGTAGGTTACATATTCAAGGCAGCCGGCTATGACGGCTTCGACACTGATGTGGAGTGGATGAAGCAATACGGTTGTGTACAAGTGATTGAGGAGGAAAACGGACACGAGAAACTGCGGCCGCAATGGAAACAGCTTATGGCAAGTATGGAACGGGGAGACGAAATCGTACTCGCTAAATTCAGCAACGCCCTGCGTGGTTCTCGTGAACTGGCGGCATTCATCGAGTTCTGCCGTGTAAAGGTGGTGCGGATTATCTCCATTCACGACAAGGTTGACAGTCGTGGTGACCTGTTCCCTGAAACCAAAGCTACGGATGTGTTGGAGATATTCGGTGCGCTCCCAGAAGAGTGTGCCGCATTGCGAAAGGCTTCAGCGCATATCATCCAACTAAAGCAGAACATAAATCAGCCAATCAAAGAAAAAAACATCAGCAAGGCGGAAAGGGAGAAAACCATCGTGGCGATGTACAACAACGGGCATTCAATCGATGACATCTGGAAAGTAAGCGGATTCAGCAGCCGCAGCTCCGTGTTCCGCATCCTAAACAAATACGGCGTTTCACTCAATCGTGGCAAGTTCAGCGGACCACTTGGAAAACGTAAACAGAAAGAATAATAATATTAGCAATACACTTGCTATTAAATATGGAACATTACAGCAACATATCAATTAAAGATTCAATTCAAATTAAATTAGTTAATTTCCAGACCGCATTGAAAGATTGCGAAGCATCAATACGTTATAATAAAGACAACTCTGTTTTTAAGACAGTTCTTCCCTTGCTTGACAACCTTTTATATGCAGCTGAGAAAAGTTACACATCAAATCGAAAAATTATTCAAAATATTATTGGTTATCTAACAGACTCCACTTCTGTTGGAAAATCATTATTGTTGTATCGATTATGCACCCGTTTTTTCACAAATCAAGAAGTACTGTGCGTTCTAGAAACTCCTGATTATATGGTAGAGATCCCAGAAGATAAAAAAGAACTTACAACTGAATTGTATAAAAGTATTCTTCAATCGTTTCCACAAAAGGTTGATATCACCCAAATTTCAGAGATGGCTGTAGCTCATTTGGGTGAAGAAGAATCAATGTGGCTACAATCTCTTTGTGGTCGCTATATCGCAAATTACGGCACTATTTTGGGGATTGACGAGCAGAGCGTATTTAGCTGTTCTATGGCTATTTCGGCTCTCCGACCGTTAACTATACGAAATAAGCAAAGAGAATACTTTTTCTATGTCATGACGCAGTTGGTTTCATGCCTTAGTCGATCTCACTATTATCAAGAGGCTAGAGATTATGCAGAAAGTGCGATATTATTGGGATTTGAAGACAATATTGAAGAATATGGTTTTCTTGTTGCGACACGTGCTTATACCTCTAACAACGACGCCATTGCTGGACTTGTTTACTATAATATGCTAATGGATATAATCCATCAAAAAAATTCTGTTACAAAAAAATTCCTTTTTGAAGTACTATGGCAACAAGTTATGACTTTGCGCACATCTTCTTTTTTCAAGCAAGATTATTACAAACTTCTATCTGACTTCTTTGATAAGCATAACTTTTGTGATTATGATTATGATTCATTTTATCATAGCTTATTTGGAATAGGACTTCTCAACAAAGAGAGAGGGTTGCCAGTAAAGATTGCAATTTATTTACAAGATAGATTTGAAAAAATAAAAGAACAAGGAGAACATGGAGCTATACCATGGTTCATTAGTTTACTGCAAATTTTTCAAATATATAGTCGCGAAGAAACAATGCCTTTACAAGGTTATATGGAAGTTCTGGAAAAAGCGATTCCTGATAAAACAAAAGTGCAAAAATATACCAATACTATTTTAAAGACCAATCTATCACGTCTATTAAAAGAAGAAGTCATAAGGCTTAGTTCTACAAGATATCTTCATAATTTTAATACAGACTCATGGTTCGCTTCACTATTGGCTCATCATCTGCTTGATCAAGCTTATGAGAATAAAAATTTTGCTGATTTTGTAATGGCTATGATATTCCGGTCTGATTTTGGGTTTATTTTTCCAGAGCGTCAATGTCTTGGAATGAAAGCTCCTGTTACTCCGTCAAAATCTACAAGTGATGATGTACATATACTATATGAAAGTATTGATGGTATAAGAACAGGCATTCAAACTTTAGGTTTAGACGAGATGCTTTGGATTGGGAATGGAGCTAATTCTATATATGGATTCAGTATGGTCAAAGACACCTATAGTTTTGAGAATTATGGCAGGTGGAATTTAGAGCAACTTGGTAAAGCAAAATTATTTGAACCATTCACAACTCAGACATATGACCTTAATGGTTCTCCTATTCTCAAGGTAGAAGAGGAGTATGAAGCAGAGTATAATAATTTGTACAAACAGATGCTTCCGTTCAAAATAGCTGTTTATAGCGAAAAATGTAACATCTTTTTAGCAAAAGACAAAGATTTAGCATTTGTTCCACACCATTTATTTATTGACAATAATTCTGGCATGTTTATAGGTGAATTGAAGCCCTCTTCAAATGTTCTATCTACGGAAATAATGTTCGCTTCGTTACAAGATAAAATGCTCAATATGAATTATAGCAAGAGTTTTTGGTGTCCAATTGGCGAATCACCAGGAACAAATGATTTTGCTTTACAAATGCAATATAGCAAATTAGAAGAATGGCTTAATAGTTCTAGCTTTAAGATATATAATCAAACCTATCCTGAAAACGCATTAAGTAGCGAAGTTAATGTAATTTGCGCACATGGTGGTAGCGAAATAAGTAATGAGCAATGTTTCTATGTGGACAACCAACCCATTCGCGATATAGATAAAATCGTCGGCAATGGCAAACTTCTCATTCTTCTCACTTGTCACTCTGGCAGTATGAAAGAAAATGGCGGTTATGATGCTTCTATACATTCTCTTATAAAAAAGTATATAAGAAAAGAATATGCTTGTATAATTGCACCTATGTGGAGCCTATCCGTAGATTTAACATTACCATGGTTACAGAAGTTCTTTCAAGAATTGGATACAGGAAAGTTTATTTGCGAAGCAGTTTTTACAGCAAATATGCATATAAAGTCACTATATAAAAGTCCTTATGCTTGGGCTTGTATGCATTTATTTGGTAATCCATATCTTAAAATAAGCGAGTAATCGTTTAGGAGAAAGTTTACTCGTATAGCATATTAAAAATACTGAAATAAATGAATAAAAAAGAATATATGCAAGCCAACAAAAATTGGTTGAAGAGAAAGTCCAAAAAGAGGGAGTGAAGCCACTTCCAAGAGGGATATATTACAAGGTCGTCAATGAGAGAAAGAACATTGGCAAGCATCCTACGCCACGCAGTATCGTTACCGCACATTACACAGGGTGGACTATAAACGGAAAAAAGTTCGACAGTAGTCGTGGTGGAACACCAATAGTATTCCGTTTGAACGAACTGATAGAGGGTTGGATTATCGCAATGCAACAGATGTGCATCGGGGACAAATGGGAGATTTACATCCCTGCCGAAATGGGATATGGCAAGTTCTCGCACCCCGGCATACCCGGTGGCTCAACACTCATCTTCGAGATAGAACTTTTCGGAATTGCATAGATCAAGAACAACCACATATCCACTCAAAAAAATGCTTCATCCTATTGATATTTAACATTATACATTCGTCCATGTCGCGATTTTTCGTATCTTTACAAGTAGTAATCAGAAATAAATCAGTGATATGGGGGACGTAATCATTACAGTATTGGGATTGTGGGTGTTCATCAAAATCTTGAAAGTGATATTCGGAGGCTGGAGCAAAAGCGATTACCAGCGGGACAGGTAAGATTCAACCAACAGAATGCAGCCTATGACAGTCGTTCCTGTCTGGCATAGCGAGGAACTTAAAAGTCAGTATTTAATTCTCCCTCTTGTCGAAAATATCAACCCAAGCAAAGGGCGGGCAGTAAACGAGTTTCTTCTGCAAGCCCGATAAATAACAAAATGTTTGCCTACCGGGAGAAAACGAAGTCTTGGAGCGGTTGGCAAATCTTTTTGTATCGGGCGATTTCGGCAGAGTGTCTTGCGAAAGAGGAGTAACGTGCAACATTGCGCAGCCGAGCAAGTCTCTCGAAGAAAAATAGAAGAAGCCGTTTACGGGATGGGTGAAAACTTATAATGGGCAACCCATAGATGTATGACAGGTAAACATACGAGCAAAAACAAAAGCGACCGAAGCCGCTTTATTTGTCTGAACGAGGCAGGAGTTATTTCTTGCCTTTTTTGGTTTTCTTTTCCGGCTCCGCAGGAGTTTCTTCCTTGTCAGGTGTCTGGTAGAACTTGTTAGCGACCATGACGATGCGGTTGTGTTTCACGCCGTCCTTGTCAATCCATTCTTCGGGTTTGAAGTAGCCCTCCACTGTGAGCAGGGTACCCTTGGTGATTTGGACAAGCGAATCGGTGTTGGCGTTGTTGCGCCAGGCTTCCACATTGATGAAAGCGGACACACGTTTCGTTTCCTCGCCACTCTTCTCCTGACGGCTTACTGCCAATGAGAAGCGTGCCACGCTTGCGTTTGCGAACTGACGGATTTCTGCGTCCTTACCTACGAATCCTGATACTGCGAAATTGTTCTCAATCTGTTTCATGTTACAATGCTTTAAGTTGTTAATTAAATTATTTTTACGCTGCCAATATAAGTGAGTGCAGTTACAGGGTTGCGACAAGGTTAGCAATCAAAAACTCTTTATTTTTGTCAGCGTAAGCCGTCAAAACCTCCGGCCCGATAAAGGAAGATTTGTGAAGCTACACCATTGACCAAGGCTTTCAAGCCGTACCCGACTGCATACTAACTTTGCAACGGAAAAATGAGGAATAACACGACCAAAAACTGTAACGATACGGATTGGTGAATAAACAAGTGAGCAAGGTTCGCAGACAAAGGACAGTATCCGTCCGCAGACACAAAGTTTCAGGTACGCTTCGGCTGTAAATCCAAAAGGAGCAAAGTGATGAAGCGAGGAATCCAGTATGTCCTCTCAATGTGGATGCCGTAATACTGAATCCGTTATGACGCTGCACAGCCAAAGGTATTTTGCTATGGAGGGGATAGCCGAAGAACAGAATGGCACGACGATTGCGGAAGCCAGCATCAAAATAGCCGCGTTCTACCTTACCGACAGAACCGGAGAAATCAAGGCAAAGAAAACAATGGCAAGAAGTCCGGTGCTCGTTGAACAAAGCAGATCGGTCGCCATTGCGAAATATGAAATGCCATATATACAAAAGGAGACTTGACTGTCAAAGATGAATATATAAGAGGAAGAACGGCTTGCCTTGCAAGCCCCAATTATAAAAGTTGATACCATTGGATATGTGTTTCCCAATGGCATGGACACAGCAATGTGGAGCATTGCCCCACATTGCCATTCTGCCAGATGTCGGTCAGTTCAGGTATGACCATTCTTTTATCTCCAGTTCTTCGCCACAAGGGAAATCAATGATAGGGTCACAAATGAATGTACCACAGAAATTGACCACTACACAGCCGTTTTTCAGAGAGGCTGGTTCACTCCAATCATCGTCCGTATGTCGGATATGATACCACAGTTTACCCTTGGGCAAGGTTTCGGTGGCAATCCGCAAATCAATAAATTCGCCCTCAATGGTCTTGCCATTCGCCAAAGTCAGAAGCATAGGCGATTTGCTTTCTTTTCTGTAATCGTACAGCATAATCTTTCTTTTAATCTGTTATCTCAATTATTTCATCAATCCGACCGCAAAGGAATGTCCGTAAAGCGGTCTTGTCCACAGCATAGTATTCGGCTATATGTCCGTATTGCTTGACAAAGTAGCGTTTCAGTATATCCGAGAAGTCAAAGCGGTAGCCCATTAGCGGAACAGCCCTTTTGAAATAGGTGTTGCTGTTTACGCTGTCCGTAAGCCAATTCTTCTGTTGTCGGCTCATTGGCGTACCCTCATTGAGTTGCACTCTTAATTGATAGACCTTGCTGTCTTGCAGGGTTGAAAGTTCGGGAATATCCCAATCCACAAACCTTGTCGCTATTGGTGTCATCATAAAGCAATCCTCCATTAGTCATAGATTAGCACTTCATCCCGGTATTCCACCACCTCCTTGCCATTGGTGAGCCTTACCACTATCTCGTTGCCGTAGTCTCCAACGACTTCGCCCTCTGTATGCCCCTTATAAGGAGTCAGTAATGTGCATAAGCACCCGATAATGTCCGTATCTTGTTCGTCCTCGTAATACATAGTCAGTGAGTTTTTTAAGGTTATCGGTATGACCATTCTCCATTAGAGAACACTTGGAAGTTCACATACTCGTTACATAGTTCGTGTGTCAGCACTCGAATGTAGATTTTGTCTTTGTCCTCCAAAAGAGAAATCATCTTGTTTATCTCTTTTTCGGGATAGTCCCATTTTGACGAAAATTCGCCCTCGATACTGTCTTCCGACCTGTTAAGGTAACAGTCGCAAAATGTGTCTTCCAAAAAGTTCTCCAACTTATCAAGGTCTTTCTCGTTCTCCGTACTTGCGTAGAAGATGTTAGTCGCGTAATTTGCCATAATCGCTTTTGATTTGATTTTTTACTTTTCCCTCTGTTAGCATCAGCTACTTTCGGGTTTGATTAAAATTATGTCGCTTTGCAAGGTGTCCCGGCTCTTCCTGCAAGGCTTCACAGACAAAATACGACCTCAGTTGAAAACCGAGTGTGGAGATTTTGGCTTGAACCGATAGGCTTGACCTTGCAAGGAAGAAAGACGGGATATATACCTTTGCGATACAATTCTTATCTGCCAACCCGAAAGACGATGTGAAGACGAGAAAGGATAGTAAGTGTGCAACAGGAGCACTATATACGGCAAAACGCATTTCAAGCAATAGCGGATTACAAAAGGCATCTTTGTTGATGATAAAAAAGGAAGGTAGGTCAGTCAATTTCAATCCATCCTATTTTTCTTATTTATACACTTACGTGAATGTAATAAAATCAGTAAGATATAAAAAGAAGATATATAAAATGTAAAAGGATTGAACCATCTAAATTCAATCCTTTTACATTCTTTATTTGAAAAATAGTTACTATTTCAAACTAATCCTTTGATGAGAATTTTCAACTTTAGATATACTATCCTCATATTTAATAGCATAATCCATTAACTCTGTTATTTTTTTCATTGGCATCACTTTTATAGTATCATCGTTTTCATTCACTCTAACGACCATACCTATCAATTGGCAAGTATTATTAAAAACAGGTCCACCACTTAAACCAGCCCAATGCTGATAAACAACTTTATTAGGATAGCTTAATACATAACAACCCTCATCATCAAATTCTTTAAATTTCAAATCAATATGAATAGCATTACTTCTCTCAAGTCTTATACCATCCGCTATGTTCCATTTTACGCACCCTTCAATAAAACAATAATCTGATTCCTTCAATTCTGATATACACTCAGAATTAAGTATTATTTTCTCTTTTCCTGCAGCAACCTCAAAATCAAGAGCAAGAATTCGAATTTCATGGGTTAAAAATGGAATTTTAAATGAATTTGAAAGAATACCAAAAGTTACATCTTGCATATCAGGGATTTCAAATGACAATTCATCTCTTATGTCAACCTTATCAAAAGAGAACAACCCTCCTATTGGAGTAAGCGCCGTCGCTAATTCCTTTGTACTATTTTTATTATTTAAAACCCAAACAAAGTCGTCTTTTCCTAAACGTAATCCTTTTTCAAAATCATCAATATGAGCGACATGGTCTGCTGTAACAAAAAATAGCCTATTCCGATACTGTAAAAAGAAACCACTACCATACCCTTTAATATCCGAAGCACCATCATCAGAGCTTACAAGTACCTGTTGAGTCGCTAACCAAGCAAATTCAAATACAGAATTCATATATTTCTCTATTAAATAACATATTGCAAAAGTACTAAAAATCTTTATACACATTCCACTATCTTGCGATATATATATTAGTTGCACATAATTAGATACAGATAAATAACAAATCAAATTGGGATAAAGCTATAAATCCAAACTTTTTGCTGGCGAAAAGAAAAAAAAGACGACCAAAATGTTCAGATTTTGAGATTATCAAGCGGTTTAGTTTAGAACTTGATTAGATATACAAAAACCAAACTAAACTTATTTATGAAGGCTTTTCAGAAATAATACAGGACTCAGTCATGAAAACGAGGGACAGCAAGGGACAAATTTTACCCCCCCTAATTTCAGGCAGCTTCTAAAATAATATTATTGCTTTTCTTTTGGTATGCAAGAATTGATACTGGATTGCTGATTTTAAAATTAGGTGCATGTGATTACTTTTAGAGTTTCAGAAATGATACTAAACCTAACCTCACGGCCGAGGGACAAACAAAACAATAGCGAGGAACAAATTGTGTCCCTCACATTTCAGTGTCATTTTCTGAAAGGGTTTTATTGTTTTTCTTTATTTTTCTATGCGATTTTTTGTCCCCCGTTTGTCCCCCGAAAATATTCTTCAAAAATTTACACACTGATACACAATGCGTTATATAACAAAATATCATTTGCGTGGGCAAATAAACATTCTGCATCGGCAAGTAACGGCTTGTAAATAACCATAAACAATCATAGCTAATTAGAATAAAGTCGCTGATAACCAGCGGCTTTTCTTTTTATATGGTTTTTAGTCAAATCTGACTGCTTGCGGATTTCCAGCATTATTTTGTACCATAATTCTACCGCCGAACAAATAAGCGAGCTTCTAGCACTCATCATAGCGACATCTTGGACACGATGTGAGACGCTATGAGAATGGGCGGAACCGCTATAGAAGGCACAGTGTGAGACGCTGTGAGAAATTGTGAGACGCTATGAGACAGAATAGGCGAAATTAAAGGCGACCAATATATGGAAATCCAAAGAAAATGCCAGTGGTGCGGCAAACCATTTATAGCACACACGATGGTAACACGCTATTGCAGCAAATCGTGCAATGAAAAAGCGTACAAAGAGAAAAAGCGGAAGCAGAGGTTACAGGAATACGAGGAACGGCAAAATGAGCAGCCCATGCAGGAAGTCGGTATCGTAGGAAGCAAGTTGTATCTCTCCCCTGCTGAAACCGCAACCCTTTTAGGTATTAGCCGTGCAACCATCTATCGGCACATGTCTACCGGTATCATTCGGGCACTGCAACTTCGTGGGCGTACCATTATCCGCAAATCGGACATTGAAAAAATGTTTGATGATGCACCCGGTTATAAGAAACGGAGTTATGGAAGAAAACAGACCGTTCTTTATTACACTACCAATGAGATTCTGGAGAAATACCAAATTCAGAAGAAAACCCTGTATCGTCGATGCAAATTATACAACATTCCTAAGGTTGAAGAAGGTAACCGTGTATTCTACAACCGCACCCTTATAGACAAGTATTTTGCCGACCTTGCCGAAGAAATCAATCCGGACTGTTATTATACCCCGGAGCAGGTCATGGAAAAGTACGGTATGAGCCGTAATGCCGTTGTCACCTTTGCCCTGCGGCACAATATCCCCCGAATCAACCGCCACCACGAGGTGTATTATTCCCGTGCCCATATAGACGCGATTAAGGAAAAGCAGGAGAAACTGAATCCTGACTATTATACCTACGATGAAATCACCGAGAAATACGGACTTACCAAAATTAATATCAGCTACTATGTCAACAAATACGACATCAAACGCTTCAAGCAAGGAAGCCGAACAATGGTGCTACGTTCCGAGTTTGACAAAGTCTATATAGAGCATCGTGATGGAACATATACACCCAAGAAACGGGAAAAGAAAAGCGACCTGCCAAAAGAAACCTTTGTAATCCCTGAAGGTTATTACTCATCCGAGCAAATTGCGGCAACTTATCATATGAACAGGAAAACCATTTGCAAGCTATGCCGTGAAAACGACATTCCTAAAATCAGTCATGGTGGGTTCAATTATTACGAGCAACTGCCAGTTGACAGATTCTTCGCCAAATATAAAGCTGCAGACAATATAAAGGAATGGATTAGTGCGGAGCAAATGGAGAAAATCTATGGTATGAGCAAAGATGCCAGATGCTCATTTGTACATCGCCATAAAATCCCGTCCCGTGTTGTTTATGGCAAAGTCCAATATTCAAAAGACCATATCGACATCATCAAAAGCGGAGGTTTCGACCAACGGGAAATGTATTACAGCGTAGCCGAAGCAATGGAAAAATATAACCTGCGTAGGGATGATGTCTACAATTATGCGAAGTATAACAAGATACGGAAGATGTATCACGGGAAGTCCATGTTCCTGTTGAAAAAGGATTTTGACAAGGTGATGGCTGAAAAATCCGGTATCTGAGAATTATTCCGCACAGACAAGAATCATTTTCGGCAATGGCAGTCATCAGCATTGTTTCATTGTATTGGTTTGCAACAAATTAATTACCAATTATAAAAACATATCATTATGCACGAATGTAAAACTGTAACATTGAGGACAAGACCTCTAAAGAAAAACATGTTGTCGTTCTATCTGGATTATTATCCCGGTTATCGCGACAAAGAAAGTATGAAGGTAATCCGTCATGAATCTTTGGGCATCTACATCTATGCCGAACCAAAGAACCAACGGGAACAGAACTTTAATGCCGTCATGTCGGAAAAAGCGGAAGCTATCCGATGCCGACGTTTTGAATCCATCGTAAATGAGCGGTATGATTTCTTTGACAAGAGCAAGATGAAAGGAGATTTTCTTGCTTATTATAAGAAGACACTCCGCAAGCACGACCAGAAATGGGAGTTTGTATATCTGCATTTCTTCAATTTTGTGAGTGGAAAATGTTCATTCGAGGAAATTGATGTGGACTTATGCAACAAGTTCAGAGAGTATCTGCTTAATGCGAAACAACTTAGACGACCAGAGCGTCCCATATCACGCAATTCGGCTGTGGGCTACTGGTCCACATTCAGAGGATTTCTCAAAATACTCTATCGCAACAAGTTGATTCACTCCAATGTAAATGACTTCTTGGAGAAGATAGAACCGGAAGATGTAGTGAAAGACTATCTGAGCGTAGATGAACTGTACAGATTGGCAGAAACACCTTGCAAGATACCGATTCTGAAAACAGCCTCGTTATTCTCTTGTCTGACAAGTCTGAGAATCAGCGATATTCTCACATTGCGATGGGAAGAAATCGTGGACTTTGCTGCCGGAGGAAAATGCGTCCACACCGTCACTCAAAAGACAAAGACAGAAGATATCATCCCCATTAGTGATGAAGCCTTGCAATTGATTGGTTATTCTCCCGAAAAGACAGGGCTGGTATTCAAAGGATTGAAAAGATGCTGGACGCAATACCCCATGAAAGAGTGGATCCGAGCCGCAGGTATCACCAAAAACATCACCTTCCACTCCTATCGAAGGACATTCGCCACTTTACAGGCAGCTGCCGGAACAGACATTCGAACCATCCAAAGCATCATGGCACACAAGAGCATCACCACAACCCAACGATACATGAAAGTGGTGGATAGCAACAAGCGAAAAGCCAGCAACAAAATTTCCTTGATCCGTAAGGATTAACGGTCATTTTTGCCCCTTTTATATGGTTAGAGTATGATTTTCGAGTATGATTCATATTCTAACCATAATTATTTGTAAATATCAGTCCAATAACCATTAGTATTTATGGTTATATGGAAATTAGTGCTGAACTTTACACCATAAAACAGTAAACAATCACAACTATATGGAGAATAATATACAAGTTCAGAAAGCAGCTGATATCAGCAGTTTGGCTGGAGTGGTCATCGTTTCACTCTCGGCACTCACCGCATACAATATCGGTGAAAAGTTCAATCACAACATCCTGTTTGATGCCACCATTTTTATTATCTCTTTGGTAATGCTTATTTTGACCTTTGCCATATTCCGCAAAGTAATGGCAGGGCTTTTTACGACAACCTCAAGTAGTACTACAAATAAGCAAGTACAAAGCGAATGTTCGCAAGAAAGCAGCCATCAAAATGCTAATCAAGATCCAGTCGAAGAGGAACAGATATCTGATAGTTTGGAGAGATATGAGAGCATTCTTGTGGAAGAGCAACTGAAGGAGGTGAAACGGAAAAGGGACACCATGATAGCTATCCGCGAATATGTAGTGGAAAAGACCTCGAAATATCTCTCAAAAGAGAATATCAGCACACTATTCCGGAATATAGAGTGTATTGCTGAAAACCGGGTTAACGATTGTCAGCCAATCCATTCAACGAAAGAAGCAAAGATCAGTTCTCCCTCTTTAAGACACTTAGCTTGGAATATCGGTGAACGGCTTGGAGTCTCCCGTCGCGACAGAGCGATATTCATTAAGTCTTCTTTCCCATACGAATTGCGCAACGCCGATATAGAATATCTGGAAGCCAATTTGCGTGTCAATGTTCCATGCGACATTCCTATTGACGTGCCGGACAAAGGAGATTTCCACTTTCACAACAATACTTGAAAATTAAATCGTACAGACGGTAATCATTGTTCCGGCTGACAGATTTCTGCAAAATTTCATTCTGTTGGTTTGCAGCATATTAATTCTAATTATTGAAGATATGAATACAACAGATTTGACTTTTAATGACCTGCCCAAAGTGGTAGGCGAACTCTGCGAGAGAATCGCAGGAATGGAAAATTTACTTAGGGACACTCTTAACCGCCAAAGCGAACCAAAAGAGAATTTGCATGTACCTATGACGGTACAGGAGGTCTGTGCCTATCTGAAAATGCCAGTCTCCACCTTTTATTACAAGATAAAGAAGAACAACATTCCGGTTATCAAACAAGGAAAGCACCTTTATATCTATCGTGACGAGCTCGACAAATGGCTGGAGGCATCTCGCAAAACTTCAGTACCTCTCACCTATGAGGAAGAAAACGAAGCAATGTATATCTCACACCGTCGCAAGCCTAATCCTAAAAACTGGTGAGTATGGAAACTGCAACATCTATTGAGGATTTTGCTCAAATCACTACGAGATGGCAAGATACTATGCTCAGTCTGGAAAAGGTGTACGAACAGGAGCCGGAAGTCCTAAGCATAGGTGGAGTGGCTATCGGGACATTGGGAAATTTCAGTGCATCCATTGGCAAGGCAAAAAGCAAAAAGACCTTCAACGTGTCAGCTATGGTAGCAGCAGCTTTGTCCGGGAAGGAAGTTCTTAACTACACAACGGATTTTCCCGATGGAAAGAACCGCATCCTTTACATTGACACCGAACAGAGTCAGAACCATTGCATGATTGTAATGCATCGTATCATGAAACTGGCAAAATTGCCAGCTAATGAGGATTGCGACCGTTTCTATTTTCTCGCTCTACGCAAGTTCAATCCGAAGGAGCGTTTGGCTATTATAGACGATGCCATCAGTCAGATTGAAGGGCTTGGCTTTGTCGTGATTGACGGAATCCGTGATTTGGTTTATGACATCAATTCACCAAGTGAAGCCACATGTGTAATATCCAAACTTATGCAGTGGACTGACGAATACCAGATTCATCTTCACACCATCCTTCACCAGAACAAAAGCGATGAAAATGCCCGTGGGCATATTGGCACGGAAATCAACAACAAAGCGGAAACGGTCATCCAAATCGAGAAAGACAAGGACGACAGCAACATCAGCAAAGTGGAAAGTGTGCATACCCGCTCAAAGGACTTCCTGCCATTCGCTTTCTACATCAATGACCAATCGCTTCCCGAACTTCTGCCGGACTATGTGCCGACCAAGAAAAGTGCTGGTCGTCCCAAGCAAGAACCATTCTCCCCTTGTAAAGACATCCACGAATCCACCCATCGCAAGGCTCTCGAACTGGCTTTTGATGGAAAAGAGACTATTTCGGGATATAAGGCTTTGGAAGAAGAACTGACCACCGCCTACGAACTGGCAGGAACAAAATTGAATCACAACAAAATTGTGGAAACAATCAAGTTTCTCACGAACAAACGGATGGTAGTTCAGGAAAGCCGTGGCATTTATCGCTTCATGCCGGATTACCACTATTGACTCTCCACTCGACTTTATTCTCAAAGCGTGTACTCTTGTATAAGCCAAAGTTAAGTACAACGGCTGGTTTCATGAAAATTCTCGAAACTGGTCGTTGCCGTCTTATCTCCCAAACCTATCTTTTTAAGCCAAGGGCTTGCCCGTTGTACAGACATTATCTTGTGTGGGGAGCCTAATACCCCAAGCGACCAAGCGGTCGTTTGAGAGTGCCAATTTTCCAGCAAGTTGATTGGATGAAAATAGCGTTATTTAAGCACTTTTTCTTTTCATCAGCCTCTTCCTCATCTTTCTCGACAAAAAGCGAAATTTGCACACTTAATTGCACCCTGGGCTTGCTCATTATACGACCTCTATTGAGTCAGGGTAACTCAATAGCCCAATCGATAAAGCGCTCGTGAGAAGTTGTCAATCCAAGGCAAGTAGAATATGGCTTTATTGCGATTATAGAATACCTTAACTCTCCACGGAATCACGTTTTGGTTGGGCTAACCTTTGTTTGATAGCAGGCACGGATAAGCGCATTTCAATAATGCTTTTACGAACTCTTTTATGAACTCTTATGTGAACTCTTATGTGAACTTTTTTCCTGGTTTTAGGTTGATATTCCGGAGTAATGTCAGCCACCATAAATGCAGATACTCGATAATAAACACAGAACTATTGTCCGAACACTTGCCAATTTAACGACATGAATCTGCCATATCCCAAAGGCGATTTTGCCAACCTCAAAATGACATTATAATTATTCAATATCCAATACAGGAAGACTATTATCTTCAAATCTATCAAAGTCAGATTGAAAAAGACGGTCTTGAATGATCCTGTACTTTTCAAACTCTGATTCAGCAAACTCTTTGGCATATTCGGCAGAAACTTTTCCGCTATCTTGCAATATTGGGCCATCAAATAAATTAATGAATTTATCTATTCGCTTTGCCCAATCTTCCATTGTCATTGGTATATGACGCATAGCCATACTTTCTGCCATATCAAGGGACGCATTGACTATCCTGCCCATTTCTTCCAATTCTTTTTCTCGCAAATAGTTCTTTGCAACAGACACATCAGTTCTGACAATTTTTCCATTCGAAGCGTTCTCCCAAGTGGTCAATCCCATATGTTCCTTATTCGCATCGGCTCGTTCAACTATTAACTCCGCAGCGGTATGCCCATGCACAGCATAGTGCATCTTGTTCTGTACTTTCTTGAAAAAGAGGCGTGTAGTCGGAGCATCCTTGTTATAGTCTATTGCCGTAGCATATATATCCGTCAATTTTTGATAGAACCTACGTTCACTCAATCGTATTTCTCGAATCTCGGCAAGCAAATGCTCAAAATAATCCTCACCGATAAACGAACCGTTCTCCATTCGCTTCTTGTCAATCACATAACCACGGATGGCAAACTGACGAAGCACACATGTACACCACTGCCGAAACTGGGTTGCCCGAACAGAATTGACTCGATACCCGACACTAATAATGGCATCGAGATTATAGAATGTCGTATCGTAATTCTTGCCATCCGAAGCAGTTGTTTCCATTTTGGAAATAACTGAATGTTCGTCCAACTCACCACTCTCAAAAATATTTTTAAGATGCTTGCTGATTGCAGGTACTCCTACATCAAAAAGCTGCGCCATTGCCTTTTGCGTTGCCCAAATGGTCTCATCTTTATACATCACTTGAATCCCATCCTCCTTGCCTTCAAGCAGGAAGATGAGAAACTCAGCCGTACTATTCCGTATTTCTATATTCTTTGCCATAATTTAATAGCTACTCCGTCTTACTCTAGATTTTCACTTTATCATCTTTAAAGTTAATGTTCATTTATTTTTTAGATGTATTATTAATCCCTTCGGCCACATTATGAAGGTTTTCCTGATGTGAAACATAACCGTCAACAATGTCAAAATGTAATGTTTTCAGAAACGTTGTACATTCACGCATTGAAATATGAATGCCATATCTATCACGTAAATAATTCATCATGGTTTGTACGGCTTCAAGAGTACGTTTAGCAGGGCCGACAAGCATTGGCTTTAACAAAGCTAAAAGTTCTACATCATTCAGATGATTTTCAGCATTATTATTTGGAGTAGAATACAGTTCCTTTTCTCTTCGTTCGCTTTGTTTTGGAATCTCGGCAATATCAGGGAACAACGTATTAACCTTATCCAAAAAGAGCGGAAGGTCCTTTCTCTTAAAAAAATATGGTTGATCCCCATTTTTTAATTTAAAATGCTTCGGTTCACCAAGAATTATCTGGTCTTGATATATCTTGCGAGAATAAAAAGAAACCGTACTCTTTTCATTAAGTCTTGCCTTAGCAATCTTATTATTCCAGCACACAAGGACGTCATTGTCACTATCATATCCGAGAAATATGAAAGGATCTGAAGACTTCTTTATTTCATCAAAACAAACACGTCTATTAAGTTGCGCGCGTGTAGTGTCTGGGCGTGATTTAAAATAGGCTGACGTAAGTTTAATCATATATATATGATAACGTTGGCCTTTGTACTTAATCACAAATGGTTGTTCTCCGTTGACATATTCAAAATCAGGATTACCTGTCATTACGGCAAGAAACAAATCCCTCAATGTATCTGGGTTAATCTTGCTCATATCTGTATACTTTTAAAAAGTGAACTTTCATTTATTTCTAAGCACTTATCCTGTATAGTTTTAACTGTCGACAAGTCGCAATCAAAATGAATATTAGAAAGTGATTTTGGTATATTCTCAATTGCTATTGATGGTATATCTTGATAATCATAGAACGCAATGGTGTCAAGTGCTTGTTGATAATCGAAACTGACATCATTTACTTTATCAAAATCACGACCAAGAGTCTGCACAATTATTTCATTAAGACGATATTGAAGTTTGAGGTCAGAAACTTTCTTGCAAATAGAATTCTTTAAATCAAAAATAGTTCTCCCATGTCCCGTCTCAATTACAAACACAGAGGCAATAAGAAGATTTGCGTTAACATTAGGATGAAGTTGTTCTAAAGAAAATGTGTGAATTCGTCTTACAGTTCTAGTACTCTTAACCTCAATTTTATCTATACCATCATTAAAATCAAATTTATCATTTGGGGATACATGCCATGACTGGAGAAGATACGCAGGACTTTTAGATCGTTCGATAACTAATAGTTCCGCCCAAAGACCTTGTAAGGTTTTCTTTGATGGTTTGCTCAAATTACTGAACAAGTCTGCGATTTTCATTAATTCAATTTTGAGGGTCTTGATTGTAACATTATCAGAAAGTCCATGCAAAAGAATACAAACCACATCTATAAAATACTTCTGATAATCAACATTCCCAGCATTCAAGGAGACAATTGTGTACTCATGAGTTCTCCGTATTTCATTATTCTCTATAATGCTGCAGGATCGATTAAACATAACTTTTATAAACTCCATTGTAATGTCAAGAGTTTTCTCTTTACCCAACGTTTGAATAAAAAACATCGGATAACCCTCAGGCGAAATTCCTATTTTATGTTGACAAGCAAACGGTATAGAATCAGCCGCATAGCATCCTTCTTCAACTGGTTTGTTTAAGAGGGATTTGAACAATTGATAAACATCATTCATATTTTTTGACTGAATTTCGAGGTTCAACATAACTAACTGCAAAGTCTTCGGGATAATAAATAGCAAGAGTATATGCCGCCTTGCCGTTCCACTTATAGTCTGCACACTTCAATCTTACCTTATGCAATTGTATGCAAATAGCATCTTCAAATTTAATTTCTGAATCACCCGGATATATATGATATCCTTTAGGATCATGACCTGCGTGAATATTATTAACTGTCTTTTTCTCCAAATTAAAGGCACGCTCACGTCCCATTGTATTCCTATATGCCATATGAATGAAATACACATATTGCATTGGATTAACTTCTTGCGAGGCAAGATACTGAATATATCTCAATGTCGCCTGTTTTCTCGCAGCATCAGGCGCACATTGAAAGTTGAAATTAGTAAGAAAATCAATTGCTTGTTCTATAGAAAGTTTTACATATCTGTGATCCCTGTCATCAGTTCCATATGGTTGATAAGATTTGAACGATACCGTTCCCAGAAAATCTTCCACGAATTTAGTATTTTCTTCTATATTCTGAAAGGCATTCATTTTTCTCCAACCATTTAATTTGCAGTAAACTGTATCCTTTGATAGAATGTTTTTACGTGTAGCATTAAGGCTTGGAGATATAAGAAGAAGTTTTTCAACCTTACGAAGATCTGTATTCTTCTTAAGCCAGTCGCGCATTTCTTCTTCATGATCTACATATTCACTATATTCGAGAGCTGTATCTTCTGGAAGATATACTCGACAAGAATAAAGATAGTTGCGTTTATAACCAAAAAAACGGCATCGCTGCTGAATCGTGTCAGCAGTAGATTTACTTACGCTGTGACGAGGCATATATGTAACAGCCAACCTCTCAACAGTAAAACCTCTGTTGAGCATATCCGCGCCAACAAGAATATGAGAAATACTACTATCCCAATCTATCTCCGATGTCTGTCCTTTCTTTTTATTACGGCTAATAATCAACATTAGATTAGTCTCATAGATGATGTCCGGAACGTGCTGCATTATCTCTTCGAATGTTGGATAGTCCTCACCATGGCTCTGATACTCACGTATCGCTTCTGGATACATTGATTTAAATTCCTTAATAAAATCTGTATATGCCAAGTCTTGAGAACCTGCATTAAGCATATCAGTCCAAACGCCTACAATATTTTTAATCCACCCATGAAATTTCTCACTAGCATCTTGTTCCTTATCTGCATGAACCATCATTGAAAGAAATGGCTCACGCTTTTTAATTTTGACTATAATCGCTACACTCATTATATGAAGAATAAGTGCATCTTTCAGTGATTGAGGGCAGCATGGCAGATTATTCCTTTTACTATGGTAAACCTCATTATCTTGGATAGTCAGGATTAGACCAGGTTCATCTTTGAAGAAAGTTTTGCCTCCAGTATACTTTTTACCTGGTGTAAGAACTTTGTGATGTTTCGGAGAAAGAAGGTCAAGAATGCTAATTAGTAACGGCCCTTGTGGAGTTGCAGTATATTGAATATACGAATGATTTGGCAATACAGCCTTTAAAGCAAGAATACTCTTATAAGTTGCAGTAAATTCATCTTCGCCCCAATCAGTTGATTTACTGTTTTTGAAAGCGTATCCATTAAGACTTGCCTGATCTGCTTCGTCATCAATAATCATTACTCCTTGATTTTTCAGAACATTCCTAATTGATACATTTTGAAAAATCTCCGTAAGGTGATCTATGTGGATGTCTTTCTTCAGAACTGTTATGAGTATTGTTGGCTTAGTGGTAATCCTAAACTCATTACTAATTCTCTGCACATCATCCAAAGTAGGATTCTCATGCAGTTTATAATAAGCAGCATTTTCATTGCCATTTATAAGGTCTTTGCGAAGGCGCTTTGTTGTTTGCTCAAGAAGATTATTTTTGGTTCCGGCAAAATAAATTATGACTCTAAAACCATTATCATGTGCAAGCGCAGATAACAAAGTAAAAGACATGGTCTTACCACTTTGCACATATCCAACCACAAGATTTGTAATTGACTGTGGGACACTTTGCTTAGGGTCAATACAATAAGACAAAATGTCAACAGTCTCGTCTCTTGTAGTATTAAGTTCGTCCATGTCGAGTTTAGTGGCAAAACGGTCAAGAAGTTCAATTGTACGATCTCCAATAATCGGAGTAAAATCGTTAGTATTTTGAGGATTCAATATCTGTATTTCCATTTTATTGCATAAGATTTTGATTGAATAAAAGTCTAAGTTTAGAAGCAGACTGCACTCCATAATTTGGAGCCATTAACTCCGCAAGTGTAAGGGCCTTGAAGACCGATATAATTGGCATATAGTCGTTACCTTTTTTAAATTGATCGAATCGAGTAAAAAAAGGATGTGCAATGTTAATCTTACAAGTAACTAATTTAGATTCCATTGCATCAAACAAAGTCTTTTCATTAGAGTCTACATCTCCCATTGTTACGGAATAAATTGAATCACTATCATTTTCAGATACAAGTTCAATATTAAGCGTATAAAGTTCCTTTCCAAGAGTAAAAGATTCCGAATTACCACCAAGACGTTCGGCCTGCTGAATAAGTTGTTCAGACTGCATAATATGCTGCTGGTCGTTAATCTTATTCTCGGTTTCTTGTACTAATCGAGTTAATTGTTTCGGTTTGCTTTCTTTGTTAAGGGCTTTCGTGACATTCTTTGCAATATCACTATGCTGTTCACGATCGCGTTGACGGTAATTATCGGCTTGACCAAGAAGATTGAATCCATCATTTCTAAGTTCATCTCGCAATGCTTCCATAAAAGCATAAAGATCTTCTTCATCACGAAATCCATTTTTATTAAACGTAACCTCAAAACCTTCCAGTTCAAGTTCACCAAAAAGCCTTTTATAACGGAAATTACCTGGCGAGCCGAATATAACTTGAGGAAAATAACGTTCATCACCTCCACCAACAATTACTCGACCTCTACGCATTAGGACAAGACCATTAGCATTGTTTTGAATTTTATCAAGAATTGCAATAAACCCTCGAGCTTTATATTCACCCGCTTCGAAATTAACATCCTTTTTCCAGAGTATACTATTGCCTTTTGGCGTTTTATAATAAGGAACATTAAGAATGTCAAAACAAGGTGCTTCCAGTTTTACATCATTGACTTTAATTTCCACCTCACCACTACGCAAGAATTTTCTATAAATGCTGGATAAATGACGACGTACTTTATCCATCTGATTGCTTGTCGGTGCATGGTTAGACAATTCAGTTAGTTCTATACGGGTAAAATGAGCCTCAATTGGCATCGGTGTTTCCGTTACTAAGAGTTCCTCTCTACCTTCCGTTGTAACCTTATGCAAATCAAATTCGGTATATCTCTGCATTGATTCACCAAGAGCTTTGGTATAAACTCGCCATTTATTAGCAAGCCATACAGACGCAGTTTTCATACCCATACCGAATTCATTGAGTCCAGTATCATCAATAGGCACATGAGCTGGTTCAAAAGCCCGTTCGTAATTATCCGTATCAATACCAGCAGCATTATCCTCAATTACAATTGATTTCCGTTCCCAATTTACAGCTATAGTTATTTTTAATCTATAATCGGGTTCTACAGATAAAAGCAATTCACGATTATTGAGATAACTCTGAACCGCATTGTCAACATACTCTCCTAGAGTATTGGAGACTGTATTATTCAAGTTCCTAAATGTACTATAAACATTTGGTTTAAGTGCAATAGATACTGTGTTTATTTGTTTCATCTTTTATCCTCCGGGATTAAATTATCAGCAATTCTTTTGACGACCTCTACGTTAACTGCATTACCAAATGCCCGGAATGCCTTAGCTATAGTATCAGGTATTTCATGAAGATCATCCATACATTGAAGTTTTGCTGCTTCTCGCCGAGTCATATATCTACCACGTTCGCCTTTTGGTGTAACAATCCAAGGAATTATTGGAATCTGTGTTGTATTTAGTACGAGAGCTGGAGAATATGTTGGTAATTTAACTCTTATTCCCGATGCTCGAAACTGAATGATTTTCGTATATATGTCTGGATGCTCTTCAATGCCACAATTCCATTCAAATTTTTGATGACTGTTCTCAAAGCCTGATTGCTGAATTTCCTGCATCCATTCTTGAAGGATATTCTGATGGTCTTGATAAAATTTTCTATTTTGTGTAATATATTGAATTTTCCAATCAGGAAATGAAAATTTGCGATCTTGATCACTGAGTCTTTTACATGGATTGTCCTGCGCATATATAGGAAGACAAAATAAATAGTCATCTTTACTATTTCCACGTATAGGTTGCCCAAAATTACCTCGTTTCCCTTCGAGTTGTTTACGTGTTTGGAAATATGGAGCACGCCCTTTATAGTCATATGTAGCACCAAACTCCATTGCCCATATAGGGAAAGTTGGAATAGGAACATTATTCTCCGCAAGAATATCTAGAAAGTGTTGCCATACAGCAATATGACATCTTGTTGCTGGACGCATTGACATGTAATCTTCATCTTCCGGAATTAAAATAGACTGAATATTACACTCAATTTTCTCCTTGTGAGATGGAAAACTAAAGTTACGTAATCCTCCAAGAGATTTAAGACGCCCTACAATGTAAATTCTAGTCCTATGCTGAGGAATACCGAAATGATGTGGAGAAATTATATCATCAGCAATATCATAGAGTGTACTTAACTGTTCAGATATTACCTTATATGTATTACCTCCATCATGCGACTTAAGATTAGGGACATTTTCAAGAAACACATATTCTGGTTTATGTTCATTAAGAATGTCCATAATCCTATAGAAAAGATTACCACGTCCTTGTTCATCTTCAAATCCGCCTTGCATCCCTGCTTTAGAAAATGGTTGACATGGAAAACCTGCACATAAGATGTCATGTGCAGGAATTTCATTTTTAATATCTACCTTAGTAATATCTCCAGCACATGGTATTCCATGATTTCTTTCATATAATTGCCTAAGATCCGGGTTAATCTCACTCGCAAATACGCATTCGCAACCAAGTTGTTCAAGCGCAAGGTGAAATCCACCTAATCCAGCAAACAAATCTATAAACTTGAGTGGCATATTATCGTTTAACTGTTATCATTTAATTTCATTAATACCTATTTCCTTAAGGTAATTATAAGTCTCATCGTACCATTCTGGTTTTCTTGTTTCATCAGGCGGTACGCCATTATCACCATTCGGTACAACGATTACCATACCTTGACGAGCTCGGGTAAGTAGTACTCGATAGGCATTAATTTGGTACTCTTGGTTAATAGGCTTGTTGATATTCTGCCACATAGTGCCTGAACGAAGTTGGTAATGTTGCCATGCCGTATGATCCTTGTTAAGACGTAAGTCTGCATCCCAGGCCACACATGCCCAGTCAATTTCAAGACCTTGTACTTTGAATTCCGTAAGTGTGTCTTCAAGAGCATTTGATGAGCGAATATCAGAGTCATCTTCGAGGAACCAATGAACGAAGTCGGGTTGATAACGCACATTTATACTAATGGCTTTCAGACGCTCCGCCTTGCTACTGGCAAGAAGTCCGTAACGTTCACTTCCTCGCGCTTGCTTTCGTAACCACTGCTTTGCTGTGTCTAACGAGCGAGTCAGCACTATGGGATAATTACCTAATTCTTTTAGGGTGGCGGCAGCGTCATTTTTTTGAAGGGCTATGAGTTGATTAACGAAGATGCTCACTTTTTCGGAACGGAATGAACGCATTGACATCTTTAAATGAAGGTCCTCACAAGGCTTCAATTGTTTATGAATCAATGCTAGTTCTTCTTTATCTATATCCCCTGATTCGACAAGAAACTCTGACATGAATACATCCCAATCTTGATAACGGCGGTTTATGGACGCAATCCATTCCTTCAATCCTGCTTCGCCTTTATTTATGGCTTGCCCGTTTCCAATAAGACAAACGACAACTCCCCAATCTATCTGACGATCCATGCAGGATATGAGATATTCAGGCTCACTATAAGGAAAATCTTTGATGTTCTTCTTTTCTCGCATAAAACGTTTAAGTTCTTCACCAGTCCATGCCCGTTGAGCTTCGTCGAATATGGCAACATGCTCTGCTGGAATATAAGCCTTATCTTTATGATCGATAAAGTAGCCTTCTTTTGGTCGTATTTCATTTCCAATAACTTCTGTACCTTCGAGATAGAGGTCACGGTAGTGGTGAATCATTTGGATAAAAGCCTTAACTTTACTCTTGGCTTCTTTTTTTGTGCATGATTTACGACCTTCCAACTTTGCTTTGATCTTCTCACGACGAATAAAGTCACGTGTAAGCGCTTCTTGTAATACTTCTACAAGAGGAAAGTTTCCCGATAGATAAACGGCTTTTTCACCACGATTGAATTGGTCGATGGCCGTATTTAGCCCAATGAGCGTTTTGCCTGCACCAGGAACACCGGTAATAAAGCAGATAGCTTTGCGACTATTCTCACGGCAATAGTCTATGATTCGTCTAAGTTCAGCAGAAGCCTTATCAATATCTCCACCATGTTTCGTAATATCTTCTACAGTATTTTCTTCGTATAGTGCAACGGCTGCCTCTATTATGGTTGGAGTTGGTTCATAGCCACTCTTTGCCCATCGCTCATCACGTTCTGCAGAGTGTTCTATAACACTATGGGGAATTTGTGACAACGGAATAGAAATGGCTTCATCAAGATGATTTGCATTTGTCAACAATGGTTCATAAACATCATCCCCAAAATTATGAAGAACGAATATACAATTTTTATCTTTTTCTGATGGTGCAACCAAAATAGGCACAATGATTCGTCCCAAACTGCCTTCTTGGAAATTTTTCAAATCAAGAGCATAATCCCATACCTGAGTAATAGCATCGTGAGTAAACTTACTATCTGCAGTCTTATATTCGAGAATGAAAATAAGTTCATTGATAAGAAGAATTACATCTGCACGTTTTCCCATTCGAGGAATATTGTACTCAAAATAAATGCTACCTTTGTTTTTATACGGCACAAGAACATTTCTCAACGACTCAATCTCCTCTAACCATGAATTGGAGGTTTCGTCGTTGATGTCATGTTGGCTGGCAAGAGCAAGTTTACCAATAATTTCATCAGTGCTCCTGTCTAGAAACATCGAAATCGTGTCCGAATAATAATATCTTGTTGCTGCCATTATTTCTCTAAGTCAATTTTTTCTTTTATGACAATATCTATCATCGCCACTCATCATACAATCAATCTGCCTGGCATATATCTCCGCTATACGAATCTGCCGATAGTCCTTCTTCAAGATAGATAAGAAATTTCTCAAACTCTTCTGCCGTAAACTCAGTACGTCCGTGCTCTTCCAATCGTTTGCGGTTGTGAATCTCCAACTGCCGCTTGAAATTGGCATAAAGATTATCTTCCTCGACAATCTGGACATACTCGTAGTCCATTTGTCGGAGTGTGGCTATCAGTCCGGCTTCCAATGCCGCTTCGCTTTGTGTTGACATATTCTTGTCCTGCTATGGTGTTACTACTTATTTATTCTAGCTTGCAATATCTTGATGCCTAATGCATTCTCTATTTTACATAAGGTTTCCAACGACAAATTTTCACGACCTTTCAACACTTTAGAAACATACTGCTGGGTACAATTCATTTTCTCAGCCAGCACTCGTTGTGTCATGCCAAGTTCCTCCATCCGATCCGACATAGTTGCAGCTATAGCCTGTGAATGGCAAACCCAATCCTCTCTTTTGTTTTCCATTATATTCTTTACTTCTCCTAAAGCGTTGTCTATCTTTTCTTCAGCCATTGTATGAATCAAAAATACCTTTGTCCTATTTTGTAGGCAAAGGTACTATAAATTATTGAGATAGCACAACTTTCAAGTTGTTTGATAACATTTTCGGAGCAACATAGTATTCATTGTTATTGTGCTCTTTGTCAAAGATGTTCTTATTTTCTCTCAATGACAATGTGTACCATAAAATGTTGGTATGTACTTCATTATCTGGATTAAATTATTATAGCAACATTCCGCATGAATATATCTGAAATAATCATATGGAGAACAGTTTACATTATTGACGGTAAAATCCCTTGGTGCCTTATATTTTCCCCTTTTATCCTCAAAACAAACTCTTGCATAACATTCTATACTTCAACGACTTTTGGAGCAAGACTAGTTTCATCCGGTTTCAGTTCTGATTCATCATAAACCTCGATTGTCTTTATATGTTCCTCTATTTGAGGTTCTACATAGATTGTTAAGACACCATTTTTTTGGTAATCCTCACATAGAAATTTCCAGATTAATGAAAACTTTTTTATACCATCAACTGGAATGACACTCATATAGAAATCACGACAATCTTTCTGAACAAAAACCGAGTTTTTAGGTCTGTACTCTAATTGATTTTTATATGTCTGATAAACTTCTCTTTTTGCATCCCTACTTGCATTAATCTGTGCTTTTGCCGCTTCATCTATACCAAATGCATTAAAGTAGTAAAAGTTGTCATCAATTTCCACAATATCCTCTGGCCTAAAAGAGACAATTAGTTTTGGAGTTCTTATGACTGTTTTACCTGTATTCTCAATTCTTATACGAAGTTTGCACCATCTTTTATCTATCTTCTTTGGAGGATTGAACGAGAACCTTGGAATGCCGATATTTGGCACTTCTAAATTGCCCAAACTTAATCTCACATCCTGTTCAATTTCTGTCAATTTCCTATACTCATAATGCTTGATAGTCTTTACATATTCTGGGTATATTGTGATTTCATCCTTTCCGTGAAAAGTTACAAGTACATCTGTGGTATCCTTAAACTGACAATTGTTCACGTACCAGTTATAGGTCGTCCTATATCGCTCCAATTGATCAACTATATCCTCCCACGACGCAATATCGATAGCAAAGAGACCTTTAGCCCTATTCTCTATATCTTTCTTTCTAATGTATCCTTCTATCTTGGCATCTTTATTCGCTGTAGTAGCAAATACTAGCAATTTTAAATTAGGCTCAAAATCTAAAGCTTTTGTTATTTCATTATCAATTTCTGCTTCTGTTAACTGTGCATTTGTATAGTCATCCTTACCTTTGCACTGGATGCCACAGTAACCACTATATTTCTCAACATACGAAAATACATCAACTCCATATTGATTCTGTCCCTGACGACCATGCCGTTTTATAGTATCCTCACATATCCATATCTCTCCCCACAATAATTTGCAGAGTTTTTCAAAATCTTGCCAATTGCTTGGCTTTTTCAATTGAGTTTGAGCTATCATATAAACATCTTCTGTTAAACTATATTTTACCCTTTTATTCAGACCATCATACAATGTGTACAACAATTTTTGTTAATTTTATGACAGGCTATTGCTTTATTCATCATCTTCATCAAGAAAAGTCCAATCTTTGGAAGCATATTCCTTTTCAAACTCTGCCAAGTCTTCCTTAATTCGTTCACGGAAACTCTCTTCGCTGTCATCGCCACTCATCATCCGATCTACGCGAGTTGCATATATTTCTGCTATACGAATTTGCCGATAAGCCCCTTTCATTGCATCTATCGTCTCAACTGACAGTTCCAACACATCAGCTTCATCGGGATAGCGGTCATAATAACAATGATGGATTGAGTATAACACCGGAATCTGTTCGCCGTCAGAAGTGTCAGACAGATATCGCGTTGTTGATTGGAATATCACCCCATCACCAAAGAATTGTCGGTCTACATATTTTTGTTCTGCCTTGACAATAGTTGTATCTCTCAGAAGGAAAGATTCTGCATCTTCATAACTGGCAAAACTTATGTAGTCCTTATAGCTATGGTATGAGCCAAAGCTATCTTTCTCGTAAATAGTCCAATAGTTTTCATAAACCTTTTCCGGCTTTGGCTGTAAGGCTCTTGCTATATCACGCTCAATAGTATCTGCAATCTCACACATTGCATATGTGCTCCTATCAAAATATCCGCCACTCATGGTTATTTCTTCTTTATCAAATGTGAATTAAGAAATTAAATACAATCATATTGTTTATCAAACACTCCTGAAAACATATCCATTTCTCTCTTGGAAATTCCTAATCGTGTTGCCAATTCGCGCCATCCTTTTATCGCTTCAATCACCTCTAAAATAATTTTCTCCGCAGTGTTTCGATTAAGCATATAATCCTCGCAGGCATCAAGCAAGATAATTAAATCTGCCTTGTTGGAAGTTGATGAGATGAGCAGACTTTGATATTCATTCAGCGTTGGATTCATATCGTATGCCGGCGACAATGTCCATCCTTTTGCAGTCAAAAGAAAACCGTGATTGCGGAAATGGTCATCAGTATTGCCGATACAAATATTGAAAGCCACACGACGGTATAGTTCCTGCAGGTTTCGCTCTACATCGGTACAGCTCTGAATAATAAAGTCGACTATATCCAGATAACCATGCCCGGTAGTTGCATTATCTCCATCACTTAATCCCAATAAGGTCATAGCAGATGCAAAATGAATACGTTTGCTATCGTTTGTTCTATCGAAACGTTGTGACAGCAATGTATGATATTTTTCTCCAGTTGCCAGCACTTTGGTTTTTGCTACGTTTACTCCTGCTTTTGTAGCAAGCAAGTGACTGAAATGCTCCCAAAGTCCTACATTATAGTCATCCTTGCGAGACGGGAACTTTGCCACGTAAAGGGTTTTATCTGTATCAATCACATTGGCTTTAGGTCTTGCACCTCCTAATGATGTCCCAGGTTGCACAAGTTGTGCAATCCATTTCTTATCGGGGAGCATATTGTTTTCTTCGCTTTTCTCAATCTCAGCACTGGCTGAAATCAACTCCCGAATATCTGTCAGAGGTGGAATTTTCAACGATTCACTCACATTGATAAATTCACCATCGGGATCTTCCTTAAAACGGAATCCACCCATTCGGGAGAAATCATCGATACCAGTTAAGAAATCGAAAGATGATAATCTCCGTACCGGTCGTTTTTCTTCCGCCGCTGTAATTTGCTCACGACGCAACAACAAAGTACGTCCCCAACGATCCGGCAAAGCATCGGAAAAACATCCGAATATATCCTTGTCCGGTTGTGTATATTGTTGTCCCGGGTAATTATTTAGGTCGTCGCTCAAAAACAGATCGCTGTGCTGCCTTAACCATTCATTATTGAACGTAAAACTATAGCTGTCCGCACCACGAAGAGACTCATAGCCCAATTCGCCTATGAGTTCCACTTCTTTGAGCCAATCGAAATCGGCATATACATACAACTTTTTCATAGATTATTCTTTCTTGGATGCACGTTCTCTTGTTTTCAAACTCAAATCTTGCAAAGCTTTTCCCATTTTATCTTCTTTGGCAAGCAATAAAATATCATCGTCAAGTTGCAATGCATACAAAACACGTAGATAGATCCCTATTGCAACAGTAGGAATCCCTTTTTCTATTCGGGACACAGTAAGCGATGAACAGGTTGCCCGTTCTGCCACCTGAGCCACACTCAGATTCCGACGCAAGCGAGCTAACTTAATCTGCTCACCTACAATTTGCATCTTCTGCTCCAATTTTCGGGGAAGCTTGGTTCCCATTGTATTCTTTGTCATTACTACATCAATTTAAGGTGCAAAGCGACTATAGCGATGACTTCACTATATTCAACCTATCATATAATATACAAAAGTAATACTTTTTATTTATTTAATGATGTATTACACATAGAAAAATGCACATCTTGGCATAATTAACCATATACCTAATCTATTTTGAGCAAAAACTTCCAAAAACTAAATGCTATAATGTTGTTTGTAAGCATCATGTACACCTATCAACAAACAATGCAAATTGTTCATCATACACTCATCATATCAAAGAACTATTTTGCTTACCAAAAGAAAAAGATATGACTCCACGCTTAACTTGACTTTAATGACCGTTATTATATACACGGGCAATAAAGTTAAGTCAAATAGAGGGAGAGAAGAAAATTAGCTTACTTACTGGTATTATTTTCTTTTCGCCAGCAATCAATATCAGTCACTCCGTGTTCAATCTTGGAGGAGCAACTAGCAATATAGACACAGGCATAACATCAGATGAAATGCTATGCAAAATCTTCCGTAAACCTCATAGCACGGCTGGCAAATTTGCACCCAAAAACCACCTTTTTTATCAAAGTCTTTTCATTTGTTTTCCTTGTACCGGAAAAACGCATTATCTTTGCAAAAGTTCAGCGAAGAATAAAAGAGCAAAATCAGACTTTCCTACCGTTTAAGTTTCAAACTATTGGTAGTCAATCAGTCTAATATGTTGCATCGGCAAATAATTTGCCTAAGTATCACATATCAAACAAGTAAATCTAACATATCACAAATATCAAACTTTCAACTACATTTTTTAATTAAACTATTCTTAATTTAAGAATTTCAAATACGGAACGGGCCACAAATAGATCTAATTTTCAACATTTTATACAAACAGGGATTCTCGAGAAAAAATCTTATATTTACAAATATTGCATTTTCAGACTGAATAATGGCATTGTAAAATATTTTTCTCTCGACAGCACCATTTCACGAAAAATAACTATATTTACGACATCAATACGATAACAAACCCGTATTTTACCCGCATGAAAAACGGCATTACATCCAATAATTCTTACTCGCTGATCGTCGGACTTTCGGTTTCGATGATGGGTATGATGATGTCGATGCGCAGGTGTAAATGCCGGGTGTAAGATTCGTCGTACGTGTATCTCTTAAATCCGGCTGGTTCAGCCGGATTTTTTTGTTTGTAACAATCCCGAAAACATAAATCAACTTTCAAAACCATGAAAAAACAGAATCTCCGTTTCGAAACCCTGCAAGTACATGCAGGCCAACAGGCCGATCCCGCGACCGGATCGTGCGCCGTCCCCATCCACCAGACGGTGGCCTACACCTTCGAAAGTGCGGAAAAGAGCGCCGCCGTTTTCGCCCTCACGGAACCGGGGTACATCTACACCCGCCTGAACAACCCCACGACCGCCGTTTTCGAAGAGCGCATCGCCGCCCTCGAAGGAGGTACCGGAGCCGTTGCGACGGCATCGGGCATGGCCGCCCAAATGCTCGCCATCACGAACATCGCCCAGGCAGGCGATAATATCGTAAGCACCTCCTACCTCTACGGCGGAACGACCAACCAGTTCAAATACACGCTCCGCCGACTCGGCATCGAGGTCCGTTTCGCACAAGGGGACGACCCGAAGAGCATCTCGGCACTCATCGACGACCGTACGCGGGCCATCTACATCGAAACGATCGGCAACCCGGCCTTCAATATCCCCGATTTCGAGGCGATCGCCGAAATCGGCCGCAAACACGGCATCGCGGTCATCGCCGACAATACGTTCGGAGCCGGCGGCTACCTTTGCCAGCCGATCAAATGGGGCGCCAATGTCGTGCTGCACGCAGCGACCAAATGGATCGGAGGTCACGGCAACAGCATGGGTGGCGTGGCTATCGACGGCGGCAACTTCGATTGGGGCAACGGCCGCTACCCCTTGATCAGCGAACCCTCGGAAGGGTATCACGGATTCAACTTCTGGGAAAACTGCGGCGACCAGGCTTTCGCCGTACGGGCACGGTGCGAAGTGCTCCGCGACACGGGTGCCTGCCAGAGTCCGTTCAACTCCTTCCTGCTGCTGCAAGGACTCGAAACCCTCTCGTTGCGCGTACAGCGATCGGTGGACAATGCACTCGAAATGGCTCAGTGGCTCGAGAAGCACCCCAAGATCGAGAGCGTAAACTACCCCGGTTTGAAGAGTAGCCCGTTCCACGATTTGGCCAAGAAGTATCTGACCAACGGTTTCGGCGGCGTACTGACCTTCCGCGTCAAAGGATCGGCCGAACAAGCCTCCTCGCTGCTCAACCACCTGGAGATCATCAGCCACCTGGCCAACGTGGGCGACACCCGGAGTCTCTTGGTACACCCCGCTTCGACGACGCACTCCCAGCTCAACGAACGCGAACTGGTCGCTTCGGGCGTTTATCCCAACATGCTGCGCTTCTCGCTGGGCATCGAACACATCGACGACCTGAAAGAAGAGATCGGCAACGCATTAAAACGACTGTAAACACAATGAATATATACCGTCATAACCAACCTTTCGAATTGGAGCGGGGAGGCATTCTGCCCGAACTGACGATCGCATTCAGCACCTACGGGAAACTGAATGCGGCCCACGACAATGTCATCTGGGTCTGCCACGCTCTGACCGCCGATTCGGACGTGGCCTCATGGTGGCCGCACACGGTCGAGGCGGGCAAATTCCTCGACCCCGCCGAGCATTTCATCATCTGCGCCAACATCCTCGGCTCGCACTACGGCACGACCGGGCCGCTGCACGTCAATCCGGCGACCGGACGCCCCTATTACAAGGATTTCCCCGAACTGACGATCCGCGACATGGTACGGGCCCACCGGCTGTTGGCCGACATTCTGGGCATCCACCGCATCCACACCTTGGTCGGCAGCTCCGTCGGCGGCTTTCAGGCGGTCGAATGGGCCGTCCAGGAGCCCGAACGGATCGGCAAGCTGGTCCTGATCGCCACGGCTGCCAAAGCGTCGCCCTGGAGCATCGCCATCGACGAAACGCAGCGCATGGCCATCGAAGCCGACTCGACCTTCGGGGAACCTTACGCCACCGCCGGCATGAAGGGACTCGCGGCGGCGAGGGCTATCGGGCTGCTCTCTTACCGGGGGCCGGAAGGCTACGACCTCTCGCAGCAGGACGAGAGCGACGACTTCTCCTCTCACCGGGCCTGCACCTACCAGCAGTACCAAGGAGAAAAGCTCTGCCGGCGTTATAATGCCTACTCCTATTACAAGATCCTCAACGCTTTCGACACGCACGACGTCGGCTACCAGCGCGGAGGCGTGGCAGCGGCGCTACAACGCATCACGGCCGAATGTCTGGTCGTCGGCATTTCGACCGATATCATCTTCACCGTGCCCGAAATGCAGGCGCTGCACCGGATGCTGCCGCGCAGCACCTACCATCAGATCGACTCCCCGTTCGGACACGACGGGTTTCTGGTCGAGCACGAACAACTGAACCGAATCCTCAACCCTTTCATCCATCCAACCCATGAATAAGATCAAAATCGGCCTTTTCGGCTTCGGCGTAGTCGGACAAGGCATCTTCCAGGTACTCAGCAAATCCCGCAACGCCCATGCGGAAATCGTCAAGATCTGCGTGCGGTCGAACAAACCCCGCAGCATCGACGCGTCCTATTTCACGACCGATCCGGAAGTGATCCTCTCCAATCCGGAGATCGACCTGATCGTGGAGGTGATCGACGATGCGGCGGCCTCCTACAAAATCGTCAAGGCGGCCCTCCAGAAAGGCATCCCCGTCGTTTCGGGCAACAAGGCCATGCTCGCCCGCCACCTGCCGGAGCTGATCGACCTGCAAAAGAAACACAATGTGGCACTGCTGTACGACGCCTCGTCGTGCGGCTCGATCCCCGTGATCCGCAACCTCGAGGAGTACTACGACAACGACCTGCTGCTCGAAGTCAAAGGCATCCTGAACGGTTCGTCCAACTACATCCTTTCGCGGGTGTTCGACCACCAGGAGTCCTACGACGCGGCGCTGGCCCAGGCCCAGGCATTGGGATTCGCCGAGAGCGATCCTTCGTTCGACATCGAAGGCTACGACTCGCTCTTCAAATTAGTCATCATTACCGTTCACGCGCTCGGAGTGTATGTCCATCCCGACCGGATCTTCACCTACGGCATCTCGACTATCCACGACTCGGACATCCGGTACGCCCGCGAAAAAGGGGTCAAGATCAAACTGGTCGCCCAAGTGGTCAAGGTCAGCGACCGGAAGTTCACGATGTTCGTCATGCCCGAATTCGTCACCCCCGGCAAATACATCTACAGCGTCGATGACGAATACAACGGCGTGGTGATCCGGGGCGAATGCTACGACCGCCAGTTCATGTTCGGCAAGGGCGCCGGCAGCCTGCCTACCGCCTCGTCGATCCTGAGCGACATCATGGCCCGTCAGCACGACTACCGGTACGAATACAAGAAACAGCACTACCTCGACCGTCCGGAGTACACGACCGACGTGGAGCTGAAAGTTTATGTGCGATACACGGAAACCGACGTACTGAAAATCCTCCACTTCGACCGCATCACCGAGCAATATCGGGGCGAGGACGGCAATTACGTGATCGGCTACATCCGCCTTTCGGAGCTGCTCGCCAAGCGGGAAGTACTGCGGGGCAAGGACGTTTTCATGGCCGATTTCCAGAGCTTCTTCCAAGAGCTGGATCGTTAGAGCCAAAAGACAGGCCGCCATCGAACGAACGCCTCCCGAATTTCAGATTCGGGAGGCGTTCGTTTTTCAGAGCCACAAACTATTTACTCGAACGGGACCATCGCCTCCGCCGCATCGTAATCGGCATTGGTGAAGACATAAGTCCAACGCTCTTTAGGTTGACGACCGTTACCCCTCAAATCCTCGAATACATAATTATCATCGATCGAAGGGTCGTAATGTGCGTCGTAATTCGGAGGGTACGACCGACCGTCGTCCTGGTAATAACGGACACCATAAGTGAATCCAAGCCTCCCATCGTCGAAAATAATCGTCATTTTCCAAATGTAACTTGAAGGAACGGGGCAAACACCCATACCATTATCCATCGCAGTAAAACTTTCTCCAGGCAGTATCACTTCATTTTTGAACTCACACCCTAAATCGGATTCTACGAAAAGAGTGATCTTATGATCGCTGTCGTTGACCCACACAAAATAACTGATTGCATTGTAATCGGTATTGCAACCTGCCGGAGTCCCTGCGGTAAATATCGCCGACAACGCAAAAAATAAGAATTTCCTCATAAACCCATTTTTATATATAACCGTTACGTTGAAGCCAGCTACGCTCGTAAAAAAGAAATTCATTTATTTGATTTTCTGTAAAATATGACCCTGTATACTTACGAAGTGCACTTTCAAAATCATTCCAGGTTCTATAGGCTCCAAACAAATTCACCACGAATTGAGGCATCTTAATTTGATCGTAGCAGCGAGAAGGATAGCCAACACCCTGGTTGTAATCATCCACCAAATCGACAAACAAAGGAGTATAATAATTATTGGTTGTATTTTGATAATCCCATTCTTGCCTTGCTTGACCTGTTATATCCGAGTTTAGAGATGTTTTTTTCCAACCCTGATTTAAATAATATGCTTCTCCCATATGCCATCCGGCATAAGAAGCATAACTTTCGAGCAATATATTCCAAGTACCATCGTACGCACTGAATGTGCCGCCACGCAAATGAAATTGACAATAATGTCCCAATTCATGCAAAGTGGTTCCTATTAGTCTCGGATGATTATTCCTGTTACAATTGCCAACTTGTATAAAAGGCATTCTCCCCACAGAAGTCGGCCAATAATTAAATCGGCCTTGCCACCCACCAGGATCAACGGCTAATGCAACTATTGATATTCTGTTATTAACAAAAGTAGAAATTATAAAATCGTGTTCGCCATAATGATAAAAATTGACAGCACGATGAATTTCGTAGCGGGGATCCGGAGCCGAAGAAGAGTTAATATTAAAGTTCAAATCTTTACCACTTCTTAATTCTCCATAAATTCCCTTTATTTCCTCTATCCGTCCTCCTTCCTCAGAACCCTTGACAATCGTCCATTTTTCGTGCTGAAAAACAAAACTTACCGTTGCCTGATTGTCGATCAGCTTATTATTGATAGCATAATATCCCGTTTTGTCCGTATAAACCTCATCAATACTCGAGCCCAATGTAAACCGGATTTTCAGATTCTCCAACGGCACATAACGCTTTAAATGAGTATCGTAACATAGTACTTTTCCGCGCGGGAATCCACCTGGTAAATGTCTCTCTTCATCTAAAGCCAAAGCAATGGCTTCTTGCTCCAAAATTTGTATTGCCTCCGCACTCAATCCATTCTCACCAAGAGTAATATATTTAGGGAGGAAAACTTCATAAAGGATTTCAAAATCCATTTCAACAGGGAACGTTTTTTCGACAGGCCAAACGGCATATAATACAGGCAATATAATTGTCACAGGCTCCACTGGTCCATCCTTAATCATACCGCCCTCGTAAGTCACAGAATAACGCCTCTCCTCATCTTCCTCGCAAAACTGTGTCCGGAATTTCGAAAACACAAGACTCTGGGTCGCCTCATCAGGTAATGACGTATAATTGAAAGGCGTATACGCGATCTTGATCTGCTCGTCCAGTTCAAGGCTTCGTTGTTCCTCTTCCGTTTTTGGAAAAATTTTCAAGGCATAGTGGGTAGCTTTCAGTTTCAACTGCGTTTTGGCAGTTGCTGAGAATTCTTTTCGCACACTCCGCGCGCTTGCTGCAAACTCATCAGATGCCCTGACAATTTTCGATTCACCCGATACTATATTGTCGTACGCCTGCTGAAAGTTCTCAAGCCTGTACGGATCATTCTGCGGCCGGATCCAAGACTGTGTCTCTATGATACACCGCATCCGCCAACTCAATTTCGGTCGTAACAGTAGCTAACATTTGTTTCGGCGAAATTTCGTCCAACAAATCTTCTTCATAATTAGCACAACCATAAGTGCCGATTAACAAGATACCACCAATTAAAAATAGTAATAATTTTTTCATAAGCATAATATTTAGGATTAGATGGTCAAAACATAAATGCCGTTCATGTGTATTGCAATATATTATATAAAATTTGAAAATCAAAATTATCCGAAAATAATATTTACTCTCTTTTTTATACTTATTTGTTTGTGAACATACGGGTAATAACCTATCTTTGCGACGGAAATTTCGTTTAACATTCTATTATTCCGACATGCCTCTTACCAATAACGTAATGATTGTCAGACACAAGTTGCTGACCAATCTCATCAAATTGTGGAAAGACAACCAGCTCGTCGAGCGAATCGACCGCTTGCCGATCGAATTGAGTCCCCGTACCTCACGGGTTTTGGGTCGCTGCTGCGTACACAAGGAGCGCGCCGTGTGGAAATACAAATCTTTCCCGCTGATGGGTTTCGACATGTCCGACGAAACCGACGAACTCACCCCGCTGTCCGAATATGCCCGCAAAGCCCTGGAGCGCAAAGGGCAGCAGCAGAAAGACAATATTCTCTGCGTAATCGACGAAGCCTGCTCGTCGTGCGTGCAGACCAACTACGAGATCACCAACCTCTGCAAAGGTTGCGTGGCCCGGGCCTGTGCCACCAACTGCCCGAAAAACGCCATCGAATTCAATCGTGCCGGCAAAGCGGTCATCAACCACGATCTCTGCATCAGTTGCGGCATCTGCCACAGCAACTGCCCCTACCATGCCATCGTCTATATGCCCGTACCGTGCGAAGAGGCCTGCCCCGTAAAGGCGATTACCAAGGACGAACGCGGCGTGGAGCATATCGATGAGAGCAAATGCATCTACTGCGGCAAGTGCATCAACAGTTGTCCGTTCGGAGCGATCTTCGAAATTTCGCAGGTGTTCGACGTGCTGCAGCGTCTGCGCGAAGGAGAAAAGATGGTCGCCGTCGTCGCTCCGGCCATTCTCGGACAATACAACGCCCCCACGGAAAAAGTATATGGCGCGATTAAGGCCATCGGTTTCGAGGACGTGATCGAAGTAGCGCAGGGCGCCATGGAAACCATCCGCAATGAAGGTGCGGAACTCGAAGAGAAAATTGAGGAGGGACAGGCGTTCATGACCACCTCCTGCTGTCCTTCGTGGGTCGAACTGGCCAACAAGCATATCCCCGAGATGAAGCCCTTCATTTCGAGCACCGGATCGCCGATGTATTACGCCGCGCGGATCGCCAAGGAGAAACACCCCGACGCGCAAGTGGTCTTCATCGGCCCGTGCGTAGCCAAACGCAAGGAGGCACGCCGCGACGAATGCGTCGATTTCGTGATGACCTTCGAGGAGATCAACTCCATTTTCGACGGCCTGGGTATCGAAGTCGCAACCACCGATCCGTTCCCCATTCCGTTCGTTTCGACCCGGGCCGCCCACGGCTTCGCACAGGCCGGAGGCGTGATGGGCGCCGTACAGCTCTTCCTGGCGGACAACAACCGGCCGCAGGTCGAAGGCATCCAGGTCTCCAACCTGAACAAGAAAAACGTATCCCTGCTCCGCGCCTATGCCAAATCGGGCAAAGCCCCGGCCAAGTTCATCGAGGTCATGGCCTGCGAAGGCGGATGTATCACGGGTCCCAGCACCCACAACCTGCACGATGCCGGTAAACGGCAATTCGCGAAGGAACTGGCTAAACGCTAAATCCGACGGGGCTATGAAAGAGCTCGTCGATCAGTTGAAACGCAACCGCACCCTTTCCCCGGAAGAGTTGCGCCTTCTGCTGACCGATGCGTCCCCCGAAGAGAGAGAATACCTGCACAGGGCGGCCCGCGAGGTCGCCCGTGTGCATTTCGGAAACGGAGTTTTCGTTCGGGGGCTGATCGAAATCAGCAATTACTGCCGCAACGACTGCCGCTACTGCGGCATTCGACGCAGCAATCGTCTGGCAGAACGCTACCGTCTGACCCCGGAAACCGTACTGGCCTGCTGCGAAGAGGGCTACCGGCTGGGATTCCGGACATTCGTACTTCAGAGCGGAGAAGACCCGGCTCTGAACGACGAACTGCTGACCGGATTGATCCGGGAGATGCGTCGCCGCTGGCCCGACTGCGCCATCACCCTCTCGCTGGGGGAACGGACAGAAGCCTCCTACCGGGCGTTGTTCGAAGCGGGCGCGAACCGTTACCTGCTGCGGCATGAAACGATCACTCCCGATCACTATCGTTGGCTCCATCCCGTCCGGATGTCCCTCGATCACCGCATCGAATGCCTGCACACCCTCAAAAAGATCGGCTACCAGACCGGTACGGGCATCATGGTCGGCAGCCCGGGACAAACGGTGGACGATCTGGTCCGGGATCTGCTTTTCATCCGGGAGTTCGAACCCCAGATGATCGGTATCGGACCTTTCATCCCGCACCGCGACACCCCCTTCGGCCACGAACCGGCCGGAAGCGTCGAACGAACGCTCACCCTGCTGTCGATTCTGCGGCTGATGCGTCCCGCAGCACTGATCCCTTCGACCACCGCGCTCGCCACCCTCTCGGGCGACGGCCGGATGCGGGGTATTTTGGCCGGTGCCAACGTGGTGATGCCCAACCTTTCGCCGCCGGACGAACGGTCGAAATACAACCTCTACGACGGCAAGGCCGCCTTCGGTGCCGAAGCTGCCGAAGGATTGGCCGCTCTGGAGCGGGAGCTCAACGAAATCGGCCGCCACATCTCGTGGAGCCGGGGAGATTATCAAGAATAGCTTATAAAAACACAAAGATATGTACCAAGTCGCATCCTCCAAGGCGGAGGAGTTCATCCATGACGGAGAAATCGTCGAAACGCTGGCTTACGCCCGCGAAAATCGTGCGAACCGCCCCCTGATCGAGGCGATCCTGCAAAAAGCGGCCGAAGGCAAAGGGGTCACGCACCGCGAAGCGGCCGTGCTGCTCGAGTGCGAACTCGAAGACCTGAACCAACGCATGTTCACGCTGGCCAAACAGATCAAGGAGAAAATCTACGGCAACCGTATCGTAATGTTCGCGCCGCTCTATCTGTCGAACTACTGCATCAACGGCTGCGTATATTGCCCGTACCACCAGAAAAACAAAACCATTCCGCGCCGCAAGCTCACCCAGGAGGAAATCCGCCGCGAGGTAATCGCCCTGCAGGATATGGGTCACAAGCGTTTAGCGCTGGAGGCGGGCGAAGATCCGCGCAACAATCCGATCGAGTACATTCTCGAATCAATCAAGACCATCTACTCCGTACATCACAAGAACGGAGCGATTCGCCGCGTGAACGTGAATATCGCGGCTACGACGGTCGAGAACTACCGCAAGCTGCGCGATGCAGGCATCGGCACCTACATTCTCTTTCAGGAGACCTACAACAAAACCGCTTACGAAGCGCTCCACCCCACCGGTCCGAAGAGCGACTACGCCTACCACACCGAAGCGATGGACCGCGCGATGGAAGGCGGCATCGACGACGTAGGCATCGGTGTACTGTTCGGTCTGAACACCTACCGGTACGATTTCACGGGACTGCTCATGCACGCCGAGCACCTCGAAGCCCGCTTCGGCGTCGGCCCCCACACCATCAGCGTACCCCGCATCTGCCCGGCGGACGACATCGACACCAAGGACTTCCCGGATGCCATTTCGGACGAGATCTTCCGCAAGATCGTAGCCGTGATCCGCATCGCCGTCCCCTATACTGGCATGATTATCTCGACCCGCGAATCGCAGCGCTCGCGCGAACAGGTGCTGGAAATCGGCATTTCACAGATCAGCGGCGGCTCGCGCACCAGCGTCGGCGGCTACGCCGAAACGACGCATGCCGAGCAAGATTCCGCACAATTCGACGTGAGCGACCACCGTACGCTGGACGAAGTGGTGCGCTGGCTGCTGGAACTGGGCTACGTGCCGAGCTTCTGCACGGCCTGCTACCGCGAAGGCCGCACGGGCGACCGCTTCATGTCGCTGGTGAAAACCGGAAAGATCGCCGACTGCTGCACGCCCAACGCCCTGATGACCCTCAAGGAGTACCTCGAAGACTACGCATCGCCCGAAACCCGGGCCTTGGGTGAAAAGATGATTTCGAAAGAGGTTCCGATGCTCCTCAACGAACGTGTGCGCCGCATCACGGAGAAGAATCTCGCAGCGATCGCCGAGGGTAAACGGGACTTCCGTTTCTAAAAATTTTCGCACGATGAACGAGCAAACTCCCCGCGCCGAACGGCTGCATATCGCTTTCTACGGGCGGCGCAACAGCGGCAAGTCGTCGCTGATCAACGCCCTCACGGGCCAACAGAGCGCCGTCGTTTCCGCGACGCCGGGCACGACGACCGACCCCGTACTCAAGACGATGGAGATACACGGGCTGGGACCTTGCGTACTGATCGACACGCCGGGGTTCGACGACGAAGGCGACCTCGGAGCGCTGCGTGTGCAGCAAAGCCGCAAGATGCTGGACAAGACCGACCTGGCCGTCTTGCTCCTCTCCGGAGCCGTGCCGCAGAACGACGAAATCGAATGGTTCCGGCTCCTCGAAGCCCGTCATATTCCGATCGTAGTCGTCCGCAGCAAGGCCGACTTGTTTACAGGTATGTCCGATGCGGAAGCCGAAGCGCTTTTCGGACAACGGCCGCTCCGGGTCAGCGCCTCGGACAGAACGGGACTCGACGCCCTGCGCGAAGCCCTGATCCGCAACCTGCCCGAAGACTACAACCAGCCCGAAATCACAGGCAGCCTCGCCTCGACAGGCGACGTGGTGATGCTCGTTATGCCGCAGGATATCCAGGCCCCCAAGGGACGCCTCATCCTGCCGCAAGTCCAGACGATCCGCGAGCTGCTCGATAAGAAGTGCCGCGTGGTCTGCTGTACCACCGACCAGATCGAAGGCACGCTCTCGTCGCTGGCCGCACCGCCGAAACTGATTATCACCGACTCGCAGGTTTTCTCGACTGTCTATGCGCAGAAGCCCGCCGCAAGCCTGCTAACTTCGTTCTCGGTGCTCTTCGCCCGTTACAAGGGCGACATCGACTACTTCGTGGAGAGCGCGGCAGCCATCGGGCAGCTCCGCGAAGACTCCCGCGTGCTGATCGCCGAAGCCTGCACGCACGCTCCGGTGGGCGAAGACATCGGCCGGGTCAAAATTCCGGCGATGCTCCGCAAACGGATCGGACCCGCACTGCGGGTCGATGTGGTTGCCGGCACGGACTTTCCCGCCGACCTCACGCCCTACGACCTGGTAATCCACTGCGGCGCCTGTATGTTCAACCGGCGCCACGTATTGAGCCGCGTCGCCCAGGCCCGCGCCCAGCACGTCCCGATGACCAACTACGGCGTGGCGATCGCTTACCTGCAAGGGATTCTCGACAAGATCGAATATTAACCCCAAAAACACATATCCAAAAGAGTGGGCCGTCCGACAACTGGACGGCCCACTCTTTATCAAAAACCGAAACTATTCCGGCAAATACTATTTCGCCTCCGACGGGAAATACTTCATATACTGTACGCGCTGGAACATGGCCGAAGTGTCGTTCTTGAAATTCAGACGCCCCCGGAACTCATCGAGCGAACCGAAACCCTGCCGCTCGGACCAACGGTCGATGTACTCGTTCATTTCGGCAATGACTTCGAATCCCTTCTGGTGGATCGCCGTGCAGACCTGCACTGCCTCGGCTCCGCACAAAAGCGCTTTGACCGCAGCCTCGCCATCGTGCACGCCCGTCGAAACAGAAAGGTCCAACTGCGGCAACACGGCCGAACAGATCGCCACCATACGCAGGACGTTGCGCAATTCCGTCGGCTCGCTGTAAGGCGAACTCTCTACGAAAGTCATCCGCTCGACATCCACGTCCGGCTCGAAGAAACGGTTGAAAAAGACTACGCCCCGGGCCCCGTGACCGAGCAAAGCGCTCGACAAGGCGAAGACATTGGTCAGGCGCATGGGCAGTTTCACCGAAACGGGAATCTTCACCGCACCGGCCACCCGACCGACGATCTCCGCATAGTTCAACTCCAGTTCGCGAGCCTGGGCATGAATGTCCGTAGATTGGATGAAAATATTAAGCTCCAACGCGGAAGCACCGGCATCGGCCATCGCCGTAGCGTATTCGATCCAATCGCCTTTATCGACCACGCAATTGATGCTGGCGATTACCGGAAGCTCCGTCTTCGACCGCGCCTCCTGCACCAACCGGAGAAATCCGGCCTTGTAATCCTCGCCCAGATAACGCTGCAAATAAACCTCCGCATCGCCGTAAGCCGAATCGGATACGGTGTCCAGCGCAGCCGCATGGTGCAGGATCTGCTCCTCGAATATGGATTTGAGCACTACGGCACCGGCACCGCTCGCAGCGCACTGCTCGACGCTCTTGACATTGGAGGTATAGGGAGAACTGCTGACAATGATCGGACTCGGAAGATCCAGCCCCAGGTATTTTGCTCGCATCGTTTCTATGGATTTTTATGGTTTATTTTTCGAAAAATACGTAAAATTATGATTTTGTGCAAAAAGTTACCCAATCAATTTGAAATAGCGACTCTATCGGGGTAATCCATACAGGCGGTAGATTCTTCTCAAAATACTAACAGACAGGGCTTCCCGGAATCCCAACGTTCGAACACCTGCTTTTAGCCCTACGCAGCGCGTAACATCAATGCGAATTTACCGTTTGAATACTTCAAGCCTGTAAAACAACGACTTCAACTGTTGCACTCATGGCTCGCACGGCCAGCCTACACTTGCATAAAACCGCAAAGAAAAAACAAAAAGGAGTCGCACAAACTGTGCAACTCCCTGACTTTCAAGTGGACCCAGAGGGGCATGATCCCACGACCTTCGGATTATGAGTCCGCTGCTCT